>Ga0315312_1001266_pt1 | contig 20463 bp, 19 predicted proteins | sample TDP7_MG_FD_203629 | JGI IMG/M metagenome (GOLD analysis project Ga0315312, IMG submission 203629) | Freshwater sediment microbial communities from Lake Towuti, South Sulawesi, Indonesia - TDP7 | ecosystem: Environmental > Aquatic > Freshwater > Lake > Sediment | place: Indonesia: South Sulawesi... | reverse complement strand
TGGGCCTTGGTACAATGTTCAACCTTGTTGATGCCCAGGTCGTTTTACGCGGCACCATGAACTGGGGCGTGAAATACTGGGATACTGCAAGCAGCTACGGCGGCGGAAACAGCGAGCTCGGTATAGGCATGTACTTGCAAAAGAATCCGGAGGCTCGAAAGGAATTGTTCATCGCCACGAAAGCATCAGGAGCCACAAATGTCGCGCAGGTAGAAGAACGCCTTGCGACTTCTCTGAAGCGAATGAACACCAACTATATCGACTTGTACCATGCTCCACATGGAGCAGATGATCCTGCCCAGCTTACAAACGAGCTAAAGCAGTGGGCCGAGAGCGCAAAGAAGCGCAAATTGATACGGTTTTTTGGCTTCAGCACCCACAGCAATATGGCCAAAATGCTGGCTGCCGCCGCCAAGCTCGATTGGATTGACGCCGTAATGACCAGCTACAATTTCCGCCTGATGCAGGACCAGCAGCTTATGGACGCTATTGAGGCGTGCTACAAGACGGGCAAGGCAATTATTGCGATGAAAACCACCGGAAGGACAACTATTACGCGATTCAAGCTGTCGATCGAAACCGATGCGGACAAGAAACTGGTCGCCGACTTTCGCCAGCGAGGTTTCAGCGAAGAGCAGGCGGCTTTGAAACTCGCCTTGCAGGATAAAAGGATTAGCGCCGCGCCTGTCCAGATGGAGAATACCACGGTTTTGAAAGCTAATGTTGCAGCCGTGCTCGATAAAACCGAACTAACAGAGGCAGACAGAAAGGTCTTCAAGGAATATGCCCAGGCAACGTGCAGCAGCTACTGTGCCGGCTGTGCACATATCTGCAATTCGGCTCTGCCGGATGTGCCCTGCGTCAGCGATATTATGCGCTACTTGATGTACTACAATAGCTACGGCGACAAGGCCGCAGCCAGAGAAATGTTTGCTCAAATTCCCGCCAAAGCCAGAAGCAACCTGCTTGGGGTCGACTACAGCCTGGCAGAGGCGCGCTGCCCACAGCATCTGCCGATAGCCAGTCTGGTTGCTGAGGCGGTCGGCAAGTTAGCTTGAGCGTTCAGCCGCATCCAGCACGGACGCGATCAAAGGCCGGTTCAGCCAAGCGAAAAATCTGGTTGCTGGGCAAAGCATAAGTGCTTTATTAGATAATAGTTACGTCTGGCAGTAGCAGTTCTTCTTGTCTTTTGACAGCCTTTCTGCTACAATAGAATCATTCGGCAGAGCAAGAATTTGAAGTTGGTTGTTTCAAAAGACAATGAAGAGATTCTACTACGAAGTGTGGCTTCCATTTGTATTAACCAAGAAGCGTATTTTGATTCTGGCAATTGCCAGCTATATCGCTTTGTGCTAAGAAATACTGTGACTTTGGAAGGTTCTTGTGCCGCTCAGTTTTGGGCGGTTTTTTTATGCGCTTCACCTGGGCTAAGAGTTTGACACGCTCAGAACGCTAAGTTAAGCTGCCCCATGATCCATGACTGGTGTTATCTGCGCAAGTGAGCCTCAAATGCCCTTTACGCCGTTTCATTTTGGGCCCAGCGGATTTGTCGGGCTTATCTTTCGAAAGTGGATTGACATCCCTGTATTTGTGCTGGCCAATGTCGCTATGGACCTTGAGCCAGGCATTGTTTTGCTTTTTGGCCTGGACTATCCTGCGCATAGTCTTTGTCATACGTTTCTATTCGGTACGGTGATAGGCCTTGCCTGGGGGCTTCTTGCGTATCCGATGAGTGGCTTATTCGGCTGGCTGATGCGGCTTTTTGCCCTTTCATATAAGACGAGTCTGCCCAGGATGCTTTTGTCTTCCGTGCTGGGCGTTTGGCTGCACGTCCTGCTGGACAGCTTCTGCTGGCCTGATGTTAAGCCATTCTGGCCGCTCCGCCGTAATCCATTCCTGGACCTGCTGACAGTAAGAACCGTCTACATGTTATGCGTAATTTCGTTCATCCCAGCGTTCCTGCTTTACATATTTATCGTTCTTTGCGGTGTCAAAAAAACCAGAAACGGCCAGACTATTCGACGTGTAACCTGAATCGTCGGTTTGGCTGTTCCTGACATTTAGCTGATGGATTCTTGCTTTCTTGAAGTCGTCTCTTATAATGTCACCTTTGAAGTCTGGTCGTTTACCGAGAAATGTACATGGCTGAAAAAATTGCAGAACAACTCGGACTACTCAGGCGCGGGACAGTGGAAGTCTTCACCGAGGCTGAGCTTGCTGAGAAATTGACCGAGGCGGCAAAAACCGGCAGACAATTGCGCATAAAGCTCGGCCTTGACCCGACCAGCCCCGATATACATCTTGGCCATACGGTGGTACTGCGGAAAATGCGGCAGTTCCAGGACCTCGGTCACAAGGCTGTACTAATCATCGGTGATTATACTGCTCGAATTGGCGACCCATCCGGCCAAAACACCGGCCGCCCCATGCTCGAGCCGGACCAGATAGAAAGAAATGCAAAAACGTACTTCCAGCAGGCAGGAAAAATACTGGATACAACCGAACAGAGGCTCGAAATCAGATACAACAGTGAATGGCTCTCAGGTTTAAGATTGGCTGACATTATTAAGTTGGCCAGTAACATGACCGTCGCTCGTATGCTCGAGAGGGACACCTTTGATCTGCGGCGTAAAAAAGGCGATCCAATCGGCGTGCACGAATTTTTGTACCCACTTATGCAGGGTTATGACTCGGTTATGGTCAAAAGCGACGTAGAGTTAGGCGGCACAGACCAGACCTTCAACAATCTGGTGGGACGAGACATTCAAAAAGCATTTGGCCAAAAGCCGCAGGTCGTGATTACCACGCCTATCTTGGTCGGCCTGGACGGCAAAGAAAAAATGAGTAAATCCAAAGGTAATTACGTCGGCGTCACTGATGAGCCGAATGATATGTTCGGCAAGATTATGAGTATCTCTGACGATATGATGGAGAATTACTTTACGCTTCTTACTGACCTGCTGAGCGAAAGAATCGCTGAGCTTCTTGATCCAGACAAAACACATCCTAAGGATGCTAAAGTTTTGCTGGGCAAAACCATTGTGGCTCAGTTCTACGACAAGACTGCCGCTGACGCCGCCGCCCTTGAGTTCGACAAGGTTTTCGCTAAAAAACAGATGCCTGATGATATCCCACAGTGGCCGCTACCACCAGAACCCATCTCGCTAAAACATCTGCTGGTATCCTGCGGAGCAGTTGCCTCTGCCAGCGAGGCAAAACGCCTGATTGCGCAGGGAGCGGTATCAATTGACGGTGTGAAGGCCATCGATCCAAACGAGGAAATTATGCCCGCCGGCCAGGTCATCCGCGTGGGCAAACTGATATTTGGTAAGGCAACAATAGAGAGGGATCGTAAGCCTTCAGGCTACTGAAAAATCAATACTCAATTTCGCCGAGGCTTGTTTAAGCCTTCTATCAAATGTCCACAATGGGATTCCCGCGAGAACTGCAGCAGCCAGAAGGTGCACGTCAACAAAGCCAAGGCCGGTGCCCATCAGGCCCTTACGTTCGATGAACAAAAGCAGGTCCTCGTGCTCGATCACATCCAGCATGGGAAGCACTTGTAGCAAAGAAAGGACTTCGGTCCTGTTCTTGATTTTGCCACAGGCAAGTTCCCCAATAATAAATGGGTGGCAGACGACACTGCCATCCAGTAGCAGTGCCTCCAGCCGAGGGCTGCCATATTTTAGGTGGGATACCCAGACTGAGGTATCGACAAGGACCATTATTTGCTCCGAGTGCGTCTTCGCGAAATAGGCCGGAGTTTTCTCTCAGTCCCCGCAAGCCTGGCAAGCCTTTTACTGCTTTCTTGGGCAATCAGAGCCTGCAGGCCAAGCCTCACGAGGGATGTTTTCTCCCTGACACCCGTCAATTTGGAGGCCTTGTCGAGTATTTGGTCATCTATGTTTAGTGTTGTTCTCATACATATAAGTATGCATAAATAGTGCATAAATGTCAAGAAAAAAACTTTGGCGTCGTTGCGAAAATATTTATTTGACCGACATTTTGCTGGCGTCAGCGCTCGATTCTTCGTTTCTGGCTCGTATCCGCGCACCGAAGTGTGGAATAAACTTTACCAGTAATCAAGTTTAGCCGTCGCCGGCAGAGGGACGCATGCGCTGCCACTCACTCAGACGCTTTTATAATGGGCCACGTAATAATCGAGCACTTTTCTTATCATTTTCTGGTAAGGGAAATGCCACTTTCGAGCAGCCTTCTTGAAGAAGTTCACACTTTCCTTGCTCAAAGTGATTGTCACCTTGACGTTTTCCTCCTTCAAGGCAAGTCTCTCTGGCGGCGGTAGAAAGTCATCAATTACCTCAAATTCGATAGGCTCATCACTATATTTTATTTCCTTTTTCATAAGCCATTTCTCGCTCACCCCGGTCGTTGACACTTCAATGGATCCTGACCCGACAAGTCTCTCACGCATTTTAGCCGGAGTAGTCGCCTGTCTCAAGCGATTCTTAGCAGAAAATGCGTGCAATCTGTGCAATCTGTGGTTATAATCCAGCGTTATGAAACTGCCAAAATTACAAAAGCCGGATAAATACGTTGGCCTGTATATTTTTGACTTCGGCGACCATGTGGGTGTGGGCTTTACCGCAGAAGAGGTGGCGGAGCTCCTGGAAAGCGAAAAGTACAAAGACGGCAAGGTCTACAAAATCCACCGGGCTTATCCTGATGGCAGGCTGGAACTAAAAGGCGTGCCGGCGGAAAGGTTCCAACTCGAAGCGGGAATGTTCTTCTACTCGAACGACCTGGAGACCGCAACGCGCGATTTCAAACAGCTTTTCAATTTAGCCGTTCGTTCGAGTCCACCGTGCAGGGCTAAGCTCCACCTGGCTAAACATGCCGATGATAAATTCGTCGTGGCCCTTATTTATCCAGCCGAGTACGATGATGAGGTAAGCGCCTGGCTTCTGGAGGGTGAATATAAAACCAGCGGTGCCGCTGAGGGAGGTACTGGGGCTGTCCAGAGATACTACGATTACAAGCCTGAAATCCTGGAAAGGCAGCAACTTTTTGGCCAAAGCAAATTTGAAAGCAGAACCGGGCAAGAGTTATTGACCTCCTTGAAATTGGCTGTGCAAAGATAAACCGCAATCTGGGAAGCAAGATGCGAGATGTCATTTACGCCAAAGCAGGCTCATTTTTTGGTTGGCTGGCAGGGCTGTTTATGTCGCTATTTGGAAAATCGCCGAGCAGGCCAATGGTCGAAGACTTAAAGCGCGCTGAGTTCAAAACAAGCACGCAGCGGCTTGGCATCCGATTTACCGAGAAGATTCGTGACGTATTTCGCTTTAGATGGCTCAGAAAAGTTTAGTCTCGAATAGGAGTTGCTATAAAGTTGACTTTATGACCGCACTTCATGCCGTACCACCGCCTGGAAAAGCACCTGTCCTCAGCGACAGTGCTCTGGCACTTTTGCAAAGCAGATACCTTATTAAAGACGAGCAAGGCAATTGCATCGAAACGCCGGCTCAGCTTTTCAGCAGGGTCGCTTTGGTAGTAGCTGAGGCCGAAGCCAACTATGGGGTAGATAAGAACGAAATCAGGAAGTGGCAGCGCAGGTTTTATGATTTGATGGCCTCGCTGGAATTTTTGCCTAATTCGCCTGCTCTTATGAATGCCGGGCGCGGCGGAACATTGTCTGCCTGTTTCGTGCTGCCAATCGAGGATACTACAGAAGCGATATTCGAAACCGTTAAGCGAGCTGCGCTCATTCAAAAGGCCGGGGGCGGGACGGGTTTTTCATTCGATAAGTTAAGACCTACCGGAGACCGTATCGCATCCGGCGGCAGCGCATCGGGACCCATTAGTTTTTGGCGGGTTTTTACCGATGCCACTGATGCCCTTCAGCAGGGCATCTTTAATCGCGGCGCAAATATGGGCATGATGAGCCTTGAACACCCTGACCTTTTGAAGTTTCTGCACGCAAAGCAGGACATAAGGGCGTTTACTAATTTCAACATTTCCGTCAAAATCACCGACGCCTGGATGCAAACGTTGCTAAAATCACCTCGTGCCTTGCACATCGTAAAAAATCCTCGGACAGGCGAGCAATATCTACTGCCACGTCGGATCGATATTGCCAGTTATAGGATAGGTGATTTGCATAAATTGGCTGATAAGACAAAAGTGAGCTTTGCAAATGTTGGTAAATTTTACACGGTCGGCGACATCTGGAAGATGATTGTCAAGTGCGCTCATAAAACTGGCGAACCTGGCGTAGTCTTTATTGACCGGATCAACCGGGATAATCCGACCCCTTCACTGGGCCGGATAGAAGCAACCAACCCCTGTGGAGAGCAGCCGCTGCTCGCTTTTGAGGCCTGCACTTTAGGGAGTGTTAACTTGGCTAAGTTTGTTATGGCTGGTGATGATAAACCAGATATAGATTGGCCCGGCTTGGCCGAAACCATCAGGCTGGCTATACGGTTACTCGATAACACCATCGACGCGGGCAATTATCCGGTCACTGACACCATGCGTTTGGCTCGCGCCAACCGTAAAATTGGCCTGGGCATCATGGGCTTTGCTGATTGTTTATTTGCTCTTGGAATACCTTATGACTCACAGCAGGGTATCGAATTCGGTGCTAATATCATGAAGTTTGTCAACGAAGAAGCACGCCAAGCCAGCAGTGAACTCGCAGACTTGCGCGGGCCGTTTCCAAACTGGAATCAGAGCATCTGGCGAACGGAAAGAGGCAGAAAAATTCGTAACGCCTGCATTACGTGCGTAGCTCCGACTGGCACAATAAGTATCATCGCAGATTGCTCCTACGGAATTGAGCCGGTGCATGCGCTGGCGTTTTCGCAGAGGCTGGCAGACGGCTCAAAAGTCCTACAAATAAACCCAGTTTTCAAACAAATAGCGCAAAGCGAGGGCTTCTACAGCAAGAAATTGGAACACCAGCTGCTCAGAACTGGTAGTATTCAGAAAATACCCGGCATCCCAGCCAGAATACGCAGGGTTTTCAAATGCGCCTACGACATCAAGCCCGAATGGCATATTCGAATGCAGGCCGTTTTCCAGCAAAACTGCGATGCGGCGGTCAGCAAAACCGTGAACCTCACCGAAAACGCATCTGCTGCCACGGTAGACAAAGTCTACAAATTAGCTTATCATCTTGGCTGTAAAGGGGTTACGGTCTATCGCCGGCATAGCCGTGGTCGTGAACCCGTGCGTCCGACTTAGGTCAGCTTCACCAAACCTACAAAAGAAAAACTATCCGCCCGAAGAAAATTCAGGAAACCCGCAACGTCCGGATAACGTATAATCTTGTGAAAATAGGTAATTTGCTCAACTTTGTTGTCTTCATGCTTTGGCTCATGCTGAGAGCAAAAATGGGAAAAACGGATTTTTTCTCCCCTCCGGAAAACATCGGGTAGCTGGATGTTGCTCGATGTTTTCTTTTCAGGGCAGTGGCGTGCAAGCCTGGGGATAATCTGCACTTGTGCACCGGGTAAGTCTTCGGCTAAATATACCTCTCGGCAGCCAGATGGGTCCAAAAATTGCTATCTAACTCATCCGTTGATACTCCTAAAGCGGGTTTTCAGCAAGCCTGGTTTAATTCATCAAAGCCAACATTACTGCCCTTGGTAAGGTGGGTCGCACCCGCGGCACAAAAGTCCGTATCGTTATCACGGTTAAAGTCAGGTATTATGAACTGCGATGTGAGCCCGTTAGACCACAATGAGGCCGCGCTAAGGACATTACAGCACAAGGTTGAAGGTCTCGCCTCGAACCGGTGTGCTTGGCCGGATATACGGATTTCACCGCCGGCGTCGATAAGCCCGGCGTGCCGAATGATGAAGCCGTTTATCGTTCATACCACCGCCGCTGATTATGTGCCCCTGCCCCAGTACCATCTTGAGCATGATCTGACCAATTTTCTTCCGCGTGACACATTAGTGCGGGCGGTCCCTATAGGCCAGGGCGTCGTTGACTACCAGACATTTTTTAATGCGCTTAAAGAAATCGGCTATCAAGGATACATCGCCTACGAGATGTGCGAGGTCTTGGAGGGTGGAGGCAAGGTCGAGAATCTGGATAAAACGGCCAGGAAATTTCTGGAATATATGAAAAAGTTCTGAGAAAGAAATTCTTCCCTGTGGTTGCAACTTTTAGCTTTGGTTTTTTATAGCCTTCTCTGGGTTTTTTTGTTGGCCACATGGGCCATCATCAAGCGTTGTTTCGGCATGAAACCACACCAGCAACGGCTCCAGCCCGCTAACCACGTCCTGCCGTGCAAACCGTTGGCGAATGAGTTTTGATCGTAATGTACGCAGCACACCATATTGGCCGTGCAAATACCCTACCGCTTATGCCAGCACCACTTTAAGGGTGATAGTAGCAATGTCTGCCAGGCCCCAGGCGACGACAACCATTTTAGACCGTCACCGTCATGGCGACGGCTAAACAAAACCAAAATCCGTGTTAATTGGCGAAATCTGGCGTCGAAAATACCACCGGTCTACAGCTTTTTTGAAAGTACATAACCAAATGGGATGGCTATCAGGTCGCCAATGACGTAGGTTGCAAATAGTACGACCATTGGCATTGCGTAGGGAGGGAAACGTCCCTTAAGACATAAAGGCAAAATGACGCCGACGAACCATACCGACTTATAGCAAAGCTGCAATAGCAACACGGGCACAAATTTGAGCGGCGCTCGTAGGCCAAGAATCGATAATAATCCGAATGCCAGATATACACTACCGACAATGCCGAATAAAATCGGCTCTTGATCCGGCAGCCTGAAGATCGACCGGACAGTGTTGGGCACAACAATCATGCCAACCCCACAAAGCCCGGCGATAGCAGCGGTATAAATGTACATGAATTTCAGCCAAAGCCATCGGATTTCAGTGTGACCGGCCATAGCCAATCTCCTTAATTTTTCCGTGTCCGTCCGTGTCCAACAAGTCCGTGTACCTCAGTGTCTTAGAACGTCATTGAATCGGCGAAGACGGCCTGGAAGTCCGGCTCGTGAGCGATTTCAACATATTCAATCTCGCGGGCTAATTCCTTCGCCTTTGCCCGGCATTTCCGGGATAGAAGAATCATCCGGGCACCACTACAGGCGGCATTACCGACAAAATGAATCCTTTCTATCGGCACATCCGGCAAAAGCCCGATGCGAACTGCGCTTTCGGGTCGAATGTAATTGCCAAACGCACCGGCTAAAAGAATCTGCTTAATGTCATCATCTTCCAGGCCGAGCTTTTTTTGCAACATTTTTATGCCCGTGCGAATGGCACCTTTGGCCAATTGAACCTCACGGATGTCTTTTTGCGCCAGGACAACTGGCCGTTCACTTACGTTCGCGGCTCGGGCGGCTCCGGTCAGGCAAAAACCTGGTTGGCCGTACTGCTCGATAATGCGGGCAGCGATTGCCGACGGCAGTTTGCCAGGCAGCGTGCTGGGATCGGTGAATCGTCCGGACGAGTCAACGATGCCCAAGTCAAGCAAAACGGCGAGGGCGTCAATCAGGCCGCTGCCACATATCGAGCGCGGTGGGCTGTTTCCTATCACGTCCAGGTCTATGTCGTCTTCGTTTGCGATGACACCTTCGATGGCCCCATCGACCGCCCTACTGCCGCAGCTTATGCGTGCGCCCTCAAAAGCCGGCCCGGCTGCGCAACTTGCGGCGTACAGCTTGTCTTTTGTGCCGAGCACCACCTCACCGTTTGTGCCAATATCTACTGCCAGCGTTACATCCTGGGCCGAATCAACATCCACCACCAGCGCTACCGCGACAGTATCGGAGCCGACAAAACCAGCGATGTTCTCAACGGTATGGATATTGCCGGCAGGGTTTATCTGTAAACCCAATCGCTCCGCAGAGACATCGTGAGCATCGAGGGAAAACGCCCGGTACGGGGCCTGGCCAAGCTGTGCGACCGGCAGTTTCAAAAACAGGTGATTCATCGTGGTATTGCCGACCACGCACATCTGGTATATGCCGATTGCATCGATGGCGGCTTGTTTGCATAACTTTGCAACCAAGTCATTTATGCAGTCAATTATCGCCCGGTGAAGTTCAGCCGATCTTTCGTTCGTTCGGGCATAGGCGATTCTACTTATGACGTCATCACCGTATCGGCTCTGCGGATTTAGCGCTGCCTGCGTTGCCAGGCATTGGCCAGTCGCCATGTCGATCAATTTGGCAACAACCGTGGTTGTGCCGATGTCCACGGCCACACCGAATATTTTGGCGGTGGTGCCAATTTTCAGATACTTTTTGTATGTGTCGGGCTGGATTTGCCTCTGGCCTGTGATGCCCTCCGTGAGGATTCTTTGCTCAAAGAATCTGGAAGTGATAGGGACGGTTACAATAAGATCATGCTGAATCCGGTACTGGCAGGCCAGGACTTGCCGGCCATCGGGTTCGAGATTCACGGCACACTTTTTACAGATGCCCTTGCCGCCGCAAACGCTGTTCAGGATTATGCCGGCCTGGCTGGCCGCCTGCAAAAGCGTATCTTCTGGGCGAACGGAAACCTGCTTGCCGTCCGGCTGAAAAATTACTTTGAAATGTTTCATTAGTGCGCCACGTATATCGTATCGCGGATATCTTGTGCAATACTCGCTACGCTCAACGTGTAGCCAATCATCCGCTTATTTTATGGCGTATTTTCCATTTGGTGTGTCTTTTTTTGCTGCCGATCTTGCGTCTGCGTCTTGGTTTTGCCATAGGTCTCTCCAAACGATTGACAAGAATCTTTGCTACAGAACAGAACACTTTCAAAAAACTTTGATATATGGTAGCATATAATATTACAAAAGTAAAAGCCGATTCAGGCTGGAGTGCAGAATATGATTCAATGTAAAGACTGTGAACTCTGCGAGATGGGTGCGGACGGGCGAAGGACCTTCAAATGCGACCCGTTCGTCAACATCAAAGAGGCCGAGTGCCTGGCCAAATGGCAGCTTATCCGTCTTGACATGCTGGTAGCCAGCTATCAACAGATGCTCAAGTGGTACGGAAAGCTCGCACCAATTCAAGACAAGCTGTTCAAATACATGGAGCGGGAGATAGAAGACATTGATGAGGCCGACCGCTGGAAGCTCACCGATGAAGAGGATGAGGAAGAGGCCCCATAAGCAGGCAAGGCAAAATTGTACACCAATGGCTGGTAAGCGGGCGACAAAGACAAATGACCGGACAGATACGCCAGAGCAATTTATGGTGCCCTGAAAAGGCCAGTCTGGCAGGATCTGCAGGGTAAGAATACAGGCCCATTTTCAGCACGATTTCTGCAATAAACAAATCGGGGATGCCGTCTTTCTAATTAGCGAAAAGTCGCACGAAATGGCAAAAAATGATGACCTGGCCCAAATAATAGTCGGCTGTAAGACCGGAGATAGCAAGTGCTTCGCCCAGATAGTCGATATGTACTCCAGCCGCTGCTACGGTTATTTTTACCGACTCACGGGCAATAAGGACGTCAGTGACGACCTTTTGAGCGAGCTATTTGTCAAGTTGACTGAGAAAATGGGCACATATAAGGGCGGCTCGTTTGAGGGCTGGTTGTTCAGGGTAGCATCCAATATCTTTCATGACTATTTGCGGGGCAAACACCGATGGACAAAACTACTCGATGCCCGAAAAACACAACTTGAGCTGGAAACTACGGAGCCCAGATGGTCCGATGCCGAGGGAATTGATAAGCTGCAGGTGCAGCTTGCCAGGCTGGACGCCGATACCAAAGAACTGATAATGTTGCGGTTTTATTCACAATTAAGCTTCAAGGAAATAGCAGAGATTAGGTCTGAGCCTATCGGAACAACACTATCTAAGCTGCATCGTGGACTAAAAAGACTGCGAGAGCTGATGGAGTAAAAGTCCTATGAACGGCCAAAACCAGGAAAATTTGAAAGAGCTGTTCGAGCAATTTTTCCCTCCCGATCAAGCTGCCAGCGTGCTAAACGACCTGCAGGTAGTTAGGAAAATGCTTCGTGAGAACCCTGCGCCGGAGCCTGAGCGGCAGCTTATCGCCGCCATAAAATATGACATCGGACAGGCTCTGGCAGCGCCCAAACGGGTATGGACTTTTAGAACATTAGCTTACAGGGTAGCCGTGGCAGCAGCGATTATCATCGTAGCCGCTATCGGCACACAATTTCTTAAAAAAGGCCCCGAAAAGCCCAGCCAGATAAAGTATGCTTCAATAATTCCCAGGGCAATCTGGGACAGCAACGATATTACCGTCGCCGATGCGGACCTGGCCGTGCTGACCGCTGAAGTCCAGCAAATTGAAGACGAAGTGCAGGCTCTGCAATCGGGCGAAAAAAGACGTAATGGCGAAGGCCTCATCGTAGAGGTCGAGACCGAACTGATAGAAATCGCTGGCGATTTTTGGAAGGGATAAGAATAATGCTGCAGATAACTCGCGGCGTCATCTTAGCTTTTGTTATAACAGCGGTGGCAGCCATCTTTGTCCTGCCATGCCGGGCTCAAAAACCGGGCGAAGAAAAAAAACAACAAGACATCTGGTCTGAGGGCGAACAAAAAGGGCGGGGAATGGGCGGACCTCCGGAATTTGCGCCGCCACCTGAGGGCGAACAAAAAGGGCCAAGAAGAGGACCTCCACGATTTGAACTGACAGATGAAGAAATCGACTGGATTATGAAAGGCTTAAAAGAACGCGATCCGGCAAAGGCCAAGGAGTTAGCCCAGTTGCGTGGGAAAGACCCGGAGCAATTCAACGCCAAGTTGAGAGAATATGCTGGCGAAGAGCTCGGCAAAATAATGAGGGCACGCATGGAGACATGGCGGGCGAAAATGCAGGCCGAGTTCATCGAATGGCTGGAAAAGAATTACGCCAGAGAAGCAAAGAAGCTGGCCAACCTGAAAGATAAACCCGAGCTTTATTGGAAAGAGTTCGACCGTCTCAGAGAGAAATACTGGCGGATATTTGAGGAAGAACGGAGAAATCCTGAACTGGCTGAAGTTCTCAAGGAAGACTTAGAGTTGAGGGAAAGGGAGAATGCGCTGGCCAGAAGAATCAAAGCCGCTAAGACCGAGCAAGAGAAAAAAGAACTGACCGCTGAGCTGGAAGATGTAGCCAGCCGGAGGTTTGACCTGATTGTACGCCGAAAGCAAATCGCGTACGAGCGGCTGCTCAAGTGGCTTGAAGAGATGCAAAAGCGAGTCAAGGAAAGCAGAGCCGAGATCAATAAAATGAAAGACGAGCAGATTAAGGCTGAAAACGTACAAAAACACCTCAAGGATCTGCTCGAAGGCAGCCCGAAATTCGAATGGGACTAATTGACAAATGATTACCGTCTGTCCCTGATTCCCTATGAACTTCGTAACAGGTACTCAGTGCGCAGCAAGGAAAGGAAAAACCAGGACGATTATTAAATGTTGTAACATTATTGAGATTCTACAGGTGCAGACAATATTTATTCTTCAATTGAAAAGGAGCAATACCAATGAAAGCCAGTGTATTGTCCATGTCGGTGATAGTTTTATTATGCGTAACCAGTGCCTTTGCCGCGGATTGGCCACAGTATCTTGGTCCTAACAGAAACAGCACATCTACTCAGAAGGGTCTTTTACGCACCTGGCCAAAGGATGGGCCGGAAGTTCTATGGACGGTTACTGTTGGCAGAGGTTTTGGCGGACCTGTTGTCAAAGACGGTAAGGTCTATTTACTGGACAGAGACGACAAGGTTGGCGATAAAATGCGGTGCTTTGACCTTTCCGGCGGAAAAGAACTCTGGAGTTTTGGCTATGATGCTCCCGGGACTGTTATGTTTCCCGGCTCGCGAAGTGTACCGATCGTGGAGGGCAATAATGTTTATTCATGTGGACACAACGGTGATGTTTATTGCATAGACATAAATACACACAAGCCCATCTGGAATAAGAACGTTTGGAAGGATTTCGGTGGCAATAAACTGCCGATATGGGCAATTACGCAATGCCCTCTTATTTACGGTGATTTGCTTATTATTTTATCCCAGGCTCCTGAAGCCGGTGTGGTAGCTTATAATAAACTCACAGGTGATGTTGTCTGGAAAACGCCCAATCTTGGCAACGAAACATATGCCAGTCCGGCAATTGTACAAATAGACGGAGAAGACCATATAGCAATGGTTATTTCATCTACTAATCCTATTGGACATCGGGAATTGCCGCAAACTCTGGGCAAGATTGTCGGAATCAGACCACTCACCGGAGAAATCCTGTGGGAATATACCAACTGGGAGAATCATATCCAGGTGGCGAGTGCTCTTGATGCCGGTGAGGGCAGAGTGATCGTTATGGGAGGATACGAACTGGGTACAGTTATGATAAAAGTCGAAAAACAGGCAGATGGCAGCTATAGTGTCAATGAGCTTTTCAGACATAATGATTTTGGCGACCACACCAAACCACCGATATTGCATAATGGTTATTTCTATGCTCAATTCTCAACCAATTTTCGAAAGGATGGACTGACTTGCATGAACATGGATGGCAAGGTCATGTGGAAAACAGGGCGTAAACCTCTTTTCGATAAAGGCAGTATGATCCTGGCTGACGGACTGATAATCGCAACAGACGGAAGAAAGACTTTGTATCTGATAGAACCCGACTCGGCTGGATTCAAACCGATTGCATCAGCAGAATTGCTTAAAGAAGGAGGAACATCAAGCGATGATCCTTTAGCTTCAAGAGTTGGAGGTACAACTCAAAACTGGGGACCTTTGGCGCTTGCCGACGGCAAACTCCTGATCCGAGATCAAAGCCGGTTAATGTGTGTCAGAGTTGCTCAATGATTCCTAGAAGAGACGAATCGGAGGTTACCATGAAAAAGATGAGTCTATCAATTGACTTGATCATGTGCGGTATGAGTCTGATCAGTGCGGGCCGGAGCTTCGCATAGGATTGGCGCGGCTGGCCGCTGAAGAATCAGGACCCCTTTTAGGAAAGACTCCGTAACCTGTATTCAATGCCCTCGCGGCTTCGTTTTCGCGAAACAAAACGGCGGACTCTGTTGCTGACTGCTGAAAAGGAGCAATACCAATGAAAGCCAGTGTAAAGTGTGTATCGGTGATAGTCTTATTATGCTTAGCCAGTGCCTTTGCCGCGGATTGGCCGCAATGGCGCGGGCAAAACCGTGATGGCAAGTCCTTAGACACGGGCCTGCTCAAGGAATGGCCGAACGATGGGCCCCCGCTCGCCTGGAAAACCGACAAACTCGGCGGCGGATACAGCGCTCCGTCCATTGCCTCCGGGCGGGTTTTCGTTATGAGCAATCGCGGCGATGAGGAAGTCGTCTTGGCCCTATCCGAGAAGGACGGGAGTGAAATCTGGGTAACGCCCCTTGGGCCGGCCTTTCGGCAACAGGCTTCGCAGGGAAGAGAGGGGCCGGCGTGCACACCGACGGTCGATGGCGAACGGCTCTATGTCGAGGGCCTGGGCGGTAATGTGGCTTGCCTGCAGGTCAAAGACGGCAAGATCGTCTGGCAGCGCAGCCTGACAGAGGATTTTGGAGGCCGCAGACCGATGTGGAGCTACCGCGAATCGCCGCTGGTTGATGGCGACAGAGTAATCCTCACCCCCGGCGGGGCAGATGCGATGCTGGCGGCCCTGAACAAGCTGACCGGCGAGACGATCTGGAAGTCCAGGATGCCCGACAGCCCGGCCGGCGCTTCTGGAGCACCCGGCGGCTCTGGCGGTGGTCGAGGCGGTTCCGGTGGAGCTGGCGGTGCTTCGGCTTCGGGGGTCACCGGAACCAAGGATCCGGGCTTGTTCACGAGCGAGCATTTTGCGATGAGAGCTTTCTCCTGCAAGATTCCTAACGGCACGTATCTCGCGAAGCTCTATTTTGCGGAGACCTACGATGGGATTACCGCACCAGGCCAGCGCGTCTTTTCCTTCACGGTTCAGGGCAAGGAGTTCAAGGACTTTGATATCTGGGTCAAGGCCAGCGGTCCCAAACGCGCCTATGTCGAATCGGTTCCGGTGGAAGTGACCAACGGAGAGTTTCACATTGTTTTCACGCCCAAGGTCGAAAACCCGGCCATTAACGCCATTGAAATCCTTCCACAGACAGAAGGTGCGGCCTCCGGCGCAACGGCAGTCCGGATCAAGGCTGGTGCGACTGCGACATTTACGGATTCCAGCGGCAATGTCTGGCAGCCGGATCAGGGATTTGAGGGAGGTATGACAAACCCGATGATCAGCGGCGGGCCGGCTGGCGGCTTTGGCGGCGCTCCTGGAGCCTCCGGCGGACGCGGCGGTCGAGGGGGGCCCGGTGGTGGTTTCGGCGGTGGCGGCGGAGCGGCCTACGCCTCCCCTATCGCCATCGACTTCGACGGGCAGCGCCAGTACGTGCAACTGACAGCAAGAGCACTTGTCGGAGTCGCGGCGTCAGACGGTAAGTTCCTCTGGCGTTATGACAAGCCTGCTAACCGTATGGCTATTAACTGTGCGACGCCAATATTTCATGATGGCATGGTGTTCGCCTCCTCAGCCTATGGTGCAGGCGGCGGGTTGGTGAAGCTCAGCAAGGATGCCAGCGGCGGCGTCAAAGCCGAGGAAGTCTATGCCACTACCGACATGCAGAACCACCACGGCGGCATGATCCTTTTGGACGGTTACCTCTACGGCGCCAGCGGAGGCAATGAGGGTGGCGCCCTCGTCTGTCTGGACTTCAAGACGGGCAGGGTCATGTGGGACCAGCGTGAGAGCGCAGGTCGTCGCGCGAAGGGCTCGGTGGCTCTGGCGGATGGGCGCCTATACTATCGCATGGAGAGCGGCACGATGCTCCTGATTGAGCCGAGCCCGAAGCAGTACATCGAGCATGGGCGTTTTGAACAGCCGGACCGTAGCAACCAGCCGGCTTGGCCGCACCCGGTCATTGCCAACGGCAAACTGTACATCCGCGACCAGGATGTACTGCTCTGCTACGATGTCAAAGCAAAGTAACGAGACCCGAAGGCTTACTGACATGGCAGATAGAGTATTCCGATTAGGGGGACGACGCAGCGAAGCGAGCGCAAAAATGCGATCTCGCTGCTTTGGGGTAGCCTTCACCCTGGTCGAACTGCTTGTGGTCATTGCGATGGTCGCGCTCTTGATGGCTATCATGGTGCCCGTGCTGGGCGGGGTTCGGGAGAAGGCCAGACGGGTTGCCTGCATGGGGAACATCCGGCAGTTCATCGTCGGCATCCATGCCTATGGCAGCGACTTTCAGGAGACCCTTCCTTCCGGTCTGTCCGATGCCAAGAATCCTGAGGACGAGCACACCCCTATCCTTTCCAGGGCCATGCGCACCGCCTTGGTGCACATCATCGGCGATGAACGCTGCCTCTCCTGCCCCTGGCTTCGCGAGCCCTTTAACCATCCGGGCGGGTGGTACTACGTCTACGAGGGTCAGGATTACGGCTATGTCCTTGGTTACAACTACCTGGGAGGCCACAGAGGCACGCCCTGGCCCCTGCTGGGCCAGGCGAACGCCGAATGGATGTCGCCCCAGAGATCGTTCGAGCGAGGTTCCAGGCCGGTAGTGACTGAGCTCAACGCCTGGTCCACGGGCGAGATGAAGACCTTTGCACCACATGGGGCCAGGGGGGCGATCTTGGAGGGAAGAGACTCGACGAACACGAGCATGGAAGGGGCTTCCTCAGAGCAGATCGGCGCAGTCGGCGGCCACGTCGGGTGCCTGGATGGGTCTGTCTCCTGGAAGCATATCAAAGACATGAAGATCTACCGGGGCTCGCGGCTCTGGGATGAGAGTGGCTGTTTTACGACTTGGTGACCGCGGATAGAGGATTCTGCCTATGTGTACTACTGCTTACAGACTTACGACAATGTCTCTTCTGATCCTGATGGTGGCTCTGATGCCTGTCCGTGTAATGGCCAGCGATTGGCCGATTTTCCGCGGCCCCAAGCACAATGGGATCTCTTCAGAGCGACATTGGGGAGAGGACTGGGCCAATTGTTCGCTGAAGGTTAGATGGACCAAGGCGGTGGGTGTGGGATCTTCTACGGTCGCGGTGGCTGCCGGGCGGCTCTACACCATGGGTAACAGCGAACTCATGGTCGGCACAACCAGGACGGCCTGCGACGTGGTCTACTGCCTGGATGCAGTCAGCGGAAACCCCCTCTGGAGCTACTCCTACCCGGCTGCCTTGGCGGCCAACTTCTACGAGGGCGGCACCAGCACGACACCGACTGTGGCGGGTGACAAGGTGTACACCCTGAGCAAGCAGGGCCTGGCCTACTGTTTCGACGCCAAGACCGGGGCGGTGCTCTGGCAGGTCGACCTAGTCGCCAAGTATAGCGTCCGCGCGCCGACATGGTTCTTTGCGGGGTCCCCCTATCCCTATGGGGACTTGGTGATCTACAACGTGGGCAAGCACGGTCTGGCCCTGCACGCCAGCGACGGAACACTGGCCTGGACAACCGGCACCGACGTATCGGGATACTCCACGCCGGTGCCGTTTGATGACAACGGCCAGCAACTCCTGGTCTTGATGGGATATAGGACCTTTGCGGCGGTCGAGCCCCTGACCGGCAGTGTCGCATGGGAGTATCCTTGGGTCAACGGTCTTCCGGGGAACATTGCGGACCCAGTCGTGGATGGCAGTGAGTTGTTTGTCTCATCGGGCTATAACAAAGGCTCCGCCTTAGTCCGGGTGTCCGGCGGCCAAGTCGCTCAGGTCTGGCAACAGAGGAACATGCAGACTGTCTACAACGCTGCTGTGCTCTGGCAGGGGTATCTGTACGGACAGAATGACAGTGGAATGTACCTGAGCTGTGTCGAGTTCGGCACTGGCAAAGTGATCTGGAATAAGGGGGGCTTCGGCCGTGCCTGTGTTACCCTGGCGGACGGCAGGTTGATCGTCCTGAGCGAGACGGGAGAGCTGAGCATCGGCAAAGCGTCGCCTACAGGCTACGTGCCTGCTGTCAGAGCCCAGATCCTGAGTGGCGAGTGCCGTTCAGTGCCCGTCTTGGCCAACGGGAAGATCTATGTTCGCAGTACGGCAGGCAGCTTGGCCTGCGTGGAGTTGACGACTACCGCGCCCAGGGTCAATGCAGGCAATAGTGTCCTTACGTGGCTCAAGGCCGGCGAGACCACCGTGGCTCTGAACGGATCTGTGGTCGACGACACAAACGACGTCACCAGTATTCGCTGGTCTGTCCTCTATTCGCCGGCTGACGTTGCCGTCGTGTTTGCCGACAGCTCCAAACCTGCCACCACGGCCAGGCTCGCTGAGTCGGGTCGATACGTTTTGGAGCTGTATGCAATCGATGCAAAGGCCCAGGAAGGGTCCGACCGGGTGGAGGTCAGGGTATACGCAGACGCCTGCGAGGCAGCGAAGAATCGTCCTGCCGGCAGCTCTGTCACTGCCCGGTATGATTCTGATGGCGACTGCACCGAGGATTTTGGCGACTTTGCCGTATTCGCAGCCCAATGGGCAGGATCCAGGGGATTCAAGGACCTCGCCATGTTCACCAGCCACTGGTTGAAGGACAGATCTCTCACCGAGGACGTCCTCTACGATGGAGGCGAGATCACGTTGCCGGTCAATTAGCCGTATCGTGCAAGTACCATCCGAGCGCAAGTATCCTCATCCCCTTGACTTGCGCCACGACCCGAAGCTGTTCGTTTCCTACCGTCAGAATGTACTCTTTAGCCGAGTTTTTGCCAGGCCATAAAACGAGAACTACAGACAGCACAAGCAGTCTGGTGGCGGCACGGCACATGGGGACATGCCTGGATGGGACCGGACTGACGGTTGTCCTGGAACAGGACAAGAAGCATCTGGTACTTTTGCCTTGAGAACAGCCAGATTGATTGAGAAACGCAGAGCATTGCAGGATTTTTCCTCGTGTCCTTTAATAATTGAAGAAATTCATCCCACTTTGTCGATACCTCCGAATGAGAGACAAGTGTTTGTCCCATAAAAAGTTAACATTCGGGAGGTAAGACAATGCAAGCTCCTTCAAAATTCTGCTGCCAGAATAAAAAATGTCCTGATTACGGCAAACGCGGTGCAAAAAACCTAACCATCTGCGGCTGGTTCGGCAAAAACAACCATATTCGATTGCTCTATTGCCGCCCCCGCGTCTTCCTTCGGAAGACAGGAGCGGGGGTAAGCAAAGATTTTCCGAACGAAAGGTCGTCAAGTTCGCCGATAGAATACGAAACCACGGATTTCACAGATTGCGCTGATTTTAATCATTTTATTTCTTTCCGTGAAATCTGTGTAATCTGTGGTTGAAAATATGGAAGCTTGATAAGGACAAAACCATCTCAGTTTTGAAGCACATTTCTGAAGGCTGTGGGGTCCGCCCCCGCGTCTTCTTGTCCCGCTGCCCCGACTTGCGTCGGTAGACGCAGGGGCAGGCGAAGACAAGAGCGGGGGCTCGGCTGGTGGGCGTACACCCAGATACGGTAACGCGGTATAGCCGGGCGGCTGGAGAGCATGCTCAGGCAATCCATGATG
>Ga0315312_1001265_pt1 | contig 20472 bp, 18 predicted proteins | sample TDP7_MG_FD_203629 | JGI IMG/M metagenome (GOLD analysis project Ga0315312, IMG submission 203629) | Freshwater sediment microbial communities from Lake Towuti, South Sulawesi, Indonesia - TDP7 | ecosystem: Environmental > Aquatic > Freshwater > Lake > Sediment | place: Indonesia: South Sulawesi... | reverse complement strand
CGTCCCGTGCTCGCTCGTCTATGGATGGGTCGAGCGGCATAGCCTCGTATCCTTGGTCCTCAAGGAAGATGGCGACTTTATAGGCCAATTGGCGCAAATGTGCGTTTAGGTCGTTATAGCCGAATCTCTCGTAATATGGGCTTGGGATTTTTCTGACGATGGAAAGAGGAATTCGCTTTGCCATGGCTACAACGCTTTTAGCACCAGTTAAAAAATCTTCCGGCTTATGACCTCTTGGGGCTCCCTCAAAGCGATCAACTGGAGCTATGCCAACGAGATCAGCACCATTCTCCTTCGCAAAGTCTTTGATTGAATTTGCTTTCATCATAAGCAAACCCTCCATTATGTGGTGCCCTTCAAAAAGCTGGGCGATCTGAATGAGAATAATAACTCGTTTTGAAATTTGTGTAAATAAATGCTGTCTTATTTCAGACAAGAACATAGCCTCCCTTTCTTTTTCCTGGAAATGAATGCAAAAATTTTTCTTGCAAATTTGCATTTGAAATGCAAAAATACAAGAAAAGAAACAGGAGGCTGATGCAGTGAAATACATCCCCCGCACTTTGGAGGCGGTTCTTTCCCGAGCTGTTAAAGAGTTCCCAGTAGTTATGCTGACCGGACCGCGGCAGTCCGGAAAGACCACTCTGCTCAAGCATCTCTTTGCCAAGACCTACCATTACGTTTCCCTGGAATTTCCCGATACCCAAGCGGCAGCACGTAGTGATCCAAGAGGCTTCTTGGAATTCTATTCCCCCCCAGTCATTTTTGATGAAATTCAATACGCCCCCATACTTTTTCCTTACATTAAAGAGCGCGTTGATGCCAATAGGGATCGTTCCGGGCAATATATTTTGACTGGTTCCCAGAACCTGCTCCTTTCTGAAGGAGTAACAGAATCCCTTGCTGGGCGGGTGGCCGTTCTTCGTCTCCTCCCCCTCACGTACCGAGAAATTATGCAAGACCCGCAGGCCCCTTTGCCATGGGAACCAAAAAGGCGGTCTCGCCCTAAGGGGCTTATTTACAAAGACTTGTGGGAAAGTTTTTTACGGGGTGGATATCCAGAATTGGTAGCCAATCCAGAGCGGGATAAAACACTTTGGCATGCCAGTTATATCCAAACCTATCTGGAGCGGGATATTCGCTCCCTTCGGCAGATTGGAGACCTGAGCCAGTTCCAAGCTTTCTTGAGAGCACTGGCGGCGCGAAGTGCCCAACTATTCAACTTATCCGAAATCGCCAGAGAATTAGGAATCGCGGTGAATACAGTAAAATCATGGCTTTCAGTCCTCGAAGCCACTTATCAAATCATCATCCTTCGTCCTTATTTTGCTAACATCGGGAAACGTTTAGTTAAAACGCCTAAGATTTTTTTTGCCGATGTGGGTACTTTATGTTACCTTGTCGGGTTGAGGGATTCGCAACATGCCATGGAAGGGCCAATGGGTGCTCCCATCATGGAAACCGTTGTAATAAACGAGGTTGTTCGGACCTTGACTCATCGCGGGAAAGATCCCCAGGTGTATTTCTGGCGGACATCGATTGGAACAGAGGTCGATCTGGTGATTGATAACGGCTTAAATCTTATCCCCATTGAAGTAAAGTTATCCACAACGCCCACGCCTGGTATGGCCAAAACCATAGAGCTTTTTCAGAAAGATTTTCCGAAAGGAGCATATAAGGGATATGTGGTGCACCCAGGCGATACCCAGGTGCCTTTGGGCCCCGGGGCATGGGCTTGGCCCTTTGCCGATTTTTAGGGGAATCGGAATACGGGGCTGCCCCTTCGATTGTCAATTAAACGCTACCCCGACTGGGATCGAGAATTAAGGCGGGAAAATAAGGAAAGCTAAGGGAAGAAATTTAAGGAATGTCCTTAGCAATTTGAGGAAAAACCTGGCGCGCCCAGGGTGATTCGAACACCCGACCTACGGATTCGTAGGGCGTCCTCGGCGTAATCCTAAATACCTGTTATTACCTAAATTTTAGGGGATTATGTCCAGGCTGAGGGCACACAAACCCTCCCCAAATCTCCCAAACGATGTTTTCATTGGTCACTATTTGGACACCAGCAGTTCCATAAAGCAAGCTGCTGAACCTACCACATAATGCCGCCCGTAAAAACAAAAGCCAGCCTGATGATGGCTGGCTTATTTATTACCTATAGCTTACAGTATTCACAACCGGCGAAATCTTAAAGTGCCGGTCTCCTGCGCAACATCTTCAATAACAAAAATGCCATATAGGCCAGCCAAATCAAAAGCGGAACTACTACCTCCCCAAACGTCCGTGCGATAACCAATAACAAAAGAAAGTAACTCCCTAAAGTGACGATGCCTTCGGCTTCAATCGCACCTGTGCCTTTTTGTTTAAGCACGGCAGCTACGAACCACGTGGGGTAATCTTTTTCTTCCACATCCGAAGGAAGAGGCGCTTTCGGGACTATAACAATATGGTCGAGAATTGTCCAAACCTGTCCACCCTCCTGCCCGGGACCTGGGTAAGGTTCGAGATCGCCAGGTGCCGGATGTATCATAGCCCATATACTTAATGCGCGGCTCGCTCCTGCAGACATTATGGCTGCCCATCGTCTTTTGCGTAGTTGCCAGCGCATATAGATGTGGAGCAAAAGCCACAAGATACCAAAACCAATAAATGCCGCCCATTGAGGACAAAGCCATTCGGTAAGTTCAAGATCTGGAATCCATGTCGGCGGCCATTGTTTCCTGGTTAGGACACCTACCACCAGGCCTTCCATTACCACAAGCGCCGCATGAGCCAAATTTTCTTTATGGTTATGATACGAATCGATACTGGACCACAAATGTCTGACAAATTTTTCGGCTCGCTCAACTCGCTTGTAAAAAAGAACCTGTTCTGGGCATAGACCAGTTGCCTCAGTTGGATTCACTGAAGACATACCGCACTCCTTTTCGAGAAGCAAGCTTTGTTAGCTTTATACAGAAGGTAAGTTCAATGCCCCTTGTTCCTGGTCCTCAGCCTCGGCCTTCGGGGGCTGAATAATTATGCAAGCAAAACACGGTCGACTACTCGAACGGCAGTCGCTAATCCTGCACTTCAAGGACGCTAGCATCTTGCACGGTTTTGCCAATGGCATCTTTGAGTGTGCGGGCTACCCGTTTTGCCAAAGCGTCATCATCAAGCCCCATAGTGGTGTTATACTCTCGGCCTTGATCATCAACGGAGAGCCTTACGCGCTTGCCTTCGGCTCGAACATGTTTGATTGTCGCGGTTAAATAATCTGCCGTTCGCGTGCTCCATCCAAAAAATACCGGCGGCCATGGAATAAGATCACGTATCTGCATAGTGTCCTCCTTAACAAATAAAGGCCAGAATTATGGCTTTGGATTTTTTGCGAGCAGTATCCGCAGCTGTTCGTCAGTCACATGACCAGGGATTTTATTTCTGGCACCACATTTACACACGCAGGGGATAAGGGGTCAGTCCGTGAATTGAGAATTTACCTGGGTTTTGGCTATGCGATTCGGGTAGCCTCAAAAGAATTGAAAATAAAAATCGGCGAGTGTTTACTCCCTGCTCCCGGCGGGGTGGAAAGAGGTACTCTCTAATAAAACATCAGCAATTCCTAATTCACGGACTGACTCCATTTTTCGTTTTCGACTGAGCCCATTTTTCGAGTCCGACCTCAGAGATAAGAGTCGATAGGCCAGCAAAGAAATTTTCCAATTAACGAGGAAGCTTTCAGAAAAGGCCAAGGGTGGGGGATAAGGCGAAAATCACAAACCGCTTGAAGCAGATGGAGATTCTTCCGCTCTTATAATCTGAGGGTTAAATTTGAATCAAAAATACGATGATGCGCAACGGGTTAATCTTCTCATAGAACCATTACTTCGATTTGATCTATAAAGGCAAAATGTTTGTCCCTGGTTAAAAGAGTTCCTCCTACCTCCATGCAGCAGGCAGCAATCCAGACATCGTTAAGGGGTATTTTTGTACCCTTTTCCTCCAGCGATCGATAGATCAGCCCATATTTCCTGGCCACATCCGCATTCACGGTGACTATTTCTATATTCAAGCGGCCAATGATCTGGCGAAGTCTCCTTTCGTTGAATTGTCGCCGGGTCCCTTTCCAAAAACCATAATACAATTCTCCAAGAACGATAGACGGAATAAAGAGAAATTCTCCATGTTGAGCCATGGCCTCCACTACATCGGGGAGTCCCTCTGCATAATCACAGTAGATATTGGTGTCCAATACAAGCTTCAATCCCAGTCTCCTTGGTTGATTCTATCAAAAACTCTAACTGCTTTCCGTAATTCTTCAGCCTCCTCATGACGCAGCCATCCAGCAAGATCCCTGATGAGTTGCTCCCGGCTCTTACGGGTTCCTAATTTTTCATCCAAAGCTTCCAGGATATAGGCCGTCTTCGTTTTGCCAGCTTTTGCTGCCGCCTTCCTGATTTTCTCTTCCTTTTCGAGGGGTATTCGTAAGCTCACCGGCATTGGAAAGCCTCCTTTGTATCTCATTTTTTGAAATTGTATCTCGAACTGATAGCGGTGTCAACATTTTTTAAGGAAAGGGAGGATAATACAAGGTTTGGGGTCGCATGGTAAAAAGCGTCGTAAAAAGGGTCGGAGCGGGAATTTAGGAGAATGAAGGAGGGGCCTTAGAAACCTAAGGAAATGGGAACCAAGAATTAAGGGCTGGCGCGCCCAGGGTGATTCGAACACCCGACCTACGGATTCGTAGTCCGGCGCTCTATCCAGCTGAGCTATGGGCGCGCCATAATCTTTTTTATAAAATAGCAGGGGCTGGGTGCTTTGTCAAACCCCAGTAAAGCAGGACATCTGGAGGGTAGGGGAAGAGGCAAGAAGGGCAAAAGGCGAAAGGGGGAGATTTTTCAGTTTCAAGTTGCAGGTCTCAAGTTTCAAGTTAAAATGCGAGCTTAAACCCTGAAAGCTGTAACTCGAAAATTTTAACCTGGAACTATTTTTTATTATCGGGTCAGCAGTACCACCGCCAGGCAGGCGAAAATCAAGCCGAGGAGCTTGGATACGGTCATGGCTTCATTTAAGAAAATAAAACCCAGAATTGCCGGGATAATCAGGTTCAGGTTAAAAATTGGAATCACTACGGAAAGGGGTCCCCGAGCGATGGCTGTGTAGTAAAGCACCATTATCCCCGACCACCAAGCGCCGATCAGACAGCCATAGAGGATGTACTTGTCTAACACGAGCGGAACCCTGGTGTAGCCAAAATATAAAAACAACCCCATCAGGCCTACTCCGAATTTAGTCACCAGGATCACCGCTGGATGAAGATTCTGGCTGACCAGTTTAACCGCAAAGGTGTTAAAGCCAATGAGCACCATGGAAAGCAAGGTCATAGTCAGGTAATCCATTCATAGGCTCCTTTTTCCAATCTAATCCCGTTCGTATTTGATGTGTTCTTTCTTTCGATTCCTTACCCGGACCTAGCCAGGAATATGCCCCCGAAGACCACGGCCGCACCCCAAACCTGTAGAGCTGTCATGGTCTCCTGTAAGAAAGGGACGGCGAAGAGTATGGCAGTTATCGGCATGAGATACTGGTAGAGAATTGTGCGCAGAGGGCCGACATTCTGAATCCCATGAATCCACAGAAAATAAGCCAGGCCATTGCCCAGGATAGCTACGTAGAGAACGCTGAACCAGGCCAGCCAGGAAATTTCTCCCTAGCCCCCAATTTTCTCGTTCGGCAAGAAGGGCAGGAAAAAAATCGTGCCGATGATCATCACGTAGGCTGTCACCTTGAGACTGGAATACTCTTTCAGCAGGGGCTTGGCCAAGACAGTAAATAGAGCCCAGAAGATGGATGAAGCGATGATGATCAGGTCTCCCTGGAAGGTTTCCGAGCTCATCTCCCATCCTTTCCAGTGGCCCTGGATTACCAGGAAGATCCCCACAAAAGAGATAAAGATGCCCACAGCTGACCGCAGAGTGACTTCGGTACGCAAAAACAGGGAAGAGGCAATGAGGACGAAGATAGGAGAGGTAGAAAAAAGCAAGGCAGAATTGGAGGCTGTGGTGAGATCTAGCCCAATGGTCCAGAAAACCCGGTTGATGAAGCTGCCCAGAAAAGCTAAGCCGATCAGCCAGAGAAAATTTCGTGCTGATACCGACCAATTTTTCTCCTTCTTTATAAAAAAAGGCAGAAGAATGACGGTGGGAATAATTGTCCGCATGGCCGCAAAGCTCATCGGAGAAACCTCTCGCAGAGCGATCTTGGCGAAGAGATAATCGGAACCCCAGATGGTCACGGCCAAGAATAGATAAAGGTCTGTGATAGAGAACCCTTTTTGAATCCCCATTTCCCTTCTCCCGAAAAAATATAAAAGCCCGCCACAAGCGGGCTATTTTTTAAATTTTTCAGGACGCAGATTTTCGCAGATAAAAGTAGATCAGAAATTCTTATTTCAAAGAATGCCGAAGCATCAAGCGCATTGAAGCTTTACCCTTCGAAGTCTTTAAATAGCGCTCCCTCCGCTTCGCATCGGCCATGCTTTTATAGGCTTCATAAAAAATCAGCTCAAAAGGCCTACGGGGCTTTGTCGATGCGACTTCTCCGCTTTGATGTTCTTGAAACCTCTTTCGTAAATCTGTTGTATAACCGATATACAAATTCTCGTCTAACCTACTTTTTAGCACATAAACATAATACATTTTTTCATGTGGCGCCCTGAACTACGTGGAGTTCAGGGCAGCCATGCACTCTTTGTATTTGGAGCGGCGCCGTGAACTACGTTGAGTTCACGGCTGCCACGAACCCCACGTGGTTCGTGGCGGAGAGAGCGGGATTCGAACCCGCGGTACACCTTTCGGCGTACACTCGCTTAGCAGGCGAGCACCTTAGGCCAACTCGGTCATCTCTCCGCGATATCCTTTCAATTAGGACACAGATTTTCGCAGATAAACACAGAAAAGGATTTTTTAAAATTTTAATCCAGAAAATCTGCGTTTATCTGCGTCCAAATATATTGAATTTTGTGGCGCCCTGAACCATGTAAGGTTCAGGGCAGCCATGCACTCTTTGTATTTGCAACGGCGCCGTGAACTACATTGAGTTCACGGCAGCCACGAACCCCACGTGGTTCGTGGCGGAGGGAGTAGGATTCGAACCCACGTCCCCTCGCGGGGAAACGGTTTTCAAGACCGCCGCCATCGACCACTCGGCCATCCCTCCGGAAACATCATTATTTTACCACAGAGGTCACAGCGCGGCATAGCCGCAACCAAATACATTCACCACAGAGGGCACAGAGATCACAGAGAAAATTAGCAAAAAACAACGAACAAAATCAAAAACATAGATAAGAGTCGGCAGAAAATGCTTGCCAAAATTTCAAGATTTTGCAACAGAGTAGTACAGAGACCACAGAGCCTTAAATAAAATAGTGAATTGCATTAAAGATACTCTGGGCCCTCGATGCACTCTTTGGCGAAAAGAATTTTTTTCATTTCCGTTTCTCAATCTTCTCCACACCTCCCATGTAAGGTTTGAGGGCTTCCGGGATGGTTACGCTTCCGTCCTCCTTCTGGAAATTTTCCAAGATGGCTACCAGCGTCCGGCCAATGGCCAGACCTGACCCGTTTAGAGTATGGACGAACTCTGTCCCTTTCTTCGCTTTGGGCCGGTAGCGGATGTTTGCCCGGCGGGCCTGGAAATCTTCAAAGTTGCTGCACGAGGATATTTCCTTGTAATCACTCTGCCCTGGGAGCCAAGCTTCCAGATCATAAGTTTTTGCAGCCGAAAAACCCAGGTCTCCAGTGCACAGAATGACCAGCCGGTAAGGGATTTCCAAGCGCTGGAGCACTTCCTCGGCATCGCGGGTTAACTTTTCCAGCTCATCGTATGATGTCTCTGGTGTGCTGAATTTCACCAGTTCTACCTTGTTGAACTGATGCTGCCGGATCAAGCCCCGGATATCCTTCCCGTAAGAACCCGCTTCTTTGCGGAAGCATGGGGTATAAGCTGCGTAGCTGAGGGGAAGATCATCTTCCTCCAAGATTTCATCCTGGTGTATGTTGGTAACGGGTACTTCCGCCGTGGGAATCAAAAAATAATCCAGGTCGCTGAGCCTGAACAAATCCTCCTCGAACTTAGGTAGCTGCCCTGTTCCGGTCATCGCCTTACGGTTCACCATGAAAGGCGGTAGAACCTCCCGGTATCCATGATGATTGGTATGCAAATCGAGCATGAAATTCATCAGGGCCCGTTCCATCCTGGCGCCCAAGTCTTTATACAGGGTAAAACGAGCTCCGGTGATCTTCGCTCCACGTTCAAAATCCAGAATATCCAGGGCCTGCCCAATTTCCCAATGAGGCTTAGGGGTGAAAGAAAACTGGGGGATTTTTCCCCATCTGCGCACCTCGAGGTTATCGGTCTCGTCCCGGCCAATGACCACACTTTCGTGGGGAATGTTGGGGATCAGCATCATCAGCTCACGCAGGGCTTCTTCTTTTTGGCCCAGCCTGGTTTCCAGCTCCTTAATCCTGGCAGATGCTTCCTTCATCTGAGCGATCTCTTCTGCGGCATCCTGCTTTTTCTTTTTCTTCTCGGCAATCAGGTCGGAGACTTGGTTTCGTCGGGCCCGTAGCAATTCGGACTCCTGCAAAATCTCCCGCCGTTCCGAGTCCAATCGGACGAAGAGCTCCCAGTTGATAGCCTGGCCCCTCCGGCTAATCTTCTCTTTCACTTCGTCTAAATGTTCGCGAACGAACTTGATGTCCAGCACAGTGGGTTCCTCTTTGCTTTTCGGCTGATACTGTAAATTATCATTTACTCGGAGGAGAGTCAACCTGTGTTTACACCGCAGAAAAGGAAGAAAAAACTCTTTGCTTCGGGAAATCAGGGCTGGGGATTTTGTGGTTTGTATTTGAGGTTGGAAATTCAGGGAGCGCCAGAAGATTTTTTTCTTTTCAAAAGATAATATCCCAGGGCGGCCACGCCTCCCAACACCGCTCCCACCTTGAGCAAGAAATCGAGGCGGGTAAAGAGATCGGCCAACCATCCGATGTTCGCCCCGAAGTAATAGCCCAAGCAGAGGAGTAAGGGAACAGCGATTAAAGCTGCCAGAAAATCCAGGAATAATACCTTGCTTGGCTTCATCCCGATGGTCCCCGCTGCCAAGAAAGCAGCAACCCGAAAACCAGAGACAAACCGGGCGATGAAGATCGTTTTACTCCCATGCTCCCGGAAAAATTGCCGGACTCTTTCTAAGCGCTTTTCGGAGAAGATTTTGCGCAGATGTCGATGAGCGATGATGCCGTGCCCCCACTTCCGCCCGATGGAATACAAGGCCATATCTCCAGTCAATACCCCTACAAATACGGTGGCCAGGGTAGGGTAGAACCGGGTGAGACCGAGATTGACCAAGAATCCTCCGGTCAGCAGGGTAATCTCTTCTGGAATCGGTAGGCCCAATCCCGAGAAAAAGAGGATCATGAAGAGTCCAGCATAGATAAAATGCTCGGAGTAGTTGATGAGGAAGACGACTATGTCAGACAAAGTTACTCGCGCTCCTGCTGTATGAGGCCTCAAGAAATTGGAGTCTTGCTGCCTTCCCGGGCCTGGGGAGAAGGTTCAGGGCTTTCCTCCTTCGGGAGGAGGGATTCAATCTCATTTTTTAAAGCCTTCAACCGCTCTCCCAGGTCCCGCCCTTTGCTCCGAAGCTTCCATCGCTCTCTCCAGCCCACTAAGAAACCTACGAGCCCACCGGCAACCAGAGAAGCCAGGATTAGAAGGAAAAGGGGAAAAGGAACCGTATTCCATCCAAAGAAATAACGGAGGGTTATTTCTTGGCGATTCAAGGCACAGAAGGTTGCGCCGACAATGACAAGAAAAATGGCGAGAATAATCTTGGTCACAGGCAAGACTCCCCCAAGAGTTCAGATCCCTTTTTCCAATGCATCAAAAGATAGCAAGAGTTTTGGGGATATGTCAATCTTTTTTATAATCTGGCCTCATTTCTTCAAGGGTGTCAGGCCCCTACGGGAAAGGTCAGCGGGAATTGTTGCGGGGAATTTTTCTCTTGACAAAAAAGGGCTTTAAGCTAAATTAGATTCGCTTTTCTTTCTGAGCCAAAGATCGTTCCCTTTGAAAAAAACTTCCCTCATCCCTGGAGCGCGGAGGTACTATGCCTGGGCGAGAATGGAGATTGTTAGAGCTGAAGTTGTCCAGCTATGCCCGAGCCGCCCTCTACATGCCCACGGTTTTAACCTTAAAAGAAAAAGGGAAGGTTCCTAACACTCTGGCATTCATTACTTTCGATAAACCCGCGGCCTGCCTTTTCTACTATAATGATCCCGACAGGGAAATCGACCTGAATTTCTGCCGGGAGTGGGGCATAGAAGTGGGTCGGCGAGATACGGGCGGAGCCCCTTATTGGATGGACCCGGGGACTTTACTCTTCGTTCTTTGCTTCGATAAGCGTGATGTTCCCGGGTTCCCGGATCAAATCCCGGAGGGTTATCGATTTCTGATTGAGGTATCTGCTCACACCATCTCTCGTCGATTCCATATCCCAGCCATTTTTCGTCCCCTAAACGATTTAGAGGTTCAAAGAAGGAAGATCGCCGGACACACCTTGACCTTTTCGGGAAATGCCTGCCGCTGGGGGGGAGGACCTCAGGTCTTAAAGCCTAAGATGGAATTGATGAGTAGAGCTTTGCAGCCCCTGCCCGAGAAGTTTATGGATAAAGAAGCCAAAACCGTGGAGGAACGAGTAACCAGCTTTGAAGAACTACTGGGGTGGCCTCCTTCGTTTGAAGAAGTAAAGGAAGCATATATTTCTGGACTGGAGGAGCGGTTGGGTGTAGTTTTTCGGCCTAACGAACTCTCTTCCGAAGAAGCTGCCATGATGGCTGAAAGGGAGAAGAAGGATTTCTCGGAGGAATGGATTATGGCCATGAGCGAAGAGAGAAAATTTGGCCCCATCCCTCCAGGAGTTCAGAGAGGGGAGCATGTGGTCAAAGTTCCCCAGGGACCTTTGATTCGAGCTGTGGTGCTGATGAGGGGGGGGAAAATTTTTAACATTTCTCTCACTGGGTCCATTCATTGTGTGCCTGTTGAAATCGTGGAGCAGATGGAGACAGCCCTCAAAGGGGCTGATGGGACTGAGGAGAGAATAGGCCAGGGGGTGCATGCCTTCTTTCAGAAGCCCCAGGTGCAGATTGCCAGTGCCAAACCAGAGGATTTCATCCATACCATCTTGGGAGCTATAAAAAAGGTGGAAGGGAAATTATGAAACCACAGGAATTTCACCACAGAGAACGCAGAGAAAAAGGATTAGTTTAAAAAAACTCCGTGCCCTCTCTGGTTAAATTTTATGCAAAAGAGTTTCCTTTAGAGGAGATAACCCAAAGGATAGTATCTTGTGCTCTCGAAGTTCATTCTGGGTTAGGGTCTGGTTTGCTGGGGAGTTTCTCTGTGCTCCCTGTGGTTAGATAATACCTGAAAATCGGAAAGGAGGAAGAAATGAAAAAGAAACAATGGATGGTTGGTCTCGCATGGTTGATTATTTTTTCTCTCGTTGTTCTTTTTCCTCCGGAAGCAGCCCAGGCCCAGGTGAAGCCAATAATCCTTAAATACTCCGACCCTTCTAAGGCTGGGACAGCCCGCACCGATGCAGCCAAAGATACGATGCTGGAAATAGAAAAAAGGACCGGGGGAAGGGTCAAACACGAATTCTACTGGGCGGAATCCCTGATCAAGGCCAAAGACACTTTGGATGCCATGAAAGCGGGAACATGCGAGGTGGGCGGCGCCCCTAATGTGGTTTACCATCCTGCCCGCTTTCCCGTCTGGCAGTTCTCCAACCTTATGTTTCTCGGGGGTCCCGACATCTGGGGAGTGATCAAGGCCTGGAATGAGATGGCTGTGACCAACGCAAAGCTTAAAGAGGAACTGGACAAACAGGAGTTAAAATTTCTCTCCTCCTTCGGCTACCCTTCCACGATCATCTGTAAAAAGCCCTTGGCCGAACCAGGAGATTTCAAAGGCCTGAAGATACGGGCGGTGGGCCCTACAGCCAGGTGGGTTGGTGCCCTGGGAGCTACTGCAATTCCTCTCACCTTTTACGAAGTTACGGAAGCGCTGGCCAGAGGAGTCGTTGATGGGACGGTGGGATATCTTTATGTCCATTTCACTTATAAATTTCATGACTACTGTAAATATCTAACTTTTACCCCAGTGGCGAACACCTTTATTTTTGATACCTGGATCAACGTAGATACCTGGAAAAAATTACCTCCCGATATTCAGAAAATTTATGAAGAAACGTGGCGAGAATTTTATCCCAAGGCGGTGATCAAACATTGCGATGAGGAAATTTCCACGCTTCTTAAGACCTTTAAAGATGCGGGGGGAAAGCTCATTGAACTCACTCCGGATCAATATGGCAAGTGGAAGAAAGCGGCAGCCTTTCTAATGGATGATTATTCCAAGAAAATGAGCTCCATGGGGGTTGATGGCCTGAAGATTATCGAGGAATACGAAAAGGTATACAAGAAATATGAAAGAAGAAAATAACTGATTTGGGGCTAAGGGTTGAACACCATAGAGAGAATTCTTAGCAATTTGGCCGGGGGCATTATTTTAATGGCCATGATGCTTCTGGTTACGGCGGATGTCCTGGGACGTTATCTGTTCAACAACCCCATCCATGGTACTACAGAAGTTATTGAGTTTATGATGGTAGCACTGCTGTATTTTACCCTGGCTCATACTCAGGCCGCGAAAGCCCACATCCGAGTGGAAATGTTCATCTCTCGCTTACCCCCCAAAACCCAGCTCCTCTGCCAGGAGATGGCCTATATTCTGGGGTTCATTCTCTTTGCCCTAATCACCTGGCAAGGGATTGGTTCGGCCGCAAAAGCTTGGAAAGTTTGGGAAACCACCTTTGGGGTTATTCTGTTTCCCCTCTTTCCCGCTAAGGTTCTGATCCCCATTGGCAGTTTTCTTCTCTGCCTGCGCTTTTTCATGGACATCATGGCGGGCTTTAGAGATTTGCTGAGGAAGGGATCTCCATGATAGGTCTTGACCCAGCAACCATAGGAATTCTGGGTTTTTTCATCTTTATTGTCTTAATTAGCCTCGGTCTGCCTATTGGTATCGGCATGGCCGTGGTTGGCTTTTTGGGGATCTGGGCGATGAAAGGAAGCGCGGTAGCCTTGAATGCCCTGTATCAATTACCTTATAGTGCGATCTCCAGCTGGCTGCTATCTGTCATACCGATGTTTGTCCTCATGGGCTATATCGCCTTCTATTCTGGCTTTACCAGGGACGCCTATGACACAGCCTATAAATGGGTGGGCAGACTCCCGGGAGGTTTGGCCATCGCCACTCTCATTGGGGCGGCTCTCTTTGGAGCTTGCAGTGGTTCCAGCGTGGCAGCAACAGCTGCCCTCGGAAAGGTAGCCCTTCCTGAGATGGAACGCCATAATTATGACCGCAAGCTGGCAGCAGGGACGGTGGCTATGGGGGGAACCTTAGATGCCCTCATCCCCCCAAGCATTTTGCTCGTGCTCTATGGCGTGATTACTGAAGAAAGTATAGCCAAGCTGCTCATCGCCGGTATATTGCCTGGCATCCTCTCTATGCTTTGTTTCATTCTTTTGGTCTTCTTCCGAGTTATTCTTCGCCCCCAACTGGCCCCCCGGGGGGAGAGATTCTCCTGGAAGGAGAGATTGCTGAGTCTAAAGGGAGGTGTAGGCATCGGGATTATTTTTATGGCGATCATTGGCGGCCTTTACACTGGCATATTCACTCCCACAGAGGCAGGGGCCATAGGGGCCTGCTCGTGCCTCATCCTTTCCCTGACTATGAGAAGGATGAATTGGGAGAACTTCAAAGAAGTCATTTATGAATCTCTGAAAGTCTTCTCTTCCATATTCCTCATCATCCTCGGCGCCTACATCTTTGTCCGGTTCCTGGCCCTCTCCCGAATTCCTGTGGCATTTTCCGAATTCGTCGTCGCTCTCCCAGTTCACCGGATGTGGATATACGCCGGTATCATCGTAGTCTATCTGATTCTGGGTTGCTTTATGGATGCCTTGGGTCTTCTCTTTCTAACGGTTCCGTTTATATTCCCTTCTGTCATGGCCCTCGGCTTCGACCCGATCTGGTTTGGGATTATCGTGGTGAAGATGTTGGAAATCGGACTCATCACTCCCCCCGTGGGCATCCAGGCCTATGTTTTAAAAAGCGTAGCCCCACCCAACATTACCCTCGGAGACATCTTTAGGGGCTTCCTGCCCTTCTTTCTGGTGGACCTTTTTATTGTCATCGGATTACTTACGCTCTTTCCCCAGATTGTGACCTTTCTGCCTTCGATGATGAAATAGAAATTAATCACCTAGCGCTTTCCTTGGAGGAATCAAATGGCGAAGATAAAACTTGAGCCCATGCCCCTCCTTTTCCCCACCCCTGTTATCCTGGTTACCTCCCAAAGCAGTGACTCTAAGCCCAATATTATCGCTATCGCCTGGACAGGGGTCGTCAACTCTAAACCCCCGATGATGGGGATCGCCATCCAGCCTATTCGCTACTCTCATGGATTAATTAGGAGTTCCGGAGAGTTCGGGGTTAACATTCCTACTGTGGATCTTTTGCGTGCGGTTGATTATTGCGGTACTGTTTCTGGGAAGGACGTGGATAAATTTAAAGTCACCGGGCTAACCCCTATAGCTGGATAGAGAATCAAAGCTCCCTTGATTCAAGAGTGTCCCGTGAACCTTGAATGCCTGTTGAGATATTTCTTAACCTTGGGAATGCATGACCTCTTTATCGGTGAAATTGTGGCCGTTCACGTGGATGAGCAAGTCTTGGACTTAAGAGGACAATTGGATTCTACCAAGCTCGACCCCATAGGTTACTTTTCCCGGCCACGGGATTATTGGTCGCTGAAAGGAAGGATTGGGGTCCATGGGTTCACGAAGGGAAAATTTCAGCCCTGACTCTCCTCTTGACGAGAAAATTTAGGCAAATTATTATTTAAAGGTATTTCTTTTTACGGTATACCTTTAATCCCATAAAAGCATTTCCTGATATTGATTCTCTCCTCAACAGGTATAGCAAAGGGGTCGAAAATTCCATATTTTACTATCTTCTCTTCCCTCAACGGAGGGGCGTAGCGAGGTGGCGAAAGAAGTCTTGAAAAGGATAATCAAGGAGAAAGCACCGCATCCCTATTGAGGAAAAGAAACGCAAGGCATTGACCGAGATCGGCTAGTCTAGAATGGAAACATAAAGGGTTGGGTCGCCTCTTTATTGAGGATAGATAACCCTCAACTGAATTCCTAAAATTTTCAATGCATCTCAATGAAAGGAAGAGTGGAAAATGCAGGCCAGTACCATTTGCCTCCGATGTCATCAAAAGTGCCATCTAATTGCAGAGGTTATCGATGGGAAAGTGGTAGCGGTTGTTGATGCCACACCGGTCAATCGAACGCCACCCTGCTCGGAAGTTTGTCCTATTGAGATGGATGTCCCGGGTTACGTCATTGCAACCTCCCAGGGCAAGTTCGATAAAGCCATGGAGATTATACGGGACACAAACCCCTTGCCCATGGTTTGTGGCCGGATTTGTCACCATCCCTGCGAAGAGGAGTGCATTCGAGGCGTTGTGGATGAACCGATCGCGATTGAGTGGCTGAAGCGGCTGGTAGCTGATCATGCCCTCAGAATAGGGGAAAGAGCAACTCCGGCGGCACGTACCCAGAAAGAGACCGTGGCCATCGTTGGCTCTGGTCCAGCGGGTCTCACGGCTGCCCATGATTTGGTGAAGGCGGGATTCGGGGTAACTGTTTATGAGGCAGCCTCAGAAGCAGGCGGAATGCTGACCCGGGTGATTCCAGAATTCAAAATTGCTAAAGCCAGCGTTCAGGCAGATATCGAATATATAAAAGGTCTGGGGGTGGAAATTAAGACCAATACTCTCATTGGCCAGGCCCTTACCATTGATACCCTGCTGCAACAACATAACGCAGTCCTGATTGCTATAGGCAGCTGGACCCCCCGGACCTTGAAGATCCCAGGCTCAGATCTGGAAGGCGTCTATTACGCTCTTCCTCTGTTAGAGGATATGAAACAGGGTAAACAAATTACCCTCCGCGGCCGGGTCATCATCATTGGGGGCGGGGATACCGCCATGGATGCTGCCCGAACCGCACTCCGTCTGGGGGCTATGGAAGTGCGCATATCCTGCCTGGAAACCCTCGAAGCCATGCCTGCTCATGCCTGGGAAATCGAAAGCGCAATCCGTGAAGGAGCCAAAATCCATCCCTCCCTGGCCCCGCAAAAATTTAGAACCAATGGAAAGGGTCGGTTAGCCGGAGTCGATTTAAAGCGGGTGGCTTCTCTCCAGGTGGACAAAGACGGGCTCCTCACCTGGACCCTAAAAAAAGGCCCAGATAATGATTTCTCCCTGGATGCCGAATCTGTGATTATCGCCATTGGGCAAACCCCCTCCCTCTCCTCCCTGGGGGCCGATGGCAAACTGAAAGTGACTCCCCGCGGGACCCTGGCCGTGGACCCCGAAACGATGGCCTGCGATATTCCGGGCCTTTTTGCTGCCGGTGACGCTGTCGTAGGAGCTGGCACCGTCGTGGAGAGTATGGCCGCGGGACGGAAGGCCGCTGCATCCATCATCAGGTACCTAACTGGTTCCGAGGCCAAGAAAAAGGAACCATCCCTAACCGAAACCCTCCAACGCGCCCAAGAAACAGTCAATGTTGACTTTTCAGCACAACGGGAACGCCACAGGATGTCCGCCCTTCCATTGAAGGAAGCGATTTCCTCTTTTCAGGAAGTCGAGCTGGGTTATGACGAGCGCACTGGAATAGAGGAGGCCAAACGCTGCCTCAATTGCGCTACCGTATGCATCAAAGGAGCCACGATTCCAGATGTGATGTACCATCCCGACCGCTTACTCTACCCATTAAAAAGGACCGGAGAAAGGGGAGAAGGAAAGTGGGAGCGGATTCCCTGGGATGAAGCGCTCAATATTATTGCCAGTAAATTAAAAGAGATTAAGGAGAAATACGGGCCGGAAGCTATCCATGTCTCCTGTGGCTCCGGCCAAAAGCATATTGGCATCCAGGCGACCAAGATGGCTGAAAGGCTTTGGCCCACGCCCAATACTCACCTGGGTCGTTACACCTGTATCCATCCGGACGTGATGGCCAACAGCGTCACCTTTGGAGATACCATTACCTATGAATTCGGACCCGATTATGGAGATGCGAAATGCATCATATTCTGGGGTTCAGAGCCGGATGTGGCCACTCCCGCCCAAGCCAGGGTGGTTCATCGAGCCCTGCGTCGGGGGTCTAAGCTGATCGTGATCGACCCACGCCCCATCCCGATGGCGAAGCGGGCCGATGTATGGTTGAGGCTTCGGCCAGGAACTGATATGGCTTTGGCTCTGGCCATGCAGCACGTTATTATCAACGAAGGTCTTTATGACGAAGAATTCGTGGAGCAATATTGCTATGGGTTTGACCGGCTGAAGACCCATGTCCAAAGATACACCCCCGAGTGGGCTGCGGAAGTTACAGGTTTATCCAAAGAAGATATCGTGAAAGCAGCCCGGATCTATGCCACTGCGAGGCCGGGATGTATTTATATTCGGCTGGGTTCGGGAGCCCAACAGGTCACCTCAACCCAGACCTGCAGAGCCATCTCGATTTTAATCGGGATCACTGCCAACGTAGATGCCCGAGGGGGAAACCTCTTATATTATAGGACCTTCCGGGAAGCGCTCATGTGGCACCCTTATCTCATGTTCTGGGGGGTCAAACCACCCGCCGCCATCAATGAAAAGCGGATGGGGGCCAAAGAATATCCCTTGATGCACAAACGTGGCCTCTGCCATATTCCCAGCACTATCCGGGCGATGGAGGAAGGGAAAGTGAGGGCCATGTGGGCCATCGCCGACAACCTGATCGTGGCGGAGATGGATAACAAGAGAATCTGGGATATCCTGAAGAACAAGTTGGATTTCATATTTGTATCCGATTTGTTCATGACCCCGACGGCTGAGTTGGCGGACATCGTACTTCCGGCCGCTTTCTACCCGGAATGCGATCAGCTCGTGGAGGCTTTTGGGCATCCTTCCAGCACGGTCACGGCAACGAAAAAGGTTGTAGAGCCCCTAGGGGAGTGCCGGGACGACAGGGAGGTGGCCATCGAAATTGCCAGACGGATGGGAATGGATGTCTCTCCCTGGGATACTCTGAAAGACTACTTGAATTGGATGCTGAAATATCAGGGCATTACCTACGATGAGCTCCTCCAGAGGCCCAATGCCACACTGACGTTCCCGAGAGGGTATGAGAGATATAGATACAGCACGCCACCTTTCACTACACCCACGGGCAAAGTGGAGTTATATTCCACGACTTTTGAAGCCATGGGCGTGGACCCCATGCCTGTTTTCCAGGAGCCGCCTGAGAGTCCCGTGAGAACCCCCGAGCTTTTCAAGAAATTTCCGTTCATTTACACGCACTATCGGATCCACGGTTATATGCACAGTGAGGGCAGGCAGATCAATCGCCAGCGCCAGTTAACCCCCGAACCTTATCTCCAAATGAACTCGGAAAAGGCCGCTGACCTGGGCATTAAGGAAGGCGACTGGGTCTATTTGGAGACGCCTAAGTCGGAAGGGAAAGCATGCCTGAAATACCGCGCCCAGCTGGTTCCGGAAATGCATCCCGACGTGGTCGCTGGTCCCCATGCCTGGTGGTTCCCCGAGAAACCTAAGCCTGATTATGGCTGCTTTGAGTCCAATATCAATGCCCTCGTGACCCTCGATCCTCCATATGATCCTGTGGTAGGGGTTCCTCAAGTTCGAGCGATCCTTTGCCGGGTATGGAAGGCCGATTCCAAATAGGGAGGAAAAAGATGGCCAACGACACGATGAAAAAGTCCATAGAAGATCTCCTTGGCATGCCCGCCCAAGGGCTAAAAGATAAATTGCCCCGGGCTTTGGAAGATATCCGAAAGTATGGCATCGGAAAAATTCTGGAAGAGCATCCGGATTTCTTGGCCAGACTCCTAAGCAAACTGAAACAGATGGATACCGCCGAGCTTTTCAATATGCTGCCCGAGGTTTCGGCCAAATTGACAGATCTCTTATGGGAGGGTGTGAGTTACCGGGCGGATGAATCCAGGGATATCAAGTCCTTATTGGAAAAGGCTGAAAGAGATCTGCACGTCAACATCGAAGCTTCCGATAGTCCCTTCAAAAGCCATTTCATCGTAAAAAAGGGGAAAATCACTGGCAGGTCCGGGTTATTGCACTTCAAGGATGAAGATTTTCGGTTCATGGGGCCGACCGAGGTATTGATCGAATTGTTGACCGGGGATCTCGCGTTGGGCTTTAGTAATCTGAGGCTGCAGACAGCCGGGCACTCCGGTTGGGTCAGCCGGGTCTCGCCGGTCATCAAAGAAATCAATAAACTCATAAAGGGCCTATAAGACATGGTGACGAAAAATTAACATTCGGAGTTCGTACCGCAAAAGGTTATTAGGGGAGTGGGCGCATTAGTATATTCAAAAATCCAGAGCACTGGAACCAGGAAAGAAAAGTAACTTTAAGGATTTAATCAATTACGGTCACCAACCGCTGCATAACGGTGTAAAAAAAGTTCCAGGGTTCATTAAACCCAGGAGAAAATCAGAAAGGAGGGGGGAGAAGATGAAAAAACTTTTTATGATTGTGGTGGGATTATCTGTTTTGGGGCTGCTGGCCTCTGGAATTTCCACAGCCAAAGAGCCGATCAAGATTGGTGTACCGATGACCCTTAGCGGAATGGCCGCCCAGGTCGGGGTAGATAACCGAAACGGCATCATACTCGCCGCTAAGCACAAGAAAACGATTCTGGGGCGCCCAATCGAACTAGTCGTTGAAGATGTTGAAGGAAAACCCGAGGTTGGCGTACGCAAGGCTGAGAAGATGGTATTCAAAGACGGGTGCATTGCATTGCTCGGTGTTGCCTTCAGCGGAGTTGGATTAGCCATTGCGGGTGAGGCGGAGAAACTCAAAGTTCCCTTCTTGACCACCAATGTGATGACTCCTAAATTCTATGGACTCCACAGGTTAGTTTTCCGGTGTGGCCAGTTGGCTGATGATCAAACCGCCCTCGGTAATGTATTGGGCATCCTGGCTGACCCGGACTTGAAGAAAAGAAATTACTACGTTCTGGCGGATGACTATGCCTGGGGCCACAGCTGTGCGGAAGCCTTCATCGATCTGGCCCAGAAAAAGGGGGTAAAAATATACAACCCCAAATATGACAATGCTCCCTTAACTGCCACGGATTGGGCTCCCTTCATAAGCAAAGTTGCTGCTTCCGGAGTGGGCGGAGTTTATTCGTGTATGCGGTCCGCGATTGTTCCGCGCTTCGTAAGACAAGCATATGAGTTCGGCCTTATGAAAAAGGTGAAAGTCGTTGC
>Ga0315312_1001263_pt1 | contig 20487 bp, 16 predicted proteins | sample TDP7_MG_FD_203629 | JGI IMG/M metagenome (GOLD analysis project Ga0315312, IMG submission 203629) | Freshwater sediment microbial communities from Lake Towuti, South Sulawesi, Indonesia - TDP7 | ecosystem: Environmental > Aquatic > Freshwater > Lake > Sediment | place: Indonesia: South Sulawesi... | reverse complement strand
TACCATGCTTCTCGTAGCTCTAGCCGCATTACGCTTGGACAGACCGGAGAAAATCAGATCAACAGCCCTACTCGGATGGTAAACAGAAATTGACACAAAAAATGTAATTTAGCAACAGCCTAGCGCGTCCTTTATTGGCTACGGTAGAATCGACAGCCCATTACTCTTAGGAGCGGTACTAAGCATGACTGCGTGGGCATTTCTGGCAAGAGCTGTGAGATCTCAAGTCCTTTCATTAAAGGAAAGAGAATATATTGAAGCTGCCAAGACCTTAGGGCTCAGCACTAATCATATGATCTTCCGTGAAATATTCCCCAACATAACATATTGTATTGCAATTAACTTCCTATTCGCGATGATAGGAGCTGTGTATGCCAACATCGGTCTTTTCTTCCTTGCGCTAATGCCTTATAATCCGACGAACTGGGGTTTCGTACTAAATGATGGGCAACCGTGTCTGGTGGTGCGGATGTTATCTGAGAAAGGGCCTCTCGTCGCTCCGATTTTATTCATCCCAAATTCGCTGAACCTCTTATAGAGATAATTGCTTCTTGAATTTTAGCTAACTAGCTATAGCTACCACGGTAAGTCCGCGAATACTTACTAGCGGCTCCTCCAATCCAATCCCATACTTACCTTTTTATAGGCTGCAAAATCGTAAATATTTAATCTTAACGCGCATGATCCTCTGAATCTTTTTCACTTATTTAGCACTTTCTCTCTTCGCCTGTCTCCTAACATCCCAGATGACCAAAAACAAAAATGCGAGAAGAATTATCAAAGCTAAGACATCAACAATAAACTCCGCCGATTCGTTCTTAAGGAATGGTAAGGGGATTAATGCGAGGACCAATAAGAGAACAGATATATTAAACGCTATCCTTCCTAAATGAGGCTCCATACCATTTGCTCCCAGCCATATTAATATCTCCATTTTAGTCCTCTCGCGGTATATAAAAGACTCTTATTTTTTACGAATCTAGCGGGATATTCTTTGAGTAGTAGGTGAAGATATAAAAAAAGCGATGTTGTTATTTCTTGGTTCCCAAATTTCCTGTGTATCAGCAAGATTAGACCTGTTTTAGATTTCCCCATTTATTAAGATGAAGGGGAAACATAAGATGCGCGTGCTTAATCACCTCTGAGCGTTGATGAGATTCACTTATATCACTCACTATTTTCAATATACTACGGGCTTCTTTCCCGGATCTGCACTGAGTTCAGAGAAATAGTCCCTCATGCTTTGGTTCGCAGAAAGGAACTCCACTTCATTAGGTTCGTAGTAGATCTGAAGGCATTTACCTGCGTTGATCACCCTGGAGCACACGTCGACCCATTCAGAGAGGCGTGCGCGCTCAACCCTGGGAACCCATTGGATGCCGTCCAGTGAATCTATCTTAAGGAGGCGGTCTAGGTTGCCCAGTGCCCTGGGGTCGTCCAGGTGGAATATGGAGTTGTCCAGAATTTCTGGGCGGTTTTACAATGGCCTTTAGATTTTCGATTTTTGCGCTTGGTGGGGCTTCACTACTTTGATGAGAACCAGCCGCCTCCTTGCTTGCCTTTTGGTGCCAATATTATGTTATCTATATTCGTGTCAAAGGATACTTCCCGTACTTCGTGAAGGCTTTGTACATTGCTTTGACGTTGCGTAGGGGGACGTCAGTATGGATTTCGCCGACGCCGATGAATCCCCCATCATAACTGCCCAAGGCTTGAATTGCGTGAATCACATGTTTTTTAATGTCCTCCGCATTCCCAAATGGGAGAATCCTCTGCGTGTCCATGTTGCCCGCGAAACAGAGTTTCCCTCCAAAATTCTCTCCCAGCGCATCGATATTGTTATTTTGGATCTCGGCCTCCCATAGAACATTAACACCGATTTCAATGAGATCTGGGATGATGTCTATTATATATCCGTCGCTGTGGAAAAGTACGTGTTTGCCGGCTCTGTGTACTTCATCAAACATTTGCTTGTAGGCTGGCTTAAAGAAACCCATCCAAAGGGATGGATTAATCATAAGTTTATTCTGCGTTCCCAAATCGTCGGCAAAGCTTATCCCATCGACATCAGATTCGAGGGATACCTTTATCATCTCTAAGTTGTACTCTAGGATCTTATCCCGTATAGTGTATGCTTCTTTTCGTTTAGTGATCAAGTCAACCATTAAGTCTTCGAAGCCCCGTAACCATTGCATCCTCTCAAAGAGGTTACCACCATTACCAATTATGTATCCCTTCTCCGGCTTGGAGGGTTCAGGGAATTGATAGGTTTCAAGGGCTTTCAAATCCGCTAACGGATGTCCCTTAACCTGACCCAAAATGCCGTGTTTGAGCATAAGCCACTCGCAGCCCCACTCGTCTAAATATCTCTTCTTTCGGTGTAGAAAGAATGCTTGTTGGGGGTATGTGGAGGGAGCATATCTAGGACCGAAATCGCTTGGATATTCCCTAAATATTCTCTCCAGCTTCTCGCCATACTTAATTAAACCCGCTGGTACAGCTGAGTTTGTTATAGGGATTCGATCAGGACATTCATACTCTATGGCGCGAATCACACGTTCACGACTATCCAATTTTCCCTCCTCCAACCAAAGCTAATGAGTAACGCCTCCCCACCTTCCAACAGTCGTCCTGTCTGGGACGCTGAGCAAGCCCAATGCTCTAGCAACTCGCCTATACCTCTCAAGATGCTCAACTATTCGGGTGTCGTTCTCCAACCCCTTAAGCCTAGAGTAGACAAGACCCCTGAGAGCCTTAACGCGACCGTAGCCAGGGCTCCCACGCCTCTTAGGCTCAGCTGGAACCACAACCTTATTGACGAAAAGCCTAACAATATCACAAGCTTCCATAAGATAAAAAATACAAGAAGAAGACTTAAATTGTGCCCTCCTCTAATTATTTTTTCTAGAAAAATGTTACGTAATCTAAACTAGTCACGTGGTAAGCTTAACCGCCATGTGATATTCAAGCGGTGGAAGTTCAACGTATATGTATTCATCCTTATAAGAATATTGCAATGTTTCTTCTCCAGGCATGAGGATGACGGATTCCGGTCTGCGTTTTAGTTGTATCTTTGCGCGGATGCCGTAGATAACAGCAACATCATCGAGGAAGCGTTCCTTGATTTCGTGCATGACCCTGCCCGGGACATGGTTGACGAAGTGGACGTAAAGTTCATTGTCCCGTTTGTTCATCACCACCTCGACACCGGCTGAAGCTTCAACCTCCAATTGAAGTGTATCACCTAAGGCTTTACGGACAGCTGCGAGCACCTGGTCCCGCGCCGCTGACCATGCAGCTACAGCATATTCGGACAGAACGTCTAGCGGGAGGAAAAACACCCTACCCTTGTCGAAGGTGTTTTCTAACAGAAGTGGTCCGTAGCCTTCGCCAACAGGCAAAACCACACGAAGATCAGCTGCTACCTCATATCTCTTGCATGTGGGCGCACGCATCGTATGCTCGCTGCTGCTTCTCGGTCGTCCATCAATACTCATTGAAGTGCCTTCCTCTCCCACTTCGTTTACAGCACCCCCGATGAGATCCTGAAGTTCTTCGGCCGGTTTCCCTATAATGAGTATTGAACCGCCTAACTCGGCAAACGATTTCAGATCTTCTGCTGTTTTCGGATAGATTACATCTGTTTCGGGCAAAATCATCAGGCGGTAGCCGTCTATTCTCTCGGCGAGGGTATCATCACGGACAACATCACAGGGTATATGGCCCTCCTTTAGTATCTGATGCATAGCTCGTACCCTGAGATCTAGCTGCTCGGCATAAGCCAGGTGCTGCTTTCTGCTAGCCAGTATGGCTACCTCAGCGACAGACTCGTTTCCAACGCACCATGAGCTCCGCTGCCGCACAAATTCCCCAATGCCTGCCGCTATCACCTTCTTGTCGGGTTCCAAGGAGCCGTCTGGGTTAGGGTCTTGCCAGTAGTGGAACCGTATGCCGTGAGCTAGAATTGTGGATGCCTCAGTCTTAAGATGTGGTAGTGAGCGTGGACGCATTTCAATCTGGTCTTTACCCCATGAAATAATCGCATTCTCGTAGACCATGATGTCCGCTGGTTTGCCGGCGGTAGATAGGTAGGTGCTCTCAAAGGAGGCGCGCCTCCAATCTGGAGTGTTAAGGCAGTCCCATGAAAGCCAATCCACATCCACGGGCTTACGTAAGTCTTTAAAGAAATAGGCGCTGTTGCATGCTATTTGAATGTTTGGAAACTTCTTTTTTATGGCTTCGGCAACATGCTTGATGGCTTCGTCTATAGATGCCTCCCGCATTTCTTGAATATCCATCCAATGAGCCTTTACGGGCTCTTTTGGGAGAGGATAACCATACCGCTCCTTAAACTTTCTTTTGCAGTGTTCGCAATGGCAAGGTTCCCTACCTAACCAGACACCGTCAAGCCAGAAATGGTTTGGTGAATAACGGTCTATGAGTTCAAGTAGAAGCGAAATTAGGAATTCATCGGTCCAAGGACCGTTATAACAATAATACGTAGGCTTAACCTTTCCATCCTTACCTATTTCTCTCCACCGGGGCACTTCTAGAGGAGAACCTGCTCCATAGCTGGCCACGTAAATTCCGAACTTGACTCCCTCTTCTCGACAGATACGAGACCATATTGCGAGAGGATCACCGACTAAACCGGGAACTGGCAGAGCTATTTTGGAAGGAAATGAAGCGTATCCGTAACATCCAAGAGCATGATACTGCATCATGTCTGGTTTAACAATGCGTATGTATTCCCTGATTTCCTCTTCATCTGTGCCTGCGCCATAATTAGGCGTGTCCTTCGGATGGGGGTGATGATCCCAATGGACGCAGAAAGCACAATTTTTGATCATAGTTCATCACAAAGCAGGTGTTTGAGCATCCTACAACTCATCTCTTAATAATACCTTCCAAATCCTTTATTTCCAACTTTCATTCTTCCTAGCAACCTCCTAATAAGATTTATCCCTTCATGTAAGCCTACGCTTTTATTCTTCTTGTAATCTTGGATTGAAAACTGTTTCCAGTCCGTCAAAGAGGAGGACCAAGCCCAGTGTCAATAGGAGTGTGGCCATTATTGGAGAGAACAACGTAAGAAGGCGCCAAGACACTTCTGGAATTGTTAATGCGCTACATAAGATATACTCGTTTATCATAAATCCCCAATTGTTAATGTCGATCGCCATCAGGCCTAACATGATCAGACCGACGCTTCCCGCCATTGCTTCTAAGATTTGATATGGAAAGTTTGTCACAACATAGCTCGAAATGTTAGGCAGCATTTCCCTGAAGACGATGTGAAAGGTGTTTAGGCCCAGGGTTTTGGCAGCCTCCACGAACTCACTTTCCTTCAGTGATAAAACTTGGGATCTCACCGCTCGTGATATCCCCGGGCGCCAATCTTACGATGTCTAAGCAAGATCCAAGTAGAGCGGATATGAGTAGTAAGAGTGGGTATATCGGTATTGTGAAGGCGATGTCTGCTGCGAGCATTAAGGCTTGATCAACTCTTCCGGCTTTAAGTCCTGCCAATATTGAGACTGATGGAACGCTGCACGATCCGTAGATCAATCGTGCAAGTACGTCGCGACCATAGTCGGTGCCTAGAGGATGCTCTATGGATGTTCCGTTCTCGATAATTATTTCCAGCGGGTTCTTTCTGTTTTCAGTGGCGTGCGGTGTATTTCATAATTGCATTCATAATCTCGTAAAGGAACAGTAGGTGGGACTGAGTGATCTGAACCTAAAATGTAGCCTTCGCCCTGACATGCAACTGGCAGCTTATATAAGGCTTCCAGACAAGGCCCTGACATGCATGTTTCCCAAAAAAGCTAATTAGTCTTACTCTAAATCTGCCCCAATCGAGGAGATGTGTTTTTCATTTTCATGGAAACGCTTTCGTGTGCGTCTCTTTTGAGCCAAGGTTGGTCCTATGCTCGCGTCACGGCATGTAATGCTATAGTTCCAAGCAACCCATATGAGAAAAGAGAAAAATGGCAACATCTCTTCGCGTTAACAATCATGTCAAAACTTACGGGTAATCTGCCATTTCTTGCCAGGCTCTAATCATAACTTTTGTGTTTTCCGCAGGGACTTCGGGATAGATGGCCCCCACGCTGGAAAGTATGAAACCTCCTCTTGGACTAAGGATTGAAGTAGCATCCTTAACCGCCTTCCTTATATCATCCGGAGTTCCAAGCTCTAAAGTGACGTGTGCATTCACCCCTCCCCAAAGGCAAATCTCATCGCCTATTTCGCGCTTGACATGCATCATGTCAAATCCGCCCTGAACTGGGTCGATGCCGTAAAGGAGGTCTATGCCCACCTCTTTAAACATTCCCAATAAAGGCATTGCTCCGCTGGCGATGGTGTAACCAAACTTAACTTTATGCTTATGGATAAGGTCTATCTCCTTTTGCATTCGTGGAAGAAGGAAAGTCTCATAAGCTTTAGGGGACCAGAAATCCGTGGAATCGTACCAGCCATAGTGCACAATTACATCTACATCGCCAATCTCCGTAATCAATCGGATAGTCCTCATATTCCATTCATGAATTATGTCAAGGAGCTGGTTTAGGAATTCCGGTTTTCTAATCGTTGCTAACACGCCATTTACAAATCCACATAACCACATCACTGCGCTGCCTAAATGGGTAACTTCGTGAGCTACTATGGGGACCTCGTACTTATTGGCGAACTGTTTAGCACGTTCTGACTGTTTCTTAAAGGTTTCAATTTCCCTATCCGTCGGGTCCCTAAACAGGTAAGAGAGAGCCTCCAGATCTTTCGAGTTCTCGATCCAATCTTTAACTGAGCGCGCTGATGAAACTCCATAGTCATCTAGAAATGGAATGTCATCTCCGTAAGGCCAATCTGGCGTCTGACGGACGGCTTTATTCAAGATGCCTTTGGGCGTCTCGTACTCTTTGATCAGCAATGGATATCGTTCCGTTGTTGGATGTTCTTTGCGTAGCCTAATCTTCACATCTTGCTGAAGAGAAGTTGAAGGATTAATACTAACCACATCGTCAACGCCTAACTTAAGACTCTGCTTAATACATTCGAATTGGTTAGGCCATGGAATATCTCTATTAAGTTTATCAAAATATCTATAGGGAATGCCTCCACGGTTCCATAAAGGAATATGATCAGGTTCACGGCAGTTTATAGATGTTAGAACGCGCTCCCTTGAGGACATCTCAGTTCTCATATGTATTCAGATTTTTTCGTGTCTTATATTTTCATCTCCGATAGATACCGCAAACTTGAAGTTCAATTCTAAACTCTCCAGCTCGGGTTCCGAAATTTCTAGGAAGAAGCTCGGTGGATGATGTCTTGCTAGTATATAAATGCTATGTACCCCCTAAAGAGCGTGACGATATGAGAACAGAAACCGTAGAGGCATTAAGAAAATATAAGGAAACATGAGAAGGGGCATTAGACTCTGGGGCGCTAAGCGTTGTTCGAGTAAGTGTAGCTTTATCAAATGGACCAATCTCATTCAGCGATCTCGCTAAAAAAACAAAGTCAGTTCAAGGACTCTTGATAAATGGTTAAAACAAGGTATAAAGTGGGATCTGATTTCTAAGCAAAGACAGAAAACTTTCGCCTAGAAATCTGCGTATTCCTTAACTGATGCTACGATTTTCATTAGAATTACAGGGGGTTTCGTACAAGCATTAGACAACGTCTACCATCACTTGATAGAGGGAGCCGGGGGGGGAGTATTCATCAGCCAGGGAAATTGTTAAAGAAGTCATAAAGCATAGAAAACATTTCTTAGATCTTTTCTTTGAAATGGACCCCTCTTGGTTACAGGGTCGCCCTTTTGAATACATTCAGATAATGTTCGCCGCGATCAGCTCAATCAATACTTGGGGTACGATTTACGCGTTCAACTTCCCACATATCAAAGAAAAAGCCAAAGAGATCATGTATGAAAAGGGCATGCTCTTATGTTCAGAGGAACGGTTGTTAAGAAGCATTCTCGTCAAAAGAAACTAGCTAGCTGCTAGCTACGATACCAGTCCACTAGTGATAGCCGAGCTTGAATAAGCAAATCGGGTTTTCGCGAAGGATTCTTCTTGCTAAACAAAACGCATCTTCCTCTGAAAAGTAACCGTCTTTTACCTTCTCTGTTAGAACCTCCGCTATTACTTTCCGTGCAATTTTTGAGTGCGCGTAGGCGCCCTCAACAGTTACGTAATCGCCACCAAAGGCGAGTATTTTGTTCGCGGGGACAGTTTCAATCCATTCATGTAACATACGTTTAGCAACTGAAGGTGAGAAAGAGTATAACCAGCATAGGTCTAGATATACGTTTGGGAAGAGGTTTGCTATAGTTGTGAGCTCAGTGCTGTAAGGAAATCCGCCATGGAAGATGTCGAACTTTGCTTTGCCATATTCCATGAAAAGATTTATGAGATGTGTCGGGTTTGAATTGGTGATTATGTTGCCATAAGGTTCCATCGGCCTTCTAGCTAGGATTCCCGTGTGTATCTGTATAGGTAGGTCATATGTTATCGCTTGTTTGATGATTTGATGCATCATGAAATCTTGCAGGGGTTTTGCTTCTTTCCAAGATAATCCATAGCCTTGGGGAGATCCGTTGAATACCCGGTTAAACACTCGTTCAGCATCAAACTTGCGAACTTTATCGAATCGAAGGCTTCTATAGTAGGCTATGGCACTTTTAATGCCCACTACACCGACTTCAACTTCTCGTTTGAAGCCAACGGCAAGCGCATCTAGAAGGTCATCTAAGCAGTGTATATCTACGCCCGTCAAGTTTTCTATGAGTGTGATTTCTCGTCTACCAGTTATCATCATGAAAATGTCAAAGGCTGGAACAGGCAAGAAATATCGCCTATCAAGCTTCGTTGACGGGAAGCCAGTCATGTTTAAGGAAATTTCTATTCTAGCCTTTTCTTTAAGCACATACTCATACCATCCGAGCTTGTTAGATTCTCTAATCTTTTCTGAAAGTTCTTGCCAAGTTTCATTATTTATCTTCGGTATACCGAAGAGGTCCATAGCCGCAATAATCATTACGCGGCCATAACACATGTTTCGTACAAGTTTCCAGTGCGGCATGAATTTTTGCCACCTATCGTGCAAAGGTTTATTTATATCTTGAATCTCCTTGAAAACTTCGTGGGACGTACCAGATGTCAAAAGGCTTCCAGCAAGATATCCATCGCCATTGGTTGTTCCTCCTTCGAGAAAAAAATAACGGATAAGATCCAACTCTTTATTTAACCGTTCTTCTTCTGGCATGATGTGTTCGTGAGTATCAATTATTCGAATTTCTTCAACCTCTTCTAAGATTCGGCTCATTAACTTATTTTTCATCAAGAGAATATGCCACCTGTTTACAGCGAAATTGAAATTGTTATATAGTGAATATAAGACTTATGTCTTAATTTCTTACGTCCAACTCACCTAATCTCTCTTTTCAGACAGTTTTAATAAATAAGAAATTCGTGAAGGAAATAGTGCTTCCATGATGTAGTGTCTCGCTCATGGTATTAAGACCTGAAAGAGAATTACGATAGTGGTACTTGAATAGGTAGCGCGCGTCTAGACTTCTCAGATAGTAAAAAGAGATAAAAAAACATTTTAACATCAATCATTTAATTCCTCTATGCGCTATTATTTGATAAATGGCATGCTGTTCCAATTTTCAATAAAGAGCGTTAGGGTCTAGCTACGCCCGCTGAGTATCCATAAGCCCAAGCCCGCTAGCCTTGCCCATCCTTCAACATATCCCCCAAAAAGCACTGGCTCCTTCCACAAGGGCGAAAAATTTTTAAGCGAACTTCTCTGATGCAAATTGGGAGGATGGTTTATGCGGGCGATACCTATCAATGCCGCAGAGGCGATCTTTGAGGCTTTCTGGGACCCCGAGATCTCAGGTTTCCGAGAGTACTCGTTTAGGCCCAATGTGAACACTCGTGCGCGTATATCGCAGTTTTGGTGCTGGGTTGAGTTGACATGGGAGACGGCAAAACCTGGTGAACATGTTGCAACGCTCACCCGTGAACTTCAACTTGACTTAGAGGACTATGATGGGCTACTCGTTCAATGCACGATGCCGGATACGGCGGCGCTCACTGTTCGGGTCATAGTTGACGGCCGCGAAAAGGTGTCGATTGAGAGAGCCCGCGGCGTCAACGGGGGTGAAGAGTACGCTGGGAAGCTCGAGGGCAAAAAGTTGGAGAAGATCGAATTAGTCTTCGAATCCATCAGGGGTGGACCTGGCGCGGCATACTTACAATGGATCGGCATCTTCAACTACGACATAAAGGCTAGGATGGAGGCACGTAAACCACCCTTCAGTCCAGACTGGCCTGGACTAATAAAACCCTTAGACGAGAGGATCACACCCAAGCCCACCTTGGGAATCTTCTTTGGACCCGAAGATCTCGAGGCAATACGCAGGAGAGCTCAGTCACCCCCATACCGCCCGATCATGGATGAAATGCGCAGTGTAGCCCAAAGCCTATTGAATCGTCAGCCGGAGGAGGATATCTGGGAGTTTGCACCGACGCATAGAATATGGGGGGACCGGTGCCGGTATGGTCGGGTTCGGAACTCCTCCAAACCGTCTATGACGGACCCCGCGAGGATATGCGCCTTTGTAGGCCTCATTGACGAGGACCCAGATCTACTCCGCATGGCTGCCCGATTCGCCCTTTCACTGGCTCATTGCCGTTACTGGTGCGAGGGATTTACCGGCCGGTTCCCAGGCAGCCGTTGGCACCATAGGTGCTTCTACGAGTACGCCAATACGGTGGCGTGCGTCTTCACTCTAGACTGGGCTGGCAGCGTCTTAACCGAGCGTGGTGTACGGTTGGTCCTCCACGCCATGGGCATGAAAGGGCTGCCGACGATTGATTGGGACTTTGCAGAATCTGAATACATACACCACATGAATCAAGGCATCTTTTTCAGCTACGGACGTATATTAGGCCTCTTGGCTCTACAGCGTCACTATCCACGCGTAGCCGGACGGATCGACTTGGCTGAGAAGGTTTTGTTCGAAATATTTGATAACTATGTTATGGAGGATGGAGGAAGCCATGAAGGTATGGCCATCTGGAATGCCTCCGTCTCCGAGGGTATCACGGCTCTCATTGCATTAGCCCGTTATAGGGGGATTCCGATTAAAGAATATCTGCCAAAGAAGCTGTTAAAATCCGTTGATTTTGCCTTCACTATGCTCTCTACAGCTGGTCTGCCGGGAGAATATTTAACTATTGGAGATGCCGTGCCCAATGTCTTGTCGCATGATACGGTCGCGATGATGTCCGCTGCGCATGACGATCCACGGTGGAAGGAGCTGCTGGCTGGCATGTTGAAGCGAGTTCCCGAGGCCACGCACACTATGACCATGATTTATGGACCGGAATCGTTGCCCCCGCCAAGAGTCTCAATACCTACTTTCTCCCGTCTTCCGTATACCGGACAGTTGACGAGTTGCCGAGAAACATCTATGGGCCCAATCCGGCTACATTTAGTGGGCGCGAAGGCTGAGGCTGGTCACCTACACGAGGATAAGGGAGGTTTCATACTGGAAGCATTCGGCGAAGCGTTGGCCATTGACCGGGGCATGACCCCCTACGCGGATCCTAGGTGCCCTCTGCTTGATGATGCCATATACCATAACATGTTAACGCCAGTGATGCCCGACCGAACCCATCCCCATCAGCTGAACCCTTGCCCAACAGCCATCATACCTCAAGGTGAGGGCGACGAGCAGAGGCTGTCGGCAAGCATAGATACCACTCCGGCTTGGAACGGCTTATTCAGAAAGCACACAAGACAAATCGAGTCCCCACGGCCAGAACTGTTCTTCATATCTGATGATGTCATGTTTGATGAACCTCGACAAGCCTCCTTCCACCTACACTCATACCATCCAATTCGTAAAGACAACGAGTCTTTCCTAGTTGAGGGAGATAAGGCCGTCTTGTCAGCAACGCCTTTATGGACTACATCCGGCTCAAGATTTGAAGAGGATCTTGTTGACAGAGAGTTTAAACCTGTATGGCATCTCATGCTCACATCTGAACCCATTATTACCCGGCAGCTGGTGACAGCTCTACAAGTGTTCATCAAGAGCAAGTTCGAGATGGAACATTTGAAGGCGGACCAATTGAAGGCAGAGGCAGCCAAATTGTTTAGTTCTCAGCTTTAAATACTATTAGTTCCATACTAAATCACTCCTTGACTTTGGCGATCGATTACATTTGACAACCAGATGTAATAAGAGAGGAGATTAGACAATTTTACACCGGGTTCTCATCTCTCCGTCAGAACTTTAACGGGCTTCTGTACCCTCTAGAGACTAGGATTCAAAGATACGAAAGATAAATGCGAATTGTGCACACCTCCAGGAAATGTTTTTAAATGGTTTTATCACTAAAAAGCACTATGCAGGGGTCATCGTCTAGGTCGAGGTTGCTTTCAGCGATAAATCTTGAGGAGTCCGATCACGTACCGTTACACTTGACCTTCATAACCCGGGATTGGGACTTTCATGGGCCGTCTAACTGGAACATCCAATTATGGAGGAGTACCTCGCAACGACAAGAAGAACTGTTTCGTCTTGGATTCGACGAAGTCGTTTGGCTAGAAGAGAGGAATTATTTCCATCCTGACGTAAAAATCAAACAGTGGAGTTCCCCTGGAGAAAAGTATCCACTTCTGTTCAAGGTGTACGAGACGCCCGAAGGCAGTTTGAGACAGGTGGTAGCTAAGACAGGAGATTGGCCCCATGGGAACGATATTCCCCTCTATGATGATCATCTCGTGCCTGCCTCTAGATCAAGAGAGTACCTGATTAAGGGTTCCGACGACCTCAAAAAGCTACGCTACTTACTCCATGAACCTTCTACTGATCAGATCCGGCGATTTCATCAAAGGGCCCGAGAGATAAAGAAATACGCTGACAGACACGGGCTGTTGCTTGAAGGCGATGGAGGCTTTGGAGGCGATATGGCCATATGGCTTTGCGGTGTAGAAAAGGTTCTCACATCAGCCTTCAGGCATCCTGATTTCCTTGACGAACTTCTAGACATCATTCATGAATGGGATATGAGGAGGGCACAACGCTTGTTGGACACGGGCGTCGATGTTATCGTGCACCGAGGTTGGTATGAAAACGGGGACTTTTGGTCTCCGAAGTTGTACAAGCGGTTTTTGGAACCACGGCTTCGAGAAGAAATCGAACTAGTCCATCGTGCCGGCATAAAGTTCCAGTACATCATTGCCACCGGAATTGCTCCCCTCCTGCACATCCTCAGGGATTTGGGTATAGACCTGCTCGACGGCGTGGACCCTGTAGCAAACCCAATCGACCTTCATATCCTCCGCAAAACCTTGAAAGACACTTGCCTTCGCGGCGGAATCAGCGAGGCAGTGACCTTTCAGCAGGGCACCGCAGCAGAGGTCCGAAAGGCAGTTAAACACGCAATTAAGGCGCTGGCGCCGGGGGGAGGTTTCATCCTTGCCACAATATACTCAATCTATGAGAGAGCGGCATGGGAGAAGAAGGGCCCCGTTCTCATCGATGCGTGGCGGAGATATGGCAAGTACCCGATTAGACCGGATGCATAACTCATGGTGCGTATATTCCTCATTAATCGAAACGTCACATTCTTAATGGGGCACTCGGGATACGGAGAATGGGAAAAATCTGTCCAAGTTGCTCGAGACCACCAAAATGTATACCTCGACCTAACCTCTGCGTACAGGATAAACGGCACAATCGATTGGATGGTTAAAGATGTCGGTTCACGCAAGATGGTGTTTGGAACCGATAGCTATAACCCACGTTACGGTATGGGATGTGTCCTTTTTTCAAGGATAACTGATGAAGATCGGCACAACATCTTCCACAGAAACGCGGAGAGGCTTCTACAACCCTACATTGCCGATAGCATAGTTATCAATCGCGGGGGAAAAGAAAATTCGAGGATGGTTTATGCGGGCTATTGATAGCGGTCGAATTATTTGGTTTTTTTAAACTTAAATGAGGAAAATCTCTGGGTTAGCGTTCAAAGGAGGCGTTCTAACTCTAGCTGAGAACCGGCGTGACGGCCATGGCAGCTGACAAGGTGTACTTAAACCTGATAGGATTGTTCGCTAAGGCTCATGTGGAGAGGTTTAAAAAGGTTGTTGCCATGAAAAGTCTTGTTCGTGCCTCCTCTAAGGCGCGAAGCGCCGTGTACGTTTTCTTTGTTCTGCTCATCTTTCTGTTCTCTAATTCTGTGACTGTTTATGCAGACTCAATCATGAAAACTGTTGTTTATGGAAGGTCGTGTTCTAGTTGTTTTTTGAAGTATGTTGATGAACTGAAGACGGCGCTTGAAGAGATCGGCATTACGGAAGTGGAATTACGCTATCTTGAGAGTGATGTGGAAGCTGTCGAGGAGCTAGGCCAACTTTATCAGAGGTTGGGCGTTCCAGAGGACATGCGGGGTGGCATTGTTGTCGTGAGTTTCGACGATAGGTTTCTGTTTGAGGACGTGCCGGTTGAAATTATAGTCGATTTTTTGGTGAGCCACGCACATGGATGCGAGAGTGTGGTCGTTTTCCGGGATGTACTTGGGGGTTTATACAGGGTATTGGATGAGGAGGGCGTAAGGGAGTGTGAAATTGAAAGCTCTATCTCGGAGTGTTTGGGGGAGCCGGAGCCGGTGCCCCTTGGATCGGTTTTGTTGCTTGTGGTGGTTAGTGGATTTTTAGATGGCATTAATCCCTGTGCCTTTGCGGTCCTTTTGTTCTTCATAGCCGTGCTTTTTGCGGTCGGAATTACCGCTTCACCTAAAGAGACTAGGAGAAGAGTGCTGATGACCGGGTCCGTCTACATTGTGGCCATTTTTCTGTCATACCTCCTTATCGGACTTGTCTTTATCAAAATGATCGCTCTAACCCCGTTTCCCCATCTGGTAGCCAAGGCGGGGGCCCTCCTCATGATATTTCTGGGGTTTATCAACGTCAAAGATTATTTGTGGCCTGGTCGGGGTTTCAGTTTAGGGATTCCCGAATCTCAGTGGGAGACCATTGGGCGGTGGATGCATAAATTCACTCTTCCAGCTGCGTTTGTTGTGGGGTTGATGGTTGGCTTATTCGAATTTCCGTGTACGGGGGGCATCTACGTCGCTATACTAGGGTTGCTGGCTTTGAGAACTAGGTTCCTTGAAGGATTAGTTTATTTGATCCTTTACAACTTGGCCTTCGTTCTTCCACTCATAGGCGTATTGGCCTTTGCCCATAATAAGAGAGTGATGCATTTTTCCCTTGTGAGGTGGAAGAGGAGAGGGCACAAAGCCCTGAAACTGCTTTACGGTTTAGTCATGGTGACCTTGGGGATATTCCTGTTGTTGTTAGGGTTTACTTAAACCTCTTCTTGTTTCTTTAGTTAACCCGGGGCAAGAACCCTTCTGGTTTTAACCAGAAGATGAATTGCAGCAAGCTTATTTCCCTCGAAACTCTTCTAGGCTCCAAGTGGAGCCTGCAGGCCGGCGAGGAGGTGATCGTATGGAATTGGTAAGGGGTCACCATAGCGTCGGCGAGGCCAACTTCCACCTCCAGTTCACGCTCAAGTACAGGCGTGACATCTTCAGGGACCAGGCGGTCAAGGAGGTCTGCCAGGAGAGCTTCCACGGGACAGCGGAGGGCCTCGGCCTCCTGGTCCACGCCCTGGAGTTTGGGCCCAACCACGTCCATTTCTTCATGGGGGCCTATAAGAATCACAGCGTGGCTGAGATAGTCAGGCGCCTGAAGGGGGCCAGCTCCAGGAGGGTTCGCCGGGAGGGCCGGCACAGGATCCGCAACAAGCTCTGGGGCAAGGCCTTCTGGAGCGGCGGCTACTTCTACCGCTCCGTCGGCTCCACAACCAGCGAGGCCATTCAGTACTACGTCGATAGAGGTCAGGAGAAGCACTGGACAGCCCTAGACTATGAAGAATACAAACACAGAAAGAATAGAAGACAGACCAAACACAGGAAGACTCTAAGGCAGACAACCCTGAGCAGTTTCACAGTATAACCCCCAGAGCTTTCCTGGGTAGTTTAGAATTACGTAGCAAGTGCTTGTGAATCCTTTTGGTTCAATTCTTAAGCTTAAACTGTATTGATGAACTTTGTCGGTTTCGAGGCTTTTGAATGGGTCTAGTAAAGAGGAGAGTGCTTATTTCAGTTTTTTCCAAGATAGCATTGCTACGACGGCTACGCTAATGGCAGCTGCGCCTGCAATCAACCAGGGGAAAGTTGTGAAGCCTAGAACTTTTATGGTTGTTGAGTCTGCGCCTGTGTTTCCTGCGGCGTCCTTAACGGTTAACCTAACTGTATATGTTCTTGGGTTCTCATATGCGTGGGTTGCTGTTTTGCCTTTGCCCGTTGTTCCGTCTCCAAAGTCCCATTCGTAGCTGAATATTCCCACGTTGTCGGTGGAGCCACTAGCATCGAAGGTGATGGTTTCACCTACATTTGTCGTTTGGTCTTGTCCGGCATCGGCTGTGGGTTTTGTGGTGTCAACGAACGGGTTCATGAAGGGATAGGGGTCTCCATTGCCCTCATTGATCACATAGGATGCGTCGCCTATGCCGTCGCTTCCAGTCGCATTCTGATGGGGTCCACTGAACAGGTCTGCGCCCGTATAGTCGCTCCAGTAGTTTCCTCCGGAAGGATAGCCGTCGTCCCAGGCGTTTGTTGAGTCTGTGGACGGCACTTGTTCGGTGTTATCCACGAAGTTGTTGTGGTGGATAATGTTGTTTGAGGACTCGTTGACCCGGATGCCGCGCTCGTTGTTTGTTATATTGTTCCCAATTATGGTGTTATAGTTCGAGGGTCCTAAATATTTTAACGCAGGACACGGGCACGGCTTGTCTAGATAGAGGCCACACTTGTTGTTTGTTATGTTGTTTCCGTGTATGCTGTTGCTTGATGAACCGGCAAGAATAATGCCATACATATTGTTTGTTATGTTGTTTTCGCATATGCTGTTCCTTAAAGAACCTATAAGATTAATGCCACACTTGTTGTTTGTTATGTTGTTTCCGTGTATGCTGTTGCTGTAAGAATTTTCGAGGAGGATGCCACTGTCGAATGCTTCGATTTCTGTACCCTTGATGGTCACGTTGAATCTTCCTGTCAAGTCTATTCCTGTTCCGCTTCCTTTGCCTTGAAGGGTGTAACCTGCCCCGTCAACCACAATGTTATCCCTCTCCACCACAATCATCTCATAGAGCTTGTCGGTCAAGGTGTAGGTGACGTTGTCGACGCTGGGAACGGGAGCTGTTAAGGGGTAAATACTTCCATCGGCCCTGATGTAAATCGTTTGCCCTTCCTTTCCAGTGTTCTCAGACGCTTCAAGTGGTGGAATATTAAATGCCAAGGTTAAAATGCTCATTGTAATTAGCGTCAGCGTCATTCCAGAAGCTACTTTACTTTCCATTTTTCATACCTTGAGGTGTAGATTTATCGGTCCCGTTGGTTTATGCTTTACAAAACATATAAAGTTAATAAGGTCTCTTCTATAGGGCTCTTGAAGATCGATATTGTAGATTGTTTCTAGGCTTGATCCCAATTCGCCGCTTTTTCCGTTCTTTTAGTCTTCTCGTAGTCTGGGGTTGAATACCGACTCCAGCCCTGCTGCGAGGTAAATAAAGCCTGTCTGGAGGAGGATTATTGTTACTACTGGCACTAGGAGTAGATATCTAGCCCAAGAATACATTCCTGCTCCTGAACTGGCTATCGCGTTGTTTAACATGTATCCCCAATTTACCTGTGAAAATGGGATAAGCCCTAGGAACATTAGGCCGACAGTAGCCATAATCGCTCCCATCACCGACCAGAAATAGTTGATAGCTACGAAATTCATTAAGTTGGGTAGCAGTTCCCGTAGGATTATGTGCATCTTACCTAAACCGAGAGTTGTAGCCGCCTCCACAAACTTCCTCTCTTTGATTGAAAGTGTCTGGGCTCTGATTCCTCTCGCTAAACCAGCCCAGGCTGTTACACTCATTATGAATGCCAAGGTCACAGGATCAAGGGCTCTCGCCCCAATGAAAACTGCTAAGACAGTGATAAGCACCATACTGGGAATGGTTAGGGCGATGTCAGTGATAAACATCAGCGCGGTATCAACCTTTCCACCCACTAAACCTGAAATCAGTCCAACGATGACCCCTATAGAAATGATGACGAACGCCGCCGTCGCTCCGACAGACAGGACACCGGGAGCCCCTGCTATTACCATTTTCAACATGTCACGCCCATAGCGATCAGTTCCAAGGGGATACTCCCATGATGGAGAACGCCACCTCTTGTTTAGATCAACGGAAAGGTCTATTGGAAACAAGAGTGGACCTATGGTTGCTAGGAATACGAACCCGAGCGTTACGCCTAGACCGAACAGACCCCGCTTATCCTTAATTATTAGGCGTAAAGGCTCCTTGATAGAACTGTATATACTCTTATACAGCAACTTCGCGTTCTTGATCTCTGCCATTCTTCTCACTCCAATCTGATACGTGGATCTAATATACTATAGGCGGCGTCTGCTACAAAGTTTGCAACAATCACACTGATTGTCGTTATCAAGAAGCATGCTTGAATTATCGGATAGTCGTGCTGCGTCAGTCCAGCCCATGTCAAGAATCCAATTCCCGGATACGCAAAAAGTTGCTCTATGAAAAGGGCTCCCCCAAAGGCGTAACCCAGACTTATGGCAAAGCTAGTGAACAATGGGAGTATCGCGTTTCTTCCAACGTAAGCCATCGTTACCCTTCGACCTTTTAGTCCCCTAGCTTCGGCGGCCAATACGTAATCTTCGCCTAGGACTGATATCGTCATATTCTTCATTGTGATGGCCCAGCCGCTAAAGCCCAGTATCACGTACGTAAGTATTGGTAGCGCAGCGTGATATAGAACACTGGCGATGAAGGGGAGGTTCCATCCGGGTGTAACAAGTCTGCCATAATTCCCGCTGATAGGAAAAATGTTTAAGTTTATGGCAAGCGTCACCAACAAAAGAGCACCTCCTACATAAACTGGGATACCCGAGATCACAGAACAAACGCTAGACGTGACAACATCAAACTTACCCCCTTTTCCATAGGCTAGGAACATCCCAAGAAGGATACCTATACTAAAGGCTATAGTCTGGGATATAGAAAGCAAAAAAACAGTCCAGGGAAGCATCGCGACTATAAGATCGAGGACCGGTGTTCTTGCGGTATAGACCATAGAACGGCCGAGATTACCTCGGAAGAGATTCATAAGATAATCTATGAATTGAACATAAAGAGGCCCTTCGGGTGCTAGCCCATAAAAGCCGCGTATGAATTCCATAGCTTGTTCTGGCTTCATACGTCTGTTAACTATCAAATCCATGTACAGCATATCCATCGGGTTGCCTGGCATCAATCGTATAAGAAAGAAGGATATAGCTGTTACCAAGAAGATTGATATCACTGCTCTTATGATTCTTTTGATGAACCACTTCAAATCATTTTCCCCACCTAGGTACGCGCGTATCATTACTTTTACTACCACAAATCTTAAATATCTATCGGTCGATTAATGGATGAAAATGTCTAAGTGTAAAATGGAGGGAAACCATGAAAAAACTCAAGAAAGCAACACCGGCGTTAATGCCTGTGCTATTGTTGCTGGTTGTTCTACCATCATTAAGCGTAGTTTCAGCGCAAAATCCTGAGAAGGAGCTTAGAATCATTAGCAATGTGGGATATGGATATAATATGCCGCCTATAGGTCATTGGAATCCATGGGTGTTCGAAAACAACATTATCGAAAGTAATCTGATATCTCAATGTGGTCGCGAGCCTTTAGCTTTTTACCTCATGATGAATGCTACGTGGGTACCATGGTTAGCTACAAGTTGGGAGTTTGACCTACCAAACAAACAGTTCACGGTGCATCTGCGTGAAGGAGTCTTATGGCAGGACTATACCCCGTTTACGAGCAAAGACGTAGTATCTACATCTTACTTATCGTATGCTTTTGGAGGTGCCGTGTCAATATTCCTTGACAAGGTGGAGGCTGTCGACGATTATACGGTGGTCTACACATATGACACAGTTCCAGTTAGTTACATATATGACGTGCTTTGGTCCTACATCCAGCAATATGCCGCATACGCCAACTTTACTGATGCAATCATGGAAGCAACAGGGGAATCGATGTTAAATCCATTGGACAAGACGACGCTAGACGAGATAAGGGAAGGCATGTTGTCATTTAGACCGACAATGGAGATCGGCACCATGAGTACAGGTCCTTTCATTCCAACTTCCGTTGGTCCAGACGAGCTTGTGTTGGAGAAGTTCGATGGATACTGGAAGGCAGATAACGTCAAATTTGATAGGATCATCTCTTATAATGTGCCGCGTGGCGTGTCGGGCGTCGCTGAAAGCATGATGTTAGCCGAGAAAGTAAACTTCATGTGTGCCCCAGAAAA
>Ga0315312_1001262_pt1 | contig 20515 bp, 22 predicted proteins | sample TDP7_MG_FD_203629 | JGI IMG/M metagenome (GOLD analysis project Ga0315312, IMG submission 203629) | Freshwater sediment microbial communities from Lake Towuti, South Sulawesi, Indonesia - TDP7 | ecosystem: Environmental > Aquatic > Freshwater > Lake > Sediment | place: Indonesia: South Sulawesi... | reverse complement strand
AGGACTCACACTTAACTGATGGCAGACTTTTATGAGTATTCACGAGTAGTCAATAAGAAACTGGAAAGTTCCTGAGAGAATGACCTAAGTCTTATTCAGATGAGGATATGAATACTTCATAAAGTTGTGTCTGGTAGTGGAGCAAGCCGGATGGTAGAGAAGAAACTGAAGGTGCACTCGCTTATTATGTTTCGACTTATACCTATTCGTGCTTATTGAAACTATTCCGATTTTGGCAACAGTTAAGGAAAGCCGTGCGAGGGAGAACCTCACACACGGTTTGATTGAGCGGACAGAGGTTGTAAGACCTCTTTCGACTCTACTGAAAGATAAGAAGCCGTCCTCGCTTTTTGCCGGAAATTCCAAAGGCTCCTCAAAACTATCTTTCAAATATCGTTGGGAAAAGAAATGAGGGTGCGGAGGCAGGGTGTTAAAGTATGAGGAAGCTTTGAAAATAGTGCTTGAAAATATTAAGCCGGTGGAATCGGAATGGGTAGGTCTATCCTCGGCCTATAGAAGAGTACTTGCTGAGGACGTAATTGCTCGTAATGATATCCCCTATAGAGATAATTCGGCAATGGACGGCTACGCAATAAATACTAATGATTTGAAGACCGTTCCACGGGAATTGAAGGTGGTCGGGGTGGTAGCTTGTGGGAGACCTGTTAAGAAGAGATTGAACCCGGGGGAAGCTATGGCTATAACGACGGGAGCTCCCGTTCCCCCAGGTTGCGTCAGCGTTGTTCCTGTGGAAGATACCGAAAAAGTTGCCTCAGGAATTGTGAGAATAGTCCGTCAGATAGGGCCTGGTAAGAACGTGCGCTATTCAGGGGAGGATGTCAGGAAAGGAGAGGTGGTTCTGAAAAAGGGCACAGTCCTGGGCCCGGCAGAACTGGGGATGCTCGCCTCTGTGGGAAGAAACAGGATAAGGGTTTTTCGAAAACCGGTAGTGGCCATACTGATAACCGGTAATGAAATCATTGAACCGGGTGAGAAACTAAGCCCCGGTAAGGTTAGAGATATAAATACATTTTCCTTAAGCGCTCTTGTGGAAAAATTTGGCGGCGTTCCGCTTCCTCTCGGGATAGCTGGGGATGAGAAAGTCGAACTGGTGCGAAAGATGAAGAAGGGGCTAAATTCCGATACGCTGATTGTTTCTGGGGGAGTCTCTATGGGAAAGTTAGATCTCGTGCGGGATTCCCTGGCTTTTCTGGGATATAAAGAGAGGTTCTGGAAGGTAGCGATGCGGCCAGGAATGCCACTCAGTTTTGGTCACATTCGCGGGAAACCAGTTTTTGGCTTGCCGGGAAATCCTGTCTCTTCAATGGTCACCTTTCTGGAGTTTGTGCGTCCACTTATGATGAAGCTCACGGCAAGATCTGTAGATTTATCTGAAATTTCTGCTTTTCTGAAATCTGCCGTAGTAAAGAAAGACAACAAAAGACATTTTCTCCGGGTGAAATTGGACTACGAGAATGGTAGATATTTTGCTTCGCTTACCGGACCTCAGGGTTCTGGGATTCTTAAATCGATGGTAGAGTGCGACGGTATTGCAGTTATTCCTGAAGATACAAGGTCGTTAAAGAGGGGAGAGAGAGTAAGGGTGCAATTAATAGATTAATATTTTTTCTCTTCCGTTAAGAAAAGCAATTTTTTTCAGCGTTAGATTTTGTAAACCGGGTGATGAGGGTATGGCCAGATTGAAAGCTTTTACCAATGGGCTGTTGAGGGAGAATCCAGTTTTAGTGTTAATGATTGGGCTCTGTCCTCTTTTGGCAGTGTCGAGTTCTGCGATTAATGCTCTGGGGATGGGAATTGCCACAACTTTTGTCTTGGCCTTTTCCAACCTGGTAATCTCATCTCTTCGCAAACTTATCCCGGAAGATCTGCGTATTCCTGTCTTCATAATTGTTATATCTACTTTCGTTACTATAACTGACTATGTTATGGCTGCATATTTCCCCCCTCTTTATAGGGCCTTGGGTGTATTCGTTCCCCTGATTGTGGTGAATTGTATTATTTTGGGTCGGGCAGAGGCATTTGCCTATGGGAACAGGGCAATACACTCGCTTTTAGATGGTGCGGGAATGGGTCTGGGATTTACTCTGGTGATAGTCATAATTGGGATAATTAGAGAGGTCTTAGGGAATGGTACAATATTTGGCTCAAGCAGGTTCATCGTTCACCCGGGGTTGATTATGATTCTCCCTCCGGGAGGGTTTATAACTATTGGGCTTCTTATGGGTATTCTCAACTGGAGTAAACATAGAAGGAAATGAATTCTTTGATTGAAGTTAACGGAGGAATTGAGTGGAAGAGATAAGTCTATTCGGTATCTTCTTTTCTGCCCTTTTGATAAATAACATTCTCCTTATCCGTTTCATCGGTCTTTGTTCCTTTTTTGGTGTATCGCGCCAGATGGAAGTTTCTTTGGGGATGAGCATGGCGGTTATTTTCGTAATGACTATTTCCTCGGCAGTCACCTGGATTCTCTACCACTTTATCCTTTTGCCATTAAATCTGGAGTTTCTGAAAATCTCCACTTTCATATTGGTGATTGCTGCCTTAGTTCAACTGGAAGAGCTTTTTATGAAGAGGTATATTTATCAACTATATCGAGCCCTGGGAATATATCTTCCCCTGGTGACAACCAATTGCGCTATCCTTGCAGTTGCTTTCCTTCATGTGGATTACAACTACAGTTTTATTCAAACCGTTATATATTCCCTGGGGGTTTCTTTAGGGTATACGGTAGCTATAATGGTCTTCACCGGGATTAGAATGAGATTGGAAATTGCGCCTATTCCCGCGCCCCTGAAGGGATACCCTACGGCGTTCTTTATAGCTGCTTTGATGTCTTTAGCATTTCTGGGCTTCAAGGGGCTTTTTGGGCTATAATTCAGGGAGGGCTTGATGTCCTTTGCTATTATTACTCTGGGTGGTTTAGGACTCGTTTTTGGTATTCTTCTGGCTTTTGCTGGCGCGAAGTTTGCTGTGAAGGTTGACCCGAGGGAAGAGATGATATTGAAGATGCTTCCGGGAAGTAACTGTGGCGCCTGTGGTTTCGCCGGTTGCCGGGGTATGGCAGAGGCCTTGGTTAGAGGAGAAGAGGGTGCTATTTCTTGCCCGGTCATCAGTCAAGAGACTGTCTATAAGATTGGGGAGATTCTCGGGAAGGAAGTCAAACTTAGAGAAGCCGAAGTTGCCCGGGTTATGTGTCAGGGCGATGAGAGCAAACTAAAGTATGACTATACAGGAGTGGAAGATTGTCAAGCAGCCCATCTTTTGGCCGGTGGCGACAAGGCTTGCAGTTATGCTTGTTTGGGCCTTGGCTCCTGCTACGCCGTATGCCCATTTGATGCGATTCGCTGGGAGAAGGGCAAGACACCCGATATCTTGATGGATAAGTGTACCGCCTGCGGGAAGTGCGTTGAAATCTGCCCTACTAAGGTGATTAGCCTTATTCCTAAAAAAGCTGAAGTCTACGTCAAATGCAACTCCCAGGACAAGGGCGCAATAGTGCGAAAAATTTGTAAATTGGGTTGTATTGCTTGTGGAATTTGCGTTAAGGTTTGCCAGCCCGGTGCGATTAAGATAGAAAATAATTTGGCTATCATAGATTATGAGAAGTGCACAAACTGCGGAATCTGTGTTGAGGAATGTCCAACCAATTCCATAGTAATGGTGAAATGAGACTTCTGCACGAGCTATCGCTGAATAGGTGCTAGTCCTGGATAGTCGCCCCGCTTCTCCAGCCAAACCAAAAATGTCCATAAACCCGTTGGAAATGGATGTTAGAAGCCATTTCGGGGAATTTCTAATGCGATAAAGGGTACAGATATGATGCAAAGATGCGAACTGTGCGGTAAGAGGATTCCGAAAGAGCCGTATATAGTTAAGATAGCCTCATATGCTGCCTATACTGGTTTGGAAATTAATCTCTTAGATTTGACACGCGATTTTGGCAAAGAAGTCAAAGACCTACTAAAGAAGATTGGGAAGAAAAGTGGGAAGAGACTGGAGAAGGATATTTGTGTTGGATTTGAGTTCGTTCTCTGTAAGAAGTGTCGGGATAATTATATAAAAGACCCGTTAGATAAAAGAAGACGAGGAAAACAATGAAAGAAATGGTTGTAATTATTACTTCCGGAAGGGAAAAGGAGGCAAAGAGGCTTGCCAGAGTCTTGGTGGAAGAGAAATTGGCAGCCTGTGTGAACATCCTTCCTGATGTTGAGTCAAATTATTGGTGGAAAGGTAAGATTGAATTGAGCCAGGAGTGGATGCTCCTGGTTAAGACTCAAGAGAAAATGGTGCAGAGGATTATTGAGAGAGTAAAAGAAATCCATAGTTATGAGGTTCCAGAAGTAATTGCTCTTCCCATAGTGATGGGAAATAGAGACTATTTGCAGTGGATTTCGGATGTGTTGGCTTCTCGGAGCCGAAGAGGGAATTAATGAAAGAAGCACTCTACTACTCACCGCTGGAAGAAATGAATAAGGTGCAGTGTTTCCTCTGTCCCCATCAGTGCATAATTGATGACGGAAAAACTGGCATCTGTCGCACTCGGAAAAATGTGGAAGGAAAGCTATTTGCTTTGATTTATGACCAGTTCACCTCGATAAATATGGACCCGATTGAGAAAAAACCTCTCTACCATTTTTATCCGGGAAGCGAAATTCTATCGCTGGGAACGCTGGGTTGTAACTTTAAATGTCTGGGATGTCAAAACTATGAGATTTCTCAGGCTGAAGTTGGCGATATTCCCACGAGAACCGTAACTTCTGATGATGCGGTAAGGATGGCAAAGGAATACGGTTCAGTGAGCATAGCTTATACCTATAATGAGCCGTTGATTAACTTTGAGTATCTATTGGAAACTGCCCATCATGCACACAAGTATGGCTTGAAGAATGTCCTGGTCACTAACGGATATGTCAATGAAGAGCCTCTGGTAAACCTGTTGCCTCACGTAGATGCAGCCAATGTTGATGTCAAATCTTTCCGGGACGATTTCTATAAGAGTTACTGTAAAGGCAAGCTCGGGCCTGTCCTGCGCACGGTAGAGATTATGGTAAAGGAGAAGAGGCATGTGGAAGTCACAAATCTGGTCATTCCCACTCTGAATGATTCTGATAGTGAAGTTGAAGACCTGTCCGATTGGCTATACTCTCTTTCCGACGAGATTCCTTTACATTTCTCTCGCTACTATCCCTGCTATAAGATGACTATTAAGGCCACGCCTCTGGCTACATTGGAGAGATTGAGAAGAATTGCCCAGAAGAAATTGAAGTATGTCTACCTCGGCAATGTCTGGGAGAAGCCAGAATCTAATACTTATTGCCCAAGTTGCAAACAGATACTTATTGAGCGTCGGGGATACAGTACCAAGGTGGTAGGCCTTGAGGGGGAGACTTGCAAAAATTGTGGAGAGAAGATAAACATAAAGATTTGAGATTCAGGAAGATGGGGAGATTTAAGCCACTGATTTTTTTGCTACTCGTATTTTTTATCTGTGGGTGCGGGAAGAAAGAATACAGTAAAGTCGAATTCTTGATGGATACCGTAGTAGAAATTAAGGTATGCCACAGGAATAAGGTTGAGGCGCAGAAAGCTATAGATAGTGCCATGGAGGAGATGAAAAGAGTTGAACAGAAGATGTCCCGTTTTCTGCCAGATAGTGAGGTTTCAAGGCTTAATAACGAAGCTTCTTCTGCAGGCGTAAAGGGCGTTCAGTTAGCGGGAAGCTGGCTACAGATTAGCGACGAGCTTTTTTACTTGCTTAAAGAATCGGTTCGCCTTTCAGAACTGACCAGAGGTTGTTTTGATGTCACCATTTATCCTCTGGTGAAAATCTGGAAATTTGGGGGAGAGAATCCCGGGGTGCCAGCTGAGAAAGAAATCAAGAAGGGATTAGAATTAGTAGGCTACAAGAATATGAGAGTAGAAAACGGCAAGGTCCGTTTTGATAAGAGGGGCATGGGCATCGACCTGGGAGGTATAGCAAAAGGGTATGCGGTGGATGCTGCGGTAAGGGTTTTGAAAGAGAAGAATATAGAGAGCGCTATGGTCAATGCAGGAGGAGACATATATGTCCTGGGAAGAAAGAGAAGGAAGCCCTGGCGGATTGGTATTCGGCATCCACGGAAGGAAGGGGATATTCTGGGAATTGTCGAGGTGGAGGACAGGGCAATTGTTACTTCCGGGGACTACGAACGTTTCTTCTTTTCTGGAGGAAAAAGATACCATCATATTTTCGACCCCAAAACGGGCTATCCAGCGAATGGGTGTCAGAGCGTTACTATCGTCGCTAAAGAGACTGCTTTTGCTGACGCACTGGCCACCGGCGTGTTCGTTCTGGGCCCCAGACAAGGAATGGATTTGATTGAGAGCTTGGAAGAAGTAGAGGGAGTCATTGTTGATAAGGAGGGGGAGGTCTCTGTCTCGTCGGGATTGGCTTCGCAGATTGAATATGCTAACCAGAAATGACAAGGTGCTGATATTTAGTTCCTTTACGCTTGCTTTCTTCTTTTTCATTAAAGCCTTTTTTGTCTCAAGGGAAGCGAGTACAGCTCTAATCAAAGTTGGTGACATTCCTGTTCAAAGGGTCCCGTTGAAAATGAACAAGACAATCAACATTCAGGGAGAAAAAGGGAGAGTGATTATAGAGGTTAAGGATGGCAGAGTAAGAGCAGTAGAATCATCTTGCTTTCAGAAGATATGCGTAAATACAAGCTGGATAGATAAACCAGGCCAGAACATTATCTGTCTCCCCAATAAGGTGCTGGTCATTATAGAGGGGAAGGAAAGAGCCGGAATTGATGCCGTAAGTTATTAAGAGGAGTAGTCCCGTTAAATCGGGACGTCATAATCGCGAAGCCTTGCTTCGCTACTCCAATTTAATGTTGGAGTCAGTCTCTATGATTGATGGGAAGAAAAGAATAGTATACATTTCAGTTTTGATTGCTTTCGCTTCAGCCTTACAGATAGGAGAGAGCCTCTTCCCTCACCCACTACCCTGGCTCAGGTTGGGATTGGCAAATATGATTACCTTAGCCAGTCTCCTTATTTTCGGATATGCTGTCGCACTCCAGGTGGCTATGTTGAGGACGATTTTGAGCTCTTTTCTCTTGGGGACATTTTTTACTCCGGCATTCTTCCTGAGTTTTTCTGGTTCTTTAGTAAGTGCTCTAGTAATGGGTGGAATCTATAGTCTGGGAAAGATGGGAAGAGAGAATCCTTTCCCCAGGCAATTTCTTGGCTTTAGCATTATCGGCTTAAGCATTCTGGGAGCGCTAAGCCATAACATTACGCAACTCTCTATTGCCTATTTTTTCTTGATACGGCATAAAGGGGTATTTCTAATTCTTCCATTTTTGATACTGGCAGCAGTTGTTACAGGTTTTATGACGGGATATGGAGCAAACTATCTGGTTAGCCAGATGCGAAAGGTAATACCAGAATAGAGAAAGAAACATTGACAATTTTGGGGACAATGAAAAGGTTTATTCTGGCTTCTGCTTCTTCTCGCAGGAAGAAGATTCTCTCTCAATTGGGCTTAAAATTTCGAGTAATGCGCTCTAGGTATTCAGAGGAAGTCTCACCATTTTCCCCAAGGAGAGTGGCTCCAGCGAAAATAGTGGAGAAACTCGCGTTAAGAAAAGCAAAGGAAGTTTGTCGTAGGGTTTCTGATGGGCTCATTATTGGCGCAGATACGGTGGTCGCTCTTCCCGGTAGCGGGGGAACGAAATTCGTGATTATCGGTAAACCTAATACAGTGAAGGAGGCAAGAGAGATTTTGAGAAGACTTGGTGGGACCGCCCACGAGGTATATACAGGAGTTGCAATTATTGATGCCAAAACAGGCAGAAAGGCTGTGGGACATGAAGTCTCCAGAGTGAGGATGAAGAAACTCACATCGGGACAGATTTCCCGTATAAGCCGGATGCATCTGGATAAGGCTGGGGCATATGGAGTTAAACAGAAAAATGATGCTTTTGTGGAATTACTTGAAGGAACCCTGGATAATGTATTGGGAATGCCAACAGAATTATTGAAGAAATTGTTTGCGAAATTTGGAGTGAAGGTTTAGGAACCTTTTTCGATTCTATCCAGGTTGTCAATTATTTTGGCTTTTTGGTATAAACTCAATAGCCATTGTCTGTAGAAAAGCACCTTCTTTTCCTGAAGAAAAGTTTTCCTGAAATCCTCTTCTTTCTGTTTTACTTTTCTTCTATTATATTCATCTTTTACTTCTTCATCGGTAACTTTGACGCTGGAGATAATGAGGTCTCTCATTTTTTGGTTGGTAATGACCATCTTAATCTGGGCTTCATAAGCGGCTGGTTCGGTGCGGAAATAGTTGCGGAGTACATAGAAATATAACTGGGGGTCAAATTTTCCTTCTCTTTGGAATTGAGGTAACGATTGTATGGTGTTTATTATTTCGCTTTGGCTCACATAGATTCCGTACTTTTTTGCTTCCTGGCGGATGAGCTCTTCCTGGACAAGGGAACTCAGGACTTCCGATTTAATCTCTTTTCTTCGGGCGTCGGTAAGTTCTTGTTCCAGATTTTCCTCGTACCAGTTGCGAATTCTTCTGTTGAGCGCATCCAAAAAAGTAGAGTAAGGAATCTTGGTTCCATTAACCTTAACTGCGCAATCGATGAAACGGCGGGTAGAGAAGTTCCAAAGGAACACACCAATAATAAAAGCAATAGCAATACACCATAAGAAGACCCTTACGTTCTTTCTCAGAAAGTTCATCATTTTCCATCACCAGAATTTATTATATTAAAACTCAACTTTTGAGTCAAGAGAATTGTCGTGGAAACGTTGATAGAGGTAGTTATTAGGTTGGTATCCAAGGTTTTTGTTTTCGCATTTGTTGGGTATCTGATAGGAAAGATAAGGCGAGGATTTATTCGGCCATTAATTGCTATTATAATAGATGGTTCGCTCTATTTTCTTATTCCTTTCTTCTTTTTCCTTTCTATGTGGAAGAGCTCGGCCGACATACCTACCGCAAAGAAGGTCGCCCTAATAGCAGCTCTCGTTGTTATTGCCTGCGGGCTTATGGCCTATCTTTTTTCTGTTATCTACGGCATGGAATTTCGTAAAATTTGCCTTCCCATAATGTTTATGAACGCCATATATTTGCCGGTTCCCATAAGTACCGTTTTCTTTGGCAGTGAGGGAATGACTTATAGCGTAATTTACAGCCTCGTCGCAGGCATTCTCCACTTTACTCTGGGGATTTATCTGGTCAGTCGCAAGGAACACTTTCGGGAGATAATTAGAATGCCGATGATTTATGCTGCTTTGGCGGGAATAGTGCTCAACCAGGTTGAGGTAACTATTCCTACACCATTTTTCCAAATCTCGAAGGGACTTGAGGTTGTGGCTCTCCCGGCAATGGTGGGGCTAGTCGGATATCAGCTCAACCTCGTCCAGAAGCGATATTTGAGACTGGTAAATATTGGTGTTATCCTTCGCCTGGGTGGAGGATTTCTGGTAGCCTTAATCCTAATCAGGCTCCTTCACTTCTCAGGTCCGGGAGCCTCTGTAGTCTTGCTATGTTCAGCAATGCCCTCTGCAGTCCTGACATATATATTTGCAAAAAAGTACGATGCGGATGCAGACTTTGCCGCAGGAATGATCTTGGTAGGGACTCTAGTGAGCATCGTGACCATTCCCTTAATAATTTCTTTTGTGAGATGAAAAAATTCTATGTTTTTTCTGTCATTGTAGCTCTATTCTTGACCGGTTGTTACCCCGCGGCCAAGAAGGGAGTATCTCTTCCTGTTCCTGAGTATCGCATCGATGAAGAAACAGAGAAGAGGATAAATAGATATCTTTCCGAGGTGGAAATAGTTTGCCAGAATAGCGAAAGCCTGGATGCTGTGGGACAATCCACAATGACCCAGACGGCAAGACTGATGGACCTCGGCGAGGTAGCTTCACCCATGTTGGTTGCCGTTCTTCGGGATAAAAATAAAGATTGGAAATTCAGGTACTGGGCTTGCGACTTGCTGGGCTATATTCCTGATGAGAGGAATGTCCTTCCGCTCATTGCAATAATTGAAGACCCTTTGGAGGAAGAAAAGATAAGGCTTTGCGCACTGAAGGCAGCAGTGGAAACGGGTAATCCAGAAATCGTTGAATATCTGGAAGTGGCAGAGGAGATTGTAGAGAATAACGCTGTAAAGGAGGAAATAAAAATCACTTTAGAAAAGCTTGGAAGAAAAAAGTAGAACAGGAGCCGCGAAGTTATCTAACTTCTTTTACCTTATGTTCCGGTTCGCTTATCTTTTCTAACCTTTTACTCATTACGCAATTTCCTTCGAAGATGGCTCCTTCGGCTATATATAGTTGTGGCGCGCTTATATCCCCTTTAACCTCTGACTGGGGAAGCATCTCAATGCTGGCAGAAGCAATAATATTTCCAGAAATTCTTCCACCTACAACGACAGTTTGAGCATTTATGTCTCCCTTCACTTTCCCACCTTCGCCGACAATAACTGCCTCAGCATTTGCCACTCCACCATCAACAATACCGTCAACTCTGAGAGTCCCTTTGGTGGAGATAGTCCCTTTGATTTCTGCATTCTGGCCAATCAAGGTATCTACCTTGCCAACTTTTCCTACTTCTTCTTTCTTTCCAAACATACTTGTGCCTCCAAACAAATATATATTTTTGCCCGCTAAAAAAAGCCCCGCTTGTGCGGGAACTGTTCGTTGAAGATAAGAATCTTATGCATTCGTCCAATTATTGGCTTGCCAGAGTTGGGTTACTCTTTACGTAGAGGAAGGGATTTATGGGTTTGCCCTGGTACCAGACTTCGTAATGTAAATGAGGTGCAGTAACTATCCCTGTATCACCTGATAAGGCTATGATTTGTCCTCGCCTGACTTTTTCGCCGGGCTTAACGAGTACGGTTGAGTTGTGGGCATATCTTGTAGAAAATCCGTGTCCGTGGTCAATCATTACGCTCCTGCCGTATGTTCCCTGCCACCCGGCCAGCACTACCCGGCCATCAGCAGTGGCTCGCACCGGAGTCCCTTTTAAATTGGCAATGTCAACTCCATAATGGAATTCTCTTTCCAGGGCCAAAGGGTGGTGCCGCCAGCCATAGCCAGAAGTAACTCGACCAAAAGTTGGCCATATTGATGGAGTGGCTAGTAAAAGGCTTCTTTGATAGGTAAGGAAGTCGTCTATTTCGTGCAAGCTCTGTTTTCTTTCCCAGGCTTCTCTCTCTAGTTCATTCAGGTTCATTTCAAATAATTCCCGGCTCAGGCCATTTTCGCTCTGCAGGACTGAGGCCAGAGTAGACTGGTCCTCTATGGAAGGCCCACCTACTCCTCCAAGTTCGATTATGTCCTGGGCATTCTTCATGTGCAAAAGCCCTCTGAGCTGGGTGTCCATTTCTCTCAGCTCACAGATGAGGTCCCTTTCTTTTGCCAGGGACATGGCGAAGCTTTCCGCTTTATCCCGCAATAACCTGTTAGCTTTTGCAATTTCTCTATAGTCTATCTGTCGACTGATAATGGATAATGACCAGGCTATCGATGATACCCAAAGAACAAGAATAAAATAAATAAGGCCTGTTGAAATACTAGCTCTTATTGGCCGCGACTTATCATGGGGAATCAACAAAACGGTCAGCCTTCTTCTGAACCATTTGCGACTTCCTTTTTTCACGGCGCCCCTCCTTTATTTAGAATTTTGAAAGAACTTACTATAAAATACAAGAATATCTCATAATTTGTCAAGGCTTTTTTGTAGGTCTTTCCCGAGTCTGTGGCAACTTTTTATAGGGAGTTCGTCTGTAAATTAATTGATTTGTACACTTTCCCGATTTTGTGGCAGAATATAGACATTATTTTTGCTCTTTGAAAAATTTGGTAGATTATCTCCTATCAAGGAGGTAAATCTATCATGAAAAAAATCCAGGTCAAGGTGGTAGAACCCAAAATTCCTACAAGAGTTCAGTGCCCTCACTGTGGTATGGCTCAAGAGTTTAAGAAGAAAACCGAGCACTGGCGTACGGTAAAGGTTCCCCATCTCAAACATCCAGTACTTTTGAGTGTGCGAATGGTATATGCCAAATGTCTCAATCCTAATTGTACTCATAATAGTTTTGCCCTATACATCCCAGGGATTGAGCGCTATCAGAGAGCCACAACAGAACTTATCCGAGAGGGAATATCACAGATTGTTGAAGACAATGTCACCTTAGAACGCATCGCTGGACGGTTCTCTCGAACTTTTAATACCACTGGTTCCAAATCGGCTTTAGACCGCTGGAAACATCGCATAGCAGGTCAATATAACTTTGCTGAAATTATTAAGCGTTTAGAATTCTCTGGTGCCCTCTCTCTGGATGAATATATGCCCAGAAGAGGCGGACGATACGAACAGATTGCTGGTGATGCCAAAAAGATCAGAATCCTTTACATCGAACCATCGCCAGAGTTTTATGGCCGAGGAGTCACTATGGCATTCTGCCAAAAACTCAATAGCTGGAGAATTAAACCTTACTGTGTAATTTTTGATATGCTTACTACTTTCCCTAAAGTAATCGCGAAAGTTTGGCCTGATGCCCTTTGGCAATTTGACCACTACCATGTGATGCAATGGCTCTGGTATTATTTGAAGAATGGTCTCGTTCAGTTCCGTAAATCCTTAAAGGGTAAAAAATGGGAACTCCACCGGGAAGAAATCTGGGAAATGAAATGGAGTCTCCTCAGGCAAATGGACCGCTGGGGGAAGAAAGAACATCTTCTAATCCCGGAAATGATGGATATCTATTCTGGAACCGTTGTAGAGAAAATTCTCCTTTTCAAAGAGCAATTATGGGACATCTTTGATGCCTCAGAATCTAAAAAAGAAGCTTATGTCAAAAGAGATGCTTTAGCTAAAGAAAACTGGTGGCAAGACTCATGGCATTTAAGTAAGTGCATGGAATTTCTTTTAAGCCCTAAATTTGAACATATGGTCACTTACCTGGATCATCCTGACATTCCTCGCTGTGGACAGTCCGAGACATTGATTAATGTCTGGAGACAGATGGAATCTGTCCGAAGAGGATTTAAAACTCATCAGGGAAGACTCGACCACCTTAAACTTTTCCAGATTACTCGTTACCTCAAGGAGCAGATTTTATAATAAAGTTGCCACAAAATCGGGAAAGACTCTTTTTTGTTGTCAAACAAAATAATTACACCAGGTCAGATTCTCAAACACTCCGCATCTGTTGACCCAATAATATTATATCACAAGTGTGTTACGCTTGTGTTAAAAAAATGTTAAATTTTTGTTAACTCCGAAAATTAGCCCATTTTCTAATAGCGAAAAGAAAGGTGGGATTCATTCACTTGGAGAGGCCCAGGGGTAATTCTGGAAAAATTGTGCTCTTCTTCGGCTTAGACCAGGCCGATGAAAGGGTCATTTCGTAGCTATTTCATAACGCCCTTGAGAAGGACCGAATTCAGTTTTTATTTGCATTTCACTTGCAAATGTGGTAAAATTACGTCCGATAAAAGGGATACAAATAACTTATTCTGAGGTGGTCTTGCAATGGATATTGCAACAAGGTACGACCCTAAGGTTACAGAAAAGAAATGGTATACCTTCTGGCTGGAGAAGAGATATTTTCACAGTGAGCCCATCCCCGATAAGAAACCATATACTATAGTGATTCCTCCTCCCAATATTACCGGCTTTCTCCATATGGGCCACGCTTTGAATAATATTTTACAGGACATTCTAATTCGACTGAAAAGAATGCAGGGATATAATGCGCTCTGGCTACCCGGGACAGACCACGGAGGAATTGCCACCCAGAACGTGGTGGAGAAAGAGCTTCTATCAAAAGGATTAAGTAGACAGAAGCTGGGTCGAGAGAAATTTCTGGAAACGATGTGGGAATGGCGGAATGAAGTAGGGGATACAATTCTTGAGCAGTTGAAGAGCCTGGGCTGTTCTTGCGACTGGGACCGCACACGGTTTACTATGGATAGTGTCTGTGAGAGAGCTGTTCTGGAAGCTTTTGTTCAGCTTTATCAAAAGGGATTAATCTATAGAGGAGAATATATTGTCAACTGGTGCCCAAGATGTCAGACTGCTCTTTCTGACATAGAAGTGGAATACGAGGAGGTCACGGGAAAGTTATGGTACATAAAGTATCCCGTCAAAAGTTTGAAGAGCGAAGTCCCTTTTTTCAAAGGCAGGTTGAAGCTGCCTAAGAATCTGACGCCTTCTCAGAGCCCTGTCGGACCTGCAAGTACCTTTGTCGTGGTAGCTACCACCCGACCCGAAACTATGCTGGGCGATACAGCGGTTGCCGTTAATCCCAAAGATAGAAGGTATAAGAACTTAGTTGGTGGCGAAGTTATATTGCCAATTATGGACCGGCCAATTCCCATTATTGCCGATGAATTTGTAGATTCTACTTTCGGTAGTGGCGCGGTGAAAGTAACCCCGGCACACGACCCGGACGACTTTAAGATAGCCCAGAGGCACAACCTGCCCAGTGTTAAAGTTATTAATGAGCAGGGTAGGATGACGGAAGCTGCGGGAAAGTATGGAGGAAAGGACAGATTTCAGTGCCGGAGAGAGCTGGTGGATGAACTGAGAGAGAAGGAATATCTGGAAAAGATTGAAGACTACGATTACTCTATCGGCCACTGCTATCGCTGTCAGTCCATTCTGGAGCCGCTTGTCTCTGAGCAGTGGTATCTAAAGACAGGAGAGATGGCAAAGAGGGCAATTGAAGCTTCGAGACGGAAAAAGGTGCGTCTGGTTCCTGAAAGCTGGACTAAGCCATATTTGAATTGGCTTGAGGGGCTGCGTGACTGGTGCATTAGTCGACAAATCTGGTGGGGACACAGGATTCCTGTTTGGTATTGCCAGAAAGGATGTTCACCATTTGCTGCTATAGAAAGACCAGAAAGATGTCCAGCGTGTGGCAACAATAATGTTGTCCAGGACACTGATGTGCTGGATACCTGGTTCTCTTCCGCTCTCTGGCCCTTTTCTACTTTCGGTTGGCCAAAAAGAGAAGGCAGGGTTCCTGGCAAATCTAAGGCGGGGAAGGTGATTGATGACCTTGACTACTATTATCCTACTTCTGTTTTAGTAACAGGATATGAGATTCTCTACCTCTGGGTAGCCAGAATGGTTATGATGGGGTTGACATTGATGGGAGACATTCCGTTTTCTGACGTTTTCATTCACGGCATAGTTCGCGACGCCAAAGGAAGAAAGATGAGTAAGTCTATCGGGAACGTTATTGACCCTCTGGAAACAACGGAGAAATATGGAACTGATGCCTTGAGGTTCGCTATGACCTGTGGTGGAGTAATGGGAAGGGATGTTCAGCTCTCCGAAGATAATTTCAAGGCGGGAAGGAATTTTGCTAACAAGATATGGAATGCGGCGCGGCTTGTGCTTATGAATATAGAAGGGTTTAGATTATCTACAGACAGCCAAATCGCCAGTATATCCATTAGAAAAAAGTTCACTTTGCCTGATAGATGGATTCTCGATCAGTATAATCGCGCTGTAGAAGAGGTGACGACAGCGTTTGAGGAGTACGATACAAGCAAGGCCGCAAGGCTACTCTATGAATTCATCTGGAGCAAGTTCTGCGATTGGTATCTGGAAATGGCCAAAATGAGACTTTATGGTAAGGATGAGAAAGAGCGACAAGTGGCTCAATCTGTGCTCATTTACGTGCTGGAAGGGACTTTAAAATTGCTCCATCCAATAATGCCGTTTATTACCGAAGAGATATGGCATCTCCTGAATAGAATTTGTCCGGCACAAAGGGAGGAGTCGATAATGGTCGCTCCCTGGCCTGTGGCCAGAAGAGAAATGAGAGATGAAGATGCTATAGAAAAGATGGGGTTGGTAATAGAAGTAATTTCTCAGATAAGGAACGTGAGAAGCGTAATGAGAATTCCTCATGATAAGCTTGTAGAAGTTTCAATTAAGCCATCCGGGAAGACACAGAAAGCTCTCTTGGAAGAACATATCTCTTATATAAAGAATTTGGCCAAATCCAGAGAAGTTGCAGTTGATATGAAACTGGAGAAACCAGAAGAGTGTGCTACTGCAGTGGTTGGCGACCTGGAAATTTATGTCCCTTTAAAAGGAATGATTGATATTCCTCGAGAAATAGAAAGGCTAAGTAAAGAGATTAAAGAGACAGAACTTGAACTGGCAAAAATTGAGAGGAAATTGAAGAGTAGAGAGTTCCTGAAGAAGGCTCCCGCCCCTGTTGTAGAGAAAGTAGAGAAACAGAAAGAAGAGTACGAGATTACCAGAGAGAAGCTAATAAGAAATCTGCGGTTAATCAAGGAGTAGGCAGATGCGCGAGGACGGAAGGCAGAACCACAAGATTCGGCCAGTAAAGATAGCTCGGAACTATCTTAAGTATGCTGAGGGCTCATGTCTCGTGGAAGCGGGAGAAACAAAAGTAATCTGCAGCGCTTCTACAGAGGATAGGGTTCCTCCCCATTTGCAAAATACTGGGACGGGATGGGTAACTGCTGAGTATGCAATGCTGCCCAGAGCAACAGAGACGCGGTCAGAAAGGGAAAGGTTCAAGTTATCAGGCCGCACTCAGGAGATTCAGAGGCTCATAGGTCGTTCCCTCCGTGCTGTTGTTGACTTAAAATTGCTTGGAGAAAGGACGATAATTGTTGACTGCGATGTGGTGCAGGCTGACGGTGGCACAAGGACAGCAGCCATAACAGGGGGCTTTGCCGCTCTCGTTGATGCAATAAGAAAGTTGAAAAGAGATAAGAAGATTACTTTCTGGCCAGTAAAGGATTATCTCGCTGCCACAAGCGTGGGGATTGTAAAAGGGGAGATGCTCGTGGACCTAACCTTTCAGGAAGATAGTTCTGCCGAGGTTGATATGAATGTGGTTATGACCGGAAACGGCGACTTTGTGGAAGTTCAGGCTACTGGCGAAGAGGCAACCTTTCCCGAGGAGAAGTTGCAGGAAATGCTGGGGCTTGCCCGTAAGGCTATAGGCGAGATTATAGCAATGGAAAAAGAGATTCTCGGGGACTTAAAGTAAATATATGATATGTTAGAAATCGTGCTAGCCACTCAGAATCACGACAAGATTAGAGAGATTAAGAAGATACTCAATGATGTAGATGCCAGGTTTCTCTCTGTAGAAGATTTTCCCGGATGTCCTGAAGTAGTAGAGGATAGGGAGAGCCTGGAAGGAAACGCTAAGAAGAAGGCACTGGTAGTTTGCGAGTATACCAAGAAGCCCTCTCTCGCTGAAGATACCGGCCTGGAAGTAGAGGCATTGGGAGGAATTCCCGGAATACGCTCAGCCAGATTTGCTGGACCTAAGGCTACCTATGAAGATAACAACAAGAAACTATTGAAACTTATGGAGAAACTACCTCTGGCGGAAAGGAGAGCCAAATTCAGGTGTGTGGTTGCTTTAGCCAGACCAGGCGGAAAAGTCGTAACTTGCGAAGGTGTATGCGAGGGGATAGTTGCTTTTGAGATGAAGGGGGAGAGTGGCTTTGGCTATGATCCCATATTTCTCGTGCCATCATATGGAAAGACCTTTGCAGAGCTGGGAGAGGAGATAAAGAACAGGATAAGCCACCGGGCTCAGGCTCTCGCCAAAATTAAGCAAATAATAAAATAGGGACAGCGCCCATTTAAATAGGGACAGCGACCATTTTTTCCCCTAAATAGGGACAGCGCCCATTTTCCAATTCCGTCATTGTAGCAGCAAAGCGGAGCTTTGCTTTAGAATAGGGACAGCGCCCATTTTTGAAAGAGAAGAGGATTTTCAGACTGCCTGGAAACTGAAGCATCGGTTATTCTTTTTTCATCGATCATACAAATTGATTCATTGAAGTGGAGTAGCGAAGCAAGGCTTCGCGATTATAACGCAGAGTTATCGCTCCGCTACCCCTCTTGAAAATAGAGAAAACGACCAGTTTTTCTGGATAAGAGAGATTATGTCGTCGGGGCGTGGCGCAGTCGGCTTAGCGCGCTAGCTTTGGGAGCTAGAGGTCGTCGGTTCAAATCCGACCGCCCCGACCAAGTTAGAGATTGCGAATTTCTGGGCAAAAACCGGGATCGCTTAGCCTCGCTTTCACGGGGCGAACTGCGGTAAGAAATATATTCACGGCAGAATCGTGGTCGGTGCTTATTTATTTTTAGGCGTTGGCTAACTTCAACCAATCCTGAAGCTTACGACACATTTGTGTGAGATATAAGATATGTTCAATGCTATAAAGCGAAAATTCGTGGTTATTGGAATAGGGGCAATTGTTGTTGGCTTGAGTATCTTTCTGCCGGGTTGTGTCAAACAGTCCGTCCCGAGAGCGAATGATAGTGGTGCAACTCCTGAGGGTATAATCAACGTTGTGAATGCAAGCAATCAATTTGCTTTAGATTTCTATTTTAAAATCAAAGATGATGAAAAAGGAAATATTTTCTACTCACCTTACAGTATTTCTACAGCCCTGGCGATGACTTATGAAGGTGCAAGAGGAAAAACAGCAGACGAAATTCAATCTGTTTTCCATTTTCCCAAGGATGACGCTACACGCAGGTCGTCAGTTGCAGCAATTTATAATGGATTGAACAAGAAAGATGCAAAATACAGACTTCATACGGCAAATGCATTATGGGTTCAGAAAGGCTATCAGTTATTAAGTGAATATACAAATAGAGTTGAGAAATATTATGCTGGAAAGGCAACCAATGTCGATTTCGTAAGAGCGACTGAACAGGCTCGTCAAACTATAAATAATTGGGTAGAAAATAAGACAGATAATAAGATTAAAGATCTATTTCCTCAAGGTTCTTTGAATTTATTTACTCGCCTTGTTTTAACTAATGCTATTTACTTCAAAGGAATATGGGTAAAAGAATTTGATAAAGGTGAAACCAGGGAAGAGGTTTTTAGAGTAAGTAGAGAGCAAACCGTTAAAGTTCCAATGATGAGGCGCACTGACGCTGAAGCAAAATTTAACTATGCAGAGACAGAAGATTTGCAAATTCTTGAAATGTTATATGAAGGTGGAGATTTATCTATGCTTGTTTTGCTTCCCAGGAATGACGGTCTAAAATCTCTTGAAGATGCACTTACTTTAGAAAAGCTGAATGAGTGGAAAAATGAACTTAAGGAACAGCGTGTTGATGTCTACATACCTAAGTTTACTTTTGAAAGCAAATATTTCCTGAACGAGAATCTAAAAGAGATGGGCATGCCTTTGGCATTTACTCCACCTGGAATGCCACTTGGGGCAGACTTTTCCGGGATTGCTGGTGACAAGGAGCTCTTTATACAGTTAGTTGTTCATCAGGCATTTATTGATGTCAATGAAGAAGGTACAGAAGCTGCGGCGGCGACAGGAGTATCTGTGGGTATTGTATCTATTGGTCCACGAATTCCCATATTTTGTGCAGATCACCCATTCATATTCATAATCCAGGAAAAAGAGACAGGGAATATCTTATTCCTGGGTAGAGTTATAATTCCTGCAAAATAGCAAGTTCGCCACCTTCTATTTTCTTATTTTTATGCATCGACAGCTTCTCTGATCCTCGTTTCGCTTCTCGACACGTTGCACTATTCTTTATTCCGGGAGTTTAACAACCATTCAGAGAATTGATAGAAAGGACGGATTGCAATGACTTACTACTTCAGTAAAATTCTGGACATACCTTTTGATGAAGCCATTGGTAAGGTGACGGAAGAATTGAAAAAAGAGGGCTTTGGGGTACTTACAGATATAGACGTCAAGGAAACCCTTAAGAAAAAATTGAATGTAGAATTTAAGAAGTACAGAATTCTTGGTGCCTGTAACCCACCTAATGCCTATAAGGCATTGCAGGTGGAGGCTAAGATTGGGCTGATGCTGCCCTGTAATGTTGTAGTAGAAGAGATTACGGATAGGAAAACAGAAGTAGCGGCGATAGACCCTGTGGCGTCTATGCAAGCTATTGAAAATCTGAAACTCTTGGTGGTAGCTGAACAGGTTCGAGACAAGCTGAAAAGGATGATTAATAACCTGTAATGGTTTCATTGGAGCGTAAGACTTATATGGTCGTTCTGGAAGCGGGAAGTTGAGAGAGTGCTAGGCATAATTGGCTGGGTAAGAGGTTAGAGAAGCTAACGGAATTCTATGGCTGGTAAATTTGGCAGTGCACTTGCTTGTGTGGCCTAAATAATGCTAAAATAATATATGTATTAAACTTTTTGACTTCACTGATCAAAGGTGCAGAAAGATTTTCAAAAGACGCTAAGGCTGATTAGCATCATAGTTATTGGTCTCATTTATCCTATTGCTTTTTTGACGATTTTGCGTTATCTTAATAATGAGATAGTCTTCTTGATGATGCCCTCGTAGCTCAATGGATAGAGCAGCGGCCTTCTAAGCCGTTGGTTGTCCGTTCGAGTCGGACCGAGGGTGCTCTGGTGGTGGGTGTAGCTCAATGGTTAGAGCACATGGCTGTGGCCCA
>Ga0315312_1001261_pt1 | contig 20520 bp, 23 predicted proteins | sample TDP7_MG_FD_203629 | JGI IMG/M metagenome (GOLD analysis project Ga0315312, IMG submission 203629) | Freshwater sediment microbial communities from Lake Towuti, South Sulawesi, Indonesia - TDP7 | ecosystem: Environmental > Aquatic > Freshwater > Lake > Sediment | place: Indonesia: South Sulawesi... | reverse complement strand
TATCAGGATGGGCAACTTTCTCTTGGAGGAGATAAACAAGGACTCCTCGACACCGCTCCAGATCGTGGATGTCTTCGCCCCAGAGGCTCGGAAGAGGAAGTGGCGGGAGCTCGGCATCCTCCCTGGAGGACCGACCAACGAGAACATCGACGCCGTCAGCCACTGCTTGACGAACGTGGATGGAGACTATGTCTCCTTAGCGAAGACAGCGATGCGTCTAGGTCTCTCATGCATCTACGGGTCTCAACTTGGCCTAGAGATAGGGCAGGACATCCTCTTCGGAACGCCAACACCCCATAGAGTGAACACGGACCTCGGCATCGTTGACCCAGAGTACGTGAACATTGTCGTAGACGGCCACGAACCCTTCGTGGGGATGGCCCTGATCCAACTCTGCCACGAAGAGGGAGTTCAAGAAAAGGCCAGGAAGGATGGCGCAAAAGGTATTCACGTCATAGGAGCCATCGAGACAGGCCAGGAGATAATCCAGAGGACACCCATCGACGAAGTCTTCGTAGGGCTTACCGGTAACTGGATCTTCACTGAACCCCTCATCGCCACAGGCGCGGTGGACCTCTTCGCCATGGACATGAACTGCAGCATGCCGAGTTTGACGGAGTACGTGGAGAGGTATCCGACGACCTTCGTCTCGGTCTCACCCCTAGTCAACATCCCAGGCATCACAAAGCACATCGACTACATCCCTGAGAAGGTCGAAGAGCAGGCTAGGATGCTGGTGGACCTAGCCGTGGAGAACTTCAAGAAGAGGCGAGGGAAGCCTGTCACTGTCCCCAAGAGGGTGCAGCCAGCAATCGTCGGATTCTCCATCGAGTCAATCCTATCGGCCCTTGGAGGCTCCCTCGACCCACTCTTGGACGCGATAAAGAAGGGAGATATCAAGGGTGTCGTGGCCCTCGTCTCTTGCACCACGTTGGGGAACGGCCCACATGATGCGACGACCATCGCGGTGGCAAAGGAGCTGATTCGACGGAACATCCTCGTCCTCAGCGCCGGATGCGGCAACGCGGCGCTTCAGGTGGCTGGCCTCCAGACCTTGGAGGCGCAGAAGCTGGCCGGGCCTTCCCTACAGAAGGTCTGCGAGGCATTGGGGATTCCATCCGTGCTAAGCTTCGGAACATGCACAGACACAGGCAGACTAGCTACCCTAGTGACGGCCATCGCCAACGCTCTCGGCGTCGACATCTGCGATCTCCCAGTGGCGGTCACCGCGCCGGAGTATATGGAGCAGAAGGCCACGATCGACGCTATCTTTGCCGTAGCCTTTGGGCTCTATACGCATGTCTCGCCTACTCCACCTTTGACCGGAGGCAAGGATCTGGTAAAGCTCTTGACGAGCGACCTGGAAGGTTTGACCGGCGGAAGGTTCGCCGTTGAGACTGACCCGATGGCTATTGCTGACGGTATCGAAGCCTATATTATGAAGAAGAGACAGGGCCTCGGCATTTAGGCGGAAAAGCCTAAATGCCTTCTGGCTCTTCTAAGCTGATGCCCCTCCGCATCGGTAGTTCCATCAATCTACATTAAGCTCACGGATCAGTATGCTTCTTATGGTTTCTTCGAAGATGGTCTCAGCTATTTTTCTGTAGCCGGAGATATTGAGGTGGAGGCCGTCGCTCGAGTAGTCTGTTCTGAGCATCTTCGTCTCGGGATCGCAAGTCTTAGAGAATATGTCGGCGCATAGCATCCCTTTTTGGTGACAAAAGCGCTTTATTGATTCGTTAAGTTCTAGTCTCGGCGGGATTCCTTCGTCCCATCCTAGAACAGAAGGGATAGTACATCCTATTGGCTCTATCTCATCATCCAAAGCCATGTTGAACATCCTCGTGAGGTTACTGAAAACCTCCTCTACTGGGAGTCCCCAGCCTATGTCGTTTGTTCCGCCCAGGATTATGGTGTAGTTCGGTTTCAAGTCGATAACATCTCTCCTGAATCTCAGGAGCATGTCACTTGTTAGTTCTCCATTTATGCCTCTGTTTCTAATGATTACTCTAATAACATCCTTCTTCTCCGATTTTTGCAGAAAATCATCTACCATTTCCTTTAGATACTTCGTATATGGATAAGTCAATGGGAAAACCGAAGGAATGAAGCCGACGGTGAGGCTGTCCCCTATCGCCACAAAACTGATCGTTCTGGTCGTGTGAGCCACACAATTAGGTCGATTCAAGTTGTACAAAAGGAAGTTCTTTGTTTCAAGAAGTGGTAGTACCAACACGTCCCGCTCAAGTATTTAAGAAGGATTATCGTTCTGGGAGGCGGGTAATCCCTTTGGATCAACGAGTAACGGAACACGCGAGGCTTCTCGTCGATTACTCCACCAGAATTAAAGAAGGAGAGAAGGTCCTGATTCAGGTCACAGACTGTGGAATGGAGTTGGCCACCGAGATCTACAGACTGGCTTCTGCATTAGGTGCCGGCCCCTTGATTACGGCAACACCTACAGAGGCCGAGAGAGGATACTACAGCGTGGTCGAGGACAAGCATCTGAGCCTCGTCCCCAGCCATCTACTAGCGTTGGTCAAGGCCTCCGATGTCGTCATTAGTATACGAGGTGAGAGCAACCTGAAGGCTTTATCCGGGGTCGATTCGAGGAGAATCAGTGCCAGGCAGTTGGCACTCAGGGATATTCAGGAGGAGCGCTTGAGCAAGAGGTGGTGCGTCACTCAGCACCCGACTGAGGGCTACGCCCAAGAGGCGGAGATGTCCCTGAGGGAGTACGAGGACTTCGTCTATACAGCTATCCTCAGGGACTGGGAGGAGGAGAGGTCCAGGATGAGGAGGCTGGCCGAGTTCCTGAACAGGGCCGAGAAAGTTCAAATCGTGGGCGAGGAGACGGACCTCACAATGAACATCAAAGGCAGGATAGCGGTCGTGGGAGACATAACCCACAACGTTCCCGGCGGCGAAGTCTTCACGGCCCCTTTGGACGACTCGGCTGAGGGCGAGATCTACTTCGACTTCCCAGCGACAAGGTATGGGAAGGAGGTCGCCGGTGTGAAGCTCAAGTTTCACAAAGGGGAGCTAGTGGACTTTTCAGCAGAGAAGAACGAGGAGCTGCTCAAGAGCATGGTGGAGACCGACCTAGGCGCCAGGAGGCTGGGGGAGCTTGGCATTGGGACGAACTATGGAATAGACCGCTTCACGAAGAACATCCTCTTCGACGAGAAGATAGGCGGAACCATCCACCTCGCCCTAGGACGGGCCTACCCGGAGTGCGGAGGCATAAACAAGAGCGCCATCCACTGGGACTTTATCAAATCACTGAAGCCCGGCCAACTCCTGGTCGACGGAGAGGCGGTCCTTAGGGACGGGAAGCTCCAGTTCTAGGAGGGATCCATGACGGATTCGGAAGGAAGCAACAGACCCCTTCCACCGGGACAACGTCGCATCAAATCGCTGCTGAGGTGGAACATCGACCACCCCGGAATCATACCCGAGAACCCTGAGATCAGCCTCGACCAATGGACCTTAACTATCTCCGGGGAGGTGGAGAACCCCATTAGGCTTCGATGGGACGACTTCGCGAAGCTCCCAGCAGTCGAGTCGCTGAGTGACTTCCACTGTGTCGAAGGTTGGTCCGTCCAAGACTGCCTATGGTACGGGGTCAGATTTCAAACCCTAGCGGAGCTCGTTCACCCGAAGGAAAGCGCTAGGTACGTCTTCTTCAAGTGCGCTGACGGTTACACAACATCCCTACCCCTTGAGGATCTCCTTGAAGATGATGTTCTCCTCGCCTACAAGCTGAATGGTGAAGACCTTCCAGTGCCCCTGGGGGGCCCTATGCGCCTTGTGGTTCCTAAGAAGTATGCCTACAAGAGTGCCCTATGGGTCGTCGAGCTAATCTTCACGAGGGAACGGAGACTGGGCTACTGGGAGAGCCGAGGATACAGCGACACGGCAGACATCTGGAGGAACGACCGATATGCTAGGCCTAGATTCTGAGAAACAGTCGATCTAGCCTAGTAGAGGTTGTAGAGGGAAGGATACGACTGTTCTAAGAGAACCTTTTCATTTGGCCGTAGAGATGTAGAGTTTCATGCACCATCGACAGTTTCTCCGGTCTAACTCTTCACTAGTCCAACAAGCCATAGCGGGGCAGGGATTGTTCCTTGAAGGCCAAGGGTTTTCCTAGAGAGTTCTATGTGCTGATCCTGGTTGAAGCATGCCTCTTCATAGCTAGGGAGACGTACCAACCGATCTTCACCCTCTACCTGCGGGAAAGGGGGGCCTCAGCCACCCATATAGGAGCCATAGTATCGACCCTATCCCTATCCACAATCTTGGCGAGGTTCATCCTAGGCCCTCTGAGTGACAAAGTGGGTACAGGATGGTTCCTACTCCTCGGCCTCATCGGACAGCCTATCATCTTCGGCCTCTACGCCCTGGCCCCAGAAACCTCCTGGTTCTACCCGATTCAAGTTCTCTCAGCCTTGAGCGTAGCCCTATTCAGCCCCCTCATAATGTCTCTGTTTCTACGCATCGCCCCACCCGACCGGCGAGGGGACGCCTTGGGGCGTTCCTTGACGGCCGCTGGCCTTTCCATGCTTATGGGGCCCCTGATTAGCAGCCTTCTCCTTGAGTTTCTTCAGCTTAGCTATAGTGAACTACATCCTAGCCCGAAGTAAACCTAAATCCCAGTTGGTCGTAACTTCGCTAGGAGCTCACTCATGGAGATCGGAATCAAGGAAGCGGTCACCGCAGCATACATGGCATTGGCGGCACTAGAGCTGACTCTCTACGTCCTAACGGATCTCGCTGCCTTCTACATCATACCTCTAGTATTGACGGCCGTAGCTACAGGATTGAGCCTCCGACTCGGCCATGAGTTGGCATCAATTCTGGTATGGGCGACGGGCATAGTAACCTTCGTCTTCGGTTCCAGTGCAGCTTACGCTAGCCTAAGTCTGGGTTCGGCGTCGATAGTTTTCGGTTATGCCATGGTACTGTTTAGTATTGGAGCGATTGCGCTCACAGTTTACGTATCTCTGAAACTGCCTGAGTTCGGGGCGGTAGAACTGGAAGACTAGGAGATATAGCCAAAGGGTGGAGGCTCGAAGTCCCTGACCACGCTGGGCAGTCCCGGGGGACCCACGATCTCGAAGGATGGAGGCCTAAGGAACTGCCAAGGGCTCGATGCTGCCATCCTCGTCGCCAAGTGATCTTCGCCGAACGTCTCCTTCGATATCCGATAGGCCAGTTCCCTAGCCTCCCTCTCATCTATGCGGCCCAAGGCATGAAGGTACTCATGGGTTAGGATGGAGTAGATGAAGGAGTTGGCCTCTCTCATGCTTTGGGAAGTCTCGAGGACATGGTTGAGGAGAGCTCTGTTCATCACGATGTTGTTGGTGCCCACTTGGTGATACGCCCCTACCACGTAGGGCATGTCCGCAAGGAAAAGCATCAGGCCCGCGCGCTCTAGCCCTAGCGTCTCTTTGACGCTTCGTTTAACAAGCTGGAAGACTTCTCTGAAGTTGTTGCATCTATCCAACCTCTCCGTGTATTTGACTTGCTTCTCAGTTTGCCAAGGCTTGTGGCTAGGGGTTTCTCTGGTAGAGCCGCTCGACCAGCTGATGATGTCGTCTTCCAACCAACTCATAGTTTCTCCCTCTCCTAGCAATTAGCCGCCGCCACGACCCCTGATCCAGCTATTATGAAGGACTGCATTCCCCAAGCATTTGAGCCTAGCAAGGTATTCTTGATAGGTCCTAGGGTTCATTTCTAGCCCTCTCGGAAAGTCGCTGGAGCTGTACGCGAAGCCCCCGTTTCGTGATTTAAGGCTTCCTGAATTGACATCTGGACCTGTGCTGACTTCGGAAAGGTTAAAACCATGAGGAGGATGACTAATAGGAACAGCAAAGCATATCGGTCGAAAAGGTCTCCATAATGCTGAAGGACAGCTACGGCCGACCCGTCACCAATCTCCGCATCTCCCTCACCCAGAGATGCAACCTCGCCTGCCCCTTCTGCCACAAGGAGGGAGATGCCCGCCAACTCAAGATGGAGATGAAGCCGCAAGAGATTCAGAGAACCGTGGCCGTTGCCGCATCGTTAGGCATTGACAGGATTAAGCTTACAGGGGGAGAACCGCTTCTCCGAGAAGACATCCAAGAGGTCGTAGCCAATATTCGTGCGGTACCCGTAATATCCGACATCGGCATCACAACCAATGGCATCCTCCTCGAGGAACTGGCTGCTCCCCTTAAGGCCGCAGGGCTCGACAGGGTGAACGTCAGCCTAGGAACACTAAGGAAGGAAACATATAAGAAAATAACCGGTGTCGACGCCCTCGAGAAGGTTCTCAGAGGCGTCTCTGAGGCAGTTCGAGTCGGGCTAAGGCCGGTCAAACTGAACATGGTGGTACTAAGGGGGGTGAACGACGACCAGATTTGGGAGATGTTGGACTTCTCGAAGAAGGATAATCTGGTCCTTCAGCTGATCGAGGTCGAGTCTGATACATCTGAGGAAGAATACTACAAGCTCTTCCACAGAGACTTCTCGGGAATTGAAGATGCCCTGTACAATAAGGCGGAAAAAGTAGTGGTTAGGGACATGCAGCATCGCCGCAAGTTCTTCCTCAAGGACGACGGCGAAGTGGAGGTAGTTCGACCCATGCACAATACTGAGTTCTGCGCCCACTGCAACCGTATCAGGTTGACTTCGGATGGGAAGCTGAAGCCCTGCTTATTCCGGTCAGACAACCTTGTAGACATCTTGAGCTCCGTAAGAAAGAATGCGTCAGATGAAGAACTTCGTGGACTCTTCACCCTCGCAGTTACTATGAGGAGACCCTACTTCACCTAACTTGGTGATCAGAGGGTCTTAAGGCTGAAGAACCTCAGGACCAACCGCCGATAGCCCTCCAGCGGAGTCTCCACATCAAGGACGGCCTCCTCGAAGGGACAGAGGTCATCACTAGCGGGCCGACATATCTCCGGAACGATTCTCTCCGCGTTGTATGGAATTCCGTAACGGGCCAGAATCCCCTCGCCCCTCCGACTCAAGGTTCCACAATATACTTCCTTGGGCCTGAAATGAGCCATCAGGAGGGCAGCCGCCTTCCCTACAATCTTATCCACCACCACCGTCCCTCGAAGCCTCGAACGACCAAGGATACGCAGCGCCTCTAGGAGCGGCTTCATACCGCCCTCACTGCTCTCAAAGAGGGGGACTTCCCCTGCTAGAACCCGCAGGTTCAGTCCGCGCGCCCTTAGGACCTCCATCTGACTCAAGGATGTCACAATGCTTCTTCCTCGAACAACTCGCTGGGTAGACGCGCTTCAAGTTCCCGGGCGTGCGAGACAATACTCTTCAGGTACTCCTCATAGTGCCTACGACATTTGGACATGAACTCCTCCACAACCTCGCCTCTGACACAAATCTTTACAACCTTCCCTCCGCCTCGGAAGGTGGCGGAGATCCTCTTCCCGTCCCTGGACCTAACTCGGCCGGATCCGACTATAGCTTCCACCCCATCGACGGTGCAGAGGGCCGGTATCTTCTTCGGCACCTCAAGGAAACATTCCTCGATTTGCGCTCCTAGGGATTCCTCTGCAAAGAGTGCCAGCCTAACGCCTAGAACCAGGAAAGGACCGAAGTGGCCATGAGATTCAGCAGCTTCTTCCAGAAGTTCGTTGAGGGATTTGTTTTTCGACATTGTTCATCTGCCTGCATGAGATAAACCGAATGAGACCCGTCAATAACACTTTACGCCTCCGCAATATAACCAATCACGTCCTAGATGTGCCACACTTCTCAGCCACGATTAGGCCCTGTTTTTCTATTCGAGGAGGGCCTCACAAAGGTGCCTCACAGCATCAGCGCCTGGCGATGCAGGGAAGGTCGCAGGCGATCCTCTTCCGCGAGCGTCTAGGAGGCGGAGATCATCATCGTAAGGGATGAGGGCCAGAAGTGGGACACGGATATTCTCGCTGTAGTCCTCTATCATTTTGGCTTCCTCCCCGACGACCCTGTTGCCGACGAGGAAGACGCGTCTTATACCGATCTCCTGGCCTAGCCTGCTCACCCGTCTAGCCGTCTCCAAAGACCTCAAAGAAGGCTCAGTCACTACGAGCATGGTGTCAACGAATTCTACCGTCCCCCGCCCTAGGTGCTCCACCCCTGCTTCCATATCGACAACGGCTACCTCATCAGGTTGCATAAGCAGATGTCTAAGCAGGGCCCTAATCAAGGCATTCGCCGGGCACATACAGCCCTGCCCAGCAGCCCGCACCGCCCCCATTACAATGAGGTCGACACCGCTCGGCGTCTTAATCCCGTATCTTCGCACTATATCATCGACCCTGAAGGAGAGCCGGAAAACTCCACCATAACTCTGTGGCCTAACCCCTGTCTTCTCCTCGATTAGGGCGCTGTTCTCGGAGATGGGGACTATCTCCTCGGCCTCCTCCAGGGGGACACCGAGGAGGATTGCGAGATTGGGGTTGGGGTCTGCGTCGATGGCCAGGACTCGGAGGCCCTTCTCTAAGAAGGCTTTGGCTAGGAGCGCGGAGACCGTGGTCTTGCCGACTCCCCCCTTTCCGGAGACAGCGATCTTCAAAGGTTCCACCTTGGATTAGGGCGGTTGCGAGCAGGAGTAGAGTGAGGTGGTTTTAACCTTTCTATTCTCCCACCTTGGGGAACTCGTAGCGGCACGTGGGGCACATCACGAGGCTGCACTTCTTGGCCTTGGGGCACGCTCGACAGGCTTCGGCCTCCCTTTCCGTGAAGTAGTTCCCACACAGGGGGCAGCGATACCAGGGTCCTCCAGTTTTATGGATGATTCGGCTCATTTTCGACACCTCATGTCAGGCCTATGAAGGGCGTGAGCCTGAATGTGACTGCGCCTATGAGGATGGCGAGGGAGATGGTGAAGGCCATGATGAGGAGCGCGTTCAACCACCCAAGCTCCTTTCCGAGGACGGAAGCGGTGGCGGTGCAGGGGAAGTAGACGGTCACGACTAGGGCGTAGGTGAAGACCTGGGCCGGAGTCATGAAGGTGAGGAGGTCCGTGGCCCCTGTGCCGTACTGGGCGATGGCCAAGGCCACGAGGAGCTCCAAGGCCAACTCCTTTCGGAGAATCCCAAGTATGAGAGATAGTCCAGTCACCGCTGGAAACCCCAGAAGACCCACGATCAACGGGCTCAGGGGCGCACTCAATGTCCACAAGTAGCCGGTCTCGAAGAGGGCGCCCATCAGGAAGCTACCCATCAGGGTTATCGGCAAGGCGACTACGAGATCGGTCTTCTCTCTAACATCGTTGATGACCCCGTGGCAGGAACCCCCTAGCTCTCTCCCAAATCGGAAGCGGGCCCTGCGCCTCTGACGCCGAGGTTTATGACAGGACGTCCTCAAATCCCTTCAAAGCACTTTTACGATTTCCTCACCCAGATTTGGTCCGCCACATCGCGGCTCAAGGCGTAGCTGGCGTTCCCCACCTTGATCATGAGGGGACCCTCGAAGGGCGCCTTCGCCTCCACGACCACTCGGGCTCCAGGCATCAGGCCCAAGGTTGCGAGGTATTGAAGCATCTCCGTCCCCTCCTCAGCCACCCTTGAGACAAAGGCCTTCTCTCCGGGCCGGAGCTCGCTTAGGGCAACGGCCTCCTCCTCGACTATCTCCCCAGTCTCTGAGGGGATCGGGTTCCCGTGGGGGCAAGTCTTTGGTCTGCCCAAGACCTTGTCGAGGGAATCGGTTACCTCCTTGGTGAAGCTGTGTTCTAACCTGCAGGCAACGTCGTGCACTCGACTCCAGTCGAGGTGGAGGATGTCGGCGAGGAGTCTCTCACTGAGGCGGTGGCGACGCACGACCTTGGTGGCGGCTTCTCGCCCTTTCTCTGTGAGCCTCACGCCTCGGTAGTGCTCATGTTCCAGTAGGCCTTGGCGTTCTAGGTGGTCGATCATGTTGCTGGCGGTGCCCATGGTGACGTTGAGGCGTTGGCTTAGGTCGCTGGTCTTGGCCACTTTGTTGCGCTGTTCTAGGTGCCAGATGGCTTCGAGGTACTCCTCTTCTACCTGCGAGAGTTCTGAGTTCATGGGATTCGGGGGATAATATGGTTCCTAAAACATATAAGTTTTGCTAACCAAATATCTAAATTTGGAAAATAAAGATCGCGCGTTTGGGTCGTACTAGTCTAGGTTCCAGCCTTGGCTATTATCAGCTCTTCTCGTTCCACGCTAACCTCGATGACACGGCAGCCGTGGAACTCTTTCGATTGCCCTAGGATGTCTCTGACGAAGAGGCGTTGTCCGTCGTCCCTGACGTAGACGGCATCCTCGAAGACCCTTGCCCCCTCTAGAATCACCTTGAACTCACACATAATTGAAGACCCGCTGTAGATGAGTGGCACTGGATTGTTTTAGCCTTTCGATCTTGAGAGGCGACGGGTCACCGGAGATCGACAACTAGGCTTCTCCAACCCCAAACAGCCGCCGGACTCGCGCCTGCCACCCCCTAAGCGCCCCGCGTCCAGGGGTAGGTTGCTCTCTTCCGAGCCTGGCCAGGTTAGCCCGGCAAATGCGGAGGACGGCCTCCCTCCGGAGACCGCCCCGCAACCGTAGGCCCTAGGGGACAGACGTTCACGGCCTAGCAACTGCAGGAGCTCGAGGGCCTTGATGTCCCACTCCAGCATCGTCCGCCGTATAGGGGGTTTGCGGTTGGGATCTCTCCCTTGGGGACCCCTAGCTCCCACTTAGACCCGTCGCCTAATCGTGTTACGGTTGAAGCCGCTATTAAGGTTGCGCGTCTTCGGATGGCGCGCCAAACGCTTAACTCAATTCTGCTAATGCCCTCTCGGCATAGCCTCGAACATAGGCTGGTGTCGGCGCTACTTCCCCGTGTCCAACTAGATCTCTAAGTTTCTCCTTCCCTTGGGGACTCTGAGTTATCTCAAGGCACTTTTTGAGAACTCCCTCATCTATCTTGTCTTCCTCAGTGATGGCGGCCAAGTTTTCCTCCAATTCAGCCATTGTGTTGGTCCCGGGCACTATGGTGCTGACCTCTTGAGGCTTGGCGGAAGGGATACGACGAGGCGACTAAGGGCTATCAGGAGGCGATTGACGCGCCGTTCCGGAGGGTTCAGGACTTGGAGAGGTTCCGGGACCAAGTCAGAGCCGAGGAGTACCTGGTGAAGGGGACATCTTCAGATCCAAGTCCCAGAAGGGACGGTCCTCCTGAAGGCGGAGTCCTTAGGGGACTACTATCTCGGGATCCTCTCCCTTGTAGGCGCTTAGACCATGACTGATTCGTCATCTTATAGAACAATAGCCACGATCGTAGGGAAATACGGAAGATATGAGGCAGGAAGCTATGATGTTGCCCTAGCTTTCGCTAGATTTTGTCCCAACGGCCTAGACTTGCCTTTAGAAGACCATTCAATTCAGTCGCTTGAGCCATCGTCATCTCATTGAAATGACTGGGGTCAAATGGATTGTTGAGAGTTCTGTTCTCCGATTCTGGGTATTTCTTAGCATCCCATTTTTTCTCTCTGCTAGCGTATGGAAAATTCTGTGTCTCATCTCTTGAAAAAATGTAGTAGGCAATGTTCTTCAAAGAATCGTCCAACTCAACATAAACTAGAACATCAAACTTACTGGGGGTGATTCCAGAACATCCAGCTATTCCTCTCAGTTTGACCCAAGCGTCATCAATATTACAGGCTTTAACCTGAATCCTCTTTTTGTTGACAAGTAAGTCGTAGCCGCCTTGACCAGATCTCAGTTCCACATCGTATCCCTGTTTTTGAAGTTCTTCGAGAACAGAAAGCTCCCCCAAAAGTTGAGTGAATCGTCCTCTGAGTTTGTCTCTGAGGTCAGGTGGCAAACTCAGATAAAGTTCCTTCAGCGCGCTCATGCGCAATACTGAAAAGCCGCCCTCATTATCCACAGCTTCTCCCTACCTACCCTACTAGTGGGACTCATATATTTATGAGAGGGGTCATCGAGGTTGCCCACCCATGTTCTTTCCCCCGCCTTTCTGGCGTGCTTATTAGTCATCTAAGTAAAGACTATGCCAGCTGTGATGTGGAACCTAAGCGTTCGGAGTGAGGATTACGGTCTTGGAATTGGCTCAACTCAATGACCTCATAGGGAAGAAGGAAAGAGTCAGAGTGGAACTCAAGGGGACCCCTTTTCTCCATTCGAAAACAGGTCTATTCAATAGCGTGTCAGTTGTTCGCTTTCGCCTACCAAGGGAAGAAGATCACTCTGTTCGCCAATGGATATTGGTAACTACTCTGACGAATAGAACCACAAGCGATTTGATGCCGCGTTAACTTTAAAATACGCCAGTACCGGTATGTTCGAGTGCAAGCCAGCAGCTGCCTAAGCGCCTGGAGGTTGGAAGAGCGCGATATGTTTCACGCTGCCGGGGTCTCCTAGCCTGGTAGGGAGCAGGCCTGCTAAGTCTGTGGCCCTTATGGGTCGCACGGGTTCAAATCCCGTCCCCGGCGCCACTTCAGGAAGGGGTTACAAGAAGCGTAACCATTTCAGCATCGTCCGCAGGTATCAGAGTCCACTTCGTCCTTAGCTGCGATCCCCTCAGAGTCATGACTGTTCCTAACTCCCTTAATGGGGACACTGGCCTAGCCTGCCTTCGCGTGGGGGAGCCTTGGGACTTAGAGAATCTCCGTTCAGAACCTAATTGGGAGGGCCTCGCCCCTGGCTCAGATCATGGGGGCCTTTCCCAGCAAGTAGTTTATGGTTGCCCTGACCTCTTCTGAGGGATGAAATCGAAGCGCGCAAAAAAGAAGTAGGAGGGAACATGGGTGGGCAACCCCGATGACGCCTCCTACAAGGTTTTCCATCGCCGAGAAGGACTAGCCGATAGTCCCACTACAAGCACTTAGAATGAGCAACGCCCCCAAGGGCGATACCGTGTATCCGTATCAGGTTCCACTGGCAAATTGACACTAGAATCCCGCCCCCAGCGTCACTTCACGGAATGATCGCCTGAGAGTGTAAGGATTCTTTCGCCCTCGGAAGGCCAAATATAACAGCATATGCGATTCTCTTTGGGGTTGGGGAAGGTGGCTGAGAAGGAGGACGACCGTTCAAGCATGATCCATAGGTATCGGGAGAGGTTGGAGGCGGCAAAAGACTTCGGGGATGTCTGGGAGATCGTGAAGGACTCGGTCAAGGACGTCCTAGGACATTACCGGGTCGGCATGATGCTGTTCCTCGACGACCTTCCGCTGCAACTAGGTGCCTACCATCCTGTGGGCACAAACAACATCGTCATGAACAGGGAGCTCCTAGAAATAGTTGAGGCCGCGGCCGAGAAACGCGTTGTGGTCAACGCCTTCGCCTATAGCATACTACTCCACGAATACCTTCATGCCTTAGGATACCTTGGCGAGGCTGAGGTGAGGCCGTTGGTTGCGAGAGTATCCCGAGAGTGCTTTGGCCCTGACCATGTGGCCACTAGGTTGGCGGAGGCCGGGCCTTGGTCGATTCTGAAGGGCATTCCATTGGACGCAGTGCAGGCTCCCAGGCGAGTCATGGAGATCGTAAGGGACTTCGAAAAGTCCTCCCAAAGATACATTGTCTAGTGTCAGGAAAGGCTTTCGGCAACCTTTCTGAGCTATGGATATGATAGGACGCTTGGCTAGAGTTGAAAAAGGTTCTTCAAAGGAAACGAACCTCACTACCAGACCTGGCGGAGAAGCCTGAGGGCATTTCCGCCCACGACCTTGGCGATCTCTTGGTCGGAGTAACCGTGCTTGACCATCCATCGAACCACGTTCTGGAGCGATTCCGTGGGGTTCTCCATCCCCCTGACATACTTGGGCATCTTCTCCAAGTCCATATCTATCCCAAGGAAACGCGACTCCTTCCCTCCTCGAGGATAGTGGCCTAACCCTTCTGTCATGCTCCTCGCCACTCCTACGCGGTAGAGAGATACGTGGTCGCCGTACATAGTGTCGGGGCCGCATCCCACGTGGTCGACGCCCATCAGGTTTATGCAGTATTCGATATGCTCCATGTAGGACTCGATGGAGTGATCGGGGTGCTTCTTGGTCACCGTCGTGTTTGGGGCCGCCTCCACACCCAGAACCCCCTCCTTCTCCGCTAGGGCCTTGAGAACCTCGTCGGGCAACATCCTCCTTGTAGGTGTAAGGGCCCTCGCGCCGCAGTGGGAGACAACAGTAGGATCCTTGCTCGCCTCAATCGCGTCGAGGCAAGTGAGGTCGCCGCAGTGGCTTACGTCGATGAGCATCCCGAGCTTGTTCATCCTCCCGACAGCATCGTAGCCGAGGTCCGATAGGCCTGCGTCTCGAGGCTCCCTCAGCCCGGAACCGAGCATGTTGGACTCGCTGTAGGTTAGTCCCATGCATCTTACGCCGATGCCGTAGAGGATATCAATGCGGTCTAACTCATTCTCGATACAACTGGATGACTCTAGTGTGGCTACCCACGCGAGCCTACCGGTCTCAAAGGCCGAGACAATATCGTCTACCTTCTTGCAGTGGATGATGAAGTCTTGGTGGGCGATGTCGCAGAGCCTCATGCCTAGGTCGTGGATTGTGTCGGACCACTTCCATCCCATCTTAGAGGTTATCGTCGAGAAACCGTTCAGGAGGTTGTCGAAGACAGCGTCCAAGCCTGATAAGCTAAGTGCCTCGTAGGCCATGAACTCACGGCCCTCGCGGCTCAACGCGTAGGTCTCGGCCATGTCTTCGGGAAAGAGGATGGGATGCTCGTGAAGGTCGATGAGGATATTCTTCTCTGTTATCTCCTCGGCTCGTTCCTCCTCGGTCTCGGATAGGGGGACGGTATACGACCAGTCCTCTAGTACGGCTTTCCTGAGCTTGAACTCCTTGTAATCCACTCCCGGCTCAAGGTACTGGTAGGCCTTGTATCCGGAGTACTTCTTGTTGCGCCCCATCTGGAGAGCCCTCACCCTCCAAGAGGAGGATTGCGGCTTTAAACAAGTTGTCATGCATCATTCGAGTGCGCTCGATGAGGTTGGTATTTGAGATTGGGCTACGACAAAGTCTTTCATTGGCTTCGTGCCGCTTGTTAACGATTATGAGTTCTAGGCCCTCTTGAACCTAGTTATCCTCATCTCTGTTACGAAGGCCTCACCCCAGATGTGGTTCAGCGGCTTCACCTTCTCTACATCAACTACGTCCTTCATGGCGTCGTCTCTGACCTCAGCCTCCAAGACATTGCCTATGATCCAGACGTTCCTCTCGGAAAGGGGCACAGGTCTAGCCATCCTGCATTCCAACCAGCCATAGGCCTCTTTGATGCGGGGCGGCTTCACATGATTCGCCTGAACATCCGTCAACTCACACTCCTTGATCTCACTGACCTCGTAAGGGAAGTCCCTCTCCATGACCTCCATTAGGGGTCCGAAGATCTCCCCAACCAAGTTGACAACGAACTCCCCGTTCTCCCTTATGTTTCGCCATGTGTCGTGGCTCACGTTCGAGGAGAAGCCGAAGAGTGGCAATGGCCTAGAAGCCATTGGCGAGTTCCAGCTGAAGGGCGCCGCATTGGAGACGCCATTCGGGGAGATGGTGGATATGACTACCGTCGGCCGAACAAGTAGCTTGTAGAACTCTTTCAAATCCAGCTTCATCTACATATCACCATTCACACAATCGCGCGATAGCTTCTGAAGGATTTCCCTAATTATCTATTGGCTCTCCGACGCATCCCATCACTCCCTGCGAGGGCCCACTTCTCTTCCATCATGCCGACCGAAATTCGAGACGCCGGGATAGCCAGTTTGGCAATTAGGCAGGCATTTCAGCGAGGAGGCTTCGAAGGAAACTCAGCGAGATGTTACCCCCTGAGATGACGAAAGCCGTCTTCTCTCCGCTTGTGATCCCTAACTTCTTTACAGCAGCGAGGCCCGCCGCTCCGGAAGGTTCCGCTAGAATATGGGACTTCCTCAGGAGGGTAGCGGTGGCTCCTCGTATCTCGTTGTCGCCTACGAGTATTATCTTCTCAACGAGTTCCTTCACGATGGAGTAAGTGTATCTCCCTGCCTCCCCAGGCGACAGGCCGTCGGCGACGGTCTCCACCTTATCCAGAACTACGGGCTTCCCCAGCCTAAGAGACTCGTACATGGAGGGAGCTCCCTCCGCCTGTACTCCTATGACATGGATTGACCGGTTGATGGCCTTCAAAGCGACTGCAATGCCGGAGATGAGTCCCCCACCACCCACTGGCACCACAACGGTCTGAACGTCGGGTAAATCCTGGATGATCTCGAGACCCACGGTGCCCTGTCCAGCAATGACCTGAGGATCATCGAAGGAATGAACGAAGACGGCGCCTGTTTGGGCCGCAATGTCCAAGGCCTTCTCTATCCTCTCACGGCCTCGTGTCCCACAGCGGAGAATGGTAGCACCCTGCTCCTCTATGGCCTCAACCTTGGCGGCAACAGCCGTCACTGGAACGACGATCGTGGCGGGAATCCCGAGCCTCTTCGCGACGTAGGCCACGGCTAGGCCGTGGTTCCCAGAGGACGCAGCGACGACTCCCGCCTTTCGTTGGCTGGAGGTAAGTTGTGATAGTTTATTGGCTGCTCCTCGGACCTTGAAGGCGCGTGTTGGCTGGTAACATTCAAGTTTGAGGTAGACCTCCGCGCCTGTCTCCGAACTCCAATTCTCAGAGTAGTATAGTGGGGTCCGGTAGGCGAAAGGCTCGATCCTTTCAGCTGCCTTCTTGATGTCGTCTAGGGAAACCGGAAGAGATCCCATCTCATCGCCACTTATTTTTCTTAGTAGCCGTCTCTAAATGAAGATATACTGGAAGAGGTTCTGGCTTATCAACTGCGGAGCCCCATGCAAATCCAGCTCCAGATCATTGGGCCTTCATTCCTTAGGCACAACTAGGTTAATGAAGACTCCGATTAATCCTAAATGTTTTGGACACCCAGCTCTAATGAAGACTCTCAAGGCAACGAAGGACAGGGCTCTTATTCAATCCTATTCCAGAATCTCCTCGACCTTCTAGACTCTGCTCCCGCTGCCCCTCAGAGATGCGGAAGACGGGGACGCGGTCTTGACACTCGGAGAGGGCTCTTTCTAGTCCCCTTGGGGAGGTGGGGGTTGTACCGAGTGTTCAGAGGCGTCTTTCCTCCTAGCAGTTGCTGTAGTCGTCTAGGCGTTCTTTCCGCGTCTTCGTCTTCCGCTTGGAAGGTGTTGGCAAGGAGGCAGTGGGTTAGTGGGCTGTGTCACTCATACATATGGCAGGAGAGGTGATGATGGGCTCGATGCTTCAACTGAGGAACTCGCTGGAGCCATACTATTCCTCCTCCGTGTCCTCTACACCCGCGCGGGTTATTCTGAACCTAGTGGCCTCCTCCGGGAGGTAAGGGCTGTCGATGACCCTGATGACCCGGGTGTTCTCCTTTCCCTTACGGATGTAGAGTCGATGCGTGGAGGCGTGGGCGATGATATTCCCCCCAGCTGGACGGTTGGGGTCACCGAAGAAGGCTTGGGGGTTCGACTGAATCTGGTTCGTCGCGACGACGGCTAAGTTGTAGATCTCAGCTAGGCGGAGGAGTTTGTGAACGTGGTGGTTGAGTTTCTGTTGACGTTCCGCAAGACTCTCCCGTCCCACATATTCTCCCCTGAAGTGGCTGATGAGGGAGTCCACCACGACAAGTCCGACCTTCTCCTCCTCGACTACCTTGAAGGCCTTGTCCACGATGAGCATCTGGTGATCGCTGTTGTAACATCGGGCGTAGATTATGTTCTCCAGCACCTTCTTTGGGTCGAGGCCGCGGGCCTCGGCTATATTGTGGATTCTCTGGGGGGAGAAGGTTCCTTCAGTATCGATGAAGAGGACTTTGCCTCCGAGGCCACCCTGCTCCGGAGGCAGTTGGGCCATAACGCAGAGCTGCATGCATATCTGGCTCTTTCCGGCGCCGAACTCGCCGATAAACTCAGTTAGGGCTTGAGTCTCGATGCCTCCCCCAAGGAGCTGATCGATGTTCCTGCTCCCCGTGGTTATTCTATGTGCCTTCTGACGTCTCTCGAAGAGTTCTAGGGCGGTCAGGAAGCTGAGGCCAAGGATCTCCCTCGCCCTCTGCTGCAACTGGGCTGCCGTTTCTTCTCCTAGCCCAGCGTTTTCAACGAGTTCCCTTACAGGCGTAACGGCTAGAGCCTCTACAGTAGTGTAGCCTGCGTCCTTGAGCTTAGTCGCGGTGGCGGCTCCGACGCCCTTGATGTCGGTTATCTCCATCTGCCCAGCTGGCAACCGCCTCTCCCCGAGGCAGAGTTTATCCTTCCCCCTTTTATGGTGGCACGTACCGTCAGGGGGGAGGGGGGTGCCCGACTTTTCGATGGAGAACCCGGACCTTCCTCGTCCTTCGGGTTGTATGCTAATGACCAAGTGCAATATAGTCTGGCCAGGAATCAAAATTTTATATGCCTATGTACAAAACGTCGTCTTGCTTTCTCTTGTAAACACTTGCTTAATAGAAGCTCGCTAAGTAGTATCGCTGTGCCTCGTCGTTCTCCCTAAAGGGAGCCCTTAATCATCATTGGATATGGCGAGGGGAAGCCTAGCCGCGCTAGACGATGACCCGAAAGCTGGAAGGCAGCTCAAGCATGTCTAGGAAGAAGAAGGAACCTATGACGCCTGAGGAGCAACTTCGCTCCGTGGCTAAACAGATCTTGGATGAGGCCAGGAAACGCGCCCGCTTCGAGATGGAGTGTCTGACGAGGATGGTGTTGCAGGAGGCGAGGGCAGTGACTCGTTACGCCAAGGAGAAGCCATTCTATATCTCTTGACACCCTCTTCCCCTCTTCCTCTAGATGGTGTATCCCGTCTTCCTGAAGAACTCCGTCAGGGATGTTACAAAGGCTCTCCGTTCATCGATCTGGTAGACTACAGGGGTTAGCTTGAGCTCCTTTACCAATCCCAACTCGACGAGTACCTTCAAGTGCCTCCGGATGGCCGTCGGCTTCAAGCCCGTAGCCTTCTCCAGACCGTATCGTGTATAGGAAGGAGACCCACTCGCGGCCAGAACCTTGAGAATCCTCAACCTGCCTAGACTGCCTAGGGCCTCCTCAACTACACAAATATCTCTAGCTCCCGCGTCCTTTGAGGCCAGTCTCCACCCTCTCCATAAGATTGTTCAGGTACCTGATGAGCCCCTCGGTGGGCACGTCGGCGATTCCTATCTGCGTCAGCGACTTGATCTGAACTATCCCGCGGTCACCCAGGTCCTGAAGCAGGCGGTCGATGTTCCTGAGCCTCATCCCGTATTCCTCGGCTACGAGGTCGCTGCCTCCTTGAATCTCGCTGAAGGTGACGTAAGGCGTTCTTCTGTTCCGAAGAATCCTCGCCACAGCCAGCAGGACCAGCTTCTCATCGTCTGGGAGTTCCAGGATGTCCTCCGACGTTATCTGATGATAAATCTCTCCGTGAACCTTCCTAATATGTTCTGGCAGGACCCTGTCCAGGCCTTGTCTTTCCGCTAGGTTCCCAGCATGTAGGAGCAGGTCAAGGGCGTAGCGGACATCGCTGTTGACAGGAGGCTGCGCGGCTACTTCGGCGATGTACTCGAGCACATCCTCGGATACCACGCCCCTCTGGAAGGCCTCGGCCACTCTGGCTTCCAAGACGTCCTGAATCTGCTTGGCGGTGTAGGGGAGGAGCTCAACTGTGGTTTGGCCTAGGCTGCTCAGTTCGGAGGGGTCTAGGAGGCTGTGGAAGGATTTGTTCTTGGAGATGAAGATTAGGCCGATGAGGCCGCAGGGCTTCTCGGGGGCTAGCTCGTTTATGCGGGTAAGGTCGTAGATGATTCGCTCCTTTGTGTGGCGGATGTAATACTCTATCTCGTCCAAGGTGATGAGGAGGTACTTCTCTTGGGCTATCAGGTATTTGATGAGTTGATAGAGCATCTCTTCCGCGCTTAGGCTCGCCGCACGGATCTCTGGAGCTCCCCGCTCTAGGAGATGACGATACAGAACCACTCGACTTCCGCTCTGAAGTTTTAAGTTGATATACACATGGGTGAGATCGATCTTCCGAGCCCGAGCCTTCTCCTGGAAGGCTTCACCGAATCGGATGGCTGTACAGGTCTTCCCGACGCCCACCCCTCCAACGATTTGGACCGTACGCAGGTAGGCCTCAGAGATCCTTTCCAAGGCGTCCTCGAAGAGGTCTGCCAAGGCTCTAAGCTGTTCCTCCCTGTGTGGGAGCGAAGGAGGTATGTATCTGGGTGAGAGCTTGTTTCTATCCTTGAAGACTCTTGGCAAACCTCTCACGCAAGAGAATCTAGGGGCAACTTCATCTAAAAGGGTTTACAGTTTTGAGAGCTCCGCGACCAGGCGCCCGAGACTTGAGAACTCTCGATCAAGGGGCACGCATAGGAGGTGGTGTTCGCTCCTGAGCAAATGGTAGACTCCGGGGGCCTGTGGAAGACCAACCTTTAGATAATAGTTAGGGGGATTACCTCCGACCTGCGCTGTTGGGAAGTGGGGTGGATCATGTGCCTAAGATTCGGGAGGTAAAATGTTATGGTTACTATCGGGTC
>Ga0315312_1001260_pt1 | contig 20538 bp, 24 predicted proteins | sample TDP7_MG_FD_203629 | JGI IMG/M metagenome (GOLD analysis project Ga0315312, IMG submission 203629) | Freshwater sediment microbial communities from Lake Towuti, South Sulawesi, Indonesia - TDP7 | ecosystem: Environmental > Aquatic > Freshwater > Lake > Sediment | place: Indonesia: South Sulawesi... | reverse complement strand
GCTGCCCCTCTTGCGGTCCCTTCAGAGTCGTCTTGAAAAAAGAAAAAAGATAGAACATAAAGTCTATGATGTTCTTCTCTTCCTCCCTTTTTATATCGATATAACGCTAAGTTTTTAATATCCAATGCAAACAAGTTCTTCAAGAAGTCGGCTATAGAGATGAAGAACAAGTGGCTACAATCCCGGCAAAACAATCAAAACTAAGAGAGGCACTAAAGAACAACTACGTAAAAACTGCTATTCTAATTGCAATCGTTATAGGTGGTGTGCTTTCCTTTTGGTTTGGCATAAAAGCAGTTTTAAGAACAGAATACCCGTTCATGGCAGTTGCTTCACCCAGCATGGTGCCAACTTTGAAAGTTGGAGACCTCATTGTCGTCCAAGGATATGCGGATCCATCTACAATTTATGCGGCGCCAAAACCTAATGGCGATATAGTGGTCTTTTGGCACTGGGACTCGGTTCGTGGGCTTGAACATTGGGTGCACAGAGCTGTAGGAGAATTTAAAGTGCATGGCAAAACTTACTTGAGAACTCAAGGAGATGCAAATTCTGGTCCCGACTCTCATTGGAATATAACCACAGGAGCTAGTCTTGAGGGGCTCCCTACAGAATACGTTATCGGCAAGGTTGTAGCTAATGCACCGGTTATTGGCCAGGTTGCTCTATTCTTGCAGACCCCAAGCGGTAGGATAATAATTGTTGCACTAGTTGTAGCCTTATTAATTGTGGAGTTTATTCCATTCTCAAAATGGAAAAAGAAAGAACAGACCTCGGAACAGGAGCAAGTTGAAGCTTAAAAACTAAGTATTTATAAGCACTTGCAACGAAGAAGTGAAGAGGGATTTGATATGCCAAAGGTTAAGGCTTCTGTTAATATTGAGAATGTCGTTGCATCCGCAACTTTGAAACAGAGAGTTGATTTGAACGCTGTGGTTAAGGGTTATCCAGGCGTGGAATATCGCCCAGAACAGTTTCCAGGCTTGGTATTTAGGCTGAAGCGACCAAAGACTGCTACGCTTATTTTCAATTCTGGGAAGATGGTTTGCACTGGTGCCAAATCTGAGAAAGAAGCGAGGAGAGCGGTTATGAAGGTTATTAAGGAATTGAAGAAGAGTGGCATTATTATTATTAGTAAGCCTGAGTTGAAGATTCAGAATATTGTTGCTTCTGCTGGTTTGGGTGGCACGATAGACTTGGAGAAGTCAGCCTACGATTTGGGGAGAACGATGTATGAGCCTGAGCAGTTTCCTGGGCTTATTTATAGAATGGATGACCCGAAAGTGGTTATTCTGCTGTTTGCTAGTGGAAAGCTTGTTTGCACGGGTGCTAAGCGTGAGGAAGATGTTTACTTGGCGGTTAATAAGCTTCATCAAAGGCTAGAAGAGAAGCAACTGATATTTTACTCATAGTTTAACGTGGGAATGAGGCGGAGAGACGGGTATAGCCCCGTAGTACCCCCCTTATATATAAAGAAGGGGATAGGTAATCCTTTGCTAGACCCTAGTCCTTTACAGCCCAGCAAATTAGAATACGCAACTAGTATTTGAAATTCTCAAACTATATAACATAACGTAAAGAAATCCCGTTCTCACAAGCATTTATGGAGAGAGTGTCTTGGAGTTAAGTCGCCAGAAATTACGCGAACAAGCATTACATCATTTCAAATACATCAAAACATGCGTTTTAGCCCGAGAACTCTGCCTACTAGTCCGCACAAACAGAGCAGCATTCAACATAAAAGACGCCCAAACATGCTGCTCCTTCATCTCATCCCTCTGCAAAGAAGCAGGATGCACAGAACAAAGCGACCTATGTAGCAAGGCTTCAGAAGCAGCGGCATCAAGTGAAGAAAAATACCTCGAACTCTGCATGCTAAGCTGTAGAAAATGCGGAGAACAGAAGCAACCAGCGCCCAAGAAGTCTGCATATGTGGCCTAGTAAAGACAAAATTCTCGGAAAACATAAATAATAAACAACATTTAGTTATGACAAAGCTTCAATTGAGGAACCCAGTTGTTTGTAGCACCTTACGTCTCCTCGCCTTTGCCAGTAGTTCGCCAAATGCTTGTTCTAGCCGAATTAAGAAAAGGCGAAACATTTTTCGATTTAGGCGCAGGCGACGGACGCTCTGTCATTATGGCAGCTCAAGAATTCGGGGCAAAAGCCGTAGGCGTAGAATTAAGAGAAGACCTTGTTAAACGTGCTCTAACTACAATTACTGAACTCGGTATCGAAGACAAAGCTCAGATTCTACAAGCCGATTTCTTCAACATAGATTTACGTACAGCAGATGTTGTCTTTCTCTACCTTACAACAAGCGCAAATGAAAAAATCAAACCAAAACTGGAATCAGAACTCAAATCTGGGGCAAGAGTTGTGTCCCATGACTACGAAATCATAGGATGGAAACCGATTAAAATAGATAATTTCTGCGAAAACCCAAGATTAGGATATCCAGCGCACACAATCTACGTTTATAAGAAGTAGAAACATGGTTTATCAAGACGTTCTAGTGGAAATCTGTTGTAGTTGGCGTGTGTCAACAAATACATGCGGATGCAGTAGTTCTCCACAGAATGGACATAGTTTGAAGTCTAGTGATATATCTTTTCCACACGAAGGACATTTCATCAATTTTGTCAAGTCCTTTTCCAGCTTGTCTAATCTTGTCTTCAAATTCGACATGTCATATCTAACAGCGTTCACATCATCTTTAACCGAGTGAAGAACTACACTGTTAGAATTTAATGTGTCACTGATCATTTCTAAGACGCTTGCTTTCGACTCAAGAGTGTGGTCGCTTGGATTTTCTTCCGATTCGACTTCAGCGAGTGTTTTGTTAATCAATGCTTCTATGGGATTATGGAATGCAACAGCACATGTAATGCCGAAGAGAATGAAGGAAGAGATTAGAGATGCCCAAAAATATGTTACAACGTCCACATCGCCTAAAAGATTCTTGAAAGGATAAAGTTTCAGAAGCAAATTTGTGTTTCCAACAACCAAGCCGAGAACAGCGTCAAAAGTATGCAAAACTGCTAGAAATGTCAAAAAACCGAATATCCAGACAATTATTGCCTTTCTGATAATAATGCCTCCGCAAAAATTTATAGAAGATTCTTCTATAAGAATCGATACTTCATTTGCTGAAATATTACGAAAAATGAAATATGCTTTCTTGTGTACATATCAATCTTGATTGCAATTGTAACGATGCTGGAGATAACGGTTTATAAGAAACATCTTTTTTGAAGTATTTTGGTAATCTGATATATGGAACCTGTTCCTTGGCGACGCGTGAAATCTTGGAGCTGCATTACCTGTGGCGTTTGCTGCAAAGAATTCGATGTAGTTTTAGGTTATAGGGAATGGGCGGATATTATAAGAAATTTCGGAGTGGGCGCTATCAAGCCAAGTGTAACTAGGCTATGTTTAGGAAAGAAAAGTGACGGTACATGCGTCTTCTTGTATAACTCTTCTGGCTTATGGCTGTGCGGATTACAGTGGAGCAAACCGAGAGCTTGCAAACTTTGGCCTTTCAAGATTCTTGAACAACCCAGACATGGTAGAAACAATGAAGCCATCTATCGGTATGGAGACAGAGACTTTTTCGTCTATGTTGACCCATCTTGTCTGGGACTAACATGGGGAACCCCTACAAGAAGATTCATGTGTGAAGCTTTGCCAGAGTTTATTGAAATCGCTCTAGGAGTGCGTGAAAAACAATTTTACTCCACTTGTAGATTTGCGAACTATTAGTACCATTTTGGCTCACATACATATCTAACGTTGCGCGAGCATTTTTTATCTCTCACACAGACAATGGCTCCGTCGCAATGATTTTAGGGTGCAATTGAACAACTCATTTAAAAAGTCTCAGCGTCAATCTTAAAACAAAGGAGGTGAGCCACGGTGATTGGGAAAATAGAGAATCTGACAATTCCTGTGTCGGACCTAAAGAAAGCCATAGCCTTTTACCAAAGCATACTCGGTCTCAAGAAGAGAAATGAATGGTCTAACTACGCAACCTTTAATATAGGTGAAATGATGCTTGGGCTGGACCCGGACCCAAAGGCTGATCTACAAATCTACATGACCGTTGCCAACGTTGACGATGAATATAAAACTCTGAAAGAAAAGGGAGTGCAATTTGTTACAAAGCCAAAAGACCAGTATTGGGGTGGCCGCACAGCCTTGTTTAAGGACCCTGACGGAAACAAGTTCATTCTCGTTTCCTTCAAAAAATGATTTTTATGAAAGGATGCGCGCAAATTTGAATTACTAGACTGTCTGTTGCACATATCTTTCATATTGTATCTCATACAATTTTCGCATTTTCTCTATGTCATCGATTTCTTCCACTTTCTTGTCATGCCGAAATCTGACAATCTTTGGAACTCTTAACGCATAGCCACTTGTATATTCGTCAGTTTCCTGTATTTCTTGGTATGTCGCTTCTATTATGATTGACGGCTTTATGAAGACTCCTTCTTCATCCTCGTTAAGTCTAGTTTGTTCTACGATGTCTCGTATGCTCGTCATAACCTCTTCTGACAAGTTTGAAACTTTTCCAATAGTGTATAACTGCTTCTTTTCAGGGTCTCGGACAGCCATTAGGAAGGATGAATAGAATCCAGTTCTTTTGCCCTTACCGTATAATGCTTTTACAATTGTGCAGTCGATGGTGTCTCTTTCAGGCTTCAATTTCAGCCAAGTGTATGTTCTTTCTCCAGCTTCATACTTTGAATTAAGATTTTTGACGACAACTCCTTCCAAACCCTGATGCAACGCCTCTTCATAGAATTTCATTAACTCGATTTCGTTGCTGCAGTCTTTTCCTTCTGCCAGATACTCTGCTGGAACAACTTCGAACAAATATTTCCTTCGTTCAGAAAGAGACAAATCCGTCAATTCTCTACCATTCAAGAACATAATGTCAAAAACTTTGACGGTTATCTTAACTTTTTCCTTCCTCTCCTTTAACTCTTCTTCGGTCAATTCTTTTGGAACCGTTCTTTCTAGAAGAGATTGAAAGGGAAGAAAACCGCCTTTTTCATCAATTGCAATTACTTCACTGTCAACTATACAGCTTTGAGCCTTGAACTTCTTAGCTATTTCAACAATTTCAGGTAAAGTCTGTGATTTTTCTATAGCTCTTCTCGAATAAAGCCAGACTTGAGTGCCCCACTTGTGAATTTGCAATCTGCTTCCATCGAATTTGAATTCCGCATGAGTGGGATATTCTACCTTGTCTGGCTCGTATAAGTGGGCTAGTTGAGGTTTTAGAAACTGTCCAGGACGCAGTTTCAGTGAAGAAAGCGCTAGCTCACCTGCGCGGGCTAGTATAATGCCTTCGGTTATTCCAATTATTGCTGAAGCACCTTCAATAAGTTCTGGTGGAACACTATACGCTTTTGCTGCAGCTTCAACTACTGTTCGTTGGTAATAGCCAAGTTCCAGGTCGCCTAAAAGAAGTCTAATAATGTATTTTGCCTCTTCTGGGGTGCTGACTTTGAGAAGACTTGCAATGTGGAGATGTCGCTCCATAATTTTTGCCATCTTAGGTAAAAGTCTAATTGCCTCATAAACTTCTTCTATAGTCAATTTGGCTTCCTTTGGCTTTGTTAGAAGAAAGGCTACTTCGCCATGTTCTCCATAATCTAAGAGCAGTTGTCTCACTCTGCGACTAGGTTCACCAGTGGCAAGGCTAATCGCCATCTCGACAGTGCCTGGACCAGTTTTTAGGCTTTCGTCTGTCATGATGCCGAGAGCAAAACGGGTTTTCATTTCTAGGCTTAAATCATTTCGTTAGAAAAAATTGGTGAGTTCGGTTTCTTTTCCCTTTTTGCTTCGTAAAATGCCTATTCGCTCATAGGTTTTGACTATGCTTGAAAAAAGCGTTGGATTTGTTAGTTGCTTTCCTTCCATATATAGTCTGACTAAGTAATATGGGATGCCAAGTTTCCATTCAATTTCTTCAGGTGTAAACCCTGAATCTATTAGATGGTGTATTGCAGCTTTTGGGCTACCGTAAGTTTTTATGAGTTCCTCTAAGGACGGAGGCTTCACTAGAGTCATGATTTTTCACTAAGCAGTTATTTTTCAGGCTTTGGAATGGGTTCGATTGGTCGGATGAAACCTTCTGGTGTTATGTCAATTCGGAGTCTTCTACGTTCAAAGTTGCACATTCTGCAATCTAAGACTCGAGATATTCTTACAAATTCTCCCCTGTTAGCTTCCAGATCCAGTTGCTGGTCTTGCCAATATACACGTCCATAGTCGACTATTATTGTGCCGTCAAGATTATGTGCAAGTCCGATTCCTCCTGCCATATCATAGGTGTCCCACGTTTCTGCGCTTCTTTGATTCACATAAAGCCCCGTTACGCCCCTCAATTGATTATATCGCGCTAACTCCATGACACGATACTTCAATGCACCTCTATAGGCTTCTAACACTGTCACAGAGTCAATGATGGCTAACTCTATTTTTTCTTTCTCGACAACGTAGCGGTAAGTCTCCGCGAAAGTAACCCAGTCTCGCAATTCAGGAAACATAACTGTGTCAAGTACGAAAAGATTTTCCATGATCTTGCTCCAGTCAAACCCCAGAATATCTGCTTTCTGTTTTATACGAGATTGCAAATCAAAACGTGGAGTTGCGCTCTTCCATGTATCTTCAGCCGTTGCGAAAAGGGTTTTTCTGGCAGCAGCTGCAACTTTTACAGCAATTTCTTCGACTAAGATGGATTTGCCTGCGCCAGGAAGTCCAGTTATTGCAAATTGACCACAGATTGGTATGCCGTTTAATGTGTCTCCTTTCGGCGTTAAGAAGAGGTTGTCAAGGAAAGTACCCGTTGTCAATCCTACAAGTGGCTTCTTCGCTGTGGGAGCCTTATCTGGGTGAAGAACAAGGGCGCTGAGTTTTTCTTCTTTCCTTTCTATCTGTGTTTTCATTGGTTTTTCGGCTAATTCCCATTCATCTACGGGTTCTCTGGTGCCTTTCATGGCATCTGCCAATGTTTTCGCCATTGCTTTCATGATTTTTTCAACTTCTGGCGCTTCTGGCTTTGCTTCTTCTACCAGCGTCTCTGGCGGCAAAGCTGCTTTAGAAACCATTACTTCCGGGATGATTAGTACCCACATTTCGCCTCTTCTATCCACAATTCCTCTAGACCTTAAAGACTGAAGTAGGGCGTAGGCGGAGTTTGGACCATACTTTGGGATCGCTAAGCCTTCTGAAATTTGATCTAGTGAGGCTTGATTGTTATGGTCTTTCAAAAATTCTATGATGTCGTTTTCCTCAACCATTGTCACTTTCCTCAATTGTAGATGTCAGTCTGTTACTATAAACTTTCTCGCTTTACAAGTCCGCGAGTAGCGATTCTCTGTTCTAAAAGCAGAACAGAATGTTCTAAGCATTAGCAATAAATAATCGATAAACGAACTATATTCATTGGGGGTTGACGGATAATCACTTCCTTCTTCATTCCTCCTTTCTCGTGTAGTGGGATGAAACCCCCAATCTGAACATAATAGCATTCATTTGAGAAAAGACTGCACAAGATTATACAATTCTAAGCTAACAGTCTTTCTTTGTGTTATGGCGTCTTTCAAAGGAACTGAAACAATGTTATTCCCTTGCAGGCTTGACATAATTCCAAATTTACCTTCTTTTATCAACTCTGCTGCCTTTACTCCTAACCGTGCTGCAAGCACTCTATCACATGCAGTTGGTGCACCACTACGTTGTGTATGCCCAAGCGTCACGGCTCTCGTCTCAAAACCCGTGTTTTCTTCGATTAGTCTTTCCAAAACTTGGCTGATACCTCCCAATCTTATGTGACCAAACTCATCTTTCTGTTTACTCTTTATTATCGCATTTTTCATGTCGATTGGACTTGCTCCTTCGGATACTACGATGATGCTGTATACTTCTCCCCCTGAATGACGCTTCTTCAACGTTTCATATATCTCACTAAGACTGTAGGGCACTTCGGGTATTAAGATCATGTGTGCACCGCCTGCTAAGCCTGCGAATAAGGCGATCCAGCCTGTGTTTCTGCCCATCACCTCAACTATGATAACTCTCTGATGGGACTCTGCTGTTGTACGAAGCCTATCAATAGCGTCTGTAGCTATAGAAACAGCCGTATCAAACCCTATAGTGTAGTCTGTGCTGGAAAGGTCATTATCAATGGTTTTGGGAATACCCACAACAGAAACGCCCATTTCATAAAGTTTCTGAGCAACGCTAAGAGTATCTTCTCCACCCATAGCAACCAAGGCGTTAATGCCAAGTTTCTTCATATTTTTGATGACTTTTTGTGGGCCGTTTTCAATAGCGAATGGATTTGTTCTTGAAGTGTATAGGATTATGCCGCCTTGTGAATGTATATTTTTCACAATGTCTGGATTCAGTGCCTGCACATCATAGTCAAGTAAGCCCGCCCACCCACGTTTTATTCCAATGATTTCCCAGCCGTACTCGTTACACTTCATCACAACAGCCTTAAGGGCTGCATTCAAGCCAGGTGCATCGCCACCTCCAGCTAAGACGCCTATCTTCATTTGACAATCCCTTTTTTATGTCGCTTTTCCTGAGCAGTCGAAAAGACGCATTTTTTCTCTAACTGCCTCTTTCATTTCAGCTTTTGCCTTTTTCAGTATTTTGCGTGGGTCAATCTCTTCTGGATTTTCTTTCAGAAATGTGCTTATGCCACGAACAAAGGCTTTGCGAATCTCAGTGTCAATGTTAATCTTGCAGATTCCTGCTTTCACGGCTCGTTTGACTTCACTGTCGAGCACTCCTGACGCCCCATGGAGCACCAAAGGAATTTTCACCAATTCCCTTATTTCTTCAATTCGTTTAATGTCAAGTTTGGCTTCACGTTTTCTCATTCCATGAACCGTGCCCACTGCAATTGCAAGCGCATCTACTCCAGTTTGACTAACGAATTCTAAGGCTTCTTTCGGATCAGTCATAGTTGCCTGCAAAGCTTGCACAGAGACCTGATCTTCGACGCCCCCGATCTTGCCTAACTCTCCTTCGACAGAAACTCCTATTGGGTGCGCAATTTCCACAACCTTTTTCGTGATAGTTATGTTGTCTTTCAATGGCAGTTTTGAGCCGTCAAACATTACTGAGGAAAAACCTGCTCTTATGCACTTTATCACTTGGTTAAAATCTGTTCCATGATCCAAGTGCAATGAGATTGGCACTGATGCTTTTTCTGAGGCTACTTTCACTATAGCCGTAATATAGTCAACACCCGCATAGTTAATTGCGCCCTGACTAGCCTGTAATATCACAGGTGCTTTTTCTTCTTCTGCTGTTTCAATGATGGCCTGCACTATTTCCATGTTGTTGGCGTTAAATGCGCCTACAGCATAGCCTTCTTTTTGTGCTTTTTTCAATAATATGTCATTTGAGACGAAGACCAATTTTTCAGCTCCTAATCCATCAAAATTAATTGTGTATTAAAGATTTATGGAGCATAGGTTTAGGTTAATGTTTTATTTCTCGGAATGGTAGAGGATATGGGAAAAGTTATGGACAAAGTTGTCGTTGTGTCCGTTAAAGTGCCAGAAGACTTGTACAAAGAACTAATACTTAGAATCCCTGAAGGAGAACGCAGTAACTTCATTCGTGACGCTATAATGGAGAAATTGCAAAGCATTCCCCGACCAGACAAGATTTTTGAATTAGAACAGAAAGTTGGCGCATTGGAAGACAGCCTTTCAGAGATTAAGAAATACTTGGCTGAGTTGGAGATTCTCACATATGAGAAGGGAAAAATGAATCCTCATGCCTTCTGCATCGACGACTTTGATCACAAGATTATTGACTATCTGCTAAACTATAAGGGCGCAACCACATCTGAACTTTCAGCATTCTTCGGAACCAACAGATGGATGGCTTTAAACAGACTGAAAAAAATTCAAAAACGCTCTAAGAAACAACTTGGAAAACCTATTATAGAATTTTATGGTGGGGAACGTTCAGGAAAGAAAAAAGCATGGTGGATAATAGAAGAACTAGTTGAATAATAGCGGGGGCCCGTAGTCTAGTCTGGATTAGGACGCTGGCCTCCGGAGCCGGAGATCCGGGGTTCAAATCCCCGCGGGCCCGCCAAAACTTAAATCTAATGGAAAAAGATAGTTACAAACAATGGAACGAATAGTTCGCCAAATAAGGTTGGAGCTTAAACAAAAGGGCAGCCGCAAAATTGTGAAAGAAAAGAGACGGTTTCATAAGGAAGACATTACATGTTATGGATTAACGGTTAGGCAGATTCAAGAGATAGTTGAAAAATTTTATCCTATGGTCCAAGACGACTTAGAGTTGGCTTTGAAAGTTGGAGAGGCTCTCCTAAAATCAAAAGTCATGGAAGAAGGAAGCGTCGCAATAAGAATTCTACAGAAAATGACTAACAAGTTCACTCCACATCTTTTTGAAACCTTTGACCGATGGATTGACTATTGTACTAATTGGTCAATCACTGATACGCTATCTTATCGGTTAATCGGCGAAGTTTTGACACTTGATGCCTCCAAAATTGAACAGCTACTAAGATGGACTACATCTAAGAATCGATGGAGAAGAAGAGCAGCCGCAGTCTCACTTGTCAAACCAGCGCTTAAGGGTATATTTTTAAACGAAGTTTTCATGATTGCTGAACGCTTAATGACAGATAGTGATGACATGGTTCAAAAAGGCGTGGGATGGCTGCTAAAAGACGCCTCTTGGAAACATCCGAAAGAAGTATCTGATTTTCTGCTAAAATGGAAAGAAGAAGCTCCAGCGTTAGTTCTACGGTATGCCTCAGAGAGGCTTCCGGAGAATATGAAAGTGCTAAAAAGTCGATAGAAAACTAAGCGGAGAAAGAAAAATTTCGCTTACAAAACCAATTATTTGCACTCCCATCCTGTAGATGTCTAAATGGGGATTTAGACTTACTCGGAGCCACCAATAGCCCTTACTATGATTGTATCTTCTTTCTGAATACTGCAATCCAAGAGCCGCCAAAGTGTTTCTGTTCTTCTTTTGTTGACTTTCTGTAGTCCTTAAACTTGCCTTTACTGTATCGTGTAAAAGGTTGGAGCAGAGAGTGAGGTTTTTGAGAGTAGAGGTCGAGTCGATTGGATAGATATGTAGTCACGGTATATCTTCGTTTCTGGCCGAATTGACCAAAACGCTCAACCAACTGTTTCCAATATTCAGGATACATCACTTTAAAGACTTCAATGAAATCAAGAACGGTAAACGAACTCTGCTGTATCCTCTCAATAGTTTCCTCAATCTTTTCTTCTTCCAGAAGAGGCTTCATCACTATCTCATCCTTTTTATTATCTAGACGAGTCTACGTTCATATGTTTCTCCAAAATTTTCCATAGTTCTTCTTTAACTGGTCGTAAAAGATTGAGCTTTGTTCCATCACGTCGTATAATGTAGCGTCCTTTTGCCTTTTCTACTACTTCGCCGATTATAGATGCTTGAATATTGTTTCTTTGAAGTGCAGACACTATTTCTTCTGCTTTCCCCTTATGTGCTGAGATTATTAATGTTCCAGAACTTATTGTCTTAAGTGGGTCTATGCGTAAGGCCTTGCAAATTTCCTTTGTCTCTTTATATATCGGAATTTTTTCTTCGTATGCTATTATTCCAGTGTTGGATGCCCATGCGATTTCTTGAAGTCCGCTTGCAATTCCTCCTTCAGTGGCGTCGTGCATCGCGTGAACTCCGCCTATTTTGATAGCGATTAACGCTTCCTTTACTATGCTTGTCATTTTGATGAATTTCTGACCATCAAGAATTAGTTTCCTGTCAACTTTCTTCTCTAAAGCCTTCGCCATTTCTGTTGATAGTATGGCTGTTCCTTCAATTGCTGCACCTTTTGTCACAATAAGCGAGTCGCCAATCTGTGCTCCGCTAGATGTGACGAACTTTCCTTTCTTAGCTTCGCCTATAACAGTTGCAATAATGACTGGTCTGCTAACGCTTGACGTAACTTCGCTGTGACCGCCTATGACTGCAATATGAAGTTCTTTAGCCGCCTCGCCAATCTGACTCGCTATATTCTTCAATTGAGCAGAATCGAAATCCTTCGGTAGAAGTATAACAGTCAAAATCCACAAGGGACGCACTCCTCTAGTTGCAATATCGTTTGCACATACATTGACAGCTAACCAACCAATGTTTTCTACAGCGCCAGTTATCGGATCAGAATGAACAACAAGAACCCTATCTTCAAAATCAATTACAGCAGCATCTTCGCCAATCTTAGGGCCAACAATCACACGAGAATCATAAAAGCCTAAGCGATTGAAAATAATTTCCTTAAGCATATTAGGGTTTATCTTGCCAAAGGACAAAGAATGCTTGACCATTCTGATTATCTTCCTCTTATTGAGACTTGATATCAAAGAGTTTTTAGTATTTTAGAATTTCAGGCAACCTCTTGCGTATAATGATCGCTATTGGTATGCCAATGATTCCTCCTATCAATATCTGCGAGAAGTTTCCAGGGACTTCTGTTAAGGCTGCCCATCCATATTGAAGCGGAAAGAACTCTGCAAGGAAGTATCCGATTATCATTTCTGCACCAGCGATGATTACTGCGACTACATCCCGCGACACATTTCTTTTGTTAGAAATCAAACCTGCAAGAGCTCCTTCAGTTCCTTTTATCACGAAAGTGAAAGGTGCGAAGTAACCATAACCTGAGACAATATCGGATATGAATGACCCAAATGAGCCTGCGATACCTCCTACTATTGGACCAAACGCAAGAGCGCTAACGAAAATCATTATGTCACCGAAATTTATGTACCCACCTGTTGGAGGATTAGGAATCTGAACCATGAAAGTTGCCATTGCCACTAGCGCAGCCATCACACCGGATAATGCAAGTTGGATTAAGTAGGATTCAGAAGTTTTCAATCTCATAGGCATCTCACACTAGAATTAAAGAGGATACACAGTATTTATCGATTTGTCGGTCAAAAAAAGAATTTTAAAGGGACTTAAAGCAGTTTTTCCACTTTTTGTGGAGGCTTTGCGAATTTCACTCCGTCTTCAGATTCTAAACTCTCCGTATAATGTGTTTCTCCAGTGATTTGGCACCCAGATTCTAAGCGTATTTTTTCTCCATAAAGGTTCCTTGCATGTGCTCTATTTTCCATTTCTATCAACTTGGCATGAATGTCGCCTGCTGTTGCTCTTTCGCGTATCAGAACTTCATCAGCATGTATTGGACTGTCCACTTTCCCCCTTCTTCCAATCTCAACGTAATGAGCATAAACTCCGTCTGCTGTGATAATTGAGCCGCCTACTGAAACTTTATCTTCAGCGGTAACTTTTCTGGCTTCAAGGCTACCGCCAACATCAATGTCCTGAGCAGATAACTCTCTCTCTACTTCAACCTTTCCGCCAACATCCAAACTTCCTGAAAGCCGTAGTGACGCCCCAATGCGAACTATTCCGCCGACGTCTAGGCTTTCACCTTCGGCTGTGCCAGAGACTTCTGTGACGCCACCTACATCAATTCTTCTAAATTTCAAGTCTCCGTCTACTTTGCAGGAGCCCCCAACATCTATATCTCCACCGACATTTTTTCCAGTCAATCTTACTGCACCTCCGACATCAATTGACCCGAATTCGAAAGAACCTTCTGACTCGAACGATCCGCCAACATCTACTTCTTCAATGCGACCGCCTTTCACTACTGCTTTTCCTCCCACATCAATGCTCTTTGCTTCAACCTTTGATTCGATATGCACTGAGCCGCCGACATCTATTGAATCTACTTTAACTTCGCCAAATCCCATGAAGCTTCCTCCAACATCAATAGCTTGGGCTGTAACGCTGCCTTTCACTTCGAGGCTTCCACCCACATCAACTTGCTCAGCTTTTAGATCTTTGTCTACCGTCAAGCTTCTGTCGACTTCAACGTCTTTCGCGTTCATTTTTCCAATAACATTCAGTTGCCCGTCGCTGATTTCCACACCACCTTTGACTTCTAAGTCGCCTTCAACTGTTAAATCGCCTTCACCTTCAAATTCACCTGCAACTAGGCTACATTCGAATTTGCAGTTTCCGTTGCATGCTACAGCGCCTAAAACATTTACTTTTGGTGGAGCCCCTTCACCTTTCACAATTGAGCCCTTTTCAACAATGAGGTCTCCTTCAACAGAACTTAGCGTAACTATTGTTCTATACGGAACTACTGTTTCCTTTGGCATCCTGTCACCAGCTTACGAAAAGATGACATCATGTTGCTTATAATGGTCTCGTCAAGCAACGACTTTGCATTATCGCCTTATCTCTTGTCAGCTCTGCTTGTTTTTTATAGTTTAGAAGTTCTTTTGTCATTTCGCCCGTTGAGAAAGCTAAAGATGCTTCTACAGGATTCTGAAACTTCTCTTTGTTCTTGATTATGCCAAATATCTTTCTCGTTCTATCTGAAGGCACTTCTTTTTCTTTAGGCTTAATTATATTTTCCATTTTAATCACCTCATTCCTTCACAATGAGAGTTAGCGTCTTGAAGGCTTTAAAAGGCGACGCACATGGAGAAATGAGATTCTGTAGTTACAAAATGTTACTAGGGTAGTTCTTCAGACAGGGCAGCAAACAGTTTTCTCATCTTTCTAAACGATTCTAAATATTCCAAACCTCTTTTGGTTACGCTATACCTAGTTGAGTCGTCTACGATTTCTTCTTTCACAAAGCCTCGAGAAGCAAGAAAGCGAAGAAATTTTTTAGCTCTATCAACAGGCAAGTTTGCGCCGTAAGATGCCCTCGTTACTGGGCAAGAACCTCTTTTCATAACAATTTCCAAAAGCTCAGAATAAATCTCATATTTGGTTCTTCTATCCAACGCTTGCGCTATCTCCCTTTTCTTCAGAAACCTTTGGCATTATGCTCTCAGTTACACGTCTGGAGAGAATGTCCACTCCTACCCAATGAACTGCAATATAGCCTACAATAAGCTTGAACCAAACAGTGACAATTCTAGTCAACAGAGTAACTGTTGCACTGAGGGCTGCAAACTCCGTTCCCAAGAACAATGTGTAAAGAGCGCTCATGATAATCTCCGTCGGGCCCACTCCAGAAATGCTGATGGGGATCATTGGAATAGCGACACTGATGGAGTATACAACAATTAAAGACACTATAGGAATCTCGAAACCAAGAGCAGAAAAAACAAAAAGCGATATGAGCAAATCAGAAAACCAAGATGCAATTGAAAGAATTATTGGCAGAGTTATTCCTTTTGGATGTTCCTTTAGCGTATCGATTCCTTCATGATATGCCCGAAGCATCTCCTGAACAGCTGATTTCAAGCTGGTTAGCTTCCAATGCCCACGAGATATGAAATCTAAAAATCTAAAGACCAAATTGAGCAACTTCTGGGTCGCTTTCTCTCTGGAACTCAGGTAAGTTAACAAGCTGATTACAAGAATAGCGCATGTGGCAACAATTCCAACAAAAGTTAGGACGAAGGGATCCATAAACCTATAGTACAGAATCAAAAGTGCTGAGCTAATGATCAGACCAGCTACCGTTACTCCCATAGTGAGGATTCTGTGACTAACGATTGAAGCAGCAACTTTTCCCGTGCTTTCGTTTGTGCTTTTGTATATTAGATAGGCTCTAGAAATTTCACCACTCACTGACTCAAATGGTATAATAATATCAACGAAAGTTCCTATCCACATAAAAAGGAAAGTCTTTCTGAAGGCAATTTTGATCGAGAGAAGATTCAGCAGACTTTGCCAAGTCAAAGAATAAACCACCATGCCTAAAAAGGCTGTGACGAAGGTCAATGAGTAATAAAAGGGATCTATACCCTGAAGAATTAGAACGATTTTGTCTATACCCACAAAAAAATACAGGTATAGAATGAAAATCAGTAAACCAATTATCAAAAAAGGAATAGTTTTCTTAGTTAAAGCACGCCTTTCCGAAGTCATCTCACTCACTTGAAAGACAACAGTTTTCCTTAGAGTACGTCAAAAGCGTTTTGCACCACTAAAATTCTGGATTCACTTCTCCTAGTTTTTTGTCAAGGCAGGCTTTAACAAAGCCATAATACTCCGGGTCTGGCTTTCCAGGACGACTTTTAAATTCACCGTGAAATTGAGATGCGAAAAAGAAGAAATTACTTGGCAACTCTAAGATTTCCATTCTCTTGCCATCTGGGCTTTTCCCTGAGAACACTAGTCCATGTTTTTCTAAAGGTTCAAGGTATTCTTGGTTAACTTCGAATCGATGGCGGTGTCGTTCTAATATTTCTTCCGCGCCATACAGTTTGTGTGCTAAAGTATTCTTTTTAATTATGATTTTGTGTGCTCCGAGACGCATGGTTGCTCCTTTTTCTTTGACTTCTTTTTGCTCTGGCATTAGGTCTATTACTGGATGTGGCGTGTCTGGGTTGATTTCTGTGCTATTAGCCTCGTTTAGTTTGCATTTGTTGCGAGCAAACTCTGCGACCGCCAGTTGAAAGCCATAGCATATTCCCAAGAATGGTATATTGTTTTCACGTGCGAACTGAATTGCCATCATTTTTCCTTCTGTGCCTCGTGGTCCGAAGCCGTATGGAATGAAGAGTCCATCGCAGTTCTTTAGAGTGCCTAGCTTCTCTGGACTTTTTTCAAACTTTTCTGCTTCAATATATTCAATCGGGACTTTGGTTTGGCAGGCTGCTCCGCCATGCCGCAATGCCTCATTCATGCTGACATAGCTGTCGACTAATCCCGCGTATTTGCCGACTAATGCTATTTTTACTTCGTAACGTGGATTTTCGACTGATTCGACAAATTGTTTCCACTTGGTCCACTCGTGCTTTCTTTCTGGCAGGCATAGTCGTTTGCAGATGTATGTGCCCATGCCTTGTTCATCTAGGATTAATGGAACTTGGTAGATTGAGGAAACATTGTAGGAGCAGTATACGGCTTCTTCTGGGATTGTGCCGAATAAGGCTATTTTTCTTCGCGCTTCTGTGTCAATCATGTTTCTGCATCTTGCCACTATGGTGTCTGGTTGGATACCAATGCGGCGTAGTTCATTTACGCTGTGTTGTAGAGGTTTTGTTTTCATTTCATCTGTGACATCTAAGATTGGCACAAGTGCAACATGGACATATAATGTGTTTTCGTATCCTTCTTCTAATCGCATTTGGCGAATTGCTTCTAAGAATGGTAGTCCTTCAATGTCGCCTACCGTTCCTCCGCATTCGGTTAGAATAACGTCAACTCTCTCTTTGTTTGCGACTAGGCGGATTCTATGCTTAATCTCATTTGTGATGTGAGGGACGATTTGTACGCATCTTCCGAGGAAGTCGCCACGTCTCTCCTTGTTAGTAACTGCCTGATAGATTTGTCCAGTTGTGATGTTGTTGTCTTTGGTTAAATTGAGGTCCATGAATCTTTCGTACCATCCAAGGTCCAAGTCTGTTTCGCCGCCATCGTCGGTTACGTATACCTCGCCATGAATGTAGGGGTTCATTGTGCCTGCGTCCACGTTTACGTATGGGTCAATTTTTATTGCCGTGGCGCTGAAGCCTCTTACTTGGAGCATTTTTCCAATAGATGACGTAACTATTCCTTTGCCAACGGAACTTAGCACGCCGCCAGTTATGAAAATAAATTTCATTTTTCTCCCTTCAGACAACAAGCCATAAACTACGGTTTATCTCCCTTTAAATTCTTTCCAATTCCATGATGAATTAGAGTCGAAGTCTGTTTAGGAGATAAAATTATTCTTTCTTCTTCATCATCACCAAGAATGTTGTTTCTATGCTTGCTGATAACATTGATAAAGACCTTCCATTGCTTCAAAGGTTCATGAGTTAGTCAAAGATGAGAATAGAAAAAAGAGAAAGGAAATCCTACTAGGAAAACAACTGGCCCAAAAACAATAAAGATTTACACATCTTAGGTTTTTGTGCATCGCTTTGTTTTCTGCTTCTTCTCGTATTCATCTGCACATTTGGCACAACAAAATATGAATCGTTCTCCACCAATGGTCTTTATGAAATTTGCAAGTTCACATCTTTCATCTTCAGCAATTTTTGCTCCACAAGACTGGCATTTTATAAATTTCATTATTTAACCCCCTTCTTAGCCTGATAGTCTTTTATAGCCGCATGTAAAGCGTCTGCAGCCAAATTTGAACAATGCATCTTAATCGGTGGAAGACCGCCCAGACTGTCTGCTACGTTGCCTCTTGTTATTTTCATGGCTTCTTCAATTGTTTTTCCCTTAGCCAACTCTGTAATCATGCTGCTTGTAGCTATTGCTGCACCACAGCCAAAAGTCTTGAATCTTATATCCTCTATACGGTTATCTTTGACCTTGATATATACTGTCATGAGGTCGCCGCACACAGGGTTTCCAACTGTGCCTACACCGTCTGCGTCCGGAATTTCTCCCATGTTACGGGGATTTTTGAAATGTTCCATGACTTTTTCAGTGTACATGCTCATTCTTTCTTAGCCTCGCAGCTCCTTTGGAGTTAATGGGGAAATCATTCTTAACCTTTTCACTATGCTAGGCAATATTTCAACTACATATTCCACATCTTCTTCTGTTGTATGTCTTCCCAAAGTAAACAATAATGACCCATGTGCCTCTTCATGTGCTAAACCAATGTTCAACAAAACATGCGAAGGCTCAAGAGTTTTTGAAGTGCATGCAGAACCTGAAGAAACATAGACCCCTTCCATGTCAAGACTTAATATTAATGATTCGCCTTCGATATAGCTAAACCTTAAGTTGGCGTTGTTCGGAAGTCGCTTAGTCGGATGCCCATTCAAGAAAGAGTAAGGTATCTTTTCCAAAACACCTTTTATCAGCCTATCCCTAAACCCAGACAACCTAAGACTCTCTGAAGACATCTCCTTCAAAGCAATTTCAGCAGCCTTTCCCATACCAACAATGCCAGGGACATCTTCAGTGCCAGACCTTAAACCCCTCTCTTGACCGCCGCCCTGTATGATAGGCTGAATTCTCGTTCCAGACTTGATGTAAAGCGCCCCCACTCCTTTTGGACCATACAAGTCATTTGAAGACAGAGTAAGCAAGTCAATATGTTCATTGGTTACACCTATTGGCACTTGTCCTTCTGCGGCAACGGCGTCTACATGAAAACTAATGTTTTTTTCATGGGCAATTTCGCCAATTTCCTTGATCGGTTCTAATGTGCCGATTTCACCATTTGCATACATTACCGATATGAGTATCGTTTGGTCCGTTATCGCCTTCTTCAATGTTTCCACATCAATTATTCCATATTTGTCTACTGGTACAAAGGTAGTTTTGAAGCCTTCTTTCTGCAAATATTTGAAAGCATTGATTACGGACATGTGTTCAATGGTTGACGTGATTAAGTGGTTACCCTTACTCTTGTTGCGGTAAGCAACTCCCTTTATGGCTAAATTGCTGCTTTCTGTGGCTCCAGAAGTAAAGATAATCTCATCCTTTGTCTCAGCTCCTATTAAGTCAGCGACACGCTTCCGAGCCTCTTCCACCGTCTTCTTCGCCTCCTGCCCAAAAGAATGCACAGAAGAAGGATTTCCAAACGCCTCAGTGAAATAGGGCTTCATGGCTTCTAAAACACGAGGGTCAATGGGCACTCCAGCCCCACAATCCAAATAAATCCTTCTAACAGACATCGCTGATCACCAAAATGTCTTCATTTAACCTTCTTTATTAGGAAATGAATTTGATTGCTTTCTTTCCACATTTTCAATAGTCGATGCCCAGTTCGCTTCACAAGACTCTGAATATCCACCTCTGCCGCCGGATCGTCGGCGATCATTTCTAAAACTTGTCCAACAGCTAGCTTGTCCAATTCTTGACGAGTTCTAAAAACTGGTTCAGGACAATAGAGACCAATACAGTCTAAAGTTCGGTCGGCCTTTGGTTTATTAGGCATGAAACTAACCTTCAACAACAATTCTCATTCAAAATAATATACCTTTTGCGCTTGCAAATCACGTTATAGAAACATTCTGTATTTGGAAATAACGTTTCGCCAAGAACCTAATACGTTCAGCATTTTTCCCATTCTTGCCAATGGCAACTCCCTTATCCCTCGGATTTACAGAGACCACAGCGATAGATTTTCCATCTGGGCGTTCAGTGATCCGTATCTCCGTCACCCTTGCTGGTCTCAAAGCATTTTTTATAAACTGAGCTGGGCTTTCAGAATGCTCGATTATTTCATGTTTTTTTCCAGTCATTTTTTCTAGGAGATGGATGTTTTTGCCTTTTCTTCCTATAGCAACACCTACTTCCCCTTCTTTTACAACAAAAATTATTCTGTTCACGTCTTCGTCAAGTATGCAGTCTTTCACTGTTGCACCCGTTATACTTTCAAATAATGCTATATATCGCATTTCAGTGCCTGTGAATCGAATTCCGCTAGACATTCGTTGCCTCCGTGATCTTAAGTATGTCTGAGTCTCCTGGTTCTCTAATTGTTAACGCTGAAACCATGAATGGTTTTCCACATACTGCACCCAAATCTAA
>Ga0315312_1001259_pt1 | contig 20540 bp, 25 predicted proteins | sample TDP7_MG_FD_203629 | JGI IMG/M metagenome (GOLD analysis project Ga0315312, IMG submission 203629) | Freshwater sediment microbial communities from Lake Towuti, South Sulawesi, Indonesia - TDP7 | ecosystem: Environmental > Aquatic > Freshwater > Lake > Sediment | place: Indonesia: South Sulawesi... | reverse complement strand
GATCATCGGAAAATTGAGATCAATAAAGTCGGGGTAAAGAACATCCGTTACCCGATCACTGTTTTGGACAAGGCCAAGGGCGTCCAGCATACCGTGGCGAGTGTCAATATGTATGTAGACCTCCCCCATCGGTTCAAAGGCACCCACATGAGCCGGTTTGTAGATATCCTTAATAAATACAAGGGCGATATCGCCATTAAAACCTTTTCAAAGATTTTGACAGAAGTGAAAAGGAAATTGAAAGCGAAGACAGCCCATCTGGAGCTGGAATTCCCTTACTTCATTGAGAAAGAGGCTCCTGTGACGAAGTCCAAGAGTTTGATGGAGTATATCTGCCGTTTCTGTGGCTCCAGCAATGAAAAAGAAGACTTCTATGTGGGGATCGTCATCCCAATCACCACCGTGTGCCCCTGTTCAAAAGAGATCAGCCAGTTCGGGGCACATAATCAAAGGTCACTTGTTACCGTCAACCTTCGATTTAAGAAGTTCATTTGGATTGAGGACATCATCCAGTTGGTGGAGGATTGCGCCTCTTGCGACCTCTATGCCATATTGAAGAGACCGGATGAAAAATTTGTGACGGAAAAGGCGTACAAAAACCCTATGTTTGTTGAAGATGTGGTGAGGGAGATTGCAAAAAGACTCCAAGCCGATCCAAATATCACGTGGTTTACCGTTGAGTCAGAAAACTTCGAGTCGATCCATAATCACAGCGCTTATGCCTACGTGGAAAGGGGGGAATGAGGAGAATCTTTAGTCAAAGGGTTAAGGTAAAGATGCCCGTTTTGTCATTGGGTTATGTCTTTAGTATTAAAAATCTTTAGCCTTAACCGTTCAACCTAACCCAAACTGGCTTCATAACCCTAACCTAAAGACTATTTTTATGGGTCGTGGGCGGCCAATTGACCATGATTTCAAACTTAATGGGAAGGATTTTACTTCTGCCTACCGGTTCTGGTTCTCGCCAAATCCCAGCAATAGTCATAGAGGTGGAGGCCCTTGCTTGAAGCGATGATCTCTCCGTCCTCTACCCCAATCTCTTTTGCCATATATTCTTTCAGGAGCTGAAGAGCAGCGAGATTCGATGGAAATCCAGCCCATAAATCCCATGAGCGAAAGTAGGGCATGAAATGGAGCTTTCCATAACGAATTCGAGTGTCGATGCCGCGGAGACATTGCGGGTCTTGGAGCAGTAGAGAACTTGCGTTGCCAACGGCCATATAGGCCTGATTGGTATTGTGGCCATCCTCTCGATACATCCTGATCACTTCTTCAATCTGCTTCTCCAGATCTTCGCCGTAAGTATAAGTTTCTTGAGGAGCCTTGCTCGAAGTGATCAGTTTTTCCAAATACTGCTCGACGTAGTCCATCGACGTGGGCGGGGGAACGTTACATCCGGGAGGAATGTCGGGTATGAGAGGTCTTGTTTCAGGATGATTGATATGGATAACGATATAGTCGTATTCAATCCTTTTTTGACCCTTGAAACTGCCTCGGTCGATCGTGTACTCGTGACCACTATCAAAAATGCGGTAAACACATTGAAACCATGCATCCGGCAAATCCCTCGCCTGAATAAATTCAATCTTCATCTTTGTTCCTTGAGCTCCCAGAATTCTATTTTTCCCATTATTAACTCACTCATCTAAATATTGTCAACCCGGTGCCAGCCGCCTGAAAATTCTGGACATTTCAGACCGAATCTTGTATCTTAGTCTCAGATTTGCGGACACGGGAAACGGACACGGTCACGTTATTTTAAAAATCGGGGAGTAGCGCAGCCTGGTAGCGCGCTTGGTTCGGGACCAAGAGGTCGGGAGTTCAAATCTCCTCTCCCCGACTACTTTCTCGAGATGTTTATCCTTGGCCATCCCTTTCCAAGGAAGTGTCCAAAGAATAGCAAGTGAATAAAATGCCTTCATAATCCTCAGCTCTTTCCAGTTTTATCCAGAATTACATTTTTCCGAGAGGTCTTTTGAAATAATGCTTGTAAGGATCCTTAATCAGGACTTGCGACGCCTCATTCGCCTTTTTAAGAGGGGTAGTGACTGGAAGAGAGATCACGTAAGCCGTTGCTCCCATGACTGTTCCTATGACTCCCAACGGCCTAATCCATAGAATGTCCCCTAAGACTTCTCCTACAGAAGGATTTTTCGAAGAATTATCCTCGGCGAAAACGAGGGGGTTGAAAGACAAAACAAAAAAAGAAATCATTAAAAAAGTTATCACTCTTCTCATTTTAGATCCTCCTTTCATCAAATCTTTAACGTTGTATACGATCATTGGGCAGAGGTACTTTCAAAGCCTTACAAAGTGGTCATCCATAGAATTTTATGGGTAAAAGACGATTTCACTTTGGGTGACTTCTGATTTAGGTTTCGAAACACCTGTGGTTCACTCATCAAAGGTCCCACTGTAGGGCTTTTCAAACATCCCTGCCCGGTTTCTTGATCTAAAAGTTTGCAACTTGCAGGTCGATATTCCAACTGGTCCACTCTTGGATTGAAAATCTTTTCTATCCAAATCATATCCTCTCTCCTTAAAGAAATGGGAGTGGTTTTCCTGTTCTGTAAACAAGGGCCTGGCATGAGGCAATCAGTTTGCTCTGGTCATCGAAGACTTTAATATCATAACTGGCGGTCTTATTGGTTAGACTAATTTCCTTTGCTTCAGCAATAAGCCTGCTGCCTTTCAGAGGAGAGGAAAGATAGGTGATGTTCATATTTAAGGCCACGGCTACAGTACCATGGGAATTGGAGGCGGTCTCAAAGGCCTCATCGATAATGGCAAATAATGTCCCACCATGAGCCATGCCAAAGATATTTTCCATATCCTGAGTGAAGTTCATTTCAACTCTGGAGTACCCCTCATCCAGATCTGTTAGTTTGAGTCCGAACTTTTGGGCAAAGGGCTCCTTTTCAACCTGTCTAAAGATTGCTTCTTTTATCTTATGGTCCATGATTATTTCCCTTTTATATTAAATAGTTATAGTGAATCCTTTAATAAATACTTCAGATTTTATTATTTTCTACTTTAATTTTTCATATTGCTTCTTCCAGTTGTCGAACCAGGCCAAATTTTTTTTGATCAGATCAGGTATGGGTAATTGATAAGGACAACGTGGCAGGCAGTCTCCGCATTCTGAGCAATTTCTCGCCTTCTCTATTAAGCTCTTGATCCAGCCAAGCTCCTGAGCTTGAGGCCCGAATCGTTTGAAGATTGACTTTAATCCCAACACAAATTGAATACTTATCTTTTCCGTGCAGGGCTGGCAGTAATCGCAGCGTCTGCAGAAATTGTGATGAAATTCCTTCCTTATGGCTTCGATTCGTTCTTTGTCTTGTTTAGTGAGTGGCTGCCCTTCAGTAAAAATCTTCCAATTCTCTTGGGCCTTTTCCAGAGTTTCTGAGCCAGGAATGGCCACAATATCCGGGGTTGAGAGCCCGAACCTCAGTGCAGGACCGGCCTCCTCAATCACTCCACCTGAGAATGGTTTCATAGCCAAAATCCCAACATCTTTGGCCTTGGCCAATGGAAAAACCTTATTTGCTGCATCCGGTTCAAGAAAACTGTAGCAGGCCATGATGACGTCGAAATATCCATCCTCCAGTGCCTTCACTAACACATTGAGATTATGGCTGGTTATACCAATATGATCGATCAACCCTTCTTTTTGTGCACGTTTTAAGGCATAGTAGGCCCCACCAGGTGCCATCACTTTTTCATAGTCTTCGAAATTGGGAACGTTGTGCAAGTGGTAAATATTTACTTTTTCCACCTTAAGCTGCCGGAGGCTCTCATGCACTTCTTCATAGATCCTCTCTGTTTTCACGTGGGACTTTGTAGAGACGATAATAGGCCTGTTGAGTTTCTGGAGTGCCAATCCGATCTTATGTTCACTATTGGTATAACCACGGGCAGTATCTAAGAGATCCACTCCCATTTCGACCACAGCTCGTATGACAGAAACTGCTCCCCGCTCCCCAACCCTTTGAATAGGAATTCCACCCCATCCCATTTTTTTCACTACTAAATTCGTCCTGCCAAGTCTGACTTTCTCCATCTTCTTCTCCCAATCGATGCTTTCTGAATTATCCCTGAAACATTTCTGGATTGACTAAGTTAGGAGGCCGCTTTTTAGTGAGCCCGGCTACTAAGTTTTCTGCAGCCATTGTTGCCATCCGGAGCCTTGTTTCACGAGAAGCGCTTGCAATGTTAGAGAGGATCTTCAGGTCAGGGCATTTGGATTGGATGATAGGATCGTTTTGAATACCTTCAATCCTCTGTTGAATAGGTTTGCATACTTTATAAAATTCATAGAGACATTTTTCAATCCTTATCCAAATTTTAGTAGAACATTTCCTTTTGCTCCATTTTCACCTTGATTTTACTTCTCAAATATTGTATTCGATTTCCATTTAGATTAAGAAACAGTTATGCCTATCGGAATTTTTATCGCCCTTTTCGGTTACCTTTTAGGTTCGGTTCCTTTCGGACTCGTTCTCGCTAAGCTCTTTTCTAAGGTCGACCCCAGAAGAGCGGGGAGTCAAAATATTGGGGCGACGAATATCTTCCGTACAGCCGGAAAGACATTGGGTATCCTGACATTGGTCGCAGACACCCTGAAGGGAGTAGCCCCCATATGGATTGCTACCCAGTGGAACTTGCCCAGCCATTGGATTGCCATCGCAGGTTTGAGTCCTTTTCTTGGTCATATCTTTCCCATATTCCTCGGATTTAAAGGTGGGAAGGGGGTGGCCACTGCCTTGGGTGTCTACGTTGTCATCTCACCCGTTGCTGTTCTGATCGAATTCCTTCTTTTTTCAGCCTTGGTATGGAAGTGGAGATTTATCTCCCTGGGATCAATCTGTTGTGCGATGACGATGCCAATTCTCATTGCATTTTTCAGATCCGATTCCCGGGCCTACTTTATCCTAAGTGTCTTCATCGCTGCCTTGATCCTTTACCGACATCAATCTAATATTTCCAGGCTTCTTCAAGGAACGGAAAATAAGTGGAGAGCCTGACGGAATAAAGGCAATGTCAAAGTTCAAAGCCCAAAGTTCAAATTTTGTTTTTTTATATTCGGAATGCGCCTGCCTGCCGCAGGGAGGGATTGAAGATTAGAGTTTTTTTAAGACCGATCTTCTCCTTCTCTCTTTTTTCGAAAGCCGCTTCGATGGTCCTTTTCTCTTAAATCCTCTTTCTTCTTCTACCTCCTCTGCGAAGTCTTTCTCAATCTTGGAGGCGGATCTCTCTATCTTCTCCCTGAATTGGTCCGAGGGAATGACAGCAACGGCCATCCTTTCGGCATATTTGGAGACGTCACGATCTGAAGTGATGACGATTGCTCCTGACCCCTCCTCTTTGATCAGCCGTTTGATTACTTCGTCCGCCTTTTCTCCCAATCTTGTGAAAATTACTTCAATCCCTTTTTTCTTTTCTCTCTTTTCTGTATTCCAGCCCCCTTGCCAACCATCAAAAACAACGGTGATCTCACATGGCCTGACTTGTCGATAAGCCGAGAGTTGATTGATAAGCCGGTCCCTTTCCCATTGAAGTTCGATCGAACTCAATTGAATGAGAGACCGATTCACATGGAGAAGATTATAGCCGTCAATAATGAGATGCATTTTCTCTGAGAGGAATGTCTATCTTGTAATACAGGCTATTTGGTTTATATCATATCAGGCAAAGACTGTTTACAACTTTTTTCCGGTATGTTAATTGTTCAGGGTAAAAGGAACATCTCTGTCTACATCGAGGAGACCGTAAGGATTCTAGGAGGAGTGAGATGGAAAGGACATTGATTACAGGTGGAGCAGGGTTTCTCGGTTCCCACCTCTGCGATCTCTTTATCAACTTAGGCCATGAAGTCATCTGTATAGATAATCTGATTCGGAAAGAGAATATCGAAAATATTGCTCACCTGATGGGTCACGAGAGGTGCAGATTTATTAAATACGATGTGACCGAATATCTCCATGTCAATGGGAGACTCGATAACATCCTCCACTTTGCATCCCTGGCCAGTCCTAAGGACTATTTGGACTATCCCATCCAGACATTAAAAGTAGGATCATTGGGAACACACAAGGCTCTCGGATTGGCGAAGGAAAAAGGGGCACGGTTTCTCTTAGCCTCCACTTCCGAGGTCTATGGAGATCCAAAAGTGCATCCTCAATCCGAGTCCTATCCAGGGAATGTGGATCCCGTTGTCCCAAGAGGGGTCTATGATGAAGCGAAACGATTCGCCGAAGCCATCACCATGGCCTACCACCGAACTCACGGCGTCCAAACTCGAATTGCGAGAATCTTCAATACCTATGGTCCTCGCATGAGGCTCGAAGATGGAAGGGCCTTGCCCAACTTCATGGTTCAGGCTTTGAAGGGAGACGACCTTACTGTATACGGTGACGGTACTCAGACCCGTAGCTTCTGTTTTGTCGACGACCTGATCGATGGGATCAAAAGACTTCTCTATGCGGACGAGGCCGAACCTGTCAACTTGGGAAACCCCGAAGAGATTTCTATCTTGGACTTTGCAAAAGAGATCGTAGAGCTGACGGGAAGTAAGAGTCGAATCGTTTTCTGCCCTTTGCCTCAGAACGACCCGAAGGTGAGGCAACCCGACATCACAAAGGCAAAAAAGGTTTTGGAATGGGAGCCAAAAGTGAGCCGGCAAGAGGGGCTGAGGAGGACACTCAAATATTTTGAAGAGAAACTTGCCTCTGCGCGACAGTCTGAAGGGAAGTCGGGGTAATAGGTGGGTTTTTAAATCTTTGAAGGAGCAAGAACTTTGATCTTTAATCTATCTTCCAAAATCGATTGGGCTGTTTGAACTCCCAAGAGGATTTCAGGAAATCGTTCTTCCCCCTCCGCAAAAAAGAGTTGGAGGCCCTTGATCCATTCTTCATTGAATGAATATTGATTGAGATCTAAGCAGTCCGCAATCCCCTCAATCATGACTTCCGCCAATTTACCGCAATCCACGTTGTAGCTCTCTTCAAACGGAAAGGATAGACAAACACTTGAAGTGTTAAGTTTCCTAAGGGTGTCTAACAAAAAGGGAGAGAGATCTCTCAGTCGAAGGTAACTATATTCCCTCACCTTTCCCAAACCGACGAGGAGGACCATTCGTGGAGTGACTCTTCCCTGGGAAGGGATCAACGTCGTCTCCTGCCAATCGCCGGTCAACCTCCTCTCTATCAGGAAGCGAGATAACATTCCATTGAGCCTCCAATCAATCCATCCGGTCGATCCCTTGAGAGGCCTCTCATCCTGAAAAAATCCAGTGACAAGGACATCGCACTGCTGAACATCGACTTCTTCTGTGGAGAGAATCACGTCCATGGTTGACCTACTTTTGAGGGCATTCTCGCCGGACGGGCTTACGGATGGCTTCATTCTGGATCCGATCAAGGATGCCGTTAATGAAGCTTCCGGAATCCTCAGATCCGAAACGTTTCCCGAGTTCAATCGCTTCGTTCAGTGTTACCTTTGGAGGGATCTCTTCGCAGTAAAGGAGTTCATAGATGGCTATGCGGAGGATGGCACGATCGATGATGGTCATGCGATCCAAACGCCAGTTTTCCGAATATTTCTCGATGAGACAATCTATTTTCCGAAGGTGTTCAAGGACACCAAGGACAAGGCGTTCCATAAAATCATCTCTCTCACCACCTCTTGAAAAATGATTCTGGAATTGGGCGAGAGTTTTGATGGCGTCCTGCTTGGCGATATCTAATTGATAAAGAACCTGGAGGGCAAACTCCCTCGATCTTCTTCTCTTCCTCAATACGGCGGCTATCCCTTTCCAATCTCCTTCAAGAGATTGGCCATCTCGATCGCTGTTATTGCAGCATCGAAACCTTTGTTCCCGACTTTGGTCCCTGCCCGTTCGATAGCCTGTTCTATGGTATCGGTGGTCAAAACCCCAAAGGCGATGGGAATCTCACTCTCCAAGGTCAGGCTTGCAATTCCTTTGGTGACTTCAGTGGCGATATAAGCAAAATGGGGCGTTGCCCCGCGGATCACAGAACCCAGGCAAATGATCGCATCGTATCGACCGCTTTTGACCATCTTCTTGGCTGCGAGAGGGATTTCAAAAGCTCCAGGAACCCGAACCACTACGCAATCCGACTCCTCTGCCCCATTCCGTCTCAAGGCGTCCAATGCACCCTCCAAGAGTCGATCACTGATGAAGTTGTTGAAACGGCTCACCACAATACCGAACCTAAGTCCCTTTGCCATCAATTTGCCTTCAAGGGTCTTCACCATTTTCCTCTCCTTTCGCCTCTGAGCCTTGTAAAATGCAGGGCAAACCCTGCATCCTATGTGGTGCAGGGCTATTCCCCTGTCTTGATCGAGAGAAGATGGCCCATCTTCTTCGCTTTCGCTTTCAGGTATTCAATGTTCTCCTGATGAGGTTTTGTCTCGATGGGAACCCTCTCGACCACTTCAATTCCATATCCTTCCAAACCAATAATCTTTCGAGGGTTGTTCGTCATCAACCGAATTTTACGGAGACCCAAATCGACAAGAATCTGAGCGCCAATGCCGTAGTCCCTCATATCGGCCTTGAATCCTAACTCCTCATTGGCCTCTACGGTATCTTTCCCTTGGTCTTGGATACAGTAGGCCCTCAATTTATTGACCAATCCGATCCCTCTTCCTTCCTGCCTCATATAGACAATGACACCCTTGCCTTCTTTCTCCACCATTGCCATAGCGCTATGGAGCTGTTCCTCGCAGTCACACCGTCTCGACCCGAACACATCACCGGTCAAACATTGGGAATGCACCCTTACCAGTACCTTGTCTTCCGGGGCAATCTCCCCTTTGACCAGAGCAACATGGTGGTGGGAATCGACATCGTTTTCATATGCGATGGCCGTAAACAGCCCACCATATTTTGTCGGAAGTTTGGCCGTTGCAATGCGTCGAACCAGTGACTCTTTGCTGAGCCGATACTTGATCAGCTCAGCGATCGTAACGATCTTCAAACCATGTTCTCTGGCAAAGATTTGGAGGTCTGGCATCCGCGCCATGGTTCCATCATCCTTCATGATCTCGCAAATCACTCCGGCTGGCTTGAGCCCTGCCAATCTTGCCAAGTCGAGAGAGCCTTCGGTCTGACCTGTGCGCACCAGCACTCCACCCCTTCTTGCTCTCAAGGGGAAAATATGACCAGGTGCGACCAGATCATCTGGTGTGGCGTGGTCATCGATGGCGGTCAAAATCGTACAAGCTCGGTCAGCTGCCGAGATGCCTGTTGTCACTCCTCGACGCGCATCGATCGAAACGGTAAAGGCGGTCTGAAACCTTGATGTATTTTCAGAGACCATCATGGGCAGCCGGAGCTCATTAAGCCTCTCCTCTGTTAACGAAAGGCAGATCAGCCCCCTTCCATATTTCGCCATAAAATTGATGGCCTCAGGCGTCACCTTCTCAGCTGCCATGGTGAGATCACCTTCGTTCTCACGATCTTCATCATCGACCAAGATCACCATCTTTCCTTGACGGATGTCTTCCAATGCCTCTTCAATTCTGCTGACCATAGGACTTCCTCATTCACTTTCGATAAAACCATGTTCCTTCAAAAAAGAGAGGTCCACACCTTTGGACTTCTCATCTCCTCGATTCATCACCTTCTCGACATATTTACCTAAAATATCTGCTTCGACATTGACGCGGTCTCCCAGCTTCTTATCGATGAGGGTAGTTTTTTCAATAGTGTAGGGAATAAGGGTAATTTCTATCACCTCATCCTCATATTCGTTTACGGTTAGGCTGATTCCGTCGATGGCAATGGACCCCTTTTGGACAACATATTTTGTTATGAATTTTGGAATTCGTATTCTCAGGTGAAGAAAATCGCCCTCCCATCTCTTCTCTGAGATCACGCCGATGCCGTCGGTATGTCCTGTTACGATATGGCCCCCTAACCGATCGCTCAGTTTTAAGGCCCTCTCCAGATTGACTTGATCCCCCTCTCTTAATTCTCCTAAAACAGTTTTTTGTAAAGTTTCCGAGGAGAGGTCGACCCCGATCGTCTCCCCCCTCTTCTCCACAACGGTCAGGCAAACGCCATTTAGATTAATACTATCACCCACTTGCACCTCTGTCAAATTGATCGGTAATTCTAAGGTCAACCTCTTTCCCTGACCCCGGTGCTCAACCTTCAGAACCTTGCCTTTATCCTCTATGATTCCGGTGAACATGGTCTCACTTCCTTCTCAAGATAGCCTTCAATCTCAAGATAGCCTTCAATGAGGATGTCCTCCCCAATCCTCCTCACTCTCATTTCATTCAGACGAAAGGCTTCTGTGAGGGTTCTCTTTCCCATCCCACCAAAGATTCCTGGCGCCTCCCTGTCACCGATCAATTTTGGAGAGAGGAAGACAAAGATTTTATCGATCAGACCTTCATCCAGAAACGCGCCATTGACCCGACTTCCGCCTTCCACTAAGAGGTTCAACATCCCCATCTCTCCAAGTTTAGAAAGACAAGCCTTCAAATCGACCCTTCCCTGTTTCGAATCGACGATTAAGATTCGAACACCCTTCTTCTCTAATTTCTCGACCTTATCTCTTCCCGCCAGCTCTGTCGTTACAATGATCGTTTTCGAAGGAGAACTTTCAATCACCTTTGCCTCTTCAGGGACCCTCAGTCTACTGTCCAAAATGACACGATAGGGGTCCCTACCCTTCCTGATCCGGGTGGTTAACATAGGATCATCCTTCAAGACAGTACCAATGCCAACGACCACCCCATCTACTTGGTCTCTCATCCGGTGAACAAAACGTCTCGAGGTCTCCTCGGAAATCCATTTGGAATCGCCTTCTCTCGTCGCAATCTTTCCATCGAGTGTAGCAGCCACTTTGAGAATGACATATGGCTCTTTTTTAATAATATATTTACAAAAGGCTTCGTTCAATCTTCGGCATTCCTTTTCCAAAATCCCTACTTCCACATCGATGCCTGCGTTTCTCAGACTTTCCAGACCCCTCCCACCAACCAGCGGATTGGGATCTTCCATCCCTATCACAACCCTTCTTACTTTTGCTTCGATCACCGCAGGCGCACAAGGGGGTGTCTTGCCGTAATGGGTACAGGGCTCCAGATTGAGATAGAGAGTAGCGCCTCTGGCTTCTTCTCCGGCCTCTCTCAGGGCAACGATCTCAGCATGATCGGCTCCTGCTCCGACATGGTAGCCTTCTCCTACCACTTTGCCATCCTTGACCAGAACAGCACCAACCATAGGATTGGGCGAGGTCCTTCCCCTTCCCTTTTCGGCAAGACGGAGCGCTCGTTTCATCCACTTTTCGTCATCCATAACAAACTCTGTTTTATTTGATAAATTCGAAATCTGAATATCGAAATCCGAAACAAATCCTAAATCCAAATGATCAAATTTCCAAAACTTTTTTCATTATTCAGTTTTGATTTTGTTCTTTGTCCATTTGAATTTGTTTCGAATTTAGGATTTCGTGCTTCGAATTTATCTCTTTTTGGTTTCTTCCCTATTTCCGAGGAGTTCCTTCAGCTCGTCCATGAATTCTTGAATATCTTTGAACTGTCGGTAGACTGAGGCAAAACGGACATAAGCCACGCCATCTAAACGATGGAGTTCCTCCATCACCTTCTCTCCAATCTCAGAACTCTTTACCTCCTTCTCCCCTTTCTCTTGAAAATAAAGCTCAATGCGGTTGACGATCTTCTCAATCAGGTTGATACCGATGGGTCTCTTTTCACAGGCCTTTTTCAGGCCGTTGAAGATCTTGAGCCGATTGAAGGGTTCTCTTCTCCCATCTTTTTTGATCACCAATGGAAGGGCATCCTCTGCCCTCTCAGATGTGGTAAATCGCTTCTTACAGCCGAGACATTCCCTCCTCCGCCGAATCGTATCCTTATCCTTGCCGAGGCGGGAATCGACGACCTTGCTTTCCGAATGGTTGCAGAAAGGGCATTTCATAGGCCTTCGGCACCTTTTTTAAGTTTCAAGTTCCGAGTTCCAAGTTTTGAGTTCCATTCTTTGATCTCCAACCTTCGACATTAAGCCCTAAACTTCAAACTTGAAACCTAAAACTTTTAACTATTCACCTTCTTACTTCTGTTAAATTTTTCTACTTCAATCCCTAATTCTTTTAACATCTCTTTGGCTAAGGCATCCGCATAACCTTCCTCGTACACGATCCTCTGGATGCCAGCATTGATGATCATCTTTGAACAGATAATGCAGGGGTGGTTCGTGCAGTAGAGAGTGGCTCCTCGAATCTCCACCCCATGGTAGGCTGCCTGGATAATCGCATTCTGTTCAGCATGAAGGCCACGGCAGAGCTCATGACGTTCCCCAGAAGGGATGCCCAGCTTCTCACGGAGGCAGCCAATGTCTATGCAGTGTTCCAATCGGGAAGGAGCGCCATTATAACCTGTTGCCAAGATCTTCTTATCTTTAACGAGGAGAGCACCCACTTGTCTTCGAAGGCAGGTGGACCGTTTGGCGACAAGGTGGGTGATGTCCATGAAATATTCTTCCCAAGAGGGCCGACGAGGATGAACCTTTTTTTTCTTTTTCTCTTTCAAGGGCGAGCCATTAAGAAGATATGTTCAAATTCCAAATTACAAATCCCAAATTCCAAATAATACCCAATAACCAAATTCCGATCACAACAAGTTTTGGATATTGATTATTGGAATTTATTTGGATATTGGTGCTTGGGATTTGGTGCTTATCTTCTTAAAGTTTTTCCTTTCAAGGGTTTCGATCTTTTCCAGGCGCTTTTTGTGTCTCCCGCCAGCAAAAGGGGTGTTCAACCACACCTTGACAATCTCTTTCGCCAGATCTCTTCCCACGATCCGGCCACCGATGACCAAGATATTTGAATCATTGTGCTCCCGACTGCATCGAGAAGAGTAAAGATCATTCACCAAAGCGGCTCTCACTCTGGGAAATTTATTAGCCAAGATGGACATCCCGATTCCAGTCCCGCAGATGAGGATCCCCTTTTCCAACTCTCCTCTTGATACTTTCTCAGCCACCAAAATACCAAAGTCCGGATAATCGACCGAATCCTCGGTGAACGTCCCCATATCGATGGGTTCGACATTGATCGATCTCAAAAGGGCCTTCAATTCTTCTTTGAGCTCGAAGCCGCCGTGATCACAGGCCAAACCAATCTGCATAATCCTATCCTGAGAACTTTCGGAAGATGAGTGTGGCATTGGTTCCGCCGAATCCAAAGGCGTTGGACATCGCCACTGTCAAAGGTTGGCGCCTTGCCACGTTGGGGACATAATCGAGATCGCACTCTGGATCCGGAACTTCATAGTTGATCGTAGGTGGGATGATGCCATCCCGAATGGCTAACAGGGTGAAGATGGCCTCTGTGCTTCCTGCAGCCCCTAAGAGATGGCCAGTCATCGATTTGGTTGCGCTGATGGCTACCTTCTTGGCGTGTTCGCCAAAAACCGTTTTAATGGCTTGGGTCTCTGTGAGGTCATTGAGTGGGGTGGAGGTTCCGTGGGCATTGATGTAGTCGATCTCCTCCGGCCTTAATCCTGCATCTTTAATCGCCATTCGCATACACCTTGCAGCTCCCTCCCCTTCCGGAGGTGGCGCGGTAATATGATAGGCATCACCTGTATATCCATAGCCGATCAATTCCCCATAGATCTTTGCGCCTCGCTTCAATGCAAATTCAAGTTCCTCTACGATGAGGATGCCTGCACCCTCTGCTACGACAAACCCGTCGCGATTCTTCTCAAACGGTCGGCAGGCCTTCTCTGGTTCTTCGTTTCGAGTCGAGAGGGCCTTCATCGCATTGAACCCGGCAACGGTCAGGGGAGTAATATTGGCTTCCGTCCCGCCGGCGATGATAGCATCTGCATCCCCATAGACAATGGCCCGAAAGGCGTCTCCGATACAATGGGCCCCTGTGGCGCAAGCTGTCACCACACAGGTATTCGGTCCCTTTGCTCCGAAATGGATGGCAATGTGGCCGGAGGCTAAATTCGCAATGAGCATAGGGATAAAGAAAGGCGAGACACGACTTGGCCCTTTTTCTAAAAGGATTTGGTGATATTTCTCGATAGTGGGCAACCCGCCCAGTCCCGTACCCACGATCACACCGATTCGCTCACAGTTCTCAGGTGTGATCTTCAACTGGGCATCTTCTGCGGCCTCCTTTGTCGCCGCCAGCGCATACTGAATGAAGAGATCCATTTTTTTGACCTCTTTCTTTTCGATGCATGCCTCCGGGTTAAACCCCTTCACTTCACCTGCAATTCTTGTTTCGAGTCCACTGGGATCGAACCGCGTCAGAGGGCCAATGCCTGATCTGCCTTCACAGATGTTCTTCCAAGCCGTTTCGGTACCGATCCCAGTGGGGAGGACCAGCCCCACCCCTGTGACGACTACTCTTCTTCTCAAAACACCAAACCTCCTTAAAATACGTTAGGCTCATGGCTTAATGAGCGATATGGCTTTGGATATATTCGATGGCATCGCCTACGGTCAAGATCTTCTCGGCATCCTCGTCGGAAATCTCCATGTTGTACTGCTCCTCCAGAGCCATGACCAGTTCCACCAAGTCGAGGGAGTCCGCTCCTAAGTCATCGACGAACTTGGCCTCGGGCGTTACTTCGCTTTCATTAACACCTAATTGCTCTACAATGATCTCTTTGACCTTCTTCGTAACGTCATTGGACATGAAATCACCTCCTTTACCCTAATCCACCTAATCTCCTCACATATAGATGCCACCATTGACGTTCAAGACCTGTCCGGTAATATAACTCGAAGCCTCGGAAACAAGAAAGAGTACAGCTTCTGCCACATCCTTCGGTCGGCCAAGGCGCTCCATGGGGATCATTCGCCTCAACCCATCCTTAACCTTTTCAGGGAGGGCATCGGTCATTGGCGTTTCGATATAACCGGGGGCGATCGCATTCACATTGATACCTCTCTGTGCAAACTCTCGTGCGATGGTCTTGGTGAGACCGATCACCCCTGCCTTTGAAGCAGAATAGTTTGCCTGGCCCGCATTCCCCATTTCTCCGACGACCGAGGCGATGTTGACGATCTTTCCTTTTCGCTGCTTTGACATGTGCCGGATGACCGCTTTTGTACAATTAAACGTCCCTTTCAGATTGACATTGAGAACAGCGTCCCAATCTTCCTCTGTCATCCTCAGAATTAACTTATCCCGGGCAATCCCGGCGTTGTTCACCAAGATATCGATTTGACCGAACTTCTCCAAAATGGTCCCGACCATGTGCTCCACATCATTCGCATCGGCCACATTCACCTTGATCGCCATAGCCCTTCGACCGAGGGCCTCGATCTCCTTTGCTGCCTCCTCCGCCTTCTCAAGATTGATATCTGAGACAACAATATCCGCGCCTTTTTGGGCGAGAAGGAGGGCAATGGCTCTTCCGATTCCCTGAGCTGCTCCAGTCACCAAAGCCACCTTCCCCTGTAGTTCCAATCTTTCCACCTTCCTAAGAAATCTTTTTTAGAGTCTATAGATCCTCGACGTTCCCAGTCCCTACATTTGGGTCGATCCGTTTCATCAAACCGGAGAAAACCTTTCCAAGCCCTATCTCCAGTACCTTCTCGACTCCCCCTCTGATCATTCTCCGCATGGATTCTTCCCAGCGGACAGGACTCGAAACCTGAGCCGCTAATAATCGCAAAGTTCTTTACCCATTCCGACATATTGAGAGCCTTGTCCCGGGAAAATAAAGGCTATTACCCTCATAAATTACCTGTCCCGATCATTTCTTTCCAGCATACTCTTTAATCAATTCTTGGCCGATCACGTTCCGTTGGATCTGATTGGTTCCCTCGTAAATCTGGAGGATTTTGGCATCCCGCATCATCTTTTCGACAGGATACTCCCTCATGTATCCATAGCCTCCGAAGATCTGGACCGCATCGGTCGTCACCTTCATGGCCACATCACTGGCGAATAACTTTGTCATTCCCGAAACCTTTGAAATCTCTTTGGGGTCGTCCGACTGGTCAATATAATGGGCCACAGAATAGACCAATGCCCTCGCGGCCTCCACCTGAGTTGCCATATCCGCCAGAATGTGTTGAACTGCTTGAAAAGAGATGATCTTCTTTCCAAACTGTTCCCTTTCCCGAGCATAACGGACTGCTTCATCAAGAGCACCCTGTGCCAATCCCACACCCTGAGCCCCCACTCCGGGACGGGTCCGATCGAAGGTTCTCATGGTGATGATGAATCCCATCCCTTCTCTTCCGACCAAATTCTCCCTCGGAACAAAACAATCCTGGAAGACCAGCTCTCGGGTCGTAGAGGCCCGGATGCCCATCTTCCTCTCTTTTTTGCCAAAAGTAAAGCCCGGAGTTCCCTTCTCCACAATGAAGGCGCTTGCTCCCCTCAGACCTTTTGACCGGTCCGTCATCGCAATGATCGAGTAGATCTCTGCCTCGCCTCCATTGGTGATCCACTGTTTTGTTCCATTTAAGACGTACCCACCCTCGGTGCGGGTAGCGGTTGTTCTTATGGCACTGGCATCGCTTCCAGCATCGGCTTCTGTCAAACCAAAAGCGGCCAATCTCTTTCCCTTGGCGATATCCGGAAGGTATTTCTCCTTCTGCTCAGGGCTGCCATAAAGCATGATCGGATGGGCACCCAAACCACTCCCTGCATAACTGACGGAGACTCCCATACAGACTCGACTCAATTCCTCAACAGCCAAGCAATTCTCCAGGACACCTCCTCCAAAGCCTCCATACTCCTCCGGGATGGAGATGCCGAAGAGGCCCGCGTCCCCACAGATCCTCATGATCTCCCAGGGAAACTCTTCCTTTTCATCCAACTCCGCCCGAACCGGTATCACTTTATCCACTGCAATTTTCCGGGCCAGGTCTTGGATCATCTTTTGTTCGGGCGTCAGAAAATAGTCCAATCGAGGTCCCTCCTACCCATTATCGATGACAATCATTGAATCGCCTTGATCGGCTCTTTCGTCTTCTCCTGCCTCTTCTGTCCCAGCCGCAGCAGATGCTGTTTCTCCTCGATTTCTTGGGTCAGATGTTCATTCAGTTTATTCTTTGCCAGATTCGAGGCTAAGAGAATCGCATTCATAATCGCCTTGGCATTCGATGCACCATGGCAGATGACGCAGTTTCCATTAATTCCTAAGAGGGGCGCTCCTCCATATTCGGAATAGTCCAATCTTTTCTCAAGACGGCGAATCGCACGCCTCATGAGAAAGTAAGCCACCCGAGCCCTTATATTATCCTTCGCCTCTCCTTTGAGGATCGCATGGATCGTTTCCCAGAGCCCTTCGCTAATCTTAAGGGCCACATTTCCTACAAAGCCATCACATACGATGACATCCACTTCCCCACTATTGAGATCCCGGCCTTCCACATAGCCGATATAGTTCATATCGGTACTTGAAAGAATCTCGTGAGCTTCTCTGGTCAGCTCGTTCCCCTTCCCTTCCTCTTCCCCATTGCTCAACAAACCAATCCTCGGCTCTTCCTTTCCCAGGATATACTTTGCATAGGCCCCCCCCATAATGGCGAACTGCACGAGATGAAAGGGTTTACAATCCACATTACCGCCAGAATCGATGAGGATGGTGGAGCCCTTTGTGCTGGGATGGACAGTGGCAATGGCGGCTCGGTCCACGTCCTCCAACTTTTTGAAAATGTACATGGCCAGGGCCATGGCTGCCCCTGAATTTCCTGCAGAGACCACCCCACTCACTTGTCCTTCCTTTGCCAAATCGAAGGCGACCTTGATGGAGGTATCCTTCATTCTCCGGAGGACGACGGAGGGAGAGTCATGCATGGCCACCACATGTGAGGCGTGACGAATGTAAATCGGAAGCTTCGAGGTAGGATATTTGGATAGCTCCTTGCTCACCTGGTCTTCATCTCCAACTAAGACCACCTTCATGCCATACTTTTTAGAAGCCCAATAAGCTCCCTCGACGATCGTTTGGGGAGCAAAATCCCCTCCCATGGCATCGACTGCAATTTTCATCTCGCACCTTCCGTTCTCACCATCTTAACCATTTACCCCGCACTTTCTATAAGTACGGGGTTTATTTCTCTTCTTCGACCGTGATGACCTCCTTGCCCTTATAGTATCCACAGTGGCCACAGACATGATGAGGGAGCAGAGGCTCGTGACATTGGGGACAAAGAGAGTAAGTGGGAGGAGTCAACTTATCATGAGCCCGACGTTTATCCCTTCTTGATGATGAGTGCCTGCGTTTTGGAACTCCCATGCTTAGGCATCCTTTCCTAAATAGTTATTAGTTAAGAGTTGTGAGTTATGAGTAAGAAAATTTTTCATTCATAACTCTTCATTCTTCATTTATCAATCAACCTTCAATTTTTTAAGAACTGAGAAACCTGATACGAATTCTTCTTTCACACATTCGCAAGAGGAGAGGTTGAGATCTTTCCCACATACCGGGCAGAGTCCTTTGCACCCCTCATCACAGAGGGGTTGGTAAGGGATCTCCAAAAAGATCTGTTCGCACGCGATTTCGGAAACGTGGATCTCCCCTCCCTCGAAGAAACCCGATTCCATATCCTCTGTCTCCAATTCAGCCTCTTCATCAAAGGAGGCACCTTTTAAAGGGTGGAGTGTAAGTTCAAAAGCTGAAGAGAGAGGATATGAGAATTCTTTTAAACACCTTACACATTGCAATTTGAGACTCGTTTGCACCCTTCCCTTCATCAAGACGGATTGGCCGGCTTTCCAGATTTTGACCTCTGAGAAAAGCGGGGTATCAAAGTCGAAGTCGATCTGTGAGAAGTTTTCCAAATAGGACAACAAGGAAGCCCTTTCTTCAGTCCACTTCAGATCGAGCCCCTCATCAGGAATTTCATCTAATTTCAAGGTAAGCATTTTCTTTCCATTTAAATGGATAAACCCCGTTAGAAAAGACGGGGCTTTAGACCCCACCCTTCCTGCCTGCGGTAGGCAGGTCTAAGATGAATCCCGTTAGAGATGTATCTCTAAACGGGATGAATATTATTTATTTTTATCATCCCCGCCATACCTGTCTGCCCCTGCCCGACGGCAGGCGGGGACAGGCAGGAATGGCGGGCTTTCTAACGAGGTAAATTTAGAGAGATAAGTATATGAAAATATTTTTTTTGTCAAGAAAAATTGGAGCGAAATAGGGAACGTTAACGCTTTCGTTTGAAAAAATTTTCCCAATATGTTAACAGATTTATGGATTATCCCGCAAGGGGATGTGAGAAAAATTTATACAGTCCCGTTTTCGACACTTTTAAAAAGGGGGAAGGAAAATGGAAGGGATGAATAAGATACCGAGGAAGCCGATTCGGATCACGGATACGACATTTCGGGATGGGCATCAGTCGAGTTTGGCGACACGGATGTGGACGGAGGACATGGTGCCGATTGCAGAGGAGTTGGATCAGGTGGGGTTTCATTCGGTGGAGATGTGGGGAGGGGCGACCTTTGATGTGGCCCATCGGTTTTTGGGAGAGGATCCTTGGGAGAGGGTGAGGACGCTGAAGAAGTTGATGCCGAGGACGCCGTTCCAGATGCTGCTTCGGGGGCAGAATTTGGTGGCTTATCGGAATCATCCGGATGATTTAGTGGAGGTGTTTGTGGAGAAGTCGGCGGAGGTGGGGATTGATATCTTTCGTTGTTTTGATGCGGTCAATGATGAGCGTAACTTTGAGACGGCCTTTAAGGTGATCAAGAGGATGGGCAAGCATATACAGGGGACGATCTGTTATTCTCTGACGGAGCGGAGGATGGGGGGTCTGGTCTATCATCTCGACTATTATCTTGAGAAGGCGAGGGTTCTTGAGGAGATGGGGTCGGATTCTTTGTGTATTAAGGATATGGCGGGGTTGTTGGCGCCTTATGATGCCTATGAGTTGATCAGGGCGCTCAAGCAGACGGTGAGGATTCCCATACAGCTTCATACGCATTATACGAGTGGGATGGCGTCGATGACGTATCTCAAGGCGATAGAGGCGGGGGTGGATGTGATTGATACGGCGTTAGCGCCCTTTGCGCTTCGCTCGTCGCAGCCTGCGGTGGAGCCGGTTATTGTGGCGTTGGAGGGGACGCCATGGGATTCGGGTTTGGATTTATCGAGGTTATTGAAGCTTGGGGAGTATTTGGAGACGATAGCGCCCAAGTATCGGGACTTTTTGGATACGACGAAGATGGCGGTGATTGACACAGGGGTACTTATGCACCAGATCCCTGGAGGAATGACCTCGAATATGGTGAGTCAACTCAAACAGCAGAAGGCCATCCACCGCATCGATGAAGTTTATGCTGAACTTCCAAAAACTAGGAAAGACTTGGGGTACCCTCCTTTGGTGACCCCCACCTCGCAAATTGTTGGGGTTCAGGCGGTCCTGAACGTCCTTTTTGGTCGTTACAAAATGGTACCCATGGAGACTCAGGATTATGTCTACGGCCTTTATGGGAAGCCACCTGTGCCTATCTCGGAGGAGATCAAGAAGTTGGTTCTCAAGGGTTATAAGA
>Ga0315312_1001258_pt1 | contig 20542 bp, 15 predicted proteins | sample TDP7_MG_FD_203629 | JGI IMG/M metagenome (GOLD analysis project Ga0315312, IMG submission 203629) | Freshwater sediment microbial communities from Lake Towuti, South Sulawesi, Indonesia - TDP7 | ecosystem: Environmental > Aquatic > Freshwater > Lake > Sediment | place: Indonesia: South Sulawesi... | reverse complement strand
CCAGCAACTTTCCAATCCCCGTAGACAGCTTTAACTTCAATGAAAACAGGCCCGGACTCCGCAACAGTAACGTTGGTGCCCTCTATGGGCTTGCCCTGTGGAAAGGGGCCGAACCATTTGGCCCCTATATTTATAATTGTCTGGAAAAGCTGATGCCAATCCTCCCTCCCGAGGCTTTTCGTTGGGTCGTAGGGCTTATAGTAAAGATATTGCATCGTGTCGGAAATGCCATACCAATCAGAGAATTCCTTAGTGAAGCTTGCTTTATAGTATGTGTTCGATACGTTTATGTAGGGCTTATCTGGGGGGCCTATCTCCCTGTTTAGGTCTGTTGCATATATTGGCTCAGTGGCAGCGGGATTTCCCCAATAAATGTTGTATTCAGCGGTCGAAAAAGCAGAGCAATTAGCCTGCCAGACAACATTACAAGACGCGACATATCCAGACTCATAAGTTGACACATTGTAAACTTGGCTCGGAATTTCCACGCCATCTGCGTTAGCAACTCGAACCTCCTTTGTCGCATTCAAACATTGTTTATCCGGAATCTCCAGAAAATATTCTGCAGGCTCTAAAACCCGGTCGATTCCAACAGTATCTTTCAAGGGAAGAGGGGACGGAAGCGAGTACTGCCAATCTTCAAATTGTTCTGCCTGCTGATTTGTACGACCGTAGGCCGGTAAGAACATACCTGTGATGCTCATAGACGCTGCCAAGAACAGAATAAGAATCAGCAAAACTGACTTCCTTACATGAAAATTTTTAGCCAACTCTACCAACCCAGCCTTTCTATTGAATTTACAATATGAGTATAAAAGGTTTTTTGAACTTTTTCAGAAAAAAGACAGAAAGTTCCACAAAAACACTAGGAAGTTCGAGGAAAACAATAAAAATGGCAAATGATAAAGTGCTTCAGAAACTAGGAGGGGCCTAAGACGGCAGTTCAAGTCGAGGTGACAAGCGACAAGGTTACATATGAACCAGGCGAAAACGTAAGTATAACAGCCATCATAAAAAACAACGAAGAGGAAGCCATAAAAGGTCTAATCGTCAACTTTACCATTAAAGATGCCCTTGGCGCAAAGATCCACGGTGCCTCTAGGGTAATAGATAAAATTGAAGGCGGATTCACCGAGTTTGTTTCTATAACTTGGAAGTCCGGCAGAAAAACACCTATAGGTTACGCTGCAAATGTACACGTTGAATCTAGTGGAGAATCCTTAGGACAAGGAAGGGTTATATTTGATGTTGCTAAGTGGACGCAGGTCCCAAGATATGGATTTTTCGCTATCTATGGTTATAAAGGTAAAACTCCGACACCTTGCGAAGAACACATTGATGAAAAAGTGGCAGACATGGCGAAGTTTCACATTAACTCCATTCAATTCTATGATTGGTTTGAACATCATGGAGACTATACGCCCCCAAGAAAGGGTGTATATCACATAAAAGGCTTGGATAATTACACTGACGCTGAGAAGGTTTCGGAGAAGATTAGTCAAGCACACAAACACGGAATGAAGTGTATGGCCTATGTGGTCGTCTACGCTGTTGCAGATGCCGTCCTTAAGGAGCATCCAAATTGGGCATTAACAGATGAGAAAGGAGTGCCTCTCCCTTTTGGAGGCGAGGACTTTAGGCTTCAATATGTTTATCCTGGAAGAGAAAGCGGGTGGCATGACTACGCCATGGATCAGTTTGTTAAGTCTATGCGGATTTTCGGCTGGGACGGGATGCACGTAGACCAGTATGATAGCATGTATAAGGCCTACTGGAACGGCAGAGAAGTAGATTTGGTGAAACCCTTCATTGACTTCGTTGATGATACTCGGGAGGCTGTTAGGAAAGTCGACCCGAAGGCTGCCGTGACTTTTAACACCATAAATAAAAGACCACCCCAACTTATTGAATCTTCGACGGAAGACTTTGTCTACGTTGAAACCTGGATTACTCCTACCTATAATGATATTGCCGATATGATTAGGAGTTGCCGTGATATAGGTGGTGGTAAAGCGTTTGTTTTGGCTGCTTATACGCCCAAAAATTCTTCAAAGGCTACGATGTTGTTGCTCGACGCGGTTATTTTCGCGAATCAGGGTTTCCACATTGAGCTTGGCGAGGGAAATTGCATATTGGCCGACGCATACTTCCCCCGCTATGACAAATTGTCCACAGATGCTGCGAAAGCCCTAAGGAACTATTATGGACATATTACCCGCTACGAAGAGTACATTTATGGCAGCGATGTTGAAAGGTCGGGAGAGGGGGCTACTGTGACAAGTCATCCGTTTAGCACTGCCGTAGAGGCGAATAAAATATACGTGGTCAACTACCGTCGAGTTCAAGGCGGTGAACCAACCGAGCTTATCTCGCATCTAATCAACTTTAGAGGCATAACAGACACGAATTGGAAGGGGCCAGAAGAAAAGGGGCATCAACTTGTTCCAACCGTATCAAACAATGTCGGGGTTAAGATGCCCTTGCCGGATGGAAAAAAGGTCGTTGCCGTATATCTGTCCTCACCTGATGAGGGAACTGGTGATCCTGTCAAACTGGACTACGAGGTTGAAAACGACTACATTCATTTTACTGTGCCCAGTCTTCACTATTGGAGCACTATCATTGTAAAGCTCAGTTGAAGATAATTAAAATTGGATCTTAGATTCTAAAATGCTTCAGTTACTCCTTTTTTCTCTCGGAAATCTCTTTGGTATCTGCCCACTTATTGCTAAGATAACGCTCAAAACTACCATTCGCTGGTATTTATCTTTAGTAGTTGAGGCATGGAAAACAAGACTAATAGATACAGTACCAAGGGTTTCGAAAAGGAACGTTTATCCATTTCTTTTTTGTCTCCATTTACTATATAGATAGGTGTTTTTGTTCTATTTAATTAGAGAAAAAGGGGGTTGGGGTTGAATGCTAATTCTTTTCTAGGGGCAGCCTTGTTGCCAGTTCCACCCTAGGATTTGCAGGTCGTCCACGTCCACGAAGGCGTCGAAGCTGAAGTCTGCTTGTGGGTTATAGCCTGTGTCTCCTTTACCTTTTTGCCAAGACCATCCTAGGATTTGCAGGTCGTCCACGTCCACGAAGTTGTCGTTGCTGGCGTCGCCCGGGAATTTTATCTTCACAGTGCCGTCGGCCAAATAGTTGTTTGCTGTGTTGATTTCAGCTGCAACCACGCTGACGTTGGCGGATATGGTGTATATTACACACTTTTTGACTCCGGTTGGGTTCCATGTGAAGGTAATGTTTCTGCTGGCTTTGGAAGCCAAGGTGACGACGCTTGGTGTGCCGATGACGTATCTTCCAGTGGTGTTTCCGTAGTTGGCTGTGACGGTAAAGGTTTCTTCGAAGTCACCCGGGTTTTGCACTGTGACGTTCACTTTGATATCCGTCCAAGCGTTGTATCCCTGGGTGATGGGGTCTAGACCTTCTTTCGGGCAGTAGGCCTTGACATTGGTGACAGCCACATCGTGGACTCCGGGTACACTCCTCTCCTCCCCAATGGTGTAGGTTAGTGGGTTGGTCAGCCGCGTGTACAGGTCTTTGGCGTAGGTGTAGTTGGCATTGGTGTGGAAGCCAACTGCCATCTTAGCCGTTTTGGTGTTGCAGGTGCCGTTCCAGTAGGGGGATGCTTCGTCGCCGTCCTCGCTTCTTATGCCGATGAAGGATGTGGTGCCTGCGCCGTTTAGGTTGATCACAGCAGTACCGACGGGGTTGTTGGATGCGTTTGTGTTTTGTAAGTCTAACCATGTCTTGTCCCAGTCCGCGCACCATGCTAGGCTTTTAGGCGTTCGGGTCACGTTGCCCGGCTTCTGGGTTACGCTGAAGGTTTCGATGACGCTTGCGGCGTTGGGGCGGGTAAGCAAAGACATAGCGGTTGTGTTGCTGTGTACGCCTATTGTCATAAGCTCGTAGTTGACGGTGCCATTGCAGTTAAATGTTATTGTGGCGGTCACCCAAGGGGTATATGCGTAAAATCTAACCTTTATCGTGGTGTTGTAGCAGCCACTTGGTCTTCCTTGCGCGGTTCCCCAGTCACTTATGATTCCTTCAACGTCGGCGAAAACTGGTCCATTATTAACAAGGGTTGTGTTACCGCTGTAGGACCAGTAGCCGAACCAGCCGTCCTCGATATTGATTTCACCTGAGAAACGTATGACTGGCACGAGAATACTGCTCATTGAGGTGGTGGTTGAACTATAGCCTAGGATTTTTACCTCCTTTAGAGCTCCTTCCATGTCTCCCGTGGAGTTGTAGTAGGAGTTGGCGACATCCTGTGTGTAGTATGTTGGGGTAACTTTTTTTATTCTTATTTGCACAGAGAGGTCAGTCGGGTAGGAGGGCTTTGGAGGGCTTAGTTTGTTGTAAATAATGTAGTAGGTGTCTTCTTTATTTGCCGTGACATTCGCCAAGAAGACTACATTCAATGATTCAACTCCTGCTGGAATGATCGTTTCGTTATAAACTTGGCATGGGATTTCCACCCCATTTGAAGTATAGACGCGGATTTCGTCAATTGATTGGCATGTGCCGGCGCCTGGGCGGAAGAAGACATCTACGGGCTCAAGGGTGCGGCTTTTGCCAATGGTCTCTGTGACGTTGATTGGGGTGTATGTACTCCAGCCAGACGGTAGTGAGAAGCCTGGGGTTGGAGGACCATTCTCCGTTAAGACCTCTAGGGTTGATTGCAGCAAGTTGGTCAGTTTGTTGTAGAGTTCCTGCGCGTAGGTGTAGTTTGAGTTGGCGTGCCAACCAACTGCCATGTTAGCCGTAAACACTTGTCCCGATCCGTTCCAGAACATGGAACACTCATCTGGACCTGACGTGTAGTCAGTCCTCATTAAGCCAACGAAGGATGTGGCGTTCGTTACTTCAACACGGGCTAAGGGGAAGTCTTCAGGTAACTGCAAAACTGCGAAGCCGTGGGTGTTGTTAGGCCCCGTTGTATTCTGGAAGTCTATCCAAGTTCCATTCCAGTCGGTTGTGAAAAAGTTTCCACTTCCGAACGGAGGCTGGGTCACGTTATAGCTTTCGATGGCGCCTGATGTCTTGTTGGGGAAGGAAACCATTGTTATATACACCTTATCTGTGGCCATGTTTGGCTTCAGCCAATCGTAGGTTTTCTCGCCGGTGGTGTAGAAGCTGTATGTGGTGATGAACCACTCATTGTAGGCGAAGAAGCGTAGCTTTGAGGTGATGTTGATGAGGCCGGCAGTCGCAGCAGGCCCTGTCCAGATTGCTGCTCCGTCAATATCAACGAAAATGGATCCGTTTCTTTTGGAGTCGAAGGTTGAGGCGCCAGCGTAATTCATGAAGAAGTATGTAGCGCCCTCTGTTCTTGCAGCGGGACCGAATATCCAGCCGCTTTCCCTGAATATTTTTAGGGTTGAGCTGTAGTCCCAGATGTAATTTTCGTCCCCGGTAGCAGTGTGTCCGAGGCTTGCTTCCCTGCCCACGTATGTTTGGTACTCAGAATTGTTAATCATCGCCTCTATTTCGATTATTGGTTTGCCTGCTCGCGTTGCCACTTTTAGATCGGTTGCGTAGGGTCCGGGTGGCGGGGCTCCTGGCCTGTGGTAAACAATATAATAGGTGACTTGGCTATTTGCGTTGCAGTTCACTTGGAAGACAACGTTGCATGATTCAACATATCCCCCCGAATAGGTTACGTTGTAAACTTGGCAGGGCACTTCAGTTACATTGTCTGGAGCAATGACTCGAATCTCATTGGGAGAGCTGCAGTTATTGGGGCTCGGATAGAAGAAGATATCCACGGTCTCATTAACGCGGTTTATTCCAGCCGCCTCAACGAAGGTTATGGGGTTCCATGACATCCATCCGGTCGGTGGCTCAAACTCCGATGCAGTTGAAACTGGTAAAGCACTCAATATCCCTAGAATTAGCAAAGCAACCAGTGTTAGACTAGTTTTCTCAATTTTCATATCGATCTCCGAAATATTTGATTACTGAAGATTTATATAAATACTTTGAAACAAAATTCTATGTGATCAGAAATTTTTGTGAAGATGGCGAGAGAAAATTCTATTTATTCTTTACTGTACACTCGTAAATGGGATTAAGCCAAAGGTTACTCCTTTGGCCTTGTTCCAAAAGGCTCGCGACTCAGACTCAAATTTAATGTTTAAGAATTGAATAATAGAAAAAAGGGGGGTTTAGAGAGTTTTTAGGGTTCGTTTTCTGTAGAATATCACTGAAGCAGATGCAACGATCACTATCGCAGCTATGGCAATCCAAGGTGCCATCAACGCGAGCTTGTCCAGTGCGCTGACCTCGCCGCCTACACCGGTTGTTTTAACGTTTCCGTTTCCATCGAACGTTATGTCCTGGTATTTGTTGATCTGAACCAGCGAGCTAAAGCTATCCAGTAGGGCTTCTTGTTCAGCTTGGCTTGCAGTGAAGGCCATATCTATAATATTGGAGTCCCTACCCATGGCCGGTGGGTCTCCGCCCTCGCCGCCACAGAACCTGAATAATGGGAACCAGAATGATAGTGATGCATCCGTTACCTGGCGCCAGTTACCTTCGTCATAGCCGCCTACAACCACGACGAACCTCCATGTTTGACCCCTTGGATCCCCTATCTCAGAGAAGGGCACCTTCATTTCAATGGCAGACGGGTAGATATCGGGGTTCCCACGGCAGAAGCCGTCTGTGGTATGGTTGTACCATGTTCCGTTAGCGAGCTGAACCCTCGGGAATTTCCTGACGCCAAGCGCATCATCAGTAATGTCGATGACGACCTCCCAACGGCATGTAGCAGCGAATTCGAAGTTCCCGTTCATCGTTGCAGTCGTGTTACCTGAGCCTGAAACCCTGTCCTTATCGATATAAACCTGACAGAATGCTTTTGAACCGAAGCCCGAATTGTTGCCTCCCCACTCTTTTGCGATGGCCGTGTTACCCATATTCTCATATCTTACCATTATATACAGAAATGAGGAGTCTGCCGTCACCCTGAACTCTCTTAGGTCAACCATTCCACCATGCTTATACCAATAAGGTTCAACGCCTGAACCGCCAAATTTGTCCGTATATGCGAGGGCTTTATAAGAGCTGTCATAAGGAGCCCATGGCGCTCCAGCTGAATCGGGGCCCGGGGGCGGATCGTGTGTACAGTTCGGGTATATTATTGAACCGTTTCCCGTGTCGTCAAAGGCTAGGTCATTCCATATGCCTTCTCCAGAATGGCCAACAAAAGTGTTGTCACCACCCGCAATTCCAGTCCAGTCGCTTGGGTCTCCGTCAATGGTCTTAGTCGATGGCGCAGTAACAGAAACGCTAAGCATTCCAAAGAACAGTGAAATGACTAGAAGTAAAGCAATTTTCCCCTTCATATCGATCTCCGAAATATACTGATGTAAGATTAATTATTTAAATCATTTGAAACAAAGTTCCATATCTAAGGAAAATTATTTTCAATGTCCCGCAAAAAATTCCATCTTCATGTTAAATGAAACTCGTTTTAAATTTAGCTACACATTCACGCATTCCATGGAAATATCCCTCAAAGGTGCAAATAACAAAAATCCTTAATTGAGACCCCCTCCTCATTCCTATTTGAGAAATTTCACTGAAGACTAAACTAAAGAGGCTACTACCCATAAGACCAGGACTCCTGATAGACTCCGATTACTTAAAAACAATGAAGATTAGAAAAAGTATACTAAAGGAAAGGAGAAAATGATTGAATGCCCTTGCTAAAACGCTTTAAATTTTTGGAGCACACAGCCGACGCATACATCGCCGCCTATGGAAACACCCTAGAAGAGGCCTTTGAAAACGCAGCTTTGGCCACCTTTGAAGTCATGACCGACATAAAGAAGGTTAAACCTCGCATAGAAGATAACGTGGAAGTGGAAGCCCACGACGAATACGCCCTCCTTTACAGTTGGCTGGAGGAACTCCTGATCAAGTTTGAAACCACTAACAACCTCTATTCCAGCTTTAAGGTTTCTCCCATAGAAAGGACACCTAGCGGCCTGAGATTAAGGGCAAAGATTTGGGGGGAGCCCCTTAATCCAGAGAAACACTTGCAAAAAGTCGGTGTTAAGGCGGTTACTTACCATCAGATGGAAATCGTGAAAAGGCCAAAGATCGTAACTGTCAAATTCATTCTGGACATTTAACAATACCTAAACGTTCGCTAGAGAAACTCTGACCATTGTTTAAAAGAGCCGCTTAAGCCACGCATTTAACCGTATCGAAAGCCCTAGACAGATTAATCATAGAAGAAGAATGGTAAGGATAACTGCCGACGCCCTTTATATTCAAGGGATCATCGAATCAAGAGGGTGATTTCTTCAACCAGGGTTTCGGGGACGATGTTTCTTTTCCCTCTTCTCGTAAACGTGACAAAGCCTAGGCTTTCCAGCGCCTTCAGGTCTTGGTAGACGTTCTTCACGTTCCTGCGAATCTTCTGTGCAAGTTGGTTTATGGACTCCACCCGTAAGCCCGCTAAGCTATGGAGTAACTCTAACCTTTTCGGGGTTAGAAGGTTCATTTTCTTGGAGCTTATCTCGCGCAGTTCTTGAATGACATAATCGAATTCTCCGCTTTCTATGTAGGCCCGGTATGCATGGACCAACTCCGCCCACTCGAAGTACACGTTGAGCATGTCTTTACGCACTTTCTTTTTCAAGTATAGTTCTTCGAACTTCTCAAAGGTCATGTCGTACTCCTTCTCGAGGGCTTTGATCCGCCCGCGCACCTCCTCCGACGTCAGCCCCCGAACAACTCTAACCAACATTTCCCTCCCTCTACTACTTTAATAACCAATTTATGAGAACTCAATTAAAGCTTCATTGGTTTTTAAACCATAAATGTCAAATGGTCTGCTGGAACTATAGGATTAAAATACGCCTTTTAATAATTACACCTGACAGGTGGTGCCGGATGACTACGAAAAGGAAAGTTACTATTTCTCGAAGGACAGCACTTGATGCAATCCTCATTTTTCTGTTAGTAATTTCTGCGATCTACGCTGCCTATGTTACGTGGTTTAAACCTGCCAGCATAAGAATCGTTTCAACCCAATGGCATCACTTAACCAACATAACCAGCTACCAAGACGCAGGGAAAGAATTAATTCTCAATTGTGCTCCAGATGGAGGGTCGCTCACCCCAACAGTTAAAATCTCCTTTTCTTCCCCCTCGGTGTTTAGGGTGCAGATGTCCATCACGGGTGACATTCCAAGGGGAACAGGCGTACCAGTTTACTCCTTGAGTGAAACAGAGGGTTTCCTAACCCTCACAACAAGCAACCTCACCCTCAAAATCCGCAAGAGCCCATGGAGACTATCAGTTTACGATGCATCAGGCACAACCCTGATCTGCGAGGAAACCCAGAACAACGACTCTGAAAAAAGATCATTGTCATATCAAGAACAAATTCTCACCCTTAACAACCAAAACATAGCCACAGCCCAACGAGTAAGCGAATCAATGGTCCTGAATCCAAATGAGCATTTCTATGGATTCGGGGAGAGATTCAACTCGCTGGACAAAAGAGGACTGACAAGCGTAATGCAAGTGAAAGACCATTTTGCAAGCACAGGAGACGACACATATCTGCCGGTGCCCTTCTTCATCAGCACAAGGGGCTACGGACTATATTTGAATTCAACTTACAGGTCTATTTTCGAAATGGGATTTGAGGGAAAAGACGAGTACTCCATAACTGCGCATGCGCCATCTTTGGATCTCTACTTTATATACGGGATGGGAGACCTTAAGGAAATCATCAGAAGCTATACGGATCTCACAGGTAGGGCGCCCCTTCCGTCGAAGTGGGTATTTTTTCCTTGGATGTCCAAGAACTCCTACAACACGCAAGATGAGGTTACATATGCAATAAACAAAACGAGAGAGTTGGACATACCCGGCAGCGCTATCGTCATAGAAGGTGGTTGGAACTACTTCTGGTTTGGTGGCTGGTACAGTCCAAGCTGGCCAGATCCGGAATGGATGATATCCTACGCTCACTCTCAAGGTGTAAGGGTCATAATTTGGGTAGTTCCAATTGTGCCTAAAGGCAATTCAGAATATGACTATGCGAAGAATCATGGCTATCTTGTAAAAAACGTTGACGGCTCAATCTACCACATTCCGTCTGGTTACTGGTGGGAAGGCCACGCCATTGTAGATTTCACTAATCCCGCGGCGGTTTCCTGGTGGACTGGACTACACGACTCTCTAATAGATCAAGGAATTGACGGCTTCAAGTCAGACGGCGGAGAACACATCCACGATGACACGGTTATCTTTTATGACGGAAGCTTCGGAAGCGAGATGGAAAACAAATACGGACAGCTCTGGAACAGCATCATGTACAATTACATCCAAAACAAGACTGGGGGAGAAGGCATTATCTGGAGCAGGTCTGGTTTCGCGGGCTCACAAAGGTATCCATGCACTTGGGCTGGAGACCAAATCTGCGACTTTGAATATCTACAATGCGTCATTAGGGCGGGACAAAGCGCAGGGATTTCTGGTATACCCTTCTGGGCAAGCGACATAGGGGGATATGCTGGCGGCAAGCCTCCAAAGAATTTGTACATTAGGTGGGCGCAGTTCGGTGCCTTCAGTCCCCTCATGCAGTATCACGGAATAGAGGACCATGACCCTTGGACTTTTGACCAAGAAACCCAGGATATCTATAAGTTTTATGCCACCCTGCGCATGAATCTCATTCCTTACATTTACTCCTATGCAAAGATCGCCAGCGACACAGGCCTCCCAATCATGAGGTCCCTTCTCCTTAACTATCCAGAAGACTCGAAAACCTATGACATTGAATTCGAGTACTTCTTTGGAGACGAAATTTTGGTGGCACCCATATATGAAGACGTTACTAGCAGGTCCATCTATTTGCCTGAAGGCACATGGATCGACTTTTGGGACAACACCCAAACCGTGGGACCCACAACCATAAACAGTTATTCAGCGCCCTTAGACACGATCCCCCTATTTATCAAGGCGGGGGCCATAATACCCATGAGCCTTAACGAAAACTACGAGATCGGGGGCTCCATCACGCACTTTTCGCAACTAGTCTTTGATGTTTATCCTCACAACACTTCAGAGTTCAGCTACTACGATGACGAAAACGATGCTACAAGGCTGATTAAATGCTCCGAGGAAAACAGTAAAGTTCGCATTCAAGTCGGGGCGTGGGACAAAAACTACACTATTCGCATGTATGCGGATGCTTCTCCAACTTCGGTGAAAAAAGACGGAGAAAATCTTACGCATTATATGGATTTCGAAACCTTCAAAAATTGCCAGGAAGGTTGGTGGTACGACGGCTCATCGAAACGAGTTTTCATCAGACTTCAACAAATGGGAGCGACAACAGAAATAATAGTTAACGCTCTATAACAGAACTGAAATCAAACATAGTAAGTTAGATACCAAGCTAAGATAAACAACATTAAGAGAATTATAATAGTGATGCAACCTTGTTCCCTATACGCGATGAAAACCCCACTTCATCCCCGCCCCATGTTACAAGGCTGATAATAGTAGTAAATGTGATCGTTTTCCTTGTCACTTGGCTTCCCGATTTTCTTGGAATGGAGCCTTGGCTGGGTCTTTCCTTCAACAGCGTTGTTTCAAATTATGGAATGACTCCCGCATACATAATTAACGGAGAACGCCTATACACGCTTTTTACGTCCATGTTTCTTCACGGCGGTATCCTTCATTTGTTTGGAAATATGCTTTATTTACAGGTTTTCGGTGACAACATTGAAGACAACTTTGGGCATGGACGATACATCTTCTTTTATTTTCTTTGCGGAATAGCCGCCTCCTTAACGCACATATTGACAACTCTTTATTCTGACATTCCAATGGGTGGAGACTCTTGGATTCCGACCATCGGAGCTTCGGGTGCTATCTCTGGGGTTTTGGGCGCATACCTCGTGTTATATCCGAGGGCGCGAATCCTCACGGCGGTATTCTACTACTGGATATATTTCGCCCGCATACCAGCCATTTTCTTTCTCGGTTTCTGGTTTATCCTTCAATGGCTCTATGTCTTGCTCAACATCGCTGGAGGAGTAGCCTACTGGGCCCACATTGGAGGCTTTGTGGCAGGAATGATTTTAGCACTTATTCTTAGAAGAAGGAAGCCACCAACTCCCAGTAGAATCAATTACATGCGCATATAGACAAGCTCAACGAAGGGCCTTTGCTAGGTTAACTATTTCATGGAACTACTTCGTTGGACCGGTGAATCCCATATCCCATGATAGTACGAGCGGGGTTTTTACAGATGGTTTTCCCCATTTTCGAGGCGGGCTTGTTTTGGCGTTCCAGATAGATTGTAATTCTCGTTTATATTTCTCATTTTTGTGGGAAGACCTTAAATCCATACCTCCTTGTAAACAGTGTCCGAGACAAAAACCCTTTGGCTTCATAAAATTTTATATTAAAAGCTACCAAGTCAATTGATAGAAGGGAGCTTAAGACGATAATCAAAGCTTGCATATTTGATGTGGGAAATACATTAATAAATGGTACCAAGTTGATGGAAGCTACCTTACAAGATTTAACAGCTTGGTTGAGAGCGAAGGGATTTTTAAAGAATAAACAAATTTTCATTAACACTTACAAGGAGTTCAATAGAACTATTCACTACCTCCATTGGAGTCACGCTTTTGGCGAGTTAGAGTGGTTTAAAAGGACCTTGGATACATTAGGGATAAAAAGGGTTCAGCCTAGAGAAGTGCTGAGCAAGTACCGTCAACTATTTGAGGAAAAGACCCAGCCTGACCTCGACGTGATTGAGACCCTTAGGTTCCTACGGAGACGGAGGATAAAGGTTGCGCTACTCTCTGATGAAAGATCTGCCTGTATTAAGATGTTCATAAGAAAGACGAAGATAGGAGATCTTCTGGATGCCGTTGTGGTGTCAGAGGAAGTGGGTGTGGAGAAGCCTCATCCTTTAATATTTGAAGAAGTCAAAAGAAGGTTAGGAATCGGATTCTCTGAGATGGTAATGTTTGGAGATAGCGAGATAACCGACGGCGGCGGTAAAAGTCTGGGAATGAAGTTCGTCCTCGTTAAAATCTATAAGGACCCCAGTTGGATTTGGAGCAAAGGACAGACGGTTGAACCCGACTACGTTCTAGAAAAGGTAACCAGACGAGAGGTGGAGAAGTGCTTGGAGGCTTTAGAGGCTGCAGGGGCACCGGGATGCTAATGGTTTCTAGCCCTCTGTGCTAGTTTTTTAAACAGAACTGAATAACTCAGCTCCCGATTTGAAATTGAAATCGTGATGTAGGCTAAATTGAGAAATTTAAACATTCAGAGTTTCCTAGCATCACGGACATAGATTCATGCATAAGCGTCCTCCTTACTCGCCCTAATTATTGGCCCAGCTTTGTTCAATCACTTCAAAATCTTGCCCGCTGTTATTTTGTTGGAGTCGTGAAACCTGTGTTCCGGCAAAGTATAAGTGGAGTCGTAACCGATGGAGTGCCAAATTCCATCCACCAGTGGCTGACTTGTTTCGCCTCTTTCGAGAGGTTGGTTATGTTTTGGAGCATGTGTATTATGTTGTCGCTTAGCCTTAAGCCTCTAACCGCCCTTGTGATTGCCCCGTTTTCTATTTTGAAGACTCCGTCGCGGGTTATGGCTGAAAAGTCTCCTTTACTGTAGTCTTGAAATCGAACATAGGTTATGTTGTTGATATATAGTCCTTCTTTGACTTCCTTTAGGAGTTCTTCTTCCGTGATCTTGCCACCTTTCACGATTATATTCCATGCGTGAGGGACTATCCAGCCAGCGTTTGCCGTGGATTCCGTCTTGTATTTTTTAGATGTTAGGCTGTTGTGGAGATATGATTGTAACCTTCCGTTTTCTATGATCACTGTTTTTCCGGTTGGATATCCCTCGTCGTCAAAGGGTGTGCTGCCGAGCCCTTGAGTAGCCCTAGCATCATCATACATAGATAGTTCCTCGAAGGCTATTTTTTCTCCCAGTTTGTCAGCTAGGCATGAATTGCCCGAGTCAACATAGAAGGCTGAGTCCATTCCTGCAATTATGTCGAAGAGGATGGCAGATGCTGATCTGCTGAGTACAACATTGTACTTCCCCGATTTTCCTGATACGGCGTCTATCGACATTTTTGCAAGCCTTCCGGCCTCTTCGCCTGCCTTTTCTGGGTTAAAATCCTTTAGGGTGGTTCCGCATGTTACTCCCATGCCCGAGGACTCTCCGTTTGCCAAGGAGCGCACCATCATGTTTATCGTTGTTTTCCTTCGTGTCCCTTCGGCGTTTCTTGAGGATTTGAGCGAGGATTCTGAGTCCATGGTTAGCAGTGTTCCGGCAACTCTCTTTGCTCCACTTTCAAGGGCGGAGTTCATGGTGGCTTCAACGTAGTCTATGTTCTTCTCCTCAAGTTTGGGTATTCTCTCATCATACAAGCCCTGAATGGTCTGATATTTGAAGGGACCCTCTGGTAAAGGAGCGTAGCTTTTGTGCGGTTTCATTAGTTTGACCATGTGCATAAGGTCCTTTAGAGTGCCCCTAATTCCGTCCTTTGACACGTCGGTTATGTATGCCGTGAGGATTCTTTTGTCCTTCTTGAGCAAAATGCTGGCTCCCGTTTCATCCCACGTCGTGGTGATGGTAACCTCGTTGTTTGCAAAACGCACCTGCCTAGCCGTGCCGTGAGTGGCAATAACAGCAATTTCGTCGGCTCCTGACCTTAATCCTTCGTCCACGATAAATGATGAAATCTCCCTAGTTTCCATCACTCTATTCCTCCAAGCCTTACATTCCTAAGCCTCACATTGGGTCCGCCATGCCACACAGGTATGCCCTGCATGGGGTCGCCTTTCCCGCAAGTAGCGGCTTCAAACTTTAGGCTTTTGTCGACTGCATCTACGCTATCATAGAAGCTAGGAGTCGTGATTTCAAGTATGGGTCGCCTGACCATGCCCTTTAACTCTCCCTTCTCAATGAGGTAACATTCCCTTCCTATGAACCTCATATTGTATCGGCGGTCGTCGATGTTCCATTCACCGAAGGTTTTCATGTAAACCCCAAAGCGAACATCTTTAACGATCTCTTCAAAGATGTAATCGCCTGGGAGCATAAAGGTGTTGGCCATTCGGATGATGGGCTCCATGTCGAAGCCGCTCGCCCTCGCGGCGGCGTTGCTGGATACCCTCATTTCGACGGCTGTTTCCCTGTTGTGGAGGAACTCGTTTATGACGCCTTCCTTCATTAAAAATCTTCGTCTTGCTGGAACGCCTTCGTCATCGTAGAGGTAGTGTCCATAGCTGTTTTTTAGGGTTGGGTCGTCCACCACGGTCACCACCTCGGTTCCGATCCTTTTCCCCAACATATCCCTTGTAACAAAGGATTCTCCAGCCTGGGCCGCCTCCCTCCCGAATATTCTATCCGCCTCATAGGGATGCCCAACAGATTCGTGGACAACCAATCCAACAACCTGATTTCCAAGGATTAGGTCTATCTTTCCCTTGGGAGCCTTGGCCGCAGTCTTTAGAATTTTCCCCAAGGTCTTCGCCCTTTCCCTAGCGTGATCAATCAGATTCCACTCTTTGACCGCTTCCCAGCCCCTGCTCTCACCCTTTTCAATCGTATCCTGCTCTGTTCCCTTATCCTTTTCATGTGCGGTCAGTAATCCGAAGAACAAGACCCTGGGAATTTTGCTTGAAACAGCCGTGCCCTCGCTGTTTACAAAGTATTTCTCTGTGTTAGACTCTATGAGCTCAAACAACCTGTTAGGAACTGAAACCCCCACTTCCTTTGAGGAAGAAGTGATTTTGTCAATGTCTAAAAGGAGTTCCATCTTCTCCTCAACAGAGACATCTTCAAAGGGAATCATCGGCTTTACCTCCCACCTTTCCTCCACAGCCTTTTCAGCCGAGAGGCGTATGGGTTTCTTCTTAACCTTGATGGACGCCTTAGCCATTCCCACTGCTTCCCTGACCATTGTATCCACTAAATCCTTATCCGGTTGATTGAGGGAAACAAAGCCTAAACCTCCGCCTATGAGAACTCTAATTCCGAGTCCCCGCTCTCTGACGAAACCTGCGACCTCTGGATTCCCGTTCTTCACGACGTAAACGTTTCCTATATCACTCTGAAGCCTAGCCTCAGCGTATTCAGCGCCTAGCTTCATGGCATGCTCAACGGCAAAATCGGCTAAGTCCTTCAATGTTTCCCCTTCCCCTTAGGAACATAGTTATGAAGTTCATATTCTGCTTATTTTTATTTTGCCTAAAAGACAGAGAGCCTTAAACGTTTGTCTAGCCCATTGAAACAATGTCTTTGTTGTTTCCTGACCGTCAGCCGTTTTGGCTGAGGCACTCATTGCTTCATTTTTGGTTTTGTTTCACTTATTTTAGTTCTTTGATGGCTTCTTCTACGTCGTAGCCTTCGTGAACTATTTTTGCCATCGCCCTTACCATTTTGGTTGGATCAGGGGCCTGGAAAACATTTCTTCCTATGGAGGCGCCTGCGCCCCCGGCTTGTATGGCCTCCCAAACCATTTGCAAGACCTCTCTATCTGTGTTCATTTTTGGACCGCCTGCGACCACCACGGGGGCTAGGCAACCCTTTACGACTTCCCTAAAGCTGTCTATGTCGCCTGTATAGTTTGTTTTGACAATGTCTGCACCAAGTTCGGCTCCCACCCTTGCAGCCAACTTTACGGCTTCGACATCATGTTCCGACTTCACTTTTTTGCCTCTGGCGTACATCATGGCGACGAGGGGCATGCCCCACCTCATGCATTTCTTGGAAACGTAGCCTAGGGTTCTGAACATTTCGGGTTCGTTGTCCGCTCCAACGTTTATGTGGAGGCTCACGGCGTCTGCTCCTATGGTTAATGCCTCCTCAACGGTCATCACTAGAACCTTATTGTTCGGGTCAGGGCTCAGAATTGAGCTTCCGGAAAGGTGCAATATCAACCCAATGTCCCTTCCGTATCTCCTGTGGCCGTACATGGGGAGACCCCTGTGGCCTAGGACGGCGTTTGCTCCTCCCTCCGCAACCTTGTTCACCATTTCGGTCATGTTAATTAGGCCTTTAATGGGGCCCATTGAGACCCCGTGGTCCATGGGCACTATGATGGTCTTTCCGGTTTCACGGTTCATTATTCTCTCTAACCTGATTGCCTTTCCAATTTGGCTCACGCTTATCCCCCGTATTTTATTCTTCATTCTAATTTTAAACATCTATCCTTTAAAACTAGCGAGCAGTTTATCCATAAGCTCAGCCCTTTTTACCAGCAAGTATCCGCTATGGTTTTTCCAGATCACCTCTGTTTGAAGCAATTGAATTCTTTTCTTGAAGAACTGGGCGTCGAGCACTAGGGTTTCGTATTCGCCTCCTTCACCCACGGGCGATACCTTATACTTCTTGTTTAATTCGATGAGGTCTTCTAGAGTTTTTGAATCTATTTTTCTTCCGAGCCAGCTTTTATTGAGGCCGTAGGCGTACACTCCCACGATGATGGTTTCGAAGCCGAGGGAGATCATTTCCTTAAGCAATTTTATTGGGTTCTCTTGCCATAAGGGGGCGATGGACCTTAAGTTTAATTCTCGGCAGATTTTGTTTACTCGCTTCTTCTGATACTGCGAGGATATGGCACCGCTAACAACCCCGTCTATGTTAAGGCTTGAAAGCAGCTTTTTGAGGTCTTCTAATTCTTTTTCTTTGATGCCTGCAGTCTCAGCCTTAACTAGGGGTATTCCAACGGCTTCGGCGAAGAGACCAGTTAAATGAATATTTGGGAAATGAAACATCCAGCTATCCTCTCGTTGCGGGAGCATGGTAACTAGGTGTTTCACCTCGTAACCTTGCTTCAGGGCTCGGTATAAGGCTAGAGTTGAATCCTTTCCACCTGTTACCAAAGCCGCTAAGCGCAAGTTCATCCTACGGTTCCACTTACTCATGCTTCTAAATCGTTTCCTATTAAACTATTCTAACAAATAATGTAGAGTTTAGCAAAAGGAATCCTTCAGAAATGAAATGAAAAAGGTCGCCGGAGTGCAAGAATAGGTCGGCGGTGAGACATGTGAAAAATACAATGCAATCTTTAATGCGAAACGTTTTTAGGCATAAATTTAGGCTTTTTTACCGCTGATTTTTTGTGCAACTGATTCTCCGAACTTTTTGCATTTTGTTATTTCTCCCTCGCGGAGGGGACCCCAAGCATCTCCTGCAGGTAAAAGGACGGCTAAGCCTGGCAAAATTATTTCCATGCCCAACTTTTTCATGTATTTTTCCAGCTCACTTAAACCGCCAGTTTTCTCTCCTTCATATCGTGTATCGAAGGCTGCGGCTCTTTTACCCTTTAATTCGATCTCCTTTAATGTGTCCACGAATTTCCCCATATCTTCTGCCATGCTCCCATAATGGGTTGGCGTCCCAACCAGAATAACATCATATTGTGTTAAATCCTCAGGCTTGATGACTTTTATTTCTCTACAATCTGCGTCTAGTCCTCCTTTTTTGATTCCCTCGCAGATGGCTTCGGCGGCCTGCCTGGTGTTTCCAAAACGGGTATAATAAACTACAATTGCCTTGGGCATGAGGATCACTTCATATATAGTCTCTATGTGTTTTTAAAATAAGGGGTTTACGTTTTCCTAAACTTTAGTTCCGCCTCTTTGAACAAATTTTGAATTCCATTTTTCCATTTTTCAAATCCCTTGGGTGAAGTTGGGTAATCTTGGTACCAAGCCTTTACTTTTTTCATTAGGCTAACTGCCTCTCGCAGATTATTTAGTAGCCTCAGCCTCCTCAAACCTCTGAAAACCCGGATGGTCTTTTCGGTTATGTTAAGGCGCACCTCCTCGCCTCTGGTCGCCTTTAAGAGGTCTTCTTCCGTTATCAATCGATATTTTAATCCGTCGTTCAAATCCTCGTTGCTTAACCCTAAAAGAAGGAGGCGGAAAACATCTAGACCCGCCTGCTTCGTTCCATAGGATTCTACGTACCTAATGTTATAAGGCCAAAGCGCCCCTTGACCAACATCGCCATCTTCAATGGCCTCGATTATCGTTTCTCCAGCGTGGGCTCCACCGATCATGGAGGGACCTATTCCGCCACCGTGGACCGGGTTAGTCTGGCAGGCTGCGTCTCCAACAATGAGAACCCCGTTTCCTGTCATGCAGTAAAGAGGCCTCCGCGTCGGTAAGTGTCCTCCACCTCCTTTAATTAATACAGAGTCCTTGAAAAAGGGTTTAGATAAGACGAAGTCGTAGAGTTGCCTTTTCGGATTTGGAAACCCATTGAGCATAGCCAACCCTAAGCCTGCGTTAACCTTGTTGCCTCCTTCCGGAAAGATCCAACAATATCCCCCTGGGGTAACGTCCTGATTGAAGTACATTTCACCGAAATCTGGTTCCGCGAGTGGCTCTCTCAATTTGCGGATTTCTCGATAACAAATCTCGATGTCTCCCTTGTCGATATCCGTGTCGATTCCGAGTTCAGGAGGAAGCTTTTTCCGCAAAATAGCTGAAAAACCGCTGGCTTCCACCACAACCTTGCTGTTTAACTTTATCTTTTCATTTGTTTTCAGATTTCTTGCTGCAACGCCAACGACGAAGCCTTTCTCTATTATGGGCTGTAACACTTGTACGGAATCAAGAAGGGCTGCTCCTGCGTTCAGTGCGTCCCTTAATAATTTTTGTCCGAAGAGGCGCCGGTTTATCATGAATCCGTAGGCGCCAGCTCCTTTAACGCGGTAAACCATATTTATGTCGGGAGGATAAATCTTAGCCCCTACAATTTCTCTTTCCAGATCATCCCCTGCCGGGTAGTCTAAACCTAAGTTGTCAAAGTGGTGTTTTCCTATGGCGTCCCCGCAAACCTTATCCCCTATGTCCTCTTTCCCTTTCCGGTCGATTAAACAAACCTCAAGACCCGCTTCGGCAACTGTCTTAGCGGCCATGCACCCTGCTGTTCCAGCACCCACCACGATTACATCAAAATTTTTCAGGGACCATCCTTCCGTGCTCTGTTCAATCATTTAGTTGAAACAAAACCTCATAACATTTGCGATATTTCACGAGGTTAAGTATGTATGGACTGCAGAGATTATTGAAGGCATTATCTTGGCTTCTCTTTTATATTCTGCTCACTTTTTGAGGAGTTTTTTGGCTCCAGCCTGCCATTTCTGCAAAGACTTTTTCGAATACCTAACCCTTCCAGCCAGGTCATTAAGGTCTGCATGTGCCAAGTCGTAAGCGTCTAAAATGCCTGCCTTTATAAGCTTCTCTTCTGAGGCTTTCCCGATGCCCTTGATTTCGGTGAGCGGGACTGCGGCACCATAGTTTTCTTTGAGCAACTGAACGTTTTGCGTGTGGGAAGTCCTCCTTCTTTTATCGATAAGCGCCCCTAACCTCTTCGCCTCGTGAAGGGTTAAACCTGCCTCCCTGACTTCTTTGATGCTGAAGCCCCTTCCCTTCCTTGGCCGCGGTCTTATTGGGGTGTATACTATGGCTTCGATTTTTTCTTCCATGAATCATTA
>Ga0315312_1001257_pt1 | contig 20557 bp, 18 predicted proteins | sample TDP7_MG_FD_203629 | JGI IMG/M metagenome (GOLD analysis project Ga0315312, IMG submission 203629) | Freshwater sediment microbial communities from Lake Towuti, South Sulawesi, Indonesia - TDP7 | ecosystem: Environmental > Aquatic > Freshwater > Lake > Sediment | place: Indonesia: South Sulawesi... | reverse complement strand
CCTTGACGGTTTAAAAACAAAATTGATGGAGGGCGATAAGGTCGCCATCGTCCCCCCAGTGGGTGGCGGAACTACCTTTCGCGTTCGTATTGGCGTTTGATTTCTTGCCATTTTTTGTGGATTTCTGTGCCTATGATTTCGGGTTCGTATCCTCTCATTATTGCTTCGGCTCTTGGACCTTCTGCATCTGTGGCGTATGCGTATCCTCTCGGATTTTCTGGTGTCGGGCGACAATATCTTGTTTTTAGAGTGTATACTGTGGTGCCCCACGATTTGGCAACCATCTCGACTGCTTTTTTGTCACACATTTTTACTTTTATAAGCGGTGCTGGGGCGCGTCCGCGTCGGCGTCGACACCTAACATATCCTTCACCTATGATTATGCCTAGTCCAATGTTCCTTAGAACGTTGCCCTCTGCAAAGGGCAGAGGTTTACGCAGTCTTCTTGGTCTGTATATTCTTTTATAGGGCATGGGCTTTTAACACCTCTACTTTTCAGGTTATGGTTATCCCTGGTTATTTCTGCCATTAAATACGTTGGGAAGGCCTTTTCCACTCGGACCTGCAAAAATTTTCCAAGCAGTTTTTTCCTGCTTCTCACCACCACGGGTTTATAGGCGAAGTTTCTCCCCACCCACGAACCATCCCTCCCCTTCTCATCCATAATTATTTCTCCCTTCCAGTTGAGCCAGGCGCGGTTTTTCTCATGGCAAATCCTCCTAAAAACTGTGCTTAGCTTCAGGCTTCTTTCCTTCACCTCTTGCACAGGAATCTGCCCCATCCTCTCCGCGGGGGTCCTAGGCCTTGGGAAGAATTTCGAGATGTTTAGAACATCGGGTCTAATTTCCTCCATTAACCCTACGGAACGCTGGAAGGCCTCCTCGCTTTCGCCTGGAAACCCGCATATGATATCCGTGGCTAAGGTTATCTTAGGAATCTCCTTCCTAAAGGAGTGAACTATGTTCTTGAAGCCCTCCGCCGTGTAGGGGCGGTTCATGAGCCTAAGGACCCCGTCATCGCCGCTCTGAACGGGTAAGTGCAGAAACTTGAAGATCCTTTCATCCTTGTATGCTTCGATTAGGCGGTCCAATATTTCTATCGCATGGCAGGGGTTCATCATCCCAACCCTTATGAAGAACTTTCCTTTAATGGTGCAAAGGTCCTTCAGGAGTTCCGCCAGGTCGGTTCCGATGTCCCTTCCGTAGGCTCCCGTGTCCTGGGCCGTTATCCAAACCTCCTTTACTCCTTCTTTAATCGACCCTCTAACCCTGTCCATAAGGATTTCCTTAGGGTAGGAGAAGAGTTTGCCCCTGGCGAACCTGGTGCAACAAAAGGAGCAGGCGCTCCTGCACCCCTCCGCGATTTGGACAATCTCCACAAATTCATTAGTCCTCACCTTTGGCAACCTTGGCTTAATCTTAGGCTCCTCGGAGAAGATTCTCTTATTTTTCTCGCCTCTCTCAGCCTCTTCGACCGCTAAAAGGATTTCATTAATGGACTGGGGGTCCATGGCGATGGAAAAGTCGGGGGCCGCCCTCTCGATGGCGGGTAAATTGATCCTCGGCAGGCATCCGGCCACAATGAAGGGCTTATTCAGGCGGTTTAAGACCCTTAGACGCCAGAGCACCTTATCCTCGGTCTGTTTCTTCACGCCGCAGGTGTTGACAAGAATAACGTCCGCCCCTTCAGGAGTGGCACTTAACCCATATCCTGCCCCCATAAGATAAGCCAGCATTATTTCAAGATCATACCTGTTGGCTGTACACCCGTAGTTTTCAACATAAATGCCCCTTTTTTCGCAGGTAGGTTCCTGTAGCCCGGCTTCCATCGATTGATGAAATCCTCCCTTTGCATGGATTGTTAGCCCTTGAAACCTTTAACCCTATCCTTATGGAAAGGTGTGTTAGCCTTTTATAAAAACCCTTTGTTAAGATCGTGCCAAGCTATTTACGTATATAAAAATACCATCGCCCTGTTTCCACGTTGTAGCCAAACTTCTACCATTGTTCCATCTTCGATAACTGATCGCCTTTAAAGCATCTAAATATAAGAAAACATGAACGCATCAGGGAACATCCACTTTACATAAAATTGGGAAAGGCCGGAAAGAAAATGATAGAAAACTTTTTAAGTTAAAATAAATTTTATATTTAGAACATATTTAAATCATATTAAGATTTAATATAAGTTTAACGCTGTCTTTTTAGATCGGTGATTGCGCATGAAATTAATAACCCTGTATCTTCCCGAAACGTACATAGAGGCCTTGGATCAGCTGGTGGGTGAACGTTATTATCCTAACCGGGCTGAGGCCATCCGAATAGCCGTCCGTGACCTCCTCAGCGATGAGGTCTGGAAGTCGAGGGGGAGATATGAAAGCGGTCGATAGGGCGCTCCAGTTAGCCTGGCATGAGGCCGTTCATGAGGGGCTAAGGGAGCCGGGCTACTGCCGCATAGTGGTGCTGGGCGTAGGCGGCGCGGGCAACAACACCGTTAATCGTCTGATGGAAACCGGGATCATGGGCGCTGAGTGCATAGCCATAAACACTGACATACAGCATCTCAACGCCATCCATGCGCTCCATAAGATTTTAATTGGCGAAAAAACCACGCGGGGCTTAGGTGCTGGCGGAAATCCAGAGGTTGGAAGGGCAGCCATTGAGGAGTCAAGGGAAAAAATTGAGCGCCTCCTCGAGGATGTGGACGTGGCCTTCGTCACCGCGGGCATGGGCGGCGGAACTGGGACAGGTGCAGCTCCCATAGTGGCGGAGATAGCCCACCGCAAAGGCGCCATTGTGGTCGGGGTGGTAACAACCCCCTTCAGAATCGAGAAGGGACGAATATTTTACGCAGCTCAGGGACTGAATGCCATGCGGAGGGCTTGCGACACAGTCATTGTTATCGATAATAATAAGCTGATGGAGATGGTGCCTAACTTTCCATTGAATGAAGCCTTCCGTGTTGCCGATAGCGTATTGGCAAACATGGTCAAAGGAATAATTGAGACCGTCTCGGCCCCAAGCCTTGTTAACCTGGACTTCGCCGACTTTAGAACCATAGTTAAGAAGGGAGGAGTGGCGGTAGTTGGAATAGGGGAGTCAGACGCCCCCAACAGGGCGGAAGAAGCCGTTAGAAACGCCCTAAGAAGCCCGCTCCTTGACATCGATTACGCGGGCGCCGCTGGAGCCCTGATCCACGTTTCCGGCGACGATCAAATGACCATGGAGGAGGCGAACCGCGTCGGAGAAATAGTGTCCGAAGTGATGGACGACGATTCCCTGGTGATCTGGGGCGCCAGGGTCAATCCAGACCTGGCGGGAACCTTAAGGGTAACCCTAGTCATCACAGGCGTGCGTTCCCCCTACCTACTCAGTGGGTTTGGAAACGTGGCACCAGAAATCTTCAACATCGAATCCCACGCGGAACCAGAAAGGTCCCTCAACATTGATTTAGGCCTATACCAACTTGAGAACTTTGAATGCTAACCGCCTGGCCGCGGACACTGGAGGCTTTAACACCATCCAAGCCCATCTTTACCCCCCATTCCTTCTTCCTTAAAATTAAGCAATACTTAGCCCACATTCACCTTAATTTGAAGAGAAGTTAACTAAGGAAAACCTGACGCTTCCAGAATGAGTTATCTGTTTGGGGAAATCTGAGTTGAGCCTTCCCAGATGTTACCTCATTTCTTCCTCTAATATTTAGGGCGTCGTCAATAGCGCGCGTGATTATCTCTCGACCAGTGTTCTGTAGAGTTCTGGATAGCGATTTTGTATGGGATGAGTAGTGGAGACGTTTTTCTTACGTGTTTTTAGCGGGACAATTTGACTGAGGTCAATGTTGTGCATGAGAACATCTTCTACGTTCGATTCTAAAATTGCTTCGACCTTCCCTGTGGGGCCGGTGATGAGGCCCTGCATTGGGTGTGTGAAGCATATGAATATTCCGTTCTCGTAGGCGCGGGTTTGCATCCACATTCGGTTATCCTCATGATGCATCCCATAGGTCGGCATTAGGATGACTTCTGCTCCTTTCAATCGTAGCACCCGGATGTTCTCCGGCCAGCGTCGGTCAGCACAGATGACTATTCCTACACGTCCAAAATCACAATCGAAAACCGGAAGGTCATTGCCACGGGTATAGAACTGATTGACGTGAATTTTGTAATATTTCCCTTTAATCTCTCCACTCCTGTCAAATAGGTAGGCGGCGTTTCTAATATTTTCTCTATCTACACATTCTGAAAATCCGGCCACAATATAACACTTTAAGTCCATAGCCAACCGCTTCAGCCTCTGGACGTACTTTCCCTCCTCCCCAGGTTCCGCATTGGCCTTTAAATCGTCACGGGACCATTTTTTGTTCTTGACCATGTACCCATCCAGAAAGCACTCTGGCGTAATCATAACATCCACATTCTTCCCAATAAGAGGTTCTGACAATCGTTTAAGTGTCTGAAAGTTTGCTTCACGGTCTGCCTCCACGGGCACAGCCTTTATCATCGCCACGCATACACGACGCCCTTTTTTACCTTTTTTTACCATCATTTTTCTCTCCAAATACCTAGTTTTAAAGTATCCTTTAATACAAATATTCATTGCTATTGACTTCACATATGGCGTTAATAATCAAACTCTATATGCTTTACTCTATCTTCTTTTCCTAAAAAGATTTTTGAACCTTAATGCCCAAGACAGGGCTCCCCCACATGGGGTAACCGCCCCCCTTTTGATGGCTTGAACGATTTCCTCCAGCTCGGAATCGGCTTCGATCAGGGTGTAGGCCGTACCAATGGCTTGGGGAATGTGGGCATCGCTGCCGGCCGTCTGGGGAAGATTTAGGCGACCCGCCAACCTTTTATTTAGATAGGTTGTGAGAAGGAAGGGGAAATTTGAAGAATTTTTAACTTCAATCGCATCCAATTTGAGGGATGAGAGGACCCTTGATTTCCATCCTGACTTAAAAGCTGTAAAGGGATGAGCGACTACGGCTAATCCTCCAGATTCATGAATCCTTTCTATAGTTTCAGAGGCGCTCAATTTAGGAGTTATGGTTTGAGTCACATTAAGGCCGAGGATGTGCCCACATGATGTTTCTATTTCAATGCCCGGAATTACCAGGAGATCATCGTTTTTGAGAAGCTCAAGGGCACCGGCGACGGTGCCGTGATCAGTAACCGCGATTCCATCTAAGCCCCTCCTCTTAGCGTATTTCACAACCTCTTCAAGCGTCGTGGCTGCATCCCCTGAATAACAAGTGTGAACATGCAGATCAATTTTAAGAGGCGTAGTTCTCACTTGACTCTGCTCCCCACCTTCACAGGCCGATCCGGCTGAAGTAAAGCAACGGTCTTCTCATCTTCCACGGCTAGAACCATGACCTCCGATTTAACGCCAAAGATTTGCCTCGGCTGAAGATTAGTTATCACTATCACCTGCATCCCCTCCAGCTTATCTAAAGCATAATAGGGAGCAAGGCCCGCCACCGCCTGCCTTATCTCACCGTTACCAACATCGATAAGGAACTTAACGAGCTTTGTAGACTTTGGAATGGGCTCCGCCTTGACAATTTTGCCAACCCGAAGATCCAGCTTCGAGAACTCCTCAATCGAAACCTCTTGAGGAACAACCCCTTTCTCCGGCTTCATTTGCAGTTCCTCCTCCTTGGAGATTTCAACCTTTTCGAATAGAGGCTTTGGCCTGTTAATTTTGTGTCCCCCTTTTACCGTTAATTCCAATGCTGAACTCCAACCTTGTTTGTGGACAGAACCCTCCAAATTTAGTTGTTGCCACACGTTCTCGGCTGAGGATGGTAGATAAGGTGCAAGTAAGATGGCTATGTTCCTAACAGCGTTCGCGCAAAGATGCAGGCAAGTCTTAGCATTCTCTTTTCCGGCCCAAGGCTGTTTCCGTTGGAAATATTGATTACAGAAGCTTGAGAACTCTAAGATTTTATTTAAACCCTTATCTAGCCTTACGTTTTCCAGCTCCTCGGCAACGTCTGAGGCGACCCCTTTGATTTTTTCCTCGAATTCTTTGTCCAGCTCATCGTATTTTTCTGCTTGGGGTACTTTTCCGTTAAATCTGGTCCAGATAAAGGTTAAAGTCCTATGGACAAAGTTTCCAATGTTTGCAACTAATTCACTGTTGAGCCTTGCCCCCAAGGCTGTCTCAGAAAAATCGCCGTCTTCTCCAAAGGGCGTTTCTCTGAACAGAAAATACCTCAGGGCATCCACAGAATACCTTTCCGCCAGATAAAGAGGGTCTATGACATTGCCTAAACTCTTGCTTATCTTTTGTCCGTTAATGGTTAAGAATCCGTGGGCAAAGATTTTTTGGGGTAACCCATAGCCAGCACTCAGAAGCATTCCCGGCCATATAACCGCGTGGAATCTCAGAATGTCTTTGGCTATTAGCTGTATTTTTGCTGGCCAATATTTCTCGTTAACTAGATAGTTGATCAGGGCGTCAAACCAAACCCAGAAACGATGGTTTTCATCGATTGGTAGGGTTATTCCCCATTCAAGGTTTGGTCTAGAAATACTGACATCCTTAAGGCCCTGTTTAACGAAACTAATTACTTCGCTTCTGCGCGATTTTGGTTGAATAAAATCAGGATTTTCTTCTATATACTTTAGTATCCTATCTTGATATCTGGATAATCTGAAGAAATAATTTTCTTCTTTTATGATCTTTGGAGCCTTTTTGTGTAAGGGGCATTCGCCGTTTACTAAGTCGCTCTCAGTTAAAAATGCCTCGCATCCTTCACAATATAATCCTTCATACTTACCCTTGTAAATGTCGCCCTTTTTGTAAACAAGGGTGAAGAATCTCTTAACGTTCTTCTCATGCCTATCCTCCGTCGTTCTGATAAAGTCATCATTGCTTATGTCCAAAGCTTTCCAAGTTTTTTCCCACTTTTCAGCCATCAAATCCGCATACTTTTGAATGTCTTTAATTCCAAGTTCCTTTGCTGCCTGTACTGTTTTTACAGAATTTTCATCTAAGCCCGTCAGAAAGAGCACATCGTTTCCTTTTAGTCTGTACCATCTGGCTAAGATGTCTGCCGCCACGGTTGTGTAGGTATGCCCTATGTGGGGCACATCATTTATGTAATAGATTGGTGTAGTTATAAGCACCTTTTCCTTAAACTTAATCACCCCCAATTGAAGAGTTTCTACTTAGATGGAGGTTTAGTTCACTGAATTCGTTTTTAAAGATAACGTCATGCACGGAGAGGGCGAATCCTGTTATGTTTCCTAAGCAAGGTATGTAGTTAATGCGGGCCCACAGTGTGGCGACCAAAATCTTGGCGAGCGTCATACACCTCCAAACGTTCATTGAATAATAATCATTGTTTTTATCTAATACTTAAACGCAACGCTAGACACCCTTTAAGGGTTTAATTTTAAAGGAAATCGCCTCTTGCAAAATAAAAGGCTAGAATAAAAAAGGACACGTGACGCCCTTTATGTGTGCACGTAAAGTGTTTTGGGAGAAAGCTGAAATACCCTTTCCTTTCATACTAGTTAAGTGCAGATAAGGATTGGTGATGTTCCGTTGGAACAAATAGGTGAAGATGCAACGATGGTGGCCAGGGGCGCTTCCTACTTTCTCCTCCAGTCCTTGGCATCTACCATCTTCGGGGTCGTCTACTTCGCCGTCCTAGCAAGGTTCATCAGCGAAGCCGAAATGGGTTGGTACACCAGTCTCTCCTTCCTTCTGGGTTTCCTGCCCCTTTTGGCCACGTTGGGTTTAAACCCCACCACAGCTAAGTTTTTGTCTCAACACTTGGCTGAAGGAAAAACCGAGGAGGCGGGAAAGATTCCCAAAACGGTTTTGCTACTTTGCCTACCCTTCTCACTGGCGATCTCCCTCCTTTGTTTAGTCACCGCGCCTCAGCTCTCCCTGTTCTTTATGAAAGAAGAAGAATTAGAATTAGCTTGGCTCATACAAATTCTGGCCTTGGCTGTACCCTTCGCTGCCCTTTCCACGATATGTTCAGGTTTTCTCCAGGGGCTACAAGAGATTGGGAAATTATCCAAACTAAGCTTTTTCAGTTACATTTTAGCCAGAATAGCAGGCTTTTTTCTTCTAAGGGCCGGATTGGGCCTCGCGGGAATTTTGGTGGGCTGGATACTAGGTAACGTCTTAACGATTCTCATCACCTTAATCATTGTCCTTCGTAGGTTGCCTTTCACTAAGGGATTCTATCCGACACAGCCTTTACTTTCATTTTCTATGCCCCTTCTCGCTTCGTCTGTCCTAATCCTCCTCACCCAGTGGATGGATCGAGCTCTTGTTATCCTCTATGTTGATCCGGTTCATGTTGGGATATACAATGTAGCTGCCACGGCATGGGCTGTACTAATGCTGGTTCCAACTGCCATCCTTACTGCATTATTCCCAAAAATGTCAGAGTTGCATGCCCAGCACGGCAAGGAAATTCTGGAAGAAGCCTTAGAGAAGGCCAGCCGATATGTGAACATGATTCATATTCCCTTGTGCGTTGGTTTGACCCTGTTGGCCTTTTCGGTGATTCCCCTTTTTGCGGGAGAAAAGTTTGCAGAGGCCTCAATTCCATACATGGTAATGGCCCTGGGAGCCATTCCCTACGGCTACACTGTTCTCATATACTCCATATTTGTAATCTTGAAGAGGAACAGGTACGTCCTTATATACACTTTACTAGGCATCTTAGCTGACGCCCTAGTGGGCTATATGCTTATACCCCGTATAGGAATAGTGGGGGCAGCTATGGGGAATACTCTGCTCCAAACCGTCGGCTGCTTTTCAGCCCTCATCCTGCTCAGGCGAGCTATTAATCCACGTTTAGACAGGGAGACCCTCCTAAAGGTTCCGGCCGCAACCATTGGAATGGTGGTAGTCCTATACCTCTCTCAGAGAATCTTCACGTTACAAGCAGCCCTACCCCTCCACATCATCCTCGGAATTCTTACCTACCTTACCCTTCTTATCTTACTTAAAACGATTCATGGGACAGACCTCCACCTCCTGGACAAATTTCTGCCCAGCAGCCTTCGTTGGATCTCAACCATCTTCCACAGGCTCATCAGATGAAAAGGAAGGTTTATCTCCAACTAAACGACAGAAAGCTTGGCATAATTTTCTCCCTTCTTCGCTTCTATCCCGCCCTTAAACTTATGAAGGTCTCCAAGTGTAATCTCCGATTCTTCCTCAAGTTTTATGGGTCCATATGCGGTGCATTAAACTTTTGTTTAGGGGGGCTACTCGACTGCGTGTTTATGGAGTTCCTCCTTGTTAAGTTCTATTCCGATGCCTGGTTTACTTGGAACTTCTATATGGCCATCCTTGATTGGGATTGGCTTATCGAGAATGTCGTCTCTCCATGGTACATCTCCCCACTGGAACTCCAAAATAGTAAAGTTCGGAATACATGCACATACTTGTACACTAGCCATTGTGGCTATTGGACCATACATGTTATGTGGGGCTACAGGGATGTGGTAAACGTCCGCCATCGTAGCAATCTTATACACTTCCATTATGCCCCCAACATGGGTTAGGTCAGGCATTATTATGTCTGCGGCTTGTAGTTCGAATAACTCCCTAAATTGTGCCCGCATTAAGGTCTCACCTGAACAGATGGGTGTACTTACCGCGGAGGCGACCTTCGCCATCGTCCTGATGTTTCCACCATGAAGCGGGATAGGGTCCTCGATCCACATGAGGTCGTAAGGTTCCAGCTCCTTTGCCAATTAAGTATCGTTGGTAGATTGAATTCTCCATGTGTGTCTACAGCTAAATCCAAATTGTAACCTATGGCATCTCTGACTGCGGCAACTATTTCAACCGTAAGGTTTAAATCTACTCTGTCAGGCTGCCTGTTTATCCTATGCATCGACGGGATGGGTCCATCAACATCCATCTTAAGCGCTGTGAAGCCTTTATCAATTACCTCTTTAGCCTTCTTCGCGTAGTCTTCAGGCTGGTAGTTGGCGCCTCTAAAGAAGCCATCCACGTAAACCCTTAGTTTTTCATGGCAGCATCCGCCTAAAAGCTTGTATACAGGCACACCAAGCTTCTTGCCGACTATATCCCAGAGGGCCACCTCGATCCCGCTTACAAAGGGAAGATAGGCGGAATGATGTATACGTGAAATTCTTTCGAACAATTTTGTAATGTTGAATGGATCTTCACCAACGATTCTTTTGCTTACTTCATTTATCGCCTCGAAAGCCCCATCTCTTGGCGTGGACTCACCGAAACCAGAAATTCCCTCATCAGTACAGACCTCAACGAAAACCCAAGGGTAACGTGGCCAGCCCCTACCCCCGATTTTGTACGTCTTTACATCAGTAATTCTCATCAATAATTCCTCACATTCATAGCCTTAATATTGAAGTTTTCGCTTATATTAAGAAGATGGTACGTGACTCTTTTAGGTTGCTCTCGGATATTTTTGCTGTAACAAAGACCATTTAGCGCGCGCGCTATTCTAGAGACATTGATAAACGAAAAGGGTCATGTATTATCAGCTTTATATGAGCGAAAAATTTTGGTAGACCCGCGAGTGGAGATAGGCTACATTTTACTGGAAGGCTGCCTTGGTGCAGGATTTGATATTTGGAATCCGCAGGCGCCTACCATCTGAATTTGGAAAACTTTCACTTTCTTAGTAATAATTGCCATTTTCTATGAATGATTTCTCATTTCTTCCATCTGTAGCACTTTTGTTAGAAATTTGAAGACGGAAAAGGCAACTTTCCTATCCCCTCCAAGGTTAGAGGTGGCTCCTAGGAGGCATATTCCCTCCAATCCGCGGTTTTTGGCTGATCCTAAAAGGAGCCCTGGGATTCCTAGGATCCTTCCTGCATAGAGAATCGCCCCCTTCTCCATAACTTCCACGGCAAGTTTTGAGGAGGTGGCAGCCACGTAAACCTCCCTTGAGGGACTAGGTGTGGGCACCCCATCCAGTGTAATGACGAATTTGCACCTGTAATCTATAATAAAGTCTAAAATTCTATCACACAGTTTATAATGGGCTACAATATCTTCTGGTGAAGGCTGCGCATCCCCTGTTAAGACAATGAAGTGGGGTTTTCCCGTAGAGGACCCGTAAAAACCGTAGTGAGGAACACGGCAAATACCATTCTTGCCCACGGTCACGTAGTCGGGAAAGGAAGGGGAATAAAGTTCAGCGAAGGGCTCGGCGCGGCTAAACTCAATAAGTAGACGAGCCGTGATACTCCCCACATTTCCAAAGCCTGGAAAACCCCCCACAAAAACAGGCTCCTCCAACTTGGGACGGGACAGATCACGAAGGTAAAGATCATTCATCCCCATGCACTCCTTCACACCAATCCATTATTAATCCTTCTCTACATGTAAGCATTGTTTTCTTATGATAAATAATTACTAGCAACCTCTACTTAAATAATAGGAAAGTTTTCATGTGAAAAGTTCTTTGAAACCTTTTTAGAGATTATGGTAGCGGGGGGTCGATTTGAACAACCGATCTCTGGGTCTCTCGGAGCATCCAAGCCCTTATGAGCCCAGCGGGTTAAACCTGGCTACCCCACCCCGCTTCCCTTGGGTAACTTCCCCTTTCTTACCTCGGGAGTTATCCAAAATATAAGAATAAGATTTACCTAAAAAGGTTTACTAAAGGCAAGCGCACACGGCTTCAACCAGTTTTAACAGGAAGACGCTTAAGGAGATGTCTAAATTTCTAACCTTGCAGGCTAAATGGGATTGGGAAATGCTTCATTCTTTGGCTCATATGCATTGCGAGCCAAAATTGTTTTTGGGAGAAAGTTTACGCACGAAAGTTTTTATCATAGAGAATACATTTATTTATTGGGGTCAATGGAAATAAATGCGATGCGTTAAAGATTCCTTATTTTTTAATTCAAGGGGATGGTTTAACAGAAGAGAGGTTATGCGACGCGCTAGGGAGTTGCCGTTACTTGTGTCCCTTGCCCTCCTTTTTGCATCGTCCAGCATAATTCCGTTACATGCCGCCATGAGCGCCGATTTGGAAATGTTGAGTGGCGATATTCTTATTATATACATTTCGCCGCCTGTGGAGAACCTTTCGGCGGTGTGCCATACAAATAAAATGTTTAGGATGTACTTGGCTGTGAATGAGAGTTCCCATTCGATAGTTCAGGTGCAGCCAAGGTCCCCAGGCTCCTACAACATAACAGTGGCCTTTCAGTCTCCAGTGGCTTGGGGCTTCAGCGTCGGTGTCCTGACTATTAATCCTGGTCTGTATGTTGGTTTCAGCAACGCTACGTACACTCAAAATGGTTACTTCATCGAATTTTTGTCTGGCTTTAATTTATCAAAGGAAATTAGTGAGTTTAGCATTCTTGTTAACGCATATGCCAAAGGTTCGGGAGGAGGGCTGTTTAACTTTGAACTCCCAAAATCCATCAATGCTATCTTATTCGTTGCCGCCTTTGCCCTTATCTCATATTCTAATGCATTTTTCATAATCAGCACTTACTTCAAAGATAAGGCGGAGGGCGTTTCTAGAAGGCGGTGGATAGGCTTATGTATACTAGTCCTAGTTAGCGCCTTTGCAATTTATCAAATCTATATTTTCACAACTTTTGCCCTTGGCGGTGAGTAAAAATGGGCGAGGAGAAAGAGGACGAGTTCATCAATCAATGGTGGTACAAGCGGCCTAGGATTAGGAAATTCTTCGCGCCTCTCCTGTACCTTTCTTCATGGCAGTATAGGCTTTGGAGGTTCCTGCAGAAGCCCCCTGAACAGCGTAAAAAAGCCACTGAAAAGCAGGCCGTAAAAATTAGGAAACGAATGGACTTCCCTAGGGTCACAAAGGATCAACCAGTGGGTAGAGAAGATGATTTAAACAAGATTTTGATAAGCGCCCATTACCACATCTTCCGCGATCTAGATGTCCGAAAAACTTCACCGGTTCCCCCACCCAAGGTGTTCATTCTGAAAGGTGGCTCAGGAAGCGGAAAAACCTTCTTTGCCGAAGCATGTCAGCGGGAGGTCTTTGAAACTGGTTTAAAGTATGGAATGCTGGTACACTACGCTTCCCTGAAGCCTGAAGATGTATACACCATGTGGTATGGAAAAAGTGCCCAACAACTTGGACAGTTTTTCCAAGCCGCTTTCTACAGGCCCAGCATTGTCCTAATCGATGAGTTTCAGGCTTTTGGAAGTCGCTTCACTTCGACCACGGAGGTTGGAATGGAGGAAAAACGGGTCCAGACTGTCTTCATGGAAAAGATTGACGACCTGCAAAAGAAGAATTACCGGACGATTCTGCTCATCTCTACAAACGAGTATGAAACCATTACAGAAACCCTCCGCAGAAGGGGCCTGGTGGGAACTATAGACCTAGACGCCGGAACGAATCGTCTCATGTTGCTTGAGATAGCTAAGAGGCAATGCACGAAATACAAAATTCCCGTAGACCCCAACCTTATTGTTGACACGCTGGAGGATTCCCTTAGATCTCTTGGAGGAAAACAGTTAACACCAGCCGACGTTGTTAACGCCTTTGACATCGTCATGGCCGCTAGGTCTTCTCCAGTTCAAAAGAAACTAATAAGTATGGTCAAGCCAGGGGCACAAAGGGGGGAGGATATTAGGGACCTTGGAAAACTTGTCGTGGCCAACGACTTCAGGGACGCGGCTCGAAGGCTCAAGACCTACACCGCCACCGAGAAAACCACGGCTGCCAAAAGCGCCATAAATCGGATCGCCCCCAGGGAACGCTACACTGACATAGGGGGCCTCCATGGGATTAAAGATGAGGTGATAAAAGAAATAACCTTAGCTTTGGACACTAACTTGGCTGCGAAAGCTGCTTATGTGCCGCCAAAGGGTTTCATATTTTATGGTCCGCCTGGAACCGGTAAAACCCTTTTAGCCAAGGCCATAGCCGGAGAAAACGATGTCTGGTTCTACAATGTAAACGGTCCTTCCATACTTCAGGGCCATTATGGTGACCCTGAAAAGACAGTTCGAGACATCTTTGAGGACGCCCGTAAAAACGCACCAGCTATCATATTCTTTGACGAGATCGACTCCATTGCACCAAGGAGGGGGACCCATGATCCCGTTGTCGATCGGGTCGTCTCCCAACTCCTGACGGAGATAGATGGTTTCACTCCGCTAACTAATGTTGTCGTCATTGGAGCCACCAACCGACAGGAAATATTAGACCCTGCCCTTCTGGAGAGGTTCACTCGCCAATTCAATTTTACATATCCCAAAAACAGGTCGGAAAAACTGGAAATCCTGGAGGTTCATCTTCGTCGCTATAAGGATTCCCTAGAAAGGGGTATAACCTCCACCAGCATACTGGATATCTTTGAGAAAAAGGTTTTAAGCCCAAGGAAAATAGCCGACGCCATTGATGACGCCAACCGCCTGAGGGCTAAAGAACTGGAAGCCTGCCAGCAACTCTTAAGGGCTATGAAACATACACCAGATAAGGCAGAAGAGGTAAAGGTTCTCTTTAAGCCAGATATTGAAAGGCTCTTTGAAATCCTGAAGATAAGCCCCAATGACCCAGAGCTTATGGCAAAATGTGAAACTGTGGATCCGGCTACGTACCCCCTGCGGGTATACCATTTCCAGAAAGCCCTGGAAGGAATAACTGACGAGGCTGTAGAAGAGGCTCGAAGTATGCTCCAGGATACTGTAAGGCTTCAAAAGGCAGAGGTGGGGAAAACGTATGGATTAATAGCACTGGGGGAGTATGGCCAACAGGGAGGGATCGTTGGAGTCACGGAGGTCATCGTAAACCCTGAGGGTTCAGGGAGGGTGCAGGTGATAGGGAGTGAAACTGGAGAGAGCATATTTGCCAGCGCCCAAGATGCCTTTATTTACCTCAACTCCATTGCGGACTGGCGATTCAAAGACTACGATGTTTACGTTGAGTTAGTGACGCCAGCTAAGGGAATGGAGAAGCAGGTTGTTGCCCCCGGCATAACTCGGTCTCCTGTTTCGGGTCCCTCGGCTGGCCTCTCCATCGCCGTGGCCATGCTATCAGCTTTCCTAAAGGCGCCAGTTGACCCAACTATAATAATGACCGGAGCCATAACCGCCCGAGGGGAGGTTTGGCCGGTAGGTGGACTGGACTATCGTGGAATGGGAAAAATTGAGGCGGCGCTGGCCGATAGATACGCCCGCAAGGTCTTAATGCCCAAATACAACTATGACAGGTTAGGGGACTTCGATACAGAAAAAATGCTCTTGGAAAAAGGAATTAAAATAATGCCTGTGCAAGCGTTTTTGGAGGCTGCTGTTGAAACGCTACAGGGTTTTGCGTCTGAAAAAGAAATTATAGAAAGGTTAAAACTTGTGGAGGAACATTAAACATTTAACTTTTTAGACGGCGTCCTCTTCCTTTTTCTGATTCTGTTTTCACGTCTCTAATGAGTTCAACCTCCCCGAAGAGGAAAGGATTAAGAATAAACCTTAAATGAAGAGGAAGGGATTAAGAATTACTTAAGGTTAAAGGCTAAAATTGAGGGTAAATGGGGAAGGTAAATGAGTGAAGAACAACCTATAACTAAAGATGAATTATTAAAGGTAATTTTTGGAGATTATGGTGTTCCTGATCATTGTAATTTCTTCTGCGATCAACAAATGAGGTTATGGAATGCGTTATATCGTCATGCCTATCATAAAATCGTCGCCTATGATGATATTAAGAAACAGTATGAAGATTTAGAAAAAGAAAATTCTAAAATGACCAAACGCATTGAAAAACTTGAAGGCTTAGAAGATATCTTAAGGGATATAGATCATGAGTTAAACGAACTAAGAGAAACAGTTAAAGGAATGATTGAATTGGAAGAAGAATTAAGGAAAGAGAAGAAGCGAAACGTTGCGTTAATGTTAGAAAATGAAGCATTGAATAGGGAATGCGATATATTAGATAAACAATTAGTGAAAGTTATGAAGGTTTTGAAAAGCCAAGAATTAATAGATGAAATGGTTAAGGATACATATAGGATAGGGAATAAACGTTATAGACACATCACATGAGGTTAGTTTCCGAATGGATAGAAGAAGGCAAAACTCCGCTAACGTGTTGACTCGCCCTTTTCTTTTGTTGCTGTAAAAATCTCTTATTTTCTCCGCCACGTGCGGCGTGATAAACAATGGATCTACAAAGGGTGCGCCTTTTAAAACTTCTTTCATACCCGCCTCTCCTGTCTCCGCGAGACTAAGCCTATGCTTAACCAAATCCCATAGGATTTTCTTCATTTCGCCTATGGTCGCTTCAAGTCCTTTTATAGTTTCGTCATGTTTTTTAATTTCTGGCTTACATCTTGTCTAAGGCTACTCATTTCTCCCGTCCCCGTGAAGATTAAAAGCCTATGTTCGCTTTGTTGTAAAATTTGTCTAAGTCCTCCACACTGTAATCAGAATAGCCACGGTTCTAGGCTAGATTCACATCTCTAGTCTTACCAGGTGTGAAGGGAACGGGCTATCTTATCTTTGCTAGGACCCTATCTACATCCTCCAACCCCAGCTGGGCTAAAATGTCAGATTTAGGTATGCCCCTCTCGTCCCAGCCGATGGCCTTATAGTACTTTTGTCTCAACTCCTCAAATTTAACCCTGTCTGTTGCTTGACCTTTCTTAGGACCTGATGGAAGGGGCTCATAAAACCTAAGTGGATTATCATCGTCCGTAGGCGTGCTCCATTTTATATCTGGTCCGCCAAGGAGGAGGGCGGCCCTCTGGATGTGTAGAATCCTCCGACCCGTGGTAGAGTTCCATTCCTCCGTTGTGATGTTCCAGCCCGTGACAGCTTCCACAAATGTCCATCGCACGGCTTCCCCTGGCCCATTCATTGAGCACGTAACCGCTGAGTCTAGGAAGGCCATGCCCAGCTCTCCTCCCACCTCTTCCTCCTTCACCAGGGAGGCGACGGATGTGTGGTCGCCCGCCTGGACGGAGCATGCGTAGGCTATGGGCTGAATCCACCCTTCTAAGCCGCTTCTCATTCCGTGGGCGCCGATGGCCACACCCTTCTCCTGCACCGCGTATTTTGTCACATCAACTCCTTTCATTTTCGAAATTTTCAGGGCAGCCCTGTAGGTTCCCTCGGCAAGCACATCGCCAATGCCCTCCCTTCTTGCGATTATGTGAACAAGGGCCGCAAAGGCCTTGGCGTCGCCCCAGTTCAGCTCCATCCCTAAATCCTCCTTGGTTAGGATGCCCCTCTGGTAGAGCTCGGCTGCGAAACCCAAGACATTTCCTCCCTGTATGCCACAAAGTCCCAGGTCATCGATGGCAGACATAACATAGACATTGCCTTCAGGTTGGAAGATTCCGAGGTTGGTCCCCGCGTAAGCCTGATTTTCATAGTCAGGGTTGTCGGTTATGGCGCCCTTAAACGGGCCCGTTCTAACGGCGGAGACCTTTAGGCAGGTCAGGGGACACCAGTAGCAACCCCAATATCGCTTCACCCAAACCCTCCGCTCAAACTTGTCCACGCCAAAATCCCTCTCGTCGTGCCACTCCTCCTGCCAGTTCCTAACAGGCTCGGAGCTGGTTCCCGCACCCGTCTCGTAACCTCCTGCGCCGGTCCCCCAACGCCTACTGCCATCACGGGTGAGTAATCTCTTAGTTTCGATGTTCATCAGGGTCTTCACCTTTTCTATGTTCTTCACTTCAGGTAGCGGCCCAGTGCCCTTAACGACGATGGCCTTTAGGTTCTTCGATCCCATGACGGCACCGTAGCCGCCGTAGCCAGCAGCGCGGGTCCACTTCTGCATCACGGCTGCTGGCCGAGCCTTGTTTTCCCCTGCTGGACCGATGTATAGGATTCCCGGCTCCCTCCACTCTCCGTGGAGCGGATACTTCCTTCTAAGACCCTCTCGAACTTCTTTAGTTAAGAGACGGACAGTTTGTTTACCATCCTTCCCCCATACTTGCTGGGCATCCCTTAACTCAGCCTCATCGTCCTTGATGAAAAGGTAAACGGGGATACTCGCCCTTCCCTTAACGATTACGCCATCGTACCCTGCGCATTTAAGTTCAACCGGAAAATCGCCCCCAACCGTGGAGCCAATAATGCCATTACTCTGCGGAGACTTCCCCGTAATGCAGACTCGGCCCCCAGGATAGTAGCCGGTGAGGGGACCTATCAAGACTAAGAGGATGTTCTCAGGACCGAGGGGGTCCACGGACTCCCATCTCTCACCCAGTTGATCCCAGAGGATTTTCACCCCTAGGCCCCTTCCACCAAAATATTGCCTAAGGACCTCCTCATCCATGGATATGTCTCGTAGCTTCCCAGATGAAAGGTCTGTTTCAAGGAATTTTCCTGCATATCCATACGTCACTTTAGGTCAACTCCTCCCCCTTTTCACCGTACATAGTGATACTCAACTCCTTGGCAACCTCCTCGGGAAGGCGGGCGTAGAGCTTATAGTTGGGTGACGGGGACTTGGGCACTAGGCGTAGGACATCGTATCCAGCTTCCGTGCAGACCTTCACGCACTCGGGATCACCCCAACACAAGTCACAGATTAGAACATGCTTCTCCCTTGGATGGCGGTGGGGAACCCGACCCGGACACGCCCTGATACAAGCACCGCAGCCTGTGCAGAGTTCTTTGTTGACAACCACAGCCTCCGTTCTTTTGTCAATTGAAATGGCACCCTTAATTGGGCAGGCATTTACGCATGGGTAATCGTCGCACTGGCAACAGAGATGGGGAAAATCTGTACCCGGCACCAAGGCGAAGACCCTTACGCGGGATGCCTCCGGCCAGATCCTTCCCTCATGGTGTAGAGAACATGCTACTTCACACATCCTACATCCGCTACAACGGACGTAGTCCCTCATAATCCAGACTGGCATAGGAGTGACCATGACGCTATCCTCCATTCTTAAGGTACTTTAAAAAGTTAAAATAAAGCTTGCCCTGAAAATCTGGCGTAGTGGGTGGGAAGCTTGACTATTTCTCCATCGCCCCCCACTAAGGGAGGTAAGAAAACAACCTCATCGCCTTCCTGGATGATTGTGTTGAAGTTCTGTTCCCTTCCGTTCAAGAGAATTCTGAGGTATCCCGGGCTAATCCTTAAACTTTCCGCGTGAAGTTCAGCCTGGCTTAAATCATGCTCTTGTAGGACGCGGACTGCAACATCTCTAAGGGTGGTCTTCTCCTCAACCTCTAAGAATAACTCTGTTCCAATTTTGAGGGCCAAATAACCCAGAAATCTAATCTTTACTTTTATTTTCATCCTCTCTAACAAACCTCCTTTTAAAGGAGACATTCTAATTAGAAGGTTGAGTCAATTTCTCCTTGGCTCTTCCTGTCAAGTTTCCAAAAGTCCTCTATCTCGTAAACGTTATCGTCTGTGTCTGTGATCACTATCCTGTTGCCCATTACTATGATGCTCATCCTTCCCCTCGTCCTAAACTTCCTGGGTCCGCGGTCAGTAAGCGTTTCCCACTCAAACTCGTCACCGCTGGTCTCGAGCCCCTCAATCTTCACTATTTTTGGGATAAAGTATATCTTATCCAGGAGACTTTCAAGGCTTTTTCGAGATTGGGAGTCCAGTTTTCTGGCGTCTTTAATCATGCAGATTTCCACTCCCTGGGCGTCCCTCAATATGACGAACTCAGGGAGAGATACGGGAAAGGGTCTGACAGGTATAACGCCCGTATAGGTCTTGTCTCCGACAGTCAGTCTTAGCGCGTTCCCTGTTTCGTTGAACCCGATCTTTAAATCCTTCGGGTCCACAAGGTTTAGTGTCTTTAGAAAATCTATCAGGGGCAAGCTCTCACCCTTATGGTAGCGCCGCTATTTCCTGCTCCTTTGCGAACTGGGCGTTGTAGAGTTGACTATAGAGACCACCTGTCTTCATCAACTCGTCATGCGTGCCCACCTCAACTATTTTCCCCTGATCAACAACGATAATTCTGTCAGCCCTCTGTAGCGTGGAAAGCCTGTGGGCAATAATGATGGTGGTTCTCCCTTTGGCCAGGTTCTCCATGGCTTCGTGGATCTGCCTCTCCGCTAAGGTGTCCACCGAGGATGTTGCCTCATCCAATATAAGTATCTTCGGTTCGGTTAGGATGGTCCTGGCTATAGCGATCCTCTGCCTCTCACCGCCTGAGAGCCTCCAACCTCTGTCCCCAACGTTTGTATCATACGCGATTGTGAAATTCATGGCGAAATCGTGGGCATTAGCAGCCTTTGCAGCTGCCATGATCTCCTCGGGTTGCGCGTCCTGCTTACCATAGGCTATGTTATACGCGATGGACCCGTAGAACAGTAAGGCATCTTGGAGAACCACCCCTATCTGGGACCTTAGACAATGAAGCTTGATCTTCCTTAGGTCGACGCCGTCTATGGCAACACTTCCTTCAGTGGGGTCGTAGAAGCGTGTTAGTAACTTTGTAAGTGTGGTTTTCCCGGAGCCGCTGGGTCCGACCACGCCGATGTTTTCGCCAGGCCTGATATCGATATTAATCTTGCTTACAACAGGGATGTACGGGTCGTAGCCAAAGCTCACATCTTTAAACGCGATGCCCCCATGGAAGTCGAAGGCGACAGCG
>Ga0315312_1001256_pt1 | contig 20561 bp, 18 predicted proteins | sample TDP7_MG_FD_203629 | JGI IMG/M metagenome (GOLD analysis project Ga0315312, IMG submission 203629) | Freshwater sediment microbial communities from Lake Towuti, South Sulawesi, Indonesia - TDP7 | ecosystem: Environmental > Aquatic > Freshwater > Lake > Sediment | place: Indonesia: South Sulawesi... | reverse complement strand
AATTCAGATAGGTCAATAATAGACAGCCTTCTGTGGCCTAAGTAGACCTTTTTGTCTTGGTTTAAAGAAAAAGACTTTATGCCACAATCATCTGGTCCTCTATGTGAAACGAGAGAAAGGACATCGCTAAACGTATCTTCCTGAATTGAATTGCCTGAATATCCTAAAATTCCACACACAGTGTATCTACTTTTACTTATTTAGAATTAAGCCTTTCAACTATGAGATTCATAACTCTGACAGCCTCGCGCCCCTCCTGCGGGCTTACGGGTGTAGAATCACCATTTTTTAGGCTCTTTAAAAGCTGTCTTATAAGAAGGTCATGAGGACGATAATGACGTTTAGATAATAACTTAATTCCATTAAAACTTATCGATTTGATAGTTTGCAAAACCCCGCTGAAAACCGACCTTCCCACAGTGTAGGAACTTAGCAAAGGACGGTCATAATGTATAAGGTCTTGGCTTTCTAAATCCACTTTGATAATGCTCCTGCTTCCTAAAATATCAACTTGAGCTGACCATTGATTTGTGGTGTATATAAGCGTGATACTGCTTATGGCATTCTCACCAATAAGATCGACACGATAATCTTCAAAAGGCGACCACGGATATTCATATAATAGTTTTTTCGCACAAACTTTTACATCAAGAATAGGATTAATAAATGCTAAAGTCATGTACACAGCATGAGGTCCAGATTCGCCGATTACTCCGCCAGGCAGACGATGTGCCCAGTGGCTGGGTTTTGATGTTATATAATCTACAGGTGTTGAAAGGAAGATTCTCATTCCTTTGAATTCTCCAATTACATCGTTCTCAACAAGCTCACGGGCTTTAATGAATGCGGGGTAAAACAGGTCTGAATGGGCTATACATACTGATTTTTTAGTCATCTGGCTTGTATTTATTATGTTATCACATTCCTCAACAGTTAGAGCCATTGGTTTTTCAATTAAAACATCTGCCGCACCTTTCATAGCCGTGATAGCCAATTGAGCATGTGTCTGCGGAGGTGTACAGATATCTACAATATCGGGGTGTTCATTTTCCAAAAGCTCGTTGAGTTCTTTATAAATCTTTGGTATGCCAAATTTATGTGCTACCTTCTGAGCTTGTTCATAGTTCAAATCACACAATGATATAACTTCTGCATCTTTCCGGAATTTAGTAAATGCTGGTAAATGTCTATGAGCAGCAATTAGTCCGCTACCTACTATAGCTACCTTTAATCTTCCCATTTTCATTCCTTCAGTACTTATCCAATCTCAATTCCATATTCCTCTTTTAGAAATTTCTTAATATTCTCCCTGTCCTTTCCTGCTTTTTTATGGATTTCATATATCTTGGCATCTACCAAAAACATGTACCATAATCCCTGTAGAAAGTGCCATATTAAGCCTGGCACGCCATCAAGAAAACCGAGTTTTAAGAAGTATCTGTAAATAAAATATAGAAAAGGTCTCACAAATAAAGGCATATTGACATACAGCTTTTCTTTTAACCAAACTTTTCTTTGTTCTTGTGTTCCAAAGAGTTTTGGTCTTATTAATCTGTTTTGGAAATTGTAATTTGAATTTAAAATATCAATAATGTATCTTGTTGAATAATTATTGTGTTTTGCTGTCCACCAATGTAGGTTTTTTTTGTTTTCCTCTATAATATCATTTTCTAAAAATGCAACTTTGCCCTTCATTATTTTCATGTGTTCGTTCAGCCATCTATCTTCACAAAAAGCCTCACCATTTTTCCATACCCTTAACAGCCAGGTAGGATAATATCCTCCGTGCCTAATCCATCGCCCCATAAAATACACCTTGCGCTTAACATATAATCCTGTGATATCATCATCCAATTTAGGCAATTTCTGAATAAGTTCTTCCTTTAATTCAGGAGTTACTTTTTCATCCGCATCAAACCTCATCACCCAATCTGTCTTTATAGGAAGATTTTCCAAGGCCCAGTTAAGCTGCTTTGCTTGGCTTTCAAAGGGATGCTGATAGATTTTTGACCTATATTTTTTAGCAATCTCAAGGGTTCTATCCGTTGAGTAGGAATCAACGATGAATATCTCCTCTGTCCAATCATAAATGCTTCTAAGACAGGCTTCAATATTCCTCTGCTCGTTGAGGGTGAGGATTATGACAGAAATTGGGAGTTTCATATTAACCTTTTGGAAATATTATTTGTTAAGTTTTCCAAAGGCAAATATGGTTGGTTTCAAGATATTCGGAGCAAATTTTTGATACAAAACTCCAATCCGATAGGCAAATTTAGAAAATGACATGTATGATGGTTCAGCTTCATATCCATAAACAACATATTCATAGCCATATTTATGCATCATAGTTCTTATTTTAGGTATGCTATTGCATCTATAAAAAGTGGGAAAAACATCTTCCTCCGGTCTTTCTTCCTGAACTTCTTTAAGTACTTTAGAATGATATTTGTTTGGTACTATTTTCGAGAACAATGCGACATAACTGCAAACGTTAGATGTTCTTATACAGAGGTAGCCTCCATTTTTTAATACTCTGCTATTTTCTAAAAAGAATAGATCAGGATCTGCTATATGTTCTAACACGTTATCACAAATAATGATATCGACAGAATCGTCATTCAATGGCCAGCGTTCATCACTGAGTAAATAAAATTCATCAATAAATGGGTTTTTCTCTGCAGCTTTATCAACATCTATTCCAATTACTTTATTAATTTTCCCTTTGAAGATTCGTAAATTCCGTCTTATAATGACAGGGTCTTTGGAATGGGCTCCCCTTCCACATCCAACCTCAAGCATAACATAATACGGCTGAACCAATGCATTAACTCTTGTATAGAAAGTCACTGTTCCATCAATATCTGTAAAGCCGCCATATCTACTTTCTGGATAGAAAATTTCCATATACGACATATTTATTCTTTTTGACTTATAATTATCATTGATTTCCATATATAAGGCATCCTACCGCTTCCAGAAAATAGAATAGGGTTAAAACCGGCATCTTTAAGTATTTTGTAAATGGTATTTTTAGAGAAAAACTTTATGTGTTCGCCTTCCTGTAAAGGATTAAAGTGAGTATCGAACCTATTTAACAATGCTATAGCCAGATTTTTTATGTAACCGTGATAAGGAGTTGTAACAATGAGAAACCCACTGTCTTTTAACCAATACTTTATGTTTTTTATATATTCCTTAGGGCTATACACGTGTTCTATAACCTCAATAGACAAAATTAAATCGTAGTTCTTATCAGGAAAAGATTCAGGTAATTCTTTGTTGTATGCATTATGAACTTTGAATCTTTCCTTAATATCAGCAAAGTGACGCTGTGCCACTTCGATTCCACTTTCAGAGGCGTCAAAGCCCCATATATTCTTATATCCTTTTTTATAAAGCTCACGAACTATATATCCTCCCCCACAACCTGCATCGAGAATATTTGCATCATGTGTTAGTCTGAGTCTATTCAAATTTTTTTCAATGTCTCTCAGTAAACAGTTATGGGCAGGTGTTTTAGGCTCCTTCCAGTCATAATCTGTATCTGTATATCTAAAGTCTATTTCCTGCATTTTCATAGTCTTAAAATGTCTTCATATGCCTTTATCATCATGCCTGCGACTTTATCCCATGTGTATTTTTCTTCGATCAATTTTCTCGCATTTTCTCCCATCCGTCGGCATTTTTCGGGAGAATCAATCAAGGTTTCCATTGCCATACTAAGCTCTTTAGGATTCGGAACGACAACTATTCCCGCCTTTTCTTCTGCAACCTGATTGAAATGGCATTTGTCTGTAATGATCACAGGAAGTTTACTAGCCATAGCCTCTAAAATAGCCATGCTGAATGCTTCTGAGTAGGAGGGTAAAACGAATATATCGCATGCAGCAAGTACTTCTAATTTGTCTTGACCGGATAACATACCTGTGAATGTAACTCTGTGTTGGATATCCTTGCTCTTTATCATCTGTTTTATTATGTCTTCATAGTTTTTTGCACCTCCTCCGGCTAAAAGCAAATGTACATAGGGTCTTGCTCTCGCTACATTCGCAAAGGACTCTATTAGTATATCCAAACCTTTTATCCTATCAATTCGCCCTAAATATAAAATGACTATCTTTTCTTGTAAAAAAGGGTAATGAGCTCTCGCAGTTTCTTTTTTTGGAAGACAATCAAAATCACATAAATTTACACCATTAGGTACTATTATTGCCTTACCCTCTAATTGTATATACCTAAGACATTCTTCAGCCTCTTTTTGAGTGAAAAAATGAATTCCGGATGCGCAAAGTAGATTTTTCTTAATAAACAAATCATAATATAACTTTTTTTTCCAAGCTTTAATGGATATCTTATCAGGGGCCAATGAGCCATGAGGTGATACTATGAAAGGCACTCCTGAACGTGCGCTATAGTGAAGGGCTATTGTTGATGGGAAATTCCAAATTCCTGTAATATGAACAAGGTCAAAAGTTTCTATGTTGTCTCTTAATGACCTCCATGATTGTGGAGAGTATTGCCAACCATTCTCTCCAAGAAATTCAAGAGAATTCCAATAGTTGAAATATTTAATTTTCACTCCGTCAATAACTTTTACTTGCTCATTGGGGATTTTCTTCAATCTCACGTTTGTGGTAAAAACACTTATGTCGACTCCCGCCCTTACAAGAGCCTTATTTAATCCATGCAATGCAGTGACAGGACCGCCAATTTCAAATGCAGGCCAGTAGCTAGGGCTTACACAAAGGACTCTCATTCTGATTGTTGGTAGTATGTTTGAGATGAACTATAAATTTCTGTACTTAATCAGAATTGTGAAAAAATCTTTAATACAAATAGTTCGTATTTCTTATTAATAGCTTTATCGAGTTAAGGTTAATTTTAATGATCTAACCGATGCTGGAAGTGCTTTTTCTTTATAAATTTTACTATTATATCTGAAAACAACAATAAATAAAACGCCCTCATCCAGCCACTAAATCCATACCCAATCCCCATGGATAGCAGTATACATCCTCCCAAGTAGTGGCCAATAAATTTGCGTTTTCCAAAACGAAGGTCCAGCAACATTGTAATAAAGCCAAAGAAAAAACTAAAAATCATTATTGCAGGCAGCCCTCCAAGCCAGTATGGCTCGCCGAACAAATAACTGCCACCCGTACTGATAATCCCAAATTCGCGCAGTTGCCAAGCGTGAACGTCAAATGGATTCACCGGTAGTCCTAATCTAAGTCCAACATCACGGGGCAGAATATTTATGATGCCATTAAGATAAGGCATGATTGTTGAGTGCTGTCCAGTGTCATAAAGATATATATAAGCGGAATAATGCGCCAAATTTTGTCCCAACACAGGGATTCCGCAAAAAATGTATTCTATTATACCACCCATCCTAATATCTTCTACAAAAGAAGAAATAATATTAACAAGGCTATTTTCTGCTATTTCGAATCGCAACCTGCCAAGAAATGAGATAATAGTTCCTCCTGCCGGAACAAGGATAAACAAAATTGACCGAAAAGACATCGAGAAGGTTTTATGGGACTTTAAGAGTAAAACCATGCTCACTAAGGGTATTATACAACCTGCCCTCGATCCAGAACTTAATGCAAGTACCGAAAGAATAATGGAATAGAATATCAAGGTTTTGACCTTAATATTTGAAATTAGCGCAAAATTCATGACCACCGGAGTTACAAAGTTGGTAAATACGATCAGTGGTGTGAAATATGGAATCTCCACACCTTTTGACATATGGGGATATAACCAGATAATACTCTTCCCAAAAACCGTAATAGTTATCCATATAGCTACAGGCAGAAGCAGAAGATATTTCGCCAAGATTCTAAAGCGACTTATATCGGTGGATCTGTTCAAACTTTGTGCGGAATCTACCAATAAGTTAACACTCTTGGCGTTATATGTATGACGGACTCTGAAGACTAAATACTGTGCTAATAGGAACGTCAGATATCCTGTCGTTGAGACTTTCAATAACGTTCCATCGGCTATATATAATGTGGCCATTTTGTTATGTTGTAGGATCGTCGGATAAACATCCAATTTGTAGACCAGTATAGTAAGAAACAACATAAAAAATATGTTAATGTGACATATTGTACTGATATAAAGGTTTTCGTTGTAACACTTATGGGCAAACAAATATAGTAGATACAAAGTGACTATTGAAACCGCATAGCCAAAGCCATTCCACGTGAACCCAATAAATGATATAATAGCAAGTAAACCAATGATATTTTGCAATAGAAAAAGGGCTTTATTCTTCATCGATTCGGGCATTTATATTTTTTTTCAATATAATATTTTTAATAAAAAGTGGATAATAAACATCCAATTTCTTCATTAAATTCCACGTAAGAATAACATAAACCATTAAGATGAGTAGAGAGAGCGGATATCTGTAAATTTCCTTGTCGATTAACAAAACATTTATAGCAACAGAAACTAAAAGAAGAGGCAAAACGACGTTCGAAAAATGACGGATTATGATATTATAATCAGCTTTTATCTTTCTCTTGGTCTTTAAATAAATGGCAATCGGTAAGATCCAGAACACTGTCAAAGTTGGTGACAAGCATCTTGCCAGGGCGACTCCGTTAAGCTGTATTGTTTTCGCAAAAACGACTGCCAGCCCTATAGTCACAATTGCTTCGATCCATGCTACAAAGACAAGCTTCTTGGTATAATTCATGCCAGCTATAAACTGAGAGCTGGTGTTCACAATAGAGAGGATATAACAATAAGCACCAAAGCAAAAAGCAACGAATGTTCCGGCATAAGTTTCTGGATTAATCCAGATTCTTACAATATCGTAACTTATCAATATCCCTCCGATCCATACCAAGCCTGCTAAGATTGGTAAAAGCTGCAAAGACCCATTATAGGCTTTTTGAATCCATAGCCAATCGTCCTGGGAAGCAGCTTTTCCGTACATGGGCCATAATGCGGAGTTCGGCGTTGTGATGAGTGCACAAGCTATCCCAAATGGCTTAAACGTCACAAGATATTTTGTAACTGCATCAACCGAAACGAAATTACCAATTATTATATTATCAACATTGAGGATTAACATGCTTGCAATTCCTATTGAAAAAAATCGTAAACCGCTCCTCATAATTGATCCTACGGAAAATTCTTCATTGGTGCAATTTTGTCCATCAGTTGTATTTTTCTTCGTATGGCAAGAGAGGCAGAAATGACACGTAGCCAAAAGACTCACAGTTAAAATCAAAACTCCTCGAATTACTGACAAACTAACTAAGTCACCTTTTACGATAGTGACTGTAAGTAGAGCTATTAATCCCGCTATTGAGTTTAGAACATAATAAAATCTTTCCCAATAAACTTGTTGCGAACCTACAAATCCCGAGTAAAAAACTGTAAGAGGCAAGTTCAGTAAAAATAGCGTCGCCGTCATCTTTAATGTTTTTAATGCTTCGTCTTGTAGAGGTCGTGGTATCTTCACAATCAAATCAAACAAATTTGGAAAATTGAACAATATTAAGTAAAACAAACAAATCGTTAGAGAACTAAAAATAGCCAACAAAACAGTTGACCTTCTAATAATAGCCCATTTTTCAGACACTAAAGATGATTTTGCTATTAGGGCTGCTGTTGCTGTTGTTATTCCCAGATTTGAGACCTCAAAATATGCAACGATTGATGAAATCACAGCCCAGATACCAAAACGAGTGATACCAAAATAATTGACTCCGATGGGTATCGATAATATTCCTACGATGCTTGTAACAATAAGGTAAAGATTGTTGGCAGAAAGCCCTAATAGAAATGTTTTTTTTCTGTTTACCGTGAGCATTACTTGAGCGATGCTCTTGAAGTAAGATTCTCGGTTAGACTCATCGACTTTTTATAAGACAAATAAACCGCTTTGTGAAAAATGGTTGGCAAGAAAATTAATGGAAGATCAACTACCCAAAAGGAGGGATATTTTTTATAAGAGGCAAAGAATTTATTCAAAAGGATTTTATCAAATTTGAAGGAATCTGCCTTCCGAGCTATAATTGTTCTTGCTATTTGTTTATGTAACCCGCGCGTTGCTTTTTTTGCAGTAGAATTATTGTATCCCCATCGAGGAAGATTCTTAAAAATTTGAAATAAATTGAGCTGTGCAAAAAAAATAATGCCTTTGGGTCCTCTCGCCTTGGCATTTCTCATTTTAACTATCGGTGTAGATATAATGTATGAAGGAGCTTTAGCAGCTATTTGCAAAACAGCACCAAAGTGAACCCAATGCGTTCCCATTAATTTCACAGTATCTGCATTTTCCCATAGTTCTCGTCTTACAATAACAGATGAAACAAGAGAATTTCTACCTTCGGTTCTTAGAAAATAAGTGTCACCGGGAGGACATACCATGTCGCCTCTTAGAGTTAAAACATCACTCCCAATTTGTTTAGAAAGATCGCTATTATACGTGCGATAGTTAGCAAATATGACGGCTATATCTTTGTTATGGTTAATTACATTGAGGACTTTCTCTATGCTGCCCGGAAGAAGCGCATCATCATCTGATAGTAACCAAACATATTTACCCCTCGCATTTCTTACTGCAAAATCAAAATTGTTATCTGGGTGCAAAGTCATCGGTAGTCGATAGTAAGTGACAATATTAGGATAGTTTTTTTTGTACAGGGCGCTAATTTCGGGAACGTCATCAGTCGAAGCATTATCCGAAATGAGGATCTCAATATCATCTATTCTATGGAGATTTACGGGCAGTTGTAAAATGATACTATCCAGCGCGTCTTTGATATATTTTTCACCATTATAAGTAGGAATAGCTATAGTTAATGTCGGTCTTCCGTCTTTTTTCATAGGGATGAACCTCCAAATTGTTTGATTCTATAGAGTCTATTAATCATGGAGGCCAAAGGGCATCGAATATAAGAAGTTGCAGCAAACACTAACAACCACAAAAAACAATTCCATATTCTGGAATTTCTGTCCGGCGGTGGTCCTAACTGTTTTCTTAAATTGGATGCTCGTTTCAAGTATTTCGTTCCATATTCAATTCTATTATCTTCGAAATAATTCAAAGCGAGGCGAACATAATCTTTTAACCGTCCCCATTTTACTGCCACGAGACTCTGCTCTTTGAGAAATGTCCGTATGTCGTCACGAGTAATGTAGGAGTCAAAGACTTTAAAGATTGGTGATTCTTTATGCCGATAGATCTTATACCACCTATAAGAATCTTGTACTTTGCTGATTCTCCTACTAAATAAGATCTCGTCGATAATGCCAATCTTGCTCAGACTTGCCATGCGTATCCACATTTCACAATCATTTGCGTATGCAAATGCTGGATTAAATTTACCAGCTTTTTCCCATAAACTACGCCTGGCCATCACACTCGGAGAGGCCATGATCAAACCGTTCATAAGCATGGCATTTAACAACTCATACAAATTATATTCATTTTTATTTCTTATATCCGGGTGCAATCTTATAGGAGGGCGAATTAAGACCTTACCATGCTCGTTTATGAAGCGATACATGGTAAATACAGCACCACAATCAGGATGTGACATTAGGAATTCTACCTCTTTTTGAATAATTTGTTTATCATACACATCGTCGGCATGATATAAGGCTATCAAATCGCCTCGGGCGAGCGATAAAACCCACTGACCATTATCTAAAGCGGATAACGAGACCTCTAAACTGTTATTATAGTTGGCTATTTCAGTTGGACAACGTGTGGCTCTAACATGCTTGCCATAATGTTCGATGACTTGGGAAGTATTATCTGTTGAATTATTATCCGAGACAATTATTTCAATTCGATTATAGGTTTGTGAAAGAATAGAATCTATGGTTTCCGATAGGGTTTTAGCAGCGTTATATGCCGGTATACAAACGCTAACTAAAGGATTACTTATCATAGCTATTTTTTAAAAGAAAAACCAATTCTTTTGGCGAGATGCCTAACATTCCTTTCTGCATTCCATATACTTGCAGTTTCCTTAGCAGCTTCTCCTATACGCTGGCGTAATGTATCGTTCGAAAGTAAGAATTCTAAAATTTCACTTAATGAGCGCCAGTCCTGAGAACGAAAAATGAATCCGTTCATACCTGATTCAATTCTGTCAATAGCCGCCCCAACAGCATCGGAAGCACACACCGTTTTGCCCAATAACATTCCCTCATGGACTACGATACCCCAGGGGTCTTCTGTCGATGGCACTACTATAATGTCGGCTATAGATAAAAGAATTGCATGTTCGTGCATTTGTCTGAAGCCCAAAAATCTGATAATATCTGATAGACCAAGTTGACTACTCTGTTTTTCGTATAACTTTCTAAGAGGCCCATCCCCCTCTATAATTAAAAAGAAATTATCGTTGTATTGACGCAAATGCGCGACTGCCTGCAGCAGAATTCCAAGCCCCTTTCGCTCTATTAAACGCCCACTGAATAAAATAATCTTTTTTTTACTCACCAGATTCGAAATATCGTCAAGATCTCTCGATGTACCTGAAGGCCGTTTGATGCGAGATGCATCAACGACATATGGAAAATTTAACAATTTGCTTTCGATACAACCAGCTTGTATAGCTGATTCCCAGCCAGTCTTCCCACATACAAGAACTGCCTTGGCATTATCAAATATAGCTTTTCTTAAAAAAGAGCGGAAATATTTAACAACCCTTCCGCCGGTCTTGGGCTCGTTGCAATTAAAGTGATCCGCCCAAAAAACGAATTGGAATTTAAATAAAATTGATACTATTAGTGCAAAAATCAATGAAGGCTTATTATATCCACATATCATCAATAGATCGTTCTTTATGTCAAAAACTCTTATCATCCTTATGATACTAACTATTTCCCCAATGCAGCCTTTTCCTTTACATAATACTTCTCGATAATCAATCTTAGGGAACTTTGAAAAGCTATGACTTCCTTGCGGATCCCAATCTTTAGAACAGACATGGAAAACGGTAGTATCCCAGCCAACGATGCGAGGAAAAGCATTAAAAAGGTCCGTCTTATAAGGCGCAGGTTCCTGTGCAATAATTAGAAATCTAAGCATTGTTTATATGCTTTAGATGGTGATAATGTCCATAAGGCAAAAATAGATTTCCCGCTTGGGGAAATATGATAGCTTGATAGATTCACTCAGTAACTCTTCAAGTTCTGGTGCAGCATGGGCATTTCAGACGAAAGGGAATTCATAGCCGTTTTCTTTTGTGTAGCTGCGCACTCATTCTTCCAATGGCGGGATAATCATATTGGATAGAAACTCTTGGCGATCTAAGAAAGGCCAGAGGTCTTCCAGCGGCTTTGACAGTATCGAGCCATCTGGCTGTTGCATCGAAGACAGCCTGGGTATGGTGACCTGATCAGGCGATACCATCACTTCGCAAACAACGGGATCTTCCGTTTCCAAGACTTCTCTGACTTCTCGTCGAATGTCCGTATGGTTTAGCAGACGCCGAGTCGCAATTCCGTAAGCCTGGCCAATTTTGGAAATATCAGGCAAGGTCAAACCACTCTGTATATCACTTGCGACAAAATGTCCCCCAAAGTAGTTTCTTTGAGTAAACCGAATGGAGCCGTAACCCTGATTGTTGAGCACAAAGAACTTAATCGGCAGGTTTAGGCGTTTCACAACTTCCAGTTCACGACTATTCATGTGAAATCCGCCATCGCCATCAATACAAACTGTTCGCCTACCCCCGCTGGCGATACAGCCGCCGATGGCTGCAGGAACACCAAAGCCCATGGCCCCCAAACCTGGTGTGTAAAAACTCCGAATCCCTTGTTTCATTCGGAAAGCTTGCATTGTCGCTTCACAGCACGCGCCGGAGCTACCAGGAATTAAAAGGTCGCCTGCAGACATTTCGTCTGAAAGCACGTCGATCAAGACATAGTGGTTTACGTATTTGCGCTCGTGCCAGTATTCGGGCGATACGACTGGATATCGGGCTTGCCAATCTTTGCATTTCTTCAGCCATGATGAACGATCCTTTGGGATTATTTTGTTCGACCGGCGCAGAAACTCTTCCAGAAACGCTCGTGCATCCGCATTAACTGGAATATCAATCGGCGTCATCATCTTACAAATTTCCGTTGCATCTATGTCTACCATGACCTTCTTAGCAGCACGAGCAAGGTTCTGATGGTTGTAACCGGTCTGACCGAGGTCCATGCGTGCACCAATTATCAGTAAGTAGTCCGCATTCTGCTGCGTAAAGTTTGCCCCGCGCTGGCCTACGGCGCCTGGGCGTCCTGCAAACAACCAATGCGTTTCAGGCAAGAAATCAATCGCCCTCCATGTAGTCAGGACCGGTGCTTTAAGAATTTCGATCAGACGCAAAAACTCAGCCTGACCTTTTGCCAGTCGCACTCCATTGCCGACTAAAAGCACTGGCCTTTGTGACTCGTTAAAAAGCTCGATAGAAGCATTGACTTGTTGTCGCAATAGTACTGAATCAGTCGGAATATCCGCTTCACTTGAATTAAAGCCAGCTAATTCAGATTCTTCGACCATCGCTGCTTGCACATCCAAGGGGATATCTATCCAGACCGGACCGGGGCGGCCCGTCTGTGCTAAATACACCGCTTTTTCCAAATGATAACGGATTGAGTTGGGTTCGGTGACTGTTACTGCATACTTGGTAACGGACTCAACGAGTTTGACAATATTGATCTCTTGAAACCCCATCTGTCGGACCCCCCGCTCACCGACAAGGTCCGCACGCTTGACCTGCCCTGAGATAAACAAGCAAGCAGTAGAGTCGAGCCATGCAGCCGCTACACCGGTTATTGTATTGGTTCCCCCCGGACCAGTAGTGACCAGTGCCACACCCAGATTGTTCGTGTACTGCCCATAGGCATCTGCCGCAATCGCAGCAGCTTGTTCGTGCAGGTTGCAGATGTATGTGATGTCGTGGTTTCGTCCAACCGAGTCAACCAAATGCATGCACCCACCGCCAGGGAGCAGAAAGATGTGCTTCACTCCCAGGTTGGCGACAAAGCGAATGACGTAATCTGATAGTTTCACTGACTTTCTTGAGTTTGCTTCCTTTCTATGTGGCTATTTAATCCACGGACCGCTATAGCAAGTTTATCAGAGTGTCCAGCATCCCCCGAATTGTCTGAGCACTTTTGTTCCACGGACGCGGCATCAGCAAAGCCTGGATTCCAAGTTGCCTAACAGCCTCTACATCTTCTGGTCTATCGTCAATAAAGATATCACCTCGGCCACACCAACGCAGAAAGTCCGCCTTTGTGCAATCATATATCAAAGTTGGATGAATTTCCCGCTTCGAGGGTACGAAATTAAATGACCGGATCCAGTTGCCATAGTAACGGATTACCCACTCTGCTTGGCTCGGTGCGGCCTGCAAGGGAGTAGCTGTAAGCACAATGTGCCGAAAGCGGTTCCCATACTTCCAGAACCACGCCAGAACCTCGGAGTTGGGAGACAATTGCTGCCCAGCCTCCGACAGACGAAAAGTATCCAAAGATACCAGATACTCGTGCAGACTAATACCCAAGAGCTGGTGAGGAGGATTTTCTGATATTTCCTCATATCGTACGGCGGACTCGGGATGGCAAGTCAGCCATGATTGCTCAAGCCATGCCCCCATCAAGTCGTTGAGAACATCGTCTACATCCCAGACAATCGTCTGCATTATCGGGTATCCATCCTAATCGATAGAATGGTTCAGCCCATCCAGTATGTTAACAATGTTTTTCTGTTTTTGTTGTTGTTAATATACGGATTAGTGTAATGTGAATCTTCTTTATAGTGTGTAGATGATATTTCCTCAATTACAGCTCCACACTCACTACTAAAACTGTGCTTTACTCCCTTCTCCACAACAACCAGATTTCCCTGCTGATGCCTTGTCTCGACGCCATCTAGACTAATCAGAAGATCTCCATAGAGAATATGAAAGGTCTCTTCTTTTTGATTATGATACTGCTCAGGGTGTTTTTGCCCCGGCAGGAGAATGAGCAACTTTTTGCAATACTCCCGGTTGACAACCGTGATCATAGTAATCCCATATTCATAAAAACGATCAATACCATAGTGGTGTGAAATCTCTAAATCAGCTTTACCTGGGACAACCACTCTACTTTTTTCCAGAAACGCTTTGATACGCTGAACAATGTCATACACTTTTTCCCGAATATCTACTTTGTTGGTACCGGCAAACAGTATTGGGTCATTCGCATTAATGTCAGTTAGAGCACAGAACTCTGCGTACTTGGAAAGATCATTAGCTGTGATCTGCCCATCAACCACAGGTATTGCCAAGAAAACATCATGTAGGGAAATCCTTGTTCCTTCTTTGATAGGTCGGCGAGCAAACACTCCTCGCCGTAAGGCCCGCAGAGCGGATAGTTCTTTGTCACTGAAGGCATGACGCTTACCAGCAAGACCACACATCTGAATTGTTTCTTGCGCTGACTGCAGCCATAATCGTATCTGAGCCGGAGTCGCAGAGTAGGCATTCAATCGAATGTCGGAAGCGGGCACTGCAACGTGTTTCTCAAAGATAGTTGCTCCCTTGGCAATAGCAATCTTGATCGAGTCTACATTATCAGGATGTTCATGCGTGGAGTAACCGATGTGAACATTCGGATAACGGGATCGAAACAAATCAATTTGGTTCAACTGAAGGTACTGATTCCCAGTTGGATACTCCGCGACACAATGCATAATCGCAAAATCACGATGTCGGTGATTAAAGAAGCTAACAACCTTGTCTACGTCATCAAGTGCTACACCAGCGGTGGACGCGATGATCGGTTTGTCCGTCTTTGCTATTCTCTCCAAGAGCGGCCAATCTGTGAAAGAACAACTCGCGACTTTGATGATGTCAAATCTCTGAGCTTCAATCAGGTCAACAGATTTTTCATCAAACGGAGTACAAACCGAAATGAAACCTAAGTTGTCAATCTCATCTTTCAGAATCTTGAACTGTTCTGGACTCAGACGTGTTTCGGAAAAGCGTTTGATATACTTGAAATCAGTCCGCGATCTGAAATCAGGATGGATGAATGTATCAAGATCACGATACTGAAATTTGAAAGCAAAGTGAAAAGGGAAATCGTGTGTTGCTGCACGAACCTCGCGCACAATCCTGAGACCGTGTTCAACACTGCCCATGTGGTTGTTCGCCATATCAAAGACAAACAACAAGTTGTCAGACGGAATTCTCATCGTAACCTCCATTGCAAATGAATTGAGAATTAAGAAAAAATTTTCTAAATTCTTAATTCTAAATTCTTTTTGAACCCCGCGCGTTCTGTAGAAGGCACGTATCGTTCTGGTAGTTTTAGAGGGATGGCTACTTTAGCAGTATAAACCCCTTGTCGCGGTTGAAAAAACATTGGCTACTGTCTGAGCCAGCTCGGCGATTGGATTATTGGTTAATAATATATTTTGATTCCTCTTTGATTGCATCCATGGAGCTAAATGCCGGCTTATAGCCTATGCAGGCCGCATTATTATAGTTTGAGCAGTAAATATTTTTCGAGCCTGTTGCACTGATATGGCCCAAAGACCGGCTTATCTCATATTTCAAACCATATACACAAGAAAAATAATCAAGAATTTCTCTCTTTTCTACAGGCTTGGCGCTGGTCACATCAAAAGCTTCGTTGATCTTTCCGGCATCCATACATTTTCTGATTATCGAAAAAAGATCTTCCGGATGAACGTAATCACGGATAATGTTCACGTTATCGGTTACGAGCACCTTATTTTTTAAAATACAGTCTATAACTTCCGTGATAAAATAGCTGTCCGTCAAGTCGGCAAATCTGCTGAAGTAGGAGAAAATCCTGAGATCGACGATCCTTAAATTTTTAAATGCTCTGTGCTTTGTTTCAGCATTAAGTCTGGCGATAGCATAATAATCGTCGGTGGCTACATGGTTTACACGGATATGATTTACGGTATTTTCATCGGCTGGAGCTGATAGTTCTCTACCATAAATAACCCCACTGCTAAAACTAATATAAAGAGTATCGGGGCGATTGTGTAAATATCCAATAACCAGATTGTCATATTCTTCAGTAACCGTAAAATACTCAGTGTAATTACCTCGCAGCTTGTTCAGGGTTCCCACTCCGACGCAGTTAATTACGACATCACAAGAAGATTTTATAAAATCACTATAACCTTTATGAATAACACAGTCCTTGTCAGGGAATTTTCCTATGGCGCCAAGAAAACTGCGGACTTTGTCCGGCGACCTCGTATACAGATGCAAGCTGAACCCTCCAACCTGAAGAAAGTTATTGATCAATCCCTTCGCGATATGGGAAGTGGAACCTAATATGGCAATTTTTTGTTTATTCATGTGTTTTCGAACACATTACCCGCACAAACGTTTCAGACACTCCTTTGCATGCGAGTCGATATTATCGACTTCACAATAATCATTCATAGTGCAATCTTTGCACGGCTCAGTTTTGCTTTTATTTCCAATTAAATGTTCAATCTGTAGGCGCCTTAACCTTTCACCATTCCATATTTCGTACACCGAGTTTTTGTTGATATTACCCAGCACATTTACTCTTTTCCAATCAACACAACAGGGTACAACTTCGCCATCTGCCTGAACCTGTACCCCCTTAAATATCTGGGCGCAAACAGTGTGTTTAACAAGCACTCCATCCCATCGGAATGTACGGGGAGAGCATGCACCGTCAAACTGAGGCCACATAGGGACTAATTTTTCGATATAAATCTCATCGCAGATATCCCCGAAGGTATTCAAAAACATGACTTTTTTCTCTTCGGGAAGGACGTCTTTATCTGTAATTTTAATATGGATGAGGCATTTACCCTTGCAAGCGTACAAATCATTTATGTGCTCTAGCAACTTATCAAAATTTACCTTTGCGCCGCTGGTTCGTTGATAATCTTGTGAACATAATCCCTCAATGGAGATAATTATTCGATCGAGCAAGAAAGGTAGAGTTTTAATCAAATCAGTGGTTAGTAAACTGCCGTTAGTAACCAGCTCTATTCGTTCTGCTCTTTTTTGTGCTCGAGCATATTGCAGCATGCTCACAATGTCTTTATTAATTAAGGGTTCTCCATTGCCACAAATACGCAGTAATTTAACCAAATCGGGAAACATGGTCAAGTCATCTATAATCTTACAAAATAAATCAGTCGTCATAAGGTCCTTTTTCAGGTCTCTTCCTCCTGATCCCTGAGGACAAAATATGCATTTGAAGTTACAGAAACCCGATGGTTCGATATAGACAACAAGTGGTGTCGCAAGCGGAATGCGTTCATGTAATGCCACGCGTTCATACTGTACTGTGGGTTTTATTTTTGCTTTCATGTTTTGACTGCTTTATAAAATTTCTAACGTTGCTTTCTTAATCAGCGCTACAGCCGGCTTTGGATTAAGATTTAATTCCTCAATGCGCTTAAGGACTTCTCTATACTGCCAACCAACAATAATAACTATTCCCCCAACGGGATGGGTAATCAGATGATCGGGCGGTAAAACCGGCTTATGGGTAACGTGCGTATATTTATGCTGCTTTTCTTTAAAAGAATCCACCACGAAAGGTATCTTATCCAGGCATTGCATCATAGTCAACATCATCAGCGTTTGGTGACCTGCCCCCCAAATTGTGGCCGACTCAAATCTGCCGACAAAATTGTCGATATCCTGGATTAGCTGTTTCTGGTTCTCTTTAAAAGGCAAAGCAGTCAGCGGAGTCCGCTTTTTTACAACCGCTGATAAGCTGGCCCCTTCCCAGATTTCCTGTATCCGCAGAACATCAAAGCCGCTTGCTTCACAGGTAAATTGCAGGGTTTTTTGTGTAAAGTAAAACAAATGGTCAATAATAAACTCACCAAAAATACGGTCACGAATAATTTCATCGAAATTTGGAACTTCGACTATCCCTACCCCAGGTTCTTCCAAATTATTGCAAATCTGAGTTAAGGTCTTCCTTGGCTCAGGGAAGTGTTCCAAGTAGTTGAACATCAGGAACGCGTTATATGTATCAGGTTTTGGCTCTTCCTCAATAGGCATAATTCGTTTACCCTGTAGTTGGAATTCCTCAACGAATTCATCTAGCTGCCTCTTTCTGAAAGGTGAAGTATCCCAGGACGGCGAGCGAATTGCATGAGAATAATAAGACACTGGTTTAGCTGGTATCTGGACTATCCCACATGCCGTACATTGGTAAATCTCCAGCGGTATTCCAAGGTCATACGGTATCGTTTTAGCTTCTGGAAAATACTGGGCTGCTTTCGGCATCTTACTATAGGCAAGTAAAGGGTCAAGAGTTCCGCCGCAAATTTTACAGTGTTTCATTAAATCCCCTCTTCGATTTTTCTACTGAAAAAATACAGTAATTACATTTTAAATTATACGCATATAAAGGATATATTTATATTATAAATGGCGCATCCAAAGGCTGCACTTCTGCAAGTTTTGTTCTTTTCCACGGCGCTTGTCCACTAATAATTTTTGCTCGCAATATAAAATCTCCTCAAGTGTGGAATTTACTTTATATATACTTTCTATACATTTCGTGACATTTTATTAAATTGTCAGGACAAGAATCATGCCACATAAGATAGCCGCTGTCCTTATTAGAAAGCCCTTTGTTTTGTGGAACAAACGTGCTGGAGAGGAAGCATTTGTATAAAATCGAAATGAAGTGACTCCTTATATCACGCTCAGGATAAATAACTTGGTTTAATGCTATCGGAATCGTGTCAAAACTGATATTTACCCCTATTTCAGTTTCAGCTACTTTTTTAACCCTTGTTTCTAAGGTTTCCTTAAATCTAACAATCCCACCCGGCACATGCCAGCCTTTCCCACAATATTGGTCATCTCTCCATGATAAAAGAGTACGCCCTTTTTCATCCTTTATTAAAAGGTCAACATTTACAAGCGGCGTCACCCGGCTAACATAATAGAACACTTCATCAGGCAAACCGGCCGACGGATTTGGAGCGTATTTTTCAAGAACCGTTATAACATCCACAATATTCATAAGACACCCAAATATTCCAGTACCACCACGTCAAACTGATTGGCATACTATCTCCGTTTTATTAAATGGTATTTGTGTTTTATCTTCATCCGTAAAAACCTCGGAACAGTGAACAGGCAAGGGCTTATTATATATTCGATTCACTATATACTTATTGATGAAATCTCTATCTTCTGCGATAAGGCAGGTGTCAACATGCTCGCCAAAGTATTTAATATTCAGCCCTCTTTGAATTATATCTTTCAAAGGCTCCTTAAAGACATTCCCGATTGATATATGAATATACGGACAAGGTAGCACATCGCCATATTGCGTTACGGATACCATTCCCTTAACCGCTATGCAACCCATATCAAGCCCATAAGCTGGGGTTAAATGTGTAAAAACATTATGCCTTTTCTCAAGCTCTCTCATGTAATTAATGTCATTCATATCAACCAAGACATCAAAATTTCCTTCCCATGCCCCCACCGGCTTTGCATATGTCACAAACACCCCTATACCCCTTTTATTGAAATATTCTACAAATTCCATAAACTCATCGCAGTATAGTCTTTGTTTTGTAACCACAGTTTGTATGAAAATACCTAAACCTGCATCCAAAGTTGCATCAACCGCTTTCATCGCCCTTTGATGTGAGCCCTTAGCTTTTCTGAAATTGTCATGTTCATTAGCATCAAGGCTGTCTATGCTCAATTGAATCCTATCAATACCTATGCTCTTTAGGTGTTTGGCCCTGTTTTTATCCAAAAACCACCCATTCGTATCGATGTTTATATAGAATTTTTGAGGATCAATAGCTGCTACTAACTCATCAAAATTTTTGATTATCAATGGTTCTCCACCTGTAATCACGAAACGCGCAAGCCCCATTTCATCCGCCTGTCGTGCAAGCTTTTTTACATCAGCCGTGGTAAACTGCCGAGCATCGTTTTTGCCTTGAAACCTTTTTACAGAGCAGTGCTTACAGCGGAAATTGCATGTGTAATTATACTGAAACTGAATGATAGCGATGCTTTCCCCGCGCATAATCTTTTCGTGAAATTTCATGATTTTTTCATAAACGTATGGCTTCTCTTTTTTGAGCTTGTCCCTCTTAACAGATTCTTCCTTTGATCTTAATGTTTGAACTGCCATCGTAAATACATCCTTTCTTGATTGGGGTTCGCAGTTCGGGGTTCAGGCTTCGCAGTAGGACACCAAACTTAAAACACTGAACTCTGAACAACTCACCAGGTCTTCCAGGGAGGATTGCCGCTCTCCCAAAGAGATTCGAGGTAATGTAACTCGCGGATATTGTCCATACATTGCCAGAACCCCTCGTGCCGATAGGCGTGCAATTGCCCATCTCTGGCTAAGCACTCCAGAGGAGACTGCTCCCACATCATGTCTTTGTTGATGTATTCAAGCGCCCCTGGCTCGACGACAAAAAAGCCGCCGTTAATCCAGCCTTCGTACAACGAGGGTTTTTCTTTAAACCGGCAGATCCGATCTCCATCAAACTCCAAAGCGCCAAAACG
>Ga0315312_1001255_pt1 | contig 20563 bp, 19 predicted proteins | sample TDP7_MG_FD_203629 | JGI IMG/M metagenome (GOLD analysis project Ga0315312, IMG submission 203629) | Freshwater sediment microbial communities from Lake Towuti, South Sulawesi, Indonesia - TDP7 | ecosystem: Environmental > Aquatic > Freshwater > Lake > Sediment | place: Indonesia: South Sulawesi... | reverse complement strand
AGAGCTCTAGCCACAGTAGTCTTCAGTAACTGGAACCCTCTACTAGTCCTAGTCGGAGGCCTACTCTTCGGGTTTGCTGATGGACTACAGATGCGTCTCGCACCTGCCTTAGGAGTCGGCTTCCCACCACAATTCCTGCAGATGCTCCCCTACATTCTAACGCTTATAGTGGTCACAGGTGCTATAGGTCGCGCTAAGCCGCCTGCAGCCGTCGGAAGACCATACGAGAAAGAATAGGAGCCCAAAAGATGGCCGCTGGCAAGAGAGGTTTCTTCCTCGTCCTCGAAGGGCTTCCAGGATCAGGCAAGACAACGATATGCAAAATGCTCGAGAACCTCGGTTGGAAAGTATTCCCTGAAGTGGCAACAGTTCTAGGTGCGTCAGGGATGCCCATTGGAGACAGGGGGGATACATCCTCCGACTATCTGATCTTCATTGAAGAAACCAGAAGGCTTAAGGAGATTGAGAAGAGCCTAACTGAAGGACAGAATATAGTTGTAGACAGCTACTTCCCAACAGACCTCTCCTTCGCGTACGCACGCTACATGAGAAAGCAATCCTCAGCCTACCCCGCATGCCTAAGCCTATACATAAACGCATGGACCACTGAAGCCATCCCCAAGCCAGATCTCTACGTTTATCTCTACACCCCCATCGAGACCGCTGTGGAAAGGCAGAAGTATCGAAACAAGGAAGATTTCACAACGCTCAACCTAGACTTGCTGAAGAATGTGGATGCGCATCTACGTTTTATCCACGAGATATTTGAGAAAGACGTAAGACTCTTGAGGATTGATGCTACCAAGAAATCGGCCGAGATCATGGAAGAGATTTTGAAGGCAGCGAAGCCTCAGTAGAGTTCGGCGAGGCATACGCCAAATAGGCTGTTGCAAGTTCAAAAGGAATACGTAATCTATCTCGCGCCGGCTATCTTCAAAGTATAATAAGGGTTTTCATAAGGCCTTTCTATGCGATTCCTAAGATGTCTGTCTAATATAGCAATATGATTATCAGGGAACCTATTCAATATGCTTCAACATAACTCACCAAAATAGTGACGAGATTTGAAATTGCCGGATTTTGAGTTAGAAAGGTGGCTGATAAAATACGAGATGATATGTAAATATGGTCTGCACGGAAGTGAAGTTGTTCCTCTACAATTAAAAGATCTAATTGGAGAGGAACCTCCAGAAGACCTTTTGAATTTGAGGTTAGGCTATCATTTGCCGACTAAGGGTTCAGAAGAACTAAGGAACCGGATAAGTGAACTTTATTCGAAGGTGAATGAAGACAACATCCTAGTGACTATTGGGACTTCTGAAGCCAACTTCATTACAACTAATATATTATTTGACGAAGGCGACGAGGTTATAGTAGAAGTTCCTTCATATGGAGATGTACTTGGAGAACTGCAGGCAATTGGCGCAAAAGTGAAGTATCTCTATCTCAAAGATGACGATGAATTCGTTCCCAATATAGACCTACTAAATGAACTTGTAACAAGGGACACCAAAGGGATATACCTTTGCAACCCAAACAATCCGACAGGTTCAGTTCTCACTGAGCGACTGTTGAAATCGATTTGTGAGATAGCTAATGACTGTGGCGCGTATCTATTTATCGACGAACTTGTTAGAGGACTTGAATACGATGGTAGACTATCCTGCTCAGCGATCGATCTTTATGATAAAGCAGTTGTTACAGGCGGCTTTTCTAAAGGCTTTGCGCTTTCGGGCTTGAGATTAGGGTGGATTATTGGGCCTGCAGAGCTAGTTGAAAGAAGCCATGCTTTCCATGATTACACGACAATCACTATCGGCACTCTCAGTGGATATTTAGCCCTTCGCGCATTAGAAAGAGAAAATAGAAGAAAGATATTTGAGCGATCTGTAAACATAATCAAGAATAATCTTTCGAAATTCATCGTTTGGATGAACGATCACAAAAATCTGTTCGATTGGGTTGCGCCAAAGGCTGGAGCAACAGCATTTCCGGCGTATAGGTTTGATATGGATTCGACTGAATTGTGCGAGAGGCTCGTCAAAGAGTACGGTCTTTTGGCCGTTCCAGGTGACGCTATGGGCGTTCCTAAACACCTGAGATTGAATATAGGACAACCTGAAGATGAATTGGTTAGAGCTTTGCAAGTATTTGATTCAGCGCTTAAAGAAATAGCTGTCTAGTCTAAATTTGGCGTAGTAGAGCATCTACTTGGTACAAAATCTAAGAATTCACGCTGAAAATTCACTTTACCAATTCATTTTTTATGTGTAAAGAAGATCATTTATTCGTTTTTATAAAAAATGCTTTATTTCCGGCGCAAACTTTAATGCTACTTCAAGGTACGGCGTCATAAACATCGATTGGAAGTAGAAATTATGATACAAAAATACAAGTTTAGATGGTATCAAAAACTAAATGAAAATAGATCAAGAATCTATGAAGAGGCAAGAAAATCCGCCGCTGATATGGGGCTTGAAAGATTTAAGGGTCAGATAGGCTTGTATCCCACTGGTTCTGCATGTCCTCCTCCCCTACCAAAATATGTGGTAGAGGCTATAGCAAAGGCAAGTAAGATACCTGTTTTGCCGATGACGAAGATCGAGGATGAACTTAGAGAGATAGTTAAGGACGTTTACGGCGACAGTTACGACGCAGCCGCAACCAATACCTGCGAGTCTGCGCTGCGGGTTTGCTTCGAAACCCTTTTCGCGCCTCCAACCATGCGGAAAGGAGATGCGTATAGAGCAAGGTATATCGCGCCATATAATCACGACTTTGAGTTCATGGCAGCGTACGGCAGACCGTTCCCTCCAAAATACAAGAACGTTTGGGTTGATCGGAGTGTTTCAGCCGGGGAACTGGGCGTGGAAGCGAAATCTTTAACGAACTTGGACGCGATTATAGTGCCTTTTGTTGGCGGTAGATACGAGGTCCATGGAATAAAATACAATCCAGTTCCTCTCTTGACAGGAGTAGACGCAGAGGAAACCGGAAAAAGGATAGAGGAAGTCGCTCAACGCCATATTACAATGCTCAGCGGATTCGAATCGTTAGGGTACGATACGCCTGGATACGGATACGGAGAAAAAACTGAGGATGGGGTTCCAAAAATCCAGAAGATGATAGGCAACCTGAGTGAAAAGCTCGATCTTCCTTACATTGTTGATTGCGCTATGGGCATCCCGTTTATTGGAACAGATCTACGCAAGATCGGAGCCTCCGCTATGTTGTGGAGCATGGATAAGTCATGTCGCGCGATAACGAGCGGTTTGATAATCGGTAAAGAAGATGCGCTCGTTCCTGTAAGAAAGGCATTAGGCCTAGGCGGTGAAAGAGGAGGAACCGTATCATCGCATGGCAAAGCGCTCTATTCAGCATGCGATCCGGGAAGAGACGCCGTCATAAGCCAGATTGAAGTTTTGAAGGTTCTTAGAGCCTCTCCGCAGAAAATAAAGAAACCTATAGACGACCTACACGACATTGCTCAAGAGGAATTTTCAAGCATCGTCCCTTCACGGCTAAGAGAGGGATTGATCATAAGCAAGTCATACAATATGGGAGCCGTTGAGGTCAACTATGAGAGAACCTGGAGAAACGGCGAATTCGGAATACCAATCTTCAGCGCAGAAGATCTGTTCGCCGACTCCCTTCTATGCGCCACTATATACCATATGGGAGTTTACCCACCTGTAATATATGACGCCAACATTTGGCTCGGGCCCTGGCAAGGAACTACGGATGAGGAAGGACAATTGATCGAGGAGAGCGCGAGATTGGCTGTAAGAGCGGTGGTTCAGGCCACTGAGATTGTTTGCAAATACGCTGGCATCGCCGAATAGCGTCATATCATCTCTTCATACTTCCAGCCAAGGATGACAAGAGCGGCTCAATGAGTTAATAAATCGCGATATGTAAGGATACGAAGGCCGTAAAATAACTCTCGTAAAAGTTGCATCTTCACATATATACATCCGGCCGAATAAACCTAGGAAATGTCTTACTAAATAGCTACGGTGGTTCCAATCCCCTTCTGTTTAGCGATCTTGTAAATTTCGTACGATGTTGCTATGTCTTGAATAGCCATTCCGGTTGCATCGAAGATCGTTATTTCACTGGCGCTTTCTCTGCCTTTCTTCTTCCCGGTTACTATGTCGCCAAGTTCTGCATAAACATCGGAAAGACCGATTATTCGTTCAGATATAGCCATGTTAATTTCGCCTCTAACTTTGCATTCTGCAAGGCAATCCACCACAATCTTCGCTTTCGTCAAAATCTGCGGATCTAGCTCCTGTTTGCCAGGTTCGTCGGCCCCAATAGCATTTATGTGCACTCCCTCCCTCACCCACTTACTATTGATTATGGGACTCCTTGAGGGGGTCGCTGTGACTACAATGTCTGCGTTTTCTACAGCATCTTTTGGTGCTTCAACGGCTTTCACATTTAAACCCAACTTTTTACTCATTTCGGAAGCATATCTCATGCTTGAATCCTTGATTCTATCATATGCCCTAACTTCTTCGATATCGAACAATTCGTTTAAGCCTATCAATTGAGATCTCCCCTGAACGCCGGTTCCGATTATTCCAACATTATGCGAGTCTCTTCTCGCCAAGTATTTTGCGGCAACAGCTCCTGCTGCCCCCGTTCTCAAAGCTGTGATAGGTGCCGCATTGAGTATAGCGATCGGAACTCCTGTTTTAAGGTCGTCCAAGATCACAACACCAGTGAGAGCTGGCAAGCTGTATTTCGATGGGTTGCTTTCAAAATAACAGATGACTTTTGCGCCTATGCAGTCGGTTTCTAGATAGCCTGATTTTATCTCCAGAACTCCGCCGTACTTCTTGACATAGGAGGCTACTATGGGAGGCATTCCAGTTTTTCCTTCACTATAAGCAGCGAAGCATCTCTCAACCGCCTCAATCGCATCTTCCATACCAAATAAGGTCTCGACTTGTTCCTTAGAAATCGCGTATAAATGAGTCAAGCTCTGTCCCCATTAAGTTAGAATCTGACATTTAAGAAAGGCTGTCAGCAATTTTCTATCTATTTCTGACGCATCTTGTCTAGCGCCTTGTTCACTTGTTGAAGTCCCATCCGTAGCTCCTGCGCGTCTCCTCCGAATCCTATTCTAAAGTGGTTTTCTATTCCAAAACAGCTTCCAGGAACGAGCATCGTCTTATATTCTTTGATCAGGGTGCGACAGAGGTCTGTTGATGGTATGCTGTAGCTATATTTAGGAAAGGCGACGACGCCTCCTGAAGGAGCAATCCATTCCAGATCTGGTCTTTGCTTTATCCATCGTTCAACAATCTTGTAGTTTTCTTTCACGAGTCTTTTGGCTTGATCGAGAAAATTTCTCTTGTTCTCGAGCACCCGTTTCGCTATGGCTTCCCCTAACGATGTATTGCAAATGCTGACATACTCTTTGATTGTGCGAGCTTTCTGAACAATCGATTTATCTGCTACTAACCATCCAATTCGAACACCTGGAAGTCCATAAAGCTTTGAAACACTTGAGGTGCTGATCGCCTTTGAGCTCAAGCTTGCAGCCGGTGGCAGAGGCTCGGTGAAACAGAGCTCCCTGTAAATTTCGTCTGAAAGTAGGTAGATGTTTCTGTCTTCTGCAAGATCCAATATCTTCTTAAACAAATCCAATGTGATCATGGATCCTGTTGGATTGTTTGGATGACTTATTATTATCAGCTTTGTTCGATTGGTGATAATTCTTTGAAGTTCCTCGATTTCTGGCACGTAGTTCTTTTCGTATCGCAGATGCCAAAAATCAACTTTGCATCCAAGTGCGCGAGGTGTCTCATATAACTGGGGATAATTGGGGTGTTCAACAACTACGTGATCTCCAGGCTCGACCAAGGCCGCGGTGGCTAGGAAATTGGCTTCGATCGCTCCATTAGTAACCATCACTTGCTCATAAGAAATGTTAGGGTAGTCTTTCGAAATTATCCTCCTCAATTCGGGGGGTCCCGTATGAAAGCCGTATCGGAAGATAACTTCGCTGAGATCTAAGTCGATTGATTTTAGGTTGACACACTTCATGCCGCTTTCGGCTATGTCGTACTTTACCTCGTATTGATATTTGTCAAACCATTCTTCTAGGAGGATGGGGCTGAAGGTCATCTGTCGGTCTCCTAAGTTTGCCTACAACTAGGTGAAGCAATACTTTACCTCTTGAAAATCTCTTAAGAATTCCTCGATCTCACTTGCGATCTTGCTCGACTCTTCCTTGGCGATCGCGACTCTTCCCATGAGTCGCGCCACCTCTTTCATTTCTTTCTCTTTCATGCCTTGCCTTGTGATTTCCTGCACACCAAGTCTAATCCCACTTGGATTTGGGACGTAAGTTTCTGAATCCCAAGGTAATTGCATTTTTGTGCAGATTATGTTGGCGTTTGTAAGTGCATTCTCGACATTATCTCCGCCGCCGAGTTTTCGGACATCTAACAGAACTTGGTGCGACATCGTATATCCCTTGGATTTGGCCATCACGTTGAACCCCCCCTCGTCCAGCGCTCTTGCCAGCGCCTTCGCGTTTGCTACAATCTGCCTTGCATAATCCTCTCCGAATTCAATCATTTCCGCTAAGGTATACGCTAGCGCTGCATACTTGTTACAGTCGCGTGTCCCTATGAGGCCTGGCCAAGCTGCTTCGTGAATCTTTTCCGCAATGTCGTCCTCATTACAAAGCGCTAGCCCCCCTATTGGACCTGCCATCATCTTATGTGTATTCACCTGCACAACATCTGCCCCCTCACCAAATGGATCTTGGAAGATTCTCGAGGCTATTAGAGGTCCAATATGTGCCCCATCATACATAATATAGGCACCAATCTCGTCGGCGATGGATCTGATCTCTCTAACAGGATAGGGGAAAAGGATAATGCTTCCGCCAACTAGGAAAAGTTTAGGGCTAGTCTTCTTTGCTTCTCTCACAAGTGAAGAAATATCTATTCCCATATCCTCCCCCGATATTGGAAGATCCTCGACTTTAAGGCCGCGTAACCCTGCAACACCAAACTTTCTGTAGCTCACATTTCCGCCACCTCGCATTGAGTGGGACATAATGACATCGCCCGGCTTTGTCAATGCGAAGAACACAACAGCATTGACCATCGTTCCTGTAAGAGGTCTCCACTCCACATGTTTAGCGCGAAAAAGCTTCTTCGACAATTCAATTACGATGGCTTCGATTTCCTCTACATACTTATTGCCAGGTTCCAGCTTGGCTCCAGGCGGGCCCTCACTTACTCGTAGGGCTAGGTCCGAGTCCAATAGGGCTCTGGCTCGAGGGCTCATCATATTTTCTGAAGCTAACATATTGATGCATTTTCTTCTTCGCCAGTCATTATTTGCTTCAACCAAATTCTCTATATGATCAGCTATTTTAGTAGGCTCCATTTTGACAAATCTTTCTTTCACGCGTTCTAAATAGTCTTGAGTTTCTTTCGACCAAAGCATTGCGCTACCACCTATGATGTGTTTATATGGACTAAAAACTCTTATAAAACTAAGTTTCAATATCTCTAGTCGAAAATGGAGAGAATTCTAGATGACAGAAGAACGGATTGTATTCACTAGGAAAGCGTCAGGTCTAATCAGAGAGTTAGGTGCGTTGGACGTATTTCTTGTGTTAATCGCAGCGCCCGCGGCCTCGGGAATGTTATACTTCGCTGTGACAACGGCGGCTGAGTACCCTGGAGTTAACATTTCATTGACAATGTTACTTGGGGGTCTAATACTTTTGCCGTTCATGGTCACGCTCGCATTTATTTTAGCTTCAATGCCAAGAGCTGGCGGGATCTACATCCCAATAAGCAGGATAATCAATCCAACAGCTGGCTACCTGTTTGCTATCATCGCATTCTTCGGGAGCGCGATGTCGACGGGCTTCCTGTGCTATATAGTAGTAGGAATATTTGGGTCGGCGTTTGGAACATTTGGAGCTCAAATGAACCTGCCCATGTGGATAAGTTTGGGAGGTGCTTTGTCCACGACGGAGGCACAATTGATTGGCGGCTTCATACTGTGCATCATTATGCATGCCATAAACTTGCTTAGCGTAAGAACATTGAAGAACTTTTTGAGAGTGATAATAGGGATACCGTTGATCATGACGGTTTTAGGCATCATTGTTTGTCTGGGAGTCTGGGTTGGACCTGGGATACCCAGTGCATTTGACGCAACATGGGGGACTGGCGCATTTCAAGGAATGATCGACTCTGCTGCGGCTAAAGGGTGGAAGTATCCGGGATTCTCGTTCGATTCTACTGTTGCAGCCTTAATTGTAGCTTTCTGGGCCTACACGGGCTTGGAGTACATTACCTATTCAGCTGGGGAAGTCAAGTCTCCGAGAAGAAGTCTAATAAACGGAGCCATACTTGGAATGATTGCTGTCATGGTCCTATACGTGGTGCTCGACGGAGTTGTATATCTTGCCTTCGGCAGCGACTTCATCAGTTCATATGCATTTCTGCACGACCAGTTCCCTGAAGAGCTTTCAAAGGTAATGGGCGTTGCACTTCGCCCATCAGTTCCTCTCTACTTCGCCTCCATCACCAATCCATGGCTCGGTCTTTTGATATCACTGAGCATGGCGCTCTGGTTTGCTAACAGCATAACGCCTTCGATTCTCGCCTGCACGAGACTGGCATTCGCAATGAGTTTCGATAGGGCTCTACCAACGAGCCTAGCTAATGTGAATAGAAGAGGAGCGCCTACATGGGCAACGCTTCTTGCGTTCCTTGGAGCACTATTCGGTATCTATATTACAGCATGGGAGGTTGGCCCCGCACTGGCAATACTGGACTTTACGGCTTTGGGCCTATTCTGGTTACTAGGACTCGCGGCAGTAATGTTTCCTTATACAAAACCAGAAATCTTCAAGAGGTCGCCAGTTCAATGGCGAGTCGGAAACATACCCATAATTTCCATATTAGGTCTTCTTACGCTTGCAACCGGTTGGTACATCATGTCAATAACAATCATGGAGTTTACAAACGAAGCAGCTGTCTTCCTGAGCATTTTTGTCCTGATATGGTTCATAATACACGTGTGGCAAACTAACAAAAACATTACGCAAGGGATTGACGTGAACAAAATATACGCGGAGTTGCCTCCAGAATAGGCGACGCCACGCCAAAGTGGCGGCATCTTTTCCCACTTTTTATTTGAATGGTCTGAAGAGGAAAATCCTCATTCCTGTCATTCCGCTTCTCTACGCCGCTCCTCGACGTCTCTGTACCACTTCTTCTGATCGCCGATCTTCGCTCTCATCTTCCAACCCAACGATTTAGGTTCTTTCTCAATTGCCTGTAGCGTCCTGTCTATCTTATCTCCGACGATCTCTATACCCTCCTCGTTTAGTATGTCAAATTGCCGGAGCAATTTTCTCACTTTGGCTAAGTTCATTGTAACTGTTCGCCAAAGTCCCCAGTCTTTTCCACATAGTGAGGCAAGATATCTGATATTTATCATCTCATTATCGCCATTTCCACACTCATGTTCTCTGAAAAGCGTTATTGTATCGATTATATCCTTCTCATTGATTTGGACGATCTGCATCTTCTCCAGCAACAAGTCCACTAATGATATGGTAGGGTAGTCAATCTCAAGTCTCCCTTTGAAATTTATATCATGGCACATTTCCATTCTGTCGAAAAAGATGTCGGAATGAATACCGTATTTTGGATTATGGAATATGCGTCTATTGGCATAGAATGATCTGACGACTATGTCTTCTTGGTATCCGACGTCGATAAACAAACGATCTACATTCACGTCATCTCTTTTGTAAGCCGCAAAGTCTATGTCCGAAAGTAAACGATGAAGAGAGTATTCGATGTATTTGAACTGAGGACAGTGTAATCTGAAAGCTACGGCTCCCAAAACGCGTAGAGTTACATTTCTCTTTTTTGCTTCTTCCATAATCCTATCTGTCAATTCGAATAGTTCGCTTTCTTGCCTTTTGAAATCATCTGATTCCATGACTATCCCTCTACTTTCCAATAGTTCTTGATCTTCTCTTCGAGCATCTCGATGATAAACCCGCGAAGAACGCCCTCTCCGTATTCTGAACCTGCGTTGAGGACAGGTGTATTCCCTATTTTGTCCTCGCCATAGGACTCGTGAATATGACCATGGACACCGATCATGGGTTGATGTTTCTCGTGCGCCGCTCTCACAGCTTTGCTACCAACATGAATCATATTAATACTGCCCGCAATGGTCACCGGTTTAAGGTTCTTGTCCAGTTCTGGTGCGAGATCTAATTTTGTTCCATATGGCGGACAGTGAAAGTTGAAAATCGATTTCATCGGATCCGACAGCTTCTTTACTTCTTTTTCGATCATATTTGTCAAATCTTTTTCGCTAGCCTCCCTAGGCGTATCCCAAGGCGTGGGATTGACATAATCCAAGCTGACGGTTTCTATGCCAGCTATTTCAATTACTCTATGAAGTGGATAAACAACTCCCCGATCCTCATATGACCTGATAACATCGTCTATCTCGAAGTAATCGTCGTTTCCGGGCATCACGATCGTCATAACTTTCTTAGTGTCAATTCTTTCGATGAGCATATCCATCCATTCGCCAATTTTCTTTACGACAGCTTCCACAATCATCTTTTCAACGTTTTTTGGATTTGCCTTCAGCTCTTCCACTTCTTCCCTTGATGCTCTGAATGAGTACACTCCAGAATTAGACAATCGTCTCTCCATTTCTCTAACTTCAGTTTCGGTTTTCAAGAATTGGTCAAAACCAAAGTAATTAGTGAAGTATGATCCATCCTCTTTTTGAATAAGAGGGACTAAAGATTTTCCAGTGAGATCGCCGCATAACATCAAGATATCAGCTTTGTTGAATTCGTGCATCGTAAGCCATTTTTTCCATACGCCAGTACTTCCATGCGCGTCCACAGAAAAGAAGATCCTTACCATTTCTATCACCGATTCTTTCATCGTTTGTTATATGGTTACTCTATTATTTCCCAACCCTTCTGGTATTTGTTCAATTGATCAATAGTATAGGGGTCTAGCGGGTGTTCACGCTGGGGTATCTCAACTTCCTTTTTCTCCCCACATAGCTCAGTCGAGAAGTAGCGCTGCCCACTATCATTAACCATAGTTACGATACTACTCAACTCTGTGTGTTTTTCCGCAATCTTTACGGCAGCCGCGACATTACAACCGGACGAAATTCCGCAGAAAAGCCCCTCCCTGGTTGAGAGCCTGTGAGCCATTCTTATGGCTTCTTCAGACGTTGTCGCAACCACGCCGTTCAAAATGCTTAGATCAAGATTGCGAGGCACAAAACCGTCGCCGATACCCTCTATCTTATGGCTTCCCCAAAGACGCCTCGACAGCATGGGGGCTTCGCGGGGCTCTACCGCATATAACAACACATCGGGATTCTTTTCCCTCAAGAATCTTCCAACCCCGGTGATAGTTCCACCGCTACCCTGTGAGGCGACGAAACAATCGACTTTCCCATTGACTTGTTGCCAAATCTCTGCTCCGGTTCCTTTGTAGTGTGCGTTTACGTTGTCCGGATTGTTATATTGATCAGGTTCCCAGTATCTACCCGGGTTTGCTTCTTTTAACCCAGCTACTTTTCTTACGCATAAATCTACATCGCTCTCTGCCCCTGGTGTGGTGATGATCGCGGCTCCATATGCGCGAATTAAGCTCATTCGCTCTCGGCTCATTCCAATGGGCATGACGATAGTTACCTTGTAACCCAGCAAACCGCCGACGAATGCGCAGGCTGCACCCGCATTTCCAGTGGAAACTTCAAGGATTTCCATTCCGGGCTTTAGAACTCCTCTTTCAATAGCTCTCGCTATCATCTCGTAATATATTCGGTCTTTATGGCTTCCGGTGGGGTTAACGAACTCCACTTTAGCAAAAATATTCTGTTTTAATCCTTCTTCATCTGGAATCTTCTTGAGTCGAACCATCGGAGTCCTGCCAATCATCTCTAGAGTGCTATTCATTGATTTCGCAGATGCATTCCAATCGATGCTCATTGAGCTATTCCTCGAAAGCATTTATTGATGAAAACAGTTAATACCTTTTTCTAGCGATACAGGTCTTTTGTTAGTCTGCCGGAAAAAACTTATCTGACAAATGCGATAAGATCCCCGCGTAGATAGATTTTTGGAAGCTGACTGAATTGTCCAAAGATGTTAGAGTTGTGCAGTGGGGTTTAGGTGCGATGGGAAGTGGTATGGCGAAGCTTATCCTAAATCGAAAAGGAATCCGAATTGTAGGCGCTATCGCACAGACTCGGGAGAAGTCTGGTAGAGATCTTGGAAATGTCCTAGAATTAGGGAAAAGTCTTAGTGTAAAAGTGTCAAACGACCCAGATGAGGTATTATCCAAGGCTGATGCCGACATCATTCTTCACGCAACTTGCTCATTTGTTGATAAGGCTTTTCATCAGATAAGAAAAGCAGTAGAGCACAACGCAAATGTAATTACAATCGCGGAGGAGATGGCCTATCCGTGGGTTAAACGGTCTGATTTGGCATCTGAGATGGACAAAATGGCGAAAGAACACAATGTAACGATTCTTGGCACAGGGATAAATCCTGGCTTTGTGCTGGACACTCTTATTATGGTTCTCACTGGTGTTTGCGCTGAAGTGAATAGGATAAAAGCAATTCGAATCAACGATCTGTCGCCGTATGGGCCATCGGTTCTAAAGAGCCAAGGTGTCGGGACAACACTGGACGAGTTTAATGAAGGCTCGCAAAACGGAACTATAGTGGGGCATGTGGGTTTTTTGGAATCGATAACGATGATCTCTGAAAGGTTGGGGATTAAGCTGGACAAAATAGAGGAGTCAAAAGAAGCAATTGTTTCAAAAACGTACAGAGAGACGCCTTACATTAAGATTTCGCCAGGGATGGTTGCTGGTTGCAAACAAGTTGCACATGGCTACAAGAATGGAGAAGCTATCATAACATTAGAACATCCACAGCAAATACATCCAGAAGTAGAAAAGATAGAAACTGGAGATTTCATTTGGGTTGAAGGGAAACCCAGCATAAACCTGTCTATAAAACCTGAAATAGCCGGCGGAACCGGTACTATTGCCCTAACTGTGAACATGATACCAATTGTTATGAATGCCGCGCCTGGACTTGCTACGATGAAAGATCTACCCATTCCCGCGGCTACACTTGGAGATATTTCAAAGATGGTAAAGTCTAGACCGTTCTTATGACGCTAGGAAAAAGCTCTTCTATTGAAATAGCAATCTTCTAGTAGCCATTATCGAGGTTGCTTCGCAGTGTCATTTGTTTCAAAGTTGTCCTGCTCCAAATGTGGAAAAGAATACAATTTGGACGAAAAGGTATGCATATGTGCAAACAAGGACGACGGCAGATTAGACGTTTTCTATGACTACCAGGAAATAGCCGACCAGTTGACTCGAAGTGAATTAACAGCGAGGCCTTCGACCGTTTGGAAGTACAGGGAATTTCTACCCGTTCAAGACTATACAAAGATCGTGACTCTAGATGAGGGTGGAACGCCTTTATGTAGATCCTTGAATTTGGCAGATGCCTTTCGAATGAGAAGTCTATATTTGAAGGATGAAACTAGAAATCCAACCGGCTCCTACAAGGACCGTTCGATGACTGTCGGTGTTTCAAAAGCAATCGAGTTCGGTGCGAAGACTGTTGTAACAGCTTCCAGTGGAAATGCGGCGGCATCTCTTGCAGCTCTCTCGGCAAAGGCTGGCCTAGACTGCTATGCCTTTGTTTTGGAGGCAGCTGGTAAAGGAAAGATCGCTCAGCTCTTGCTGTACGGAGCAAGGGTGGTTAAGGCTAAGGGTTTAGAGAGAGGCGAGGATCCCGCGGTTAAGTTGTTGAAGGAGGCTATTGACCATTATGATTGGTACCCATGTCCAGGTATGGGGCCATTCAACCCCTATCAAGTTGAAGGAACAAAGACAATCGCGTACGAAGTTGTTGAACAGTTGGATTGGAAAGTTCCAGACTGGATCGTAATACCGGTGGGTTCAGGCTGTCTATTAACTGGGGTTTGGAAAGGCTTCAAGGATTTTCAGGAGTTGGGGTACATCGATAAGCTTCCAAGAATTGCAGGTATCCAGTCGAGTGGAAACGCGCCTCTAGTCAGGGCTTTCAAGCAAAATAAGAGGCCCTCGGAAATTGAAATCTGGGAACATCCGAATACGATCGCAAGTGGGATATCGGACCCGTTTCCTTGGGATGGAGATGCAGCGTTAGTAGCGATACGTGAAACGAATGGAGTCGCCGAGGATGTTTCAGACGAGCGGATCCTTGAAGCCGAGAAACTTCTGGCATCGAAAGAAGGCATATTCGCAGAGCCCACTGGAGTAGCAGCGTTGGCTGGTCTGGAGAAGTTATTGGAAGAGGGAGTTATTGATGCGACTGATAAGGCGGTTGTCTTGGTTACGGGAAGTGGGCTTAAAGATCCTGAAATTGTGAATAGACTTTTCAAGGAGCCACCAGCTATCGAACCTTCCTTTAAGGAACTCGAAAAAATCCTGCAAGCGCTTTGATAAGCGAGTAGTTTGAGGCTGAATGCGCATAAAACCCTATTATTAGTCAATAGTCTATACAACTTCGGTCGATCTAAGGTTAAGAGCTAGACCGATGTGCCCACTAGCCATTGACTACAATTTTCTTAGTCTCTGTATGAAAGGGTAATCATAGTGCCTCTGGCGTAGCAGGCGTCGCAACGTTTCTTTACAATACTTAAATGAAGAATTTTGAGTCCATTTGAACTTGAGGAATTGGCAGTTGCAAAATGCAAAGAAAGGTGACTGGGTAAGGGTACACTCCGTTATCTTGGAGGCTTCCCAGAGATCGCCAACACTACCAGAAGATACGAAGATGGTGCCATACGAGTCTTGGGTTAATGGGTTTGTCGAAAGCGATGTGAGCATAGGAGATATCGTAACTATAGTAACCACTACGGGAAGAAAGGTTAAAGGTAAGCTTGTAGCCGTCAACCCACGATATCACCATGATTTCGGTGACATAATTCCGGAGCTTCTGACGATAGGATTAGAGCTTCACAGATTTCTATCAGAGTAACTTGAGAACTATGTCTCATGATATAAGCTATCACGCGGTTATGACTAGAAAGAATGCGATTATGAAAAGTTTGAAATTACCTCCATAGCTTTCGATTATGAGGCGATGATGAGGGAGATCGGTTTCAACCTAGAAAAAGTTCGGTCGATTCAACGTGAAACCGGCCTAGGTCAGACGCCGCTGATTGAGTTGAAGACCATAACGCGCCTTGCGAGAAAGCTCTCAGAAAAGGGGAATATTTCGCTTGCTGCAGTCATATCTATCGCCCAAGAGATTGATGACGATCAAATACTAGTTGTGAATGAAACTGAATACTCCGGGGCGGGAAAGCACCCCACCGCTCAATTGACTTTCGCTAAGAATCACGGTATCGATATGAAAAGGGGAGATCCCGCGGATAACACTCCTGGTAAGTCGATTGTGATTCCGGAAAACCCAGGGCAAATTAGGGTTAGGAATTTCGATATACATCATTTAAGATTTTCGCTAGTCCGCGAGGCCACCTACGGATTGCCGAACATCACCGAAAGAGACGTATCCTTCCTAGCGCAAGAAACAAAAACCGACAAAAAGTTTGTGGAGAAATGCTTGGTAGATTTGAACATAGCGGCCTTAGAATCGTAGTTTGGGGTGGATCCTGTGTCTAATCTCATTTGGAAAGCTTCCCGAAAGGCGGATTAACCAAGCTAAACAATATTTAAGGCAATTTTAGGTCAAACTAATTGATGGCTTGAAGCCTGATTTCTTTGAAGCATTGAAGAAATACTTTGACACAGAGCACATGTCAGGCTATGCTATCCTTTCTTAATGTCGAATTGATGAGTTCTTCATCGGTTATATTCTTGAATCTCAGATGTGCAGAAGAAACTACTGCCCGAGTAGATATGGATACAATGTTAAACTTTGCTACGGGCCTTCTGATGAACGAAGCCACCTAATCCGTGATAGTCGTACTTCGACCCTGCGCCCTCGATTTCTATTAATTGATATTTTCTGGTGCCCAATCCTAATCTCTCAGCCTCCTCCAACTGTACGTCCCAGTCATACATATTTGGCGCGTTTACAGGCCAAGAATTAATCTTGTCGGCATTTGGGGGGAGCATATCCGCCTCTGACCAAGGCAAGAATGGCGCTTTAGCAATTAAATCATAAGCGGCGGCATCGATGGCAACTGGGTCCTTTGAGGCTAAGATGCCGATGTCGGGAAAGATTGGTCTCTTGTGCCAGTTCTCACAGTCATCTACATAGTCGACCAAGAAGCTGAGATATCCAATTTTTTCCTTCTTCTGTCTAATGAGGGCGGTTGCGGAGTCTACGATTCCGATCTGTTTCTGTACACCTCCATTCTTTTGGAGTAGTGTCCCACCGGCCAACCCTCCGTCTCCACCAAACCTGCAGACTTCGCAACATATTGTGCATCCATGACATTTACCATAATCGATCCTCGCTTTTCCTTCTACAATCTGGACAGCATCCCAAGCACAATAGTCAATGCAGATTCCACAACCCGTACATCTATCCAGATCGATCTTCGGCTTAGTAACTTCGTGTATGCGAGCCTTACCACGCTTTGACGCGCAACCCATTCCGATATGTTTCAGCATGCTACGTCTATCCGGCGATGGACATACACGTGCACATACGATCATCGCATCAGCGTTTACAAAGGCTGAGGCGATCTCAATCTCCTTTAATCTGCTAGCATCAGGTATCTGTAACGTCGTGTCTTCTACGTTCATAGGATCTGCAAAGGTGACACTAGGACCATCAGCGCAAACCACGGGGCACCCGAGAGTCGCGTATGTAAATCCATTTGTAGCCGCCGCTTCGATGAGGCCTGCTGATGTGAATTTAGCGATTTTATAGAGCTGAGTTGCGTCGGATACGAAGGGGGTGCCTCCTAGTTTTTTCACGTTCTCAACCACTCTTCTTATGAAGGCTGGACGCATGCTCCAATTGTTATACTCGTCTCCAGTATGTATCTTAACGGCTACGCTATCCCCCTTATCTATAAGACTTTCAAAATCAGCTCGCTCGAAGAGATCGTCTATCTGCAGCACTATGCCCCGAAATTTTATGTTATCAATATTCGCAAAATAGACCTTTGAAGGAATAAAAGGCGCCTCCTTTTGGTTGCTACTGCTTGACTGGCAAGTCCTTTGAGGTAAAACGTTCGCATTAGCTTTGGGTTTCAACTAGGGTGGCGCTTATTCTCTTTGCGGCTATTTGAAGGTCGTTCATGGAGGCTGCGAATGATAAGCGGAGATAATCGTCGCCATGCTTGCCGAACGCCCTTCCAGGAACAGTTACTACTTTTCCCCTTTCCAATAAGAGCTTAGCGGCCTCTTGAGATCGTAGTCCCGTTTTTGAAATGTTTGGAAACAAGTAAAAAGCTCCTTTTGGCTTAACACAGTTTACCATATTAATCTTGCTTAGTTCATCATACAGGAAGTTCCTTCTCCTTTCGAAGTCTTCAACCATCTCTCTAACGAAGTCTTGAGGACCTTCTAGAGCTGCTAAGGCTGCTCTCTGTGAAATAGATGGGGCGCATGTAACGTAAAATTCCTGAATTTTAGTCATTTGTCCAATTATCTGTTCGTTGGAGACGGCGTAACCCACCCTCCATCCGGTCATGGCGTATGTCTTTGAGAAAGCGAAGACAGCGATGGTTCTGTCCGCCATCTCCGGTAAAGAAGCGATGCTGTAGTGTTTAGCCCCGTCATACAATATCTTTTCATAAATCTCATCTGACAGTACAAGTAGATCATATCGTTTAGCGAGTTCGGCGATCTCCTCCAAATCTTCTTTACTCATCACGGACCCTGTCGGGTTACTAGGCGTATTTATAATAATCATCTTAGTTTTCTTCGTAACGGCTTTTTCAACGTCTTCAGGTACTAGTCTGAACTTTTCTTCCTCTCTAACTCCAACAGGCACTGGTATACCTCCAGCGAATCTGACTTGTCTCTCAAAGCTTTCGTAGCCCGGGTCGGGAATAATTACCTCATCGCTGGGATTAACCGTAACCAGTATAGCTAACGATATGGCTTGCATCGCTCCAGCTGTGACTATTATCTCTGATTCAGGGTCAGCTTCTATTTTGTTTTCTTCCAACAATTTTTCCGCGATCCTCTCCCTCAAGTCTTTGTAGCCCGCGTTGGGTGTGTAGTGTGTATATCCTTCATCCAGAGCTTTTTTCGCGCCCTCGATTATGTATTTAGGCGTAGGGAAATCAGGCTCACCAATATCTAAATGTATTAGCTCCTTTAACCCCAAGGCGAGGTCGTACATAACTCGAATGCCGGATCTTGAAACGCTACCAGCTCTATCGGAGATGAGGTTTTTCTCCAATTCTATCATCCATTCGACGGCTAGTGCAGTACTTACTAAGGATTTGGAACTGCCAAATCTTTCGCCCCTACCTCAGATACTTTAGCCTCTGGGTAGCTTTTCTGAACTATATCGAGAATTATCTCTGCAAACCTGACTTTCCGGCGTATGAACGCTGCATGGAACTCCTCGCTTGTCCAAGGATTGTATATGGCATCCTCAGATTCCCCAGGTTCTAACTTGAAGTAGCAAGGTGCAACTACTCTGGCTATTTCTGGCGATTCCCAGAATCTATTCATTCCTCCGAATGAAGAAAATACGTAGGCATATATGTCGAGTGGAAAATCGACCACTTTTCTTATCGCAGCTAACATTGGCAACGTTAGATCCCCAACAGGATTAAATGTGTTTGCCCCCAACATCTGTAGAACCTTAGCTCCCGCTGGATTTGCATGCCCTGCGTAAACTGAAACTTTAAAAACGACATCTTTGGGAATGTCCCCTGCTTTTCTCATCTCGTTCAGAAGCCACAGCAGCCCCTCATCCCATATAAGGAACCCTCTGAAACCAAAATTGATAGACCTCTTGATATCCGCAATTAAAAACGCTAGATTGTCTGTGCCTCTTATCCGCCCTCCACATTTTTTTCCTTCCCGCGTCCTATACTGTGCACCTAAATCCCATCCTCTTCGTGGTCCTGGGGTTATGATGACTTCTAGCTTCGCTTCTTTTGCCAGTCTTGCGAGCTCCTCCATTTCATCATTACTTAACAAGGTTGAGCCTTGCACCGTTGAGATTATTCTATGTATAGGGACATCCCTCCTCTCCATCTCATCTATCAAAGCCCTAACTGTTGAAGGCCTTTCAACCCCGGAAATTTCTAGTCTAAAGTGGCATCCATCAGGAAATCTTTTCGTAGATGTTGGCAGTTCATACAAGTCTTTACCTGGGATTCCATACTTTTCGATCAATTTTCTAATTTCCTCTTGCATAATTGACCCCTTAATTTCTCTAGATTAGTTTAGATTGCATAATACTTTTTCTGTAGTTCAGCTCAGAAAAGCGCACGCCTATCGAGCCGGAGCGCCACTCTTAAAACGGCTATCAATGATGCATACACGCTGACTAGAAGAGCCCCGATCGATTGAGCGAGAAGATCCTTCAGGCGAAATATATAGACCTACACGATATAGCCGTAACTTCTTCCCTCGATTGTCAAGAGAACTTGATCTAGAAGTAAGGTCGCTTTCAAGTACCATGACCGATTTGAAGATAGAATCCTGCTCAGCATTAACGGTCCGAGTTCGCCGGAACTCGGCGAGATACCTGTCTCAAACCATATTATTAGAATCGGAAAGAGAAATGAGCCTATTAGGAAGGTAGCAAACGCAACAGTAGTTACCACTTTGTTCTTGGGTAGCAATCCTCTTCGCATTGCGTAGCGAATGGAAGATTTCACGTAACAATATCTCTTATCCTGAGGGTAATCGCATCGACAGGCGTTTGACGTTAGCCTAGCTCTATGAGCGATTTATAAATCTGCTGGGTGTTTCAGGCTCTTCAATTTGATGTCCGCTGCTCTCTAAGGCGAGCGCTTTCCTCGAGTCGGCTGTTACTCTAGTTTTTTAAACTCTAAAGGCAGCTAATTATCTACACGTAAAGCGGGGTTCCAAAGAGTTGTCACATTCACTCGAGAAAATTGGAGCGAACATCTTCGATGCGGCTTCAGCTCCAGTCCGAGTAGATATCTTGAAGCTCCTTGTTACAAAGGGTGCTCTACCTTATACAGAGATAATGTTCTCCTTGAAGCTCGATCCGATCAGGGACGCAGGCAAATTTGTGTACCATTTGAAGAACTTGATGCAAGCTGGCCTGATCACTCTGGACAAGGAATCGAAGAAGTACGGGATAACAGAGCTCGGCGAGATGATGGTCAACTTCGCTAGAGATATAGAAGAATACACTGCTGTCAAGCGGGGAAAGCTCTTCGTCAGGACATCACGGCTTGCCATAGAAGAGTTCGCTAGGGACAAGATAGCGAAATCGCTTACAAGTGAAGCAGGGGTTCCGTATGAACTCGCGCAAGAGATAGCTGCTGAGGCTGAAGATCGGCTGATCCGTCTTAGA
>Ga0315312_1001254_pt1 | contig 20575 bp, 22 predicted proteins | sample TDP7_MG_FD_203629 | JGI IMG/M metagenome (GOLD analysis project Ga0315312, IMG submission 203629) | Freshwater sediment microbial communities from Lake Towuti, South Sulawesi, Indonesia - TDP7 | ecosystem: Environmental > Aquatic > Freshwater > Lake > Sediment | place: Indonesia: South Sulawesi... | reverse complement strand
ATTGGAGGCAACGCTGAGGAGCTGGCAGCGCAGTACATCAAAGAGACAAAGTACCCGAAGCCCGTAGCGGCTTATGTTGCAGGCAGAGCCGCGCCTCCGGGAAAGCGCATGGGTCACGCAGGAGCAATAATAATGGGGAGGACCGGTACTGCGGAGTCGAAGCTTGAGGCTCTCAAGGCTGCAGGCGTGAGAGTTGCTCTCAAGCCCGGAGAGATCGCGAAGCTGCTCGCCAAGAAATGACGAAGGCATTGCAAGTGAAACTGGACCGTCTAGGTGACTGGAGGCGGACACACTACTCCAGTGAGGTCTCTGCTGACATGGATGGTCAAGAGGTCACTCTGTTCGCTTGGATCGAGGATATTCGCGACCTGGGAAACCTCGCGTTTCTAACCCTGCGTGATCGAGAAGGAGTCGTTCAGGTCACGATCGTCAAGAAGAACTCTCCCGCCAATGTTGTAGAGCGGCTCGCTTCGGTAGGGAAACAGTACGCGATAGGAGTGCGGGGAAGAGTCAAGGCTCAGAAAGAGGCCCCCCGCGGAGTCGAAGTCACCCCCACAGACATGAAGATCCTCGCCGACGTCGTCTACCCCCTTCCCCTAGATCCCACGGGGCGAGTTCCCGCAGACATTGATGTGCGACTCGACGCTCGCGTAATGGACCTCAGGAGAAGCACTTCACGAGCAATCTTCACCATACGCCACGAGATCCTTCGTGCCACAAGAGAATTCCTGATCGCTGAGGGTTTTACGGAGATTCAAACTCCGAGGCTCATTGGGTCAGCTACCGAGGGTGGATCGGCTCTGTTCTCGTTCGACTACTTTGGCCAGAAAGCGTACCTGGCTCAGAGCCCGCAACTGTACAAGGAACAACTGACGACCGTGTTTGAGAAGGTCTTTGAAATCGGGCCTTTCTTCCGAGCTGAAGAATCGCGAACTAGGAGGCACATAAGCGAATTCACCTCACTGGATATCGAATGCGCTTTCATGGACCAGAAAGGCGTCCTCGAGATTTTGGAACGGCTCGTGCATGAAGTATACAAATCGCTTGTAGACCGTTGCCAAAAAGAGCTGGAGGTTCTAGGTGTTAGCATCAACGTGCCTCCTTTACCATTCAGGCGCCTCACCTACGACGAGGTCATAAGGAGACTTGCGAGTGAAGACGTCGAGGTCAAGTGGGGAGAAGACATCCCAACAGCCGCTGAGAAGAAGCTCGGTGAACTGTATAGCGGGTACTATTTCGTGACAGACTGGCCCTCAACGATCAAGCCGTTCTACATCGCGCTGAGGGAGGACGACCCCAAGTACTCGGACTCATTTGATATGATGTACGGCTCGCTTGAGCTTGCGTCAGGCGGCACCAGAGTTCACGAGTATTCGGTGCTCCTTCGAAGATTGAAGGAACAGGGCCTTGACCCGGAAGGCTTCAAAGACCACCTTGCCGTGTTTCGGATGGGTCTCGCTCCACACGCCGGCTGGGCAGTAGGCGTTGATAGACTTGTCATGCTGGTGACGGGAGCCGAGAACATTAGAGAATGCATCTTCTATCCGAGAGACCGCGACAGGCTACGCCCGTGAGATCTAGCGCCACAAACACGACGGACCTCTGTGCGGGCCGCACATTACATTTAACTGAAGGAGTAACTCCGGTTGGCAGCTATGGTTCGCCAACGCTCCGTGAAACGTGCTTCGGGGCTACTCACGGACCGCCAGATAGAGGTGCTGAGGCTAAGGGCTCTGGGATACACGCAGAAACGCGTCGCTGCGCAGATCGGAACGACCAGAGAGAATGTCGTGCTGATAGAAGCAAGGGCGAGATCAAACATCGAGCGAGCCAGGGCGACTCTCGAGAACCTGAAGCATTCAGGGCTTGCGGTTTCGGTGGAGATTCCGAGGGGGACTCATCTTGTGGACATACCGCGGATGGTTTTGAACCGTGCAAACCGCGCGAAGATCAAGCTGGGGGCGAATTTCACGCGAATCTATGAGGACATTCGGTTCAAGGCCAGGAATAATGTGTCTGGCACACGAGTCATCAGGCCGATTCTGGTGACCGTATTTCCTGACGGGGATTACTCGATCGAATGACCGGGGGTATTCTCGATGATCGAACCTGTACTCGCCCGGGAAAGTCTATAAGTATGACATAGGTTATGCCCGGCGAGCCCGGCCGCGATGGTCACCAAAGAGCAAGTCATGCAGGCCCTCAAGGGTGTGAGGGACCCGGAAATTGACATCAGCATACTGGACTTGGGCATGGTCAGGTCTGCTGAAGTCAAGGGAAACACAGTCCACGTAAGTGTGGCACTGACGGTTCCAGACTGTCCACTCACGAGGACAATCAGAGATGACGTGACCAAAGCTGTCTCCGGAATAGAAGGCGTCGAGAAAGTTGAGGTACACTTCTCCCCGATGACGGACCAAGAAAGAGAGAAAGTCGTCCAGACGCTCAGGAGTCGTCCGGCTGAAGAGTCGATCGAAGCCCAGCAGATACCGGTTACCCGCGAGCATGGAATTAACAGGCTACCCAAGGGCAGTATCGGCCAAATCATAGCGGTAGCCTCCGGCAAAGGAGGAGTAGGAAAATCTCTGATAACCGCCCTACTGGCCGTTGAGCTTCGAAGGCGCGGCTTCTCGGTGGGAATCCTCGACGCGGACCTGACAGGATCGAGTATAGCGAAGATCTTCGGAGTGAAAGACCGCCCAGCGCGCACTCAGTCCGGAATAGCTCCGCCAGCCAGCCGAACCGGTATCAAGTTGGTTTCTATGAATTTGCTCATGGATCGCGATGACGCCGCCCTAGTCTGGCGTGGGCCCATGATCAACAGCGCAATCCGTCAACTCTACACGGACCTTGAGTGGGGGTCGCTCGATTACCTATTGGTTGACTTGCCGCCCGGAACATCAGACAGCCCACTGACGGTTTTCCAGTCGCTCCCTGTTGATGCCGTATTGATTGTTTCGTCACCACAGGAATTGGCGGTGACGATCGTCGCAAAGTCGATCAACATGGCCCGGATCATGAAGGTCCCAATTCTCGGCCTGATTGAGAACATGAGCTACCTGGCTTGTCCAGACTGCGGGAGAAGAATTGGGTTGTTCGGAAGATCAAAGGGCCGAGAAGCTTCAGCTGCTGCTAAGATAGAGTTCCTAGGCTCAGTGGCTGTGAACCCGTTGATATCGCAGGTCTGCGACGAAGGAAAGATCGAAGAGTACAACAGCGCGGACTTCGCTTCGATCGCTCAGAGGATCATTGAGAAGACGAGAGAGGCCAAGGTGCCCCAAGAGTTAAGGCAGGCTGGCAGCGTTGCGGAGAGAGAACGTCGGAGGTGACTTGTTTGGTCACAATGGAAGAGATCGTGAAAGCCCTCAAGGAATGCTACGACCCTGAGATCCCCGTCAACGTCTGGGACTTGGGCCTGATCTACGATGTCAGCGTCGACGCCGAAAAGGTGCACGTCAAGATGACGCTCACAGCTCCAGGCTGCCCGATGCATACGTTCATCTCGCAAGAGGTCAAAGAGAAACTACAGAGCATCAGCGGAGTCAAGGAAGCCACCGTTGAAGTCGTCTGGGATCCGCCGTGGAGCCCCGACAAGATGAGCCATCAGGCTAAAGCCCAGCTTGGTATTCCTTAGCCTCAGTCGCACCCGATTCCTTTAGGGCCCTAGTTCAATAGGTCAGTTGGTAAGCCTCGAAACTACTTTGCTCCGAGCTCGCGCTTCTTCCAGCGTAGATTATGGCCTCTGCATTTTCGGCAGAGTGAAGCCGCCTTCGCGTTTCTTGCTCCGCAGTCGCGGCACACCTTATAGTGTAGCCTATGCTTTTGCGCGAGCTGTTTTTTGAACACGTCTGTGATGGGCAATGCGCAAGCTCCTTGAAGCTTCGGGCGTAATGCTTGGGGGTTCAGATATATCTTCCGCGCAACTGTTCCAAAGCGTATGCAGTGAGGGTGCTGCCGATGGGTGAAAGCGCGGAATCGAGTATTCGCGAACTTCACGAAAAGGTTATGGTTTGTACGCTTTGCCGACTGTGGAAAACGAGGCATGCCGCTGTGCCTGGCGAAGGGCCTGTGGCCGCGAAGGTAATGTTCATCGGTGAAGGCCCTGGCCGACAGGAGGATCTGGAAGGCCGCCCGTTCGTCGGGAGAGCAGGCAAGTTCCTCGACGAGTGTCTACAGTCGATTGGTCTTCAGCGAGGAGAGGTGTTCATCACGAACATCGTCAAATGCCGCCCCACTGAGAAATCGGGCAACTGGATCAAGGATCGGAAGCCAGCCACGGATGAGATCGCGGCCTGCGCCCCCTACCTGGACGGGCAAATCGAGCTCATCAGACCAGACATCATCTGCACGCTCGGAGACACAGCAAGATCCGAGATCTTCAAACGGTTCAGCCTAGAGGAGGACACGATCGGACACGTGCACGGGAGACTCTTTCTGGCTGGTGACGTGAAGGTCATGCCTCTGTACCACCCCGCGGCGGCGCTGTATGATAACAGCCTACGCCAGATAATCGTGATCGACTTCCAGAGCCTACGGCGAGTGCTATCCCAAAGCAGACTCACAAGCTTCTAAAGCAGAGATCAGCAAGAGAAACGCGCGAATCTACATGTGGCGCATGGGCCGGTAGTCCAGCTCGGTTAAGTGACGCTGCCCTCACATCCCAGGAACAAACGGTGAGCGCGGCAGAGGTCGAGGGTTCAAATCCCTCCCGGCCCACCACGATTCAGGTTCGGAACCTCGCCGACTCTTTTTAAATCAGGCAACGAATCCCTCCATGAGCAGGCATACGGTCTCCATCGAGAAATCGCGTCACCGGCATCTCCTGTCGGACTCTGAAGTTAGGCGCTGGTATGACAACGTCGCCCCCTAGAATAACAGGATGCTATTACACTCTACCTGAACAACGCCACACGCGCAGACCGAGATGAAGCGGCCGAAGTCTATCGCCTCGTTGGATCGGCATCCCTTCTATCTTCTTGTCGCGGCAGAGGCCAAGAGACCAAATGAATCAATTGCAGAAAGATACCACCGACTCTTGACCGACGTCACAGGAGGGCTGTACTTGTACGCTAACTACATCCTCCGTGAAGATCTCGGGTCGAGGATCACCGAAACAAACTACGTGAAGATATTGAGAGCTCTAGCCAAGGATGAGAAGAAGGTTTCAGAGATCGCTGAAACAACAGGCCTACAGATGGCATGGTTGACACGGCACCTAACGAAACTCATCGAGTTTGACCTCGTAGACAAGACAAACGGGAGCTACAGACTTAAGGACAAGATTCTAAGAGACTACTTCGCTTTCAATTACCCAGAAGACATCGCGCCGTCGGATGAGACCGAATCAAGTTGAGCGCGTCCTCCGTTATCTGATCCGAGCATGGCAATGTCCGCGACGCTTCCAAGCCATGCCCGACCCTATTGCCTGAAGTGCTCCGAATGTCCGCGTTCTCAACGATAGCCAATTCATTTCGAGATTTCAACGGAACGGCGTGCGTCAAGGCTGGATTTGGATCATCACAAGATTAGCATGTGCTGCCCCAGCCTTGCGGGGCTGAGCGAGTCGCCTACACTAGGGTGAGGCTCTGTAAAGAAAGATGTAGTTGTGGATTTGAGATTCAACGGTGCTGGCGTCTGCGTGGTTTGTGAAGACTAAGTTGATCGGGTCCGCTGTGCTGAGTCTGTTGCCGCTCGAGTATGTGTAAGGATAGAACTTGGCAGCTCCGAGCTGATCCACCATGACGGCTGCGAAGATGCCTGCCCTAGGCGCTCCTGCCAGCGTTGCGCTGAGCCGGGCGATGTAGATGTCCTTGGCTGCCCGTCCGCCTACCTCAAGAAGCCAATTGATGTAGCCCTCGTTCTCCTTGAGAAGCTCGTCAAGACTCTCTTCCTGAATCAGCACTGTGCTTTCCATCATTCTTGCTGTAGTCATTCATCCTAGCGAACCAGGCTTCTACTTCCCTTCTTTCTTTGTCACAGTCTGAAGTATATCGAGTTAACTTCCAGAACTTCCAAGCGCACTTGACTGCTGCAACAACTCCAAGCGGTCTAAGGCTACAGAGCCACATAAGATAGGTTGGATTTTGCCTCAGGTCCCGCAACGCATCTCGGAAAGTATACCTCTTGACTGGAACATAGGGTACAGTATGCCTGACTTTGGGCTTGTCTTCGTTCATACTAACTATTTTGGTTTGAGTGGGGTCACTCATGCTCGCAAATTAGTGCGCGAACCCCACCCCCGCATCATTTCACGGAACCATTCGCTAAGCGACGAGTTCTTCTCGCATCCCAAACAGTAGAGTCGGACAGGGTAGCCTAAGCCTATGAGCGAAGCCAAATCCATTCAACGACGATGTCTTAGGCAGCTGACATGAACCCAGCGAGTAGTTTCTCAATTTGGGTTCCACCAAGTGATCTCGCTGCGTGTAGGAGCGCGCTCAATCAAGGGAGGATTAAGTCGGCAACTGAAATGAAAGCTGGCTGTGGTAGCATACGATCAGGGAAGCGGTTCTCGTGAGAGAAGAAGACCGACCAAAGGATCATTCATCCGGTATGTTCCACGGTCGACGCGAGATATGAGGCCTTTTGACGAAAGTCGTGAAAGATATACAGCGACTTTTGAGCGGGGCTCTTTCAGGGCTTTGGCGAGGGACGAGAGTTTCATCGTCCCCTCCGGCGTGTCCAAGGAAATCTGAGCGGCCGCTCTCATCAAACGCCTCTCTCCGCTGCTCAGCCTCCGTATTGTCCCCTCTAGATAATAGCGGACCCTAGGAAGAGCAGCGTCTACTGCATCGCGCATGTCTTCACTGGTGATGGCCTTCTTATGCTTCGAGACAGCTGTTTCATACAGGTAATACATCAATAGTTGTACGTACAGCGGGTCGCCTCCGCTATACTTGTAGACCAAGCGCATGGCGTTATCTTCAATGTCAAAGAGTGTTCCTTTCAGATATTCTCTGACCATCTCGTGGACCTCGTATTCGGAGAACGGCGAAAGTTCAATGATTCCTGACGTTATTCTTCCGAAGGGCTCATACATGGCACCTAGTTTCATGGCCGCCGGCAACATCGTGAAAACGAACAGGTATTTTGTCTTCGCTATCACAAGTTCTTGAATAAACGCTCTTAGAAAGGTAGCTTCAGTCTCTCTGGCAAGCAGTGATGAGGCGTCATCTACAAGGAATACGACCGCTTGGACTTCTTTTTCCATGGACTTCCATGCGCGTACGTAGGCTGAAACGTAGTCGTGCAGAGCGCTCCAGGCAACTCTTTCGGATCCAAATTCTAGCGATATTCCACCCGGGATCGAAAGGTCTAGTGTTAATCGACTTAGAATTGACTTGAGACGCTCAGAGACTGATATTCGGCGAATCTCAGTATAGAGTCGCTGCATGAGATCTGACAAGACGATCGGGAGCCGCATTCTTGCATCTTCGAAAACATGTGCGTTCGTTTGGATCACGATGCACTCGCGAGTACTTAGGACATCTCTCAACTTCAAGAGGAAGGACGTCTTACCTATTCCCCTCTGGCCCAAGATGAATATCAGACGCGTGCCGGAAGAACGGACGGCGTCGTATTCGTCTACAACATGAGCAAGCTCTCTTCGTCTTCCAACAAAACGCTCGGGTATTACCGGTGAACCCGCTTGGAACGGGTTGTGCAAGTCGAGGCGAGGCCTCTGAATCAACAAATCTACATAGAGGCTCTTAAGTTTGTTGACTATCCGTCAAACCTTTCAGCCTAATGCTGCATTTAGACCAAGGGGGCAGATTGGCGAACCCTTATCTCTGGTCTCCCGCCGAGCCTTCTGTTTTTGCCGGCAGAACCAGAGAGCTTGACCTTTTCCGCTCGAGCATCCGAGACCTGAAGGCAGGCATACCTCATAACTTCGTGGTGCTGGGCGGCATGGGGATGGGAAAAACCTCGCTCATGCGAGTGTATGATGAGAGAATAGCGGATGAGCTTGGAGCGATGTCCGTCAGACTGAACTTCACTAGTCCAGAGACATTCAACGTTGATGTCACGAGCGCGTTTGCAGCCATTTGGAACAAGTTGCTAAGCGACCTTGGAAGCATCGACAAGATCGCTTGGATCAAGAGTCGGTTCAGCCTCGCTGCTGCATTTGACGGAACGACGCTATCATTCGGCTATGGCGGTGCGACAGTTTCGAAGGAAGTCAGGCTTTCAGGATCGGATTTTGTTAGAAAGCTTGAGAGTATGCGCAATCACCTGAAGGGAAAAGTCGATTGCTTTGCCATCCTCATAGACGACGCTCATTTCTTGAACAAAATCCCCGGCTTCTATTCTGCCCTGAAGAATGTGCTGGAAGAAATCAGCATACAAAGGATACCCTTCGTATTCGTTCTGTGCGGCTATCCTGAGCTGTGGGCAGACACGCAAAAGGTCCCCGGCTTCTTCAGGAGCTTCCATGAGGTCCTAAATCTCGAGAGGTTTACCAAAGCAGAGGCTGAGGCCGCAGTGTGTATGCCGCTCAGAGAACACGCTAAAACCCTAGGAGTGACATACGACATCGATCCCACATTACTCGAGACAGCTTACTTGAAGTCCCGGGGCCATCCGACCTATCTGAAGTACTGTTTTTATTTTCTCTTCGAGGCGCTCATCAAATCAGGACAGAACGTCATAAGTAACAAATTGTGGCATGAAGCGATGAAGGGCTTTTCGGAAAGAATTGACGAGCTGCACCCCGTAGAATTCCGAACGCCGTTTTCGGGATTAACGAAACAGCAGAAAATGATTATCGGTAGCATGAGTAACGATCTCGACAAACATCCAGAGAAGGATGTGTGGACAAAAGAAGAGATTCTCTGTATCTTGAGAGAAGGAAAGAAAGAGGCCCGCGGTCTCGGCGTACAGTTGGGCAGATTGGTGAAACGCGGGGTCTTGCGAAGGGTAGGCCTCGGTGAATATGCCACCGTTACACCCTTCTTCCTGGAATACGTACGGAGCAAATCGTCCACCTGAGTAGCTAAGACTGGAATGCCTACCAGAGAGCGCCTGCCTAGCTAGGCCTCAAGGCGCCCCGGCCCAAGCTGTGAAACTGTTCTGTGTGAGACTGCGGCAAGGATTCCGAGGTTATAGCTCTTCCCTTCCGCGGAAGTGACGAGATTGCAGGTCTACTCCGCGGATTCAAGATTCTCGAGCTATTTCGGAAAGCGACTGGCGGAGAGTTTGTGGGCACAACCTACGCGCAAGTCGTTGCCGAGAAGTTGGCATGAGGGCTATTCGTGGTTTGACACTCAATTCCCCCGAGACCTTGGCAGACACATGCGTAGGTAGTTGTCCGAAATGGGGTAATTCATACTGGTAACTGGTGCCCGAGTCCCACCCCGGCCCCACGAGCGACCGCTGGGCGATCAACTGATGAAATGGAACAGGAGGAACTTGAGCAGGGCTCACGTGCGCCTGTCTGTTTGACTGTTGGTATGTCGAAATATCGTTCACTTGCAGCACGCGTGTCCACAGGAAGGTTATTGCCCGCTATCCTCTCGTTCCCGGTCAGAAGAGAAGTATCTGGAGTTCAATGCCTGTCGGGTGTTGCAACCTGAGGTAGGCAACGCGAACTAGGCAGATAGAATCCCCATCGTGTCCTCGTGTCGCTGGCTCTGTTCGAAGCCGAGGCAGAAAAGGACTCGGATGAAATTTGTGGCGGGCCCGCGCGGATGCGAGCCTACTCAAACTCGCCATTCATGACCTTTTCCCAAATCCTTAATCCGCGAGCCAACAGTCTATCAAGCCATGAACGCGTCCCAGATAATCACTGCAATTGAACAACGGGTCGCTTCAGCCAAGGAGAAGAACTACTCGATATGGACGATTGGCATAACGGCTGACCCTGAACGCCGCAAGAATGAACATGACAACCCCAAGTATTGGATGCAATGGGAGGCTGACAGCGAAGCAATTGCCAGGAACGTTGAGAAGTACTTCCTAGACAAAGGGATGAGGGGAGACACGGGCGGCGGAGAACACCCAACGTACGTCTACATTTTCTGAACTCCACAGACAAGCTAGCCGGTTTCCCTACACTATCCATTCTTTGCCTAGCTTCTTAGCGAACGCCATATACATTGGAGCCTTCCACTACCTCTCTCAATGCTGAACAGGTTGGAATACGAGCATGGCGGCAGACCAGTGGAAATGCCCTCACTGCGGGAACCCGGCTCCTACCCCTGTCACTCCTGAACAAGATGCCAGAGTAGCTCTTCTGGAGCACTACACGTCTCAGATGCAAGGATACAAAGTCTACCTTCTGACCCTTGTCATAGGATTCTTTGCTGGCATTGAATCGCTTAGAACTCTGCAACTGTCCATTGAATACTTCCCAGTCTTCTTTTCTTTGGGAGTCGGGTTGCTCGTGGCCGGAACCATCTTCTGTTCGGCTCGCGCATTCTTCTTCGGGCAACACGTGAGGGACGTAATTCGCGAAGATTCTGATTGCAAACAAACGATGCTGGATCAGTTTGATAGGTTGGTTCATACGAAGCGAGATATGGTACGGGAGAATCCCTGGTCAAATCCCGCAGAGAGATGGCTGATTAGGCGTGGCGCTTGCGGCAGTCGTTTGTCTTTCGTCGCCGTCTTAATCGGGATATTGGTGTTTATCGTCACGTGGTTGATAGTCTACTGGGCAGCAGCTGAACACATGATAGGTCTTGGGCTCAAGTGCGGACAGTGTGTGCAGCTAGTCCGATACTCCTCTCTCTTCTCTCTCCTCGGCTTCTGCGAAAAGCGATCCCGTGATTTCCCGGGTTCATTTCCTCTTTAAGCCCGTCATCCCGACAGCACCCGAAGAGTTCGAAGCCACGATTCTGATCCAATTCTGTTCTCAGCCGCCGGAGGCGTATGGCAGGTTAGTACCAAGGACGACGTTTAAAAGTAAGTTCGTGGTGGAAAAGAGAGTCGAGGCTTAAATGCTTGCCCCATTCAGGACAAGATCCCAAGCGAGTTCTTCTGAGTCAGATTGACCGTATTACCGAACTCAAGCGAAAGAACGTTCCGCCCTATCGAGTAGAATTCGAGGAAATTGGTATGCATCCACTGAAACACGAAAAAGATGGCGATGGTGAGGAAGAGGAATCAGGTCGTGTGTGTCAGATCACTTCGACTTTCATCTCCGTGGATGACCTCAAACAACTTGACAGGATCCTGAGCGAGGACGGAGAGGTTGCCTACACCGTAGAATTCGGCAACAGATTCTACAATAGGAAAGGAGTTGAGAGACTGCTCGATACCATTACAGACACTTCAAGAGTGGAGACTCTCACCGTTTCGATGGAGTCATCGCATAAACGGATTACGATAAAACTTAACGAATCTGCGGATCAGCCGAATGGGATGAAGATCGAGGGCCTAAATGATAATTGGGTGAACGGGCGTTTCGACAGACTCACGAGCTACTTCAAGGCAAGAAAGACCCTTGTTCATATCGTCCACTACCAGCTCTTCCGATTTGCCCTTGGTGCTGCCGTGATCGCCGCAGCGATGCTCGTCTATTTTCAGCTGAACAACGTGTACCGTCAGATATCGTATTTTGAGTCGCCATGGTGGTTGCCATGGGTTCCAATGCTGCCGATTGGAGGTGTCTTGGTTGCATTTGCTGTTGCGGCAATGATTCCGCGATGGCTCCCCTTTGCGAATCTGCAAATTGGAGGACTGAAGAAAGAGAGACTCATCTCAAGGAAGGCTGCGGTGCAGGGAATCGTTTCTAGCCTTGTCGTTTACACAGTGGCGGCACTCGCCGGGTTTGTTTGGAAATGGCTCTTTCCCTAGGGCCCGTCTGTTGACTCAAACGACTTGGAGCTTTGACTCTGCCTTCTCGTAGGCTTTGAGCAGATCTTCCTCGGTGGGCTCGCCCCAGTTGCCTAGTATACTCGGGACCTTGTACCCCATCATATGCATGACAAGACCAAGGTCGGTTCCTGCTGCCCTCATTTGGTTTTGCCAATACTTGCGAAACGTATTCGGGTGAATCGCACTCCATGAGCGCCCGATATCTGTCCGTTCCTTCTCCTGAATACGGACTGCTTGGGCTGCCTCGTCCACAATCCTACCCATCTGCCTCTGCGAGATATCGAGTAGCCATCCTCCCTCATACAGTGGTAGTTTATCCAACAACCGCATGGTGTCCTGGCCTATTACGAACGTATACGGAAGCTCAGACCTGTTCACGTTCTCTCCTCCGGGATTTCGGAGGGTCGGAGGCACCTTGACTACACCATGCGACCCCACTTTCTTGATCATGTTCCTTTTCATGGCAGTCAGAACTCCGATCCGCTGACCCGTTTGTGCAAGGAATGCTATGACAAACTTGTCACGTTTGCTGCTTCTAGTCTGAAGCATCTTTTTCACATTGTCCTGAGAGGGCAGTTTGGGTTTCTCGTAGACAGACTGAACACCAACCTTGCGAGGAAACCTGCCAAGGTTCACGCCGTTTGTTGTGAAATAACTCCTCACCACGGCATACCATTGACCCGCCGTACTTTTGGCCCTTTTTTCATCCATGAGATGCCGGTAGTATTCTCTCAACACCCGCTCGACTTTCTCGGACCCTTGGCCGCCCCGTCTTGCTTCTACCAGCAGAGCCTTTGGTTCTGTTCCATGCACACCATCCAACCATTGCCCGAACCGTTTCAGAGCTCGGATTCTTCGCTGACGCTGGCGTTCCTGAGTGTACTCATCCAACCATCTTTTGGTGTAAGGATCCATGCCAACTCCTTCGGAGCTTTGGACTCGTGGGTTATTAGGGTTCTGGTTACAGCCTAACAGGGCTTTCTAACCGGACATTTTCCCACGCAACTCGCGCCGCTATAAGAGGAGCGTTGAACCCGTGATTTGGCGGGCCCGCGGAGATTCGGACTCGCGGCTCCTTTCTCTCGAGCCCTTCAAATCATGGACAAGACAAATCAGTTGGTAACACTGTATCTGTGGTCTTGTGAGTGGTTTGGAGCCCAAAACAAGCAGGGTTCCGAACCTGACCGGGTTTGGGAACCTCCCGGCCCACATTCGCGGCTCACCACCCTGAGCTGTTTTGTGGGCCATTGCCGCTCAAACGTCCGTTTTCGCGACATCTCCCTTCTTGCTTTTCTTTCAATTCGCCTGAGCGTTTGAATCTGGCAACTTGGTGTTTCTGACCATCTTTCGGGCGGCGTAGCAGGCTCACACTGCTCTCACGGGAAACGGGGTTTGCTCGAGCTATCGGTAGACGACCTTCCTATGCTCGAATCTCAGAAGATACAGTGTTGCCCCTTGCACCGCATAGATGAACCTGTATGGCGGAATGTAGATGGAACGTTCACCCTTCAGGGCGAATCGTAGGGGCTTCCCGCTTTCGGGGTCATCCAGTATCTTTTCAATCTGCTCCTTCACGCGATCCTTGATAGTTCTGTCTCTAAGCTTCCTCAGTTCGCGTTCGAACTTCTTGGTCCAGACGACTTCTGTGATGGCTACCAAGTCTCAAGCTCTTCGAGGAAGCGTTTTCTTGACGCTCTTCGCGCTTGTCCGCGTTCGATCTCTCTCCAAGCTTTTTCGACTTCTCGGAAAATCCGCAGATCCGCTTGGAGCGACTTGCTGTCGATCTTCTTCAGAACGACGACGTTACCTTTTCGCGGGGTCAAGATCGCGAAGACGCTGCCCGCTTGTATGCCGAGTTTCTCCCTCACGCGAGATGGAATCACAACCTGACCCTTGGAGCTGATACGGGTCAGTTCGGGCACGTCCTCAGAGTTCATGAGGCGTAAGACTGTCTTACCAACGCTTAAGCGTAGCGGCGACGATTAAGCCGGCCGTGTATCGTATCGAACGTCCCGGGGGGCTGCAAGTGCAGAGTCCGGTGTTCGAGCGTCTGGTATGCTAGTACTTGGCGAGGGCTGCTAGGATGTTCTTGTAACGGCGTACGATCTCTTCTACTAGATCTTCTTGCATCTGCTCCGAAGCCATGACTCTAGTTCCTCGCTCGACACATTGCACGAGCAACTCTCAGCATTAAGGCTATCGTCTCGTCTGAACCAACCGAGAGCTCATACCCCGCTCTCCTGAGAAGAAGAGCTCCCAGAGCGAATGCCAGCCTTTTGTTCCCGTTGACCAAGGGGTGTCTCGCGGCGATCTCCCGAATAACGTAAGCCGCCTTCGAGAAGACGTCTCCGCGCATCCAAGTCAGTGCATCTAGAATGTATCGGAACGTGCCTTCGCTAACAAGACCGTATTCGCCTCCGGTTTCGCGAAGTATGGCTTGGTACAAACGAAGGGCTTCATCGAATGAGATCTCCGACCTGTAATCGTCTGCCTCGCCTACGATGGTTGCCACTCAAGGAGCAACTTCACCCTTCATTCGGATAAGATGAGCTGCAACATCAGAGCAAGGGTTATCTCGCGTTCTGGCTTCGATGCCCAGACGACAACACCCGGGTTGCGCATCGCCCCAATTTCGAGCGGTGGATGCGTCGGCTCACAGGCAACCCGGCTGGACAGATGTGACGCGGAGTGCGTGCGCGACATGATGCACGACCACATCGTCCAAAGAGGGGCCGCTTTCCGGGAAAGAGGGGCCGCTTTGAGAAACTCGAGTCGTCTGCCTTGGCTACAAACAGCAATCGTCTCTTTTCACCGGGCTACCACCCACTTTTCCCGACATCTCCAGGCGCCTGAGCCAGACCGATGTTTAACCTTCAGTACAGCGCTCTCTCCTGACTGAATCCTAGGCCGCCTCTTCCAGCTAATTTTGAGCCCAACTACTGCTCGTTCTCAGCTCTTTTTCAGCCAAGAATCTGCTCAAGAACTGCTTAGTTGAGAGTTCTAAACGCGAGTCTAAACCTATCCCGGCCCACATTGTAGAACCCCCAGCCCGGCCCGTTGCTTGATTTGTCTCGGTGAGAGAGTCGAGTCTTCACGTACTCATTGTTTCGAGCCTTTGTCATTTCGCTCAAGCATTTGAACTATCGCCCTGCCAGTTCCTCCAAGATCGCTTGGGAGATCGCCTACAGTGGACTAGCTATGAACGGTTATAGGCAGCTCATAGGGGCTTCTAATTGACCTTTGATGACCACGACTATTCCATTGGAGAAGGAGACAAGAGAACGGTTACGGTCCCTAGGAAGGAAAGGCGAGACCAACGATCAGGTCCTAAAGCGATTGATCTCGATAGCCGAATGCGAGGAATTCATGTCGAAGCAATACGAACGCCTGAAGGATAGGAATGCTTTCGTCTCCTTGGACGAGATCTGATGTCTTACGAAGTTAAGCTTCACCGGGAAGTCGCGAAGACTCCTGCGGGAATGAACCCCAAGACCCGTTCTAGGATCATCAGGGACCTACGGACTCTGCAATGTATGATCGAGGCTGCTGCGCGGATAGTTGCAGTGCTTAGATTCTGCTAGGACAAACAACCCGTGACGCCGAGACGGGAATGGCGCTCCCGCCTCTCTACGCGGCGCACCCTCGGTTACTCAAATCTGACCCCGTGAGGGGGTACATTTGATTACACGTGAATACGCCCTCAAACGGCGACGATCACGTACCCGTAACACCGGGTCAAGATAGTTCTCAGGACTCGCCTCGAGGTTATGTTCAGTGGAAGATCCGAGCCCGCGTCAGGTTAGCCCATCATTGTAAGCGTCTCGCCCAGCAAGAAGGTTGGGAGACCGCTGACCTACTCAGAGTCCTAATCTGCCTATCTGCGACATCCAAGTTCCTCGCTCTCCCAGGAAACGAGAGATTCCAGACACAGGTCCAACTGCACAGAATAACGGGAAAACGGGGATACAGTCCCAGAATAGGCGCAACCAATACTGTCCTTCTATCCGTACGACTACCACAGGGAGCTGCTCAGCTCATCACCACATACGCATCCCTAACAGGCCAGTCCAGGAACGAGCTAGTCATCGGGCTGCTCCAGGTTGGTCTGGTGGCGTATCTCAAAGCCGAGAACGCATTCCTCGAGGCCATTTGCTCACTCAAGCCAAGAGCGCCTTGAAGTCAGAGAATCATGCTACGGACGATCACTTCGAGGCCGAGGTTCCAAGAACGGGGCTGCGGTCGCGAATGTGTTCTTGAACGATTAAATATTAGAAGATGATTAAATGTGCAAGGAACCCCTATGGCTAGATCCGTCAGAGTGGAGGAGAGGACTTACCGCAAGCTCTCTCAGGCTGCGGGGCGGCTTCAGAGCGTTTGGGGGCGTCCTGTGTCGATCGATGAGGCGATCTGGTATCTTCTGAAGGCTCCGAAGGAAGAGAACAAGATCAGCGATCTTGCGGGAAGCTGGGAAATGTCAGAGAGAGAGGCCAGGGAGATTGAGCGTCTCCTTCGAGAGGGGTGGAGTCGCTGGAAGCTTCCACGGTCTGCCTAGACACCTCGGTCCTAGTGGATAATCTCAGAGGCCGAAGAGAAACAGTCGACTACATCGGGAAGCTAGAAGCTGCCGGCACAGGCCTATCTACGACAACGATCAACTCGTTCGAACTGTTCTATGGAGCCTATCGAAGTGCGAGACGAGAAAAGAACCTCGCCGCAACGAAGGCTCTTCTGCGACGACTTGTTGTGGTGGAATTGTCCGAAGCGGCTTCCGAAGAAGCTGGGAAGCTCCTAGCGATGTTGGAATCGAAGGGGGAAGGAATCGACTTTCGTGACATTCTCATCGCGGCAATCTCCAAGGCCCATGAGATGGCGCTTGTTACAAGAAACACCGAACACTTCTCCAAGATCCCAGGTCTAGAGCTCTTGCAGGCGCCCTAGTGATCGAGGTCTCAGCCCCTTGAGTTTCGCTCTTCAACAGGATGATATACGCCCTCTTTCAATTCCCTAGCTCTTCGGACTTGCTCGGCAAAAGCTCATTCCCAACTTGGTTGAGAGTTCTAGACCTGAGCGACGCCGCGCAAGCGTGATCGTCGCAATGCATGTTCCCAATCCAAAGGGCCCTCGATGAATTCTCCATCAGAATTCACGGCTAGACCCAAGCTGTGGATGGGATCATGATTGGTCTTTGATAGGGCACCGTTCCTACGCTTGGAGACGCGAGCCTACACCTGACACCATATTCATTCTAGGTATTTTCGTGAGGACCCCCCCTCTAGGGGGGGTGGGGCGGACGTTCGAGCAGTAGGGCTAGATGGAGACTTCCATCGCGGCGTCGAGCTTGGAGTAATATTTCTCGACCTCTTCTGCTCCGTACTTTGACCTGAGTTTCTCCACCACTTCGTTCACCTTGCTTGGGTTGGAGATCGGCTTTGCTGTTACTGTGACCTTTCTTCCCTTGGCAGCAATTTCCATGGCAGGTGTGGCGACTACGTTCTTGTACCAGTTCGAGTCGGAGCCTTGGACCGGAACAAGGTAGAGCTTTCCGTTCTCGTGCAGGAACCAGACTGGCGTGGAGATCCTTCGCCCTGATTTTCTGCCGGTAACAGTGATCTCAACTTCTCTAGTCGAGGACAAGTTCTTCAAGAACTCAGGGTCAGCCATGGCGAATCTCATGGAATTGTGCTAGTACAGCTCTTAACCCTTCTCCGCGTCGCCTTCAGCTCTCCTCTGGGTGATTCCTTATTCGGTTTGCAAGCTGTGTGATGCTGTCATCTTTCGTTCTGCAGCATTTTGGTTTATTACTGTCACATTACTGGGTGGAGGCTGATGATCCATCGATGAATTATCGTCGTTTGGGTAGCGCGGGTCTTAAAGTCAGCGAACTCTCGTTGGGTGCGTGGGTCACTTACGGCGGACAGGTGGGCGAAGAGGTCGCGCTTGAGTGCATGTCGGCAGCCTATGATGCAGGGGTCAACTTCTTCGACAACGCGGAAGCCTACGCGCACGGGAACGCTGAGATTGTGATGGGCAATGTGATCAAGAAGATGGGCTGGCGCCGCGAGAGCCTCGTCATCTCCAGCAAGGTCTTCTGGGGCGGAGAAGGTCCCAACGAGCTGGGTCTATCACGCAAACACATCTTCGAGGCCTGTCACAACTCTCTCAAACGTCTCCAACTCGACTACCTCGACCTATTCTTCTGCCACCGGCCTGATCCTAACACACCTATCGAGGAGACAGTCCGCGCGATGGATGACTTGGTCCGCCAAGGCAGGATTCTGTACTGGGGCACGTCTGAATGGAGCGCAGCAGACATCATGCGCGCATATGCCATAGCGCGTGAGCGCCACCTCACACCTCCCCAGATGGAGCAGCCTCAGTACAACATGCTCCATCGCGACCGAGTTGAGAGAGAGTATGCCCCACTGTACCGCGAGATTGGCCTAGGCACGACGACCTGGAGCCCGCTGGCCTCAGGTTTGCTCACCGGCAAGTACAACGACGGGATTCCGCCGGGTACCCGCGCAGCGCTCAAGGGCTTCGAGTGGCTACGGGATTCCGTCATGACGCCTGAGCGGATCGAGAAGGTGAAGCAGCTACAGCCTGTAGCGGCTGATTTGGGCTGTTCGATGGCGCAACTGGCTTTAGCTTGGTGTCTCAAGAATCCGAACGTGAGTACGGTGATCACCGGCGCGAGCCGGCCCGAACAGGTGAACGAAAACATGAAGGCGCCGGAGGTCGTGCCCAAACTCACGTCAAATGTGATGGAGCGAATTGAAGTCATCCTAGGTAACAAACCGGCGGTCAACGAGGACTGAGTTTCTAGACAAGAACACGTTCAGCAGGTCGACTTTCCCCCAACAGACTGATCGTTTTTCCAAAACTATTTCTTCAGTAGGCGCTTAATGGTTCCGATTGTGAACGAATCATGCGTGATACGCTCGAAGAGTTCAAAAAGTACCGTGAAAAGATGAACGAGAAAATCCTGGCATCGGGCAACCAGCAGATTCAACGTTTCTTCAACCTCGACACACGAGCCTACGAGTCAGGAGCCCTCCCAGCCAAAACGAAAGAACTGCTAGGCCTAGTAGCGTCGATTGTGCTGAGATGCGACGACTGCGTAACATATCACATAGTCCGCTGCGTCGAGGAAGGCGTGACTAACCCGGAATTCTTTGAGGCGTTCAATGTTGCTCTCGTAGTTGGAGGTTCAATAACTATACCGCACTTGAGGCGTGCAGTTGAACGTCTCGAGGAATGCGAACAGCTTCCAAGGACGTCCTTGAAGTCCGGTAGCCCGTAAGAAGACATGTAGACAGAACAGCGCCTTCAACGAATCTGAACAGCTCGCAAGAGTGCTCGATGATCTATCGAAGGAAGTCAAGGTTGATCGATACTCACGCTCACCTGCAATGGGCTGACTTCGACAAGGACAGAGAGCAGGTAGTCGAAAGAGCATTCGCCGCTGGTCTAACAGGCATCGTCGGCATCGGGTACGACCTCAACGCGAGCCGCGAAGCCGTTCGAATCGCGGATGGCCATGAACGCGTCTACGCTGCGGTGGGAATCCACCCGCACAACGCGAAAACGATGCACCCTGACACACTCAGCTCGCTTCGAGAGCTTGCTCAAGACTCAAAGGTCGTAGCGATTGGCGAGATCGGACTTGACTACTATCGGAATCTTTCGCCGAGAGCGCGGCAGAAGGAGGCGTTTGAGCAGCAGATACGCCTCGCAAAGGAATTGGAGCTTCCCGTCGTCATTCATGACCGTGAAGCGCACGCAGACATCCTCCAAGTCCTGCGCAACTTCGGAAAAAACGTCACCGGCGTCCTGCATTGCTTCTCCGGAAGTCTAGAGATGGCAAAGGAAGCCGTCAAGTTAGGCTACTTGATTTCGGTTGCCGGGCCAGTCACATTCCCGAACGCCAGGAACCTGCATCAACTGGTTCAGAACCTGCCCGCGAAGTCAATTGTTTTGGAAACCGACTGTCCATGGCTTGCACCGCAGTCGCATCGGGGAAAAAGAAACGAACCGTCGTTCATCATCGAAACAGCCCGCAAAGTTGCAGAGCTGAAGAGTCTGCCGTTCGACGAATTGGTCGAGGCAACTACTCAGAATGCGAGACGATTGTTCGGTATTCGCTAGGAATGCTGTTCTCAGGCACTGCTTGGGCGGCTCAGCAGAGGGATTCTCTTCCTCAGGTCTTCAATGTTCTTTCGCATTTGACTGGAACCGGTTTCAGGCTCGTAGCCTCTTGATATCTCGCTTCGTAGGGTATCGGGTGGTGTTTGACTCGTGCTTCGCCGGCATAGGCTCTTCCATTCGTTTGGCACATCATTGGTCACTTGGATTTCGCCAAGTCCGGCTGCGATTACAGTCCAGCATCTTGCAACGTTTGCCACGTTGTATCCTCCTCCGCCGAAGGCAACTATTCTTCCGGAAGCGACTTCATGAGCAAGCTTGTGAAGAGTCGTTATGATCTCTTCGTATGTTCGCGTTGTCAGTTGAAGGTGAGCGAGCAGGTCGTCCTCATGTGAGTCGGCTCCGCATTGAACCAGGATGAACTCGGGCTTGTACGCGCGAACTAGCGTGGGCACGATTTCTCTAAACCCTGTCAGGTACGAGTCGTCACCGGTGCCGGGAGGCACTGGAATGTTGACCTTGAAGCCTTCTCCCTCTTTTTCTCCGGTCTCGGACGTGAATCCTGTTCCCGGAAAAAGGTATCGGCCGTCTTCATGGAAATCCACGTCAAGGACTC
>Ga0315312_1001253_pt1 | contig 20585 bp, 24 predicted proteins | sample TDP7_MG_FD_203629 | JGI IMG/M metagenome (GOLD analysis project Ga0315312, IMG submission 203629) | Freshwater sediment microbial communities from Lake Towuti, South Sulawesi, Indonesia - TDP7 | ecosystem: Environmental > Aquatic > Freshwater > Lake > Sediment | place: Indonesia: South Sulawesi... | reverse complement strand
GGCTTGTCATGCGTGCCCGCTCTGTCTTATGGCACATACATGCATCATCGAGGAAACATTGATATACCGAAACACGATGCATCTGGTCTCCTACACACTTCTCGTTCACCGGGGGCGGCAAACCCGTGAGATATGACAGACTTCCACAGACCTCACGTTCCAGTGGCGCCTTCCACCCTAGGGTTGTCTCACGGCTCGCGCCGGCGTGCGCGTTCGAGAACGTTCGGTCTTTCGCAACACAGGTAGAGAACGGCCGGTACACCGTCTATGAAAGGCTTCCGAGACTGGTCGCTCCGCATCTGGAGGGAGCGCTCGACCAGAAGCTCGCTCTATGCTACTCGCTCGCCTCTTCCCCCGATTATCCTGTGCATCTGCTCCTTATTGGCGAACCCGCCACCGTAAAGACGGAACTGATTGAGGAGGCTAGGAGAATTGTCCCGGGCGCCTTCTACGCTGGACCCCGATCGACCGTGTCAGGGCTGACAGCCAACTTGGATGACGGTACCCTTGGCTTGCTTGCAAGAGCAGACGGCGGCCTCGCCTTGCTCGACGAACTGGACAAGCTGCCGAGACGGGCGACAAGATGCCTCTACGAGGCGATGGAATCCGGAAGAATAACAGTCAACTCAAGAAAACTCGCACGCGAACTTGAGTCCAAGTTTATCTGCATGGCCACAGCGAATCCAAAGGGCGACTTGCTCGCAAAGGGCGTACACAGGGTCAGAAAGCAGCTCCTAGATTCCGTCCCAGCTTCGCTCCTCTCAAGGTTTCATCTGGTGTTCATTCTCAAGCAGCCCAGGGGCAAAGAGCTTGAGAAAACCGTCAGCAGAATTCTCGTCAGAGCCGGAAGAGAGAACCCGCATCTACCTTTCCTGCGAAGTTACTTTCGGGCCATCAAGGACTTGTGTCCATCGATCAGATGCGAGCTCGACCCCGAATCCGCCTCAGTCAAGAGCGCACAGAGATTCCTCGCGAGAGAGATCACTGCGAGCAGTAGCGGCCGGCTAGGTGCACCGCTGTCGGTTCGGGCGGCAGAAGCACTACGAAGGTTATGCATCAGCAGCGCCAGGATGAGACTTTCACTTCAGGTACAGGACTTGGACGTACGGAACGCCCTGTCGGTTATGAAAGCGGCCTTGACCACATGGCCAAGCAGTCTGCGGTAAGCCGTGTCGCATTGGCCAGCAACGGTAAGAGAAAGCGATCAAACCACAACATACGCCAGTCATGAGGGCGACAAACGGAAAGGCTAATGCGAGCGGGCAGTGTTGGCAGACGCAGACCGACGGAACACGCGCTAGAATTTTGGGCTCGGCTATTCTTTTCCTCCCGCGAATGCTAGACAGCCTTAATACGGCACAACGATGCGTGAACGGGATCAGCCATGAAAACGGTCGACCTCTCCGGCAATCTACTCAGAGTTGACCTAAGTCGCGAAACAACTCGCATCGAACGTCTACCGGAAGAATTGATCAAGAAATATCTAGGGGGGCGTGGTCTCGGAGCCAAGATACTTTTCGAAGAACTCAAGCCCGGCATCGACCCTCTCGGCCGTGAGAACAAACTGATCTTCGCGGTTGGCCCGATGACCGGTGCACCATTCGCCGGCAACAGCCGTTACACAGTGATGGCGAAGTCCCCACTGACGGGCGGGTGGGGCGAGTCCAGCGGAGGCGGCTTCTTCGGGGCCGAACTCCGCTTCGCAAGCTACTACGCAGTTGTGGTCGAGAACGTCGCGGAGAAGCCCATCTATCTTTGGATCAAGGGTGACCACGCTGAGATCCGGAAAGCGCGGCATCTGTGGGGCAGAGATCCGATAGAGACGATCGAGACCATAAAGCGGGAAGTAGGCGAGAAGTCCGCGCGTGTCGCAAGCATAGGTCTCGGCGGAGAGAACAAGGTCAGGTACGCTTGCGTGATCGCGGACGTACGTTACGCGGCAGGGCGATGCGGCATGGGCGCCGTGATGGGGTCGAAGAACCTCAAGGCCGTGGCCGTCCGCGGAACAGGCCAGGTCCCGCTGGCTGACAAAGAGACCTTCCTCGATCTGAAGAAGAAACACGCGGAGCAGTCGTGGGCCGGCGCGGGCAAGATGATGTACGATTACGGGGAAGATGGATACCTAGACCCGCTCAACGCGAGCGGTCGGTTACCCACGAAAGCGTTCCAGCGCGGCACGTTCGAACACGCAGACGCGCTCACCGGCGAAACCATGGCTAAGACCATGCTCGTCGGTCGCCAGACCTGCTACGCCTGCAGAAACTCGTGCTACAGGGTCGTTGACGGCAAGGATCCCTACATGGTCCACTCAAAGTGGGGAGGCCCCGAATACGAATCCGTCGCCGCCCTCGGCTCCCTCTGCCTCGTCGGCAACCTCAACGCTGTCTGCAAAGCCAACGAGCTCTGCAACAGGTTTACCCTCGACACGATCTCTACGGGCGTCGTTGTTGCGTTCGCGATGGAATGCTACGAGAAGGGCCTGCTGACGAAAAAGGACACCGGCGGTCTTGAGCTAACATGGGGCAACCACGCCGGGGAGCTACAACTCATCGAGAAGATCGCAAGACGGGAAGGCATCGGCAACCTATTAGCAGAGGGCACGGCCCGCGCGGCCAAGAAGATCGGCAGAGGCGCCGAGAAGTTTGTACTCGCGGTGAAGGGGCAAGAGCTGCCCATGCATGAGCCGCGAGGAAAGAAGGGCCTCGGCCTCTCCTACGCAGTCTCGAACAGAGGCGCCTGCCACCTGCAGGTAATCGACCACGACGACTCATGGGAGATGGCTCAGAATATGTTCCCAGAGGTGGGACTCGTCAAGCCAGCGGACCGTTTGGACACGAGTATCGACAAGGTCAGAATCGTTAAGGCAGCGGAGGACTGGAAGGCCATGGTGGACTCCTTGACCATGTGCCAAGTCAATAGTTTCCCCAGCGGCCCAACGCCCGAGATAATCTTCAGCCTCATCAACTCGGTCACAGGCTGGGACATGAAACCTGCAGAGCTTGTGAAGATCGGGGAACGTGCCATCAACCTCTGCAGAGCCTTCAACATTAGAGAAGGCTTCACCCGTAAAGACGACACACTCCCGGCGCGACTAGCGGACCCGATGCCCGACGGACAGTACAAAGGCCAGAGGATCTCCCACGAGGAGCTCCAGTCAATGCTCGACAACTACTACGATCTACGGGGCTGGGACAGAAAGACAGGAATCCCAACCGCCGAGAAACTCACGGAATTGGACCTCGGATTCGCTGGGGATGAGCTCAGAGCCCTTGGGAAACTCGCATAACGTTTCTCACTGCCGTCGAACGCGTAAACCGTGCGCCAAGCATCGGAGAGCGTCGGGCGGGGCTCGGGGCGTTCTCGCTTTTCCCTGATATGCATCTCAACTTCCAACCGGTCACCAAGAATCTTCAGAGAACTCTTACCCGGGACCCTTCCAGTTCGCGCTTTGCCCGAACGATTCCCAGTGACAGTGAGGATTTAACCATGCATATGAGAATTGGATTTCACATGTCATTAGCGAAGGAACGCTCTCTCGGCGATGGGGCTTCATAGGTGATGCCAAGAGGTCGACTGTGGAGTTTGGCGAACAGAAAGATTCAGCGAAGGACAAAGACGAGACGTGGCGGACTTGGTAGGCGTACATTCACAACGGTGTCGGTAAAGAAGGCTCATCGCTTTGCAGGTAGGAAGCGGATCGACGACAGGTTACAGGAATCCGTGAGACGTTACAGGTACGTGTTCGACAGCGCGGGTGACGCCATATACATCCACGACATGGGGCGCAGGTTCCTCGAAGTTAACAAGGTCGCCTGTGAACGCCTTGGCTACAGCCGCGAGGAGCTACTCCAGATGACACCGAAAGACATTGATGCCCCAGAATACGCTGCGCTGGTAAACGGTCGTGTTGAGGAACCGCGCCGAGTCGGCCACTCAGTCTTCGAGGCCGCCCAAGTACGACGTGACGGCACCATCATCCCCGTTGAGCTGAGCAGCCGAATCATCGAATACAACGGAAAGCCGGCTGTACTGACAATTGCGCGAGATATCACGGAACGGAAGAGAATCGAGGAGGCGCTGAAACGTAGCGAGGAACGCCTTCGGGCCTACATTGAAGGCGCTAGCGACATGATCTTCGCCATGGACTCCTCAGGAAAGATAGCCTTCGCAAACCGTGCCGCCTGCGAAGCAACAGGCTACAATCCCGAAGAACTACTCGGCCGAAGCCCAGTCGAGCTTGTAGTCCCGGAATCTCGAAACTTCGTGGAGATCACGCTGCGTAAGCTTGCACGCGGAGAATATGTTGGGCGAACCGAGGTCGAAGTGCTCGCCAAAGATGGCCGTCGAATCTACCTTGAGGTACGGGGTCGGCTTCTTCCTGAGAAGGAGCAATCCCTCGGAATTTTCTTCATCGCTCGAGATGTCACGAAACGGAGACGGATGGAGGAGGCTTTGAGAGAAAGCGAGGAATGGTTCAGGAGTCTCTTTGATGATTCTCCGATCTCTCTCTGGGTCGAAGACTTCTCTGAAGTCAAGAGACATATCGACGAGCTGATCCGTTCTGGGGTCGAGGACTTCGCAGCGTATCTTGACAACCACCCGGAGCTTGTTGCTGAGCTCGCTGGAAAAGTCAAGGTCCTCGATGTCAACAAGGCGACGCTCAAGATCTACGAAGCAACAAGCAAAGAAGAATTCCGGGGCGGCTTGACCAGAATCTTCACGGAAGAATCATTCGAAGCAATCAAGGGCCAGCTTATTGCGATGGCAGAAGGCAAGACGAGGTTCGAGTGTGAGACTGTCGATCAGACATTGCTGGGCGAGAGGAAACACATCAACCTAAGATGGTCAGTGCCACCAGGTTTTGAGAAAACATACTCAAGGGTGTTCGTCTCAATCATTGATGTCACTGAAAGCAAACGCATGGCCGAGATGCTGCGGAAGTCTGAGGAGAGATACCGCGCTCTAGTTGAGAACGTCAGTGACGCTATCTTCTCAGTAGATGTTAACGGCAAGCTCACCTACATTAGCCCAGCCATAGAGCAAGCGACCGGCTACCGAGCAGACGACGTCATCGGTCAACCCTTCAGTCAGTTCATCCATCCCGACGACTTGCCCGGACTACGCGAAAAGTTCCAGAAAACCCTAGCCGGCCAGAGCGAGCCGTACGAACTTAGGATAGTCGACAAACAAGGCGTCGTGCGTTACATCCGCAGCTCCAGCCGCCGAGTCATGCAAGGTGATCGAGTAGTAGGGGTGACGGGGGTCATGACCGACATAAGTACCCGCAAACAGATGGAAGAGGACCTCAGACGTTACTCGACACAGCTGGAGCAGCTGGTCTTTGAGAGAACGAAGAAGCTGCAGGAGGCGCAGCGGCTGGCTACGATCGGCGAGACCGCGGCTATGGTAGGTCACGATCTCCGCAACCCGCTGACAGGCATCTCGGGCGCGGCCTACCTACTACGGGTAAAGCTTGGCACCTGTGCAGATAGAACCTGCAGAGAATTGCTTGAACTCGTTGAGAAGAACGTCGACTACTCTGACAAGATCATAAGCGACCTGCTCGACTACTCCGGGGAGATCCTGCTGGAGTTTGCTCCCGCGGACCCGAAAAGCATCATGCAAGAGGCGATAGGCTCAGTCAAGAGCCCGGGGAACGTGCAGATCGTTGACCTGACTCTCGCCGAGCCGGAGATTATGGTTGACCCGGGCAAGATCCGGAGGGTCTTTGTCAACCTGATGAAGAACGCGATTGAGGCCATGCCCAAGGGTGGGACGCTCACAGTATCGAGCAGGCGAACAGATGGTGATGTGGAGTTCGCATTCGCTGACACAGGCGTGGGGATGACAAAGGAGGTCCTTGATAGGATTTGGACTCCACTCTTCACGACGAAGGCAAAGGGAATGGGGTTCGGGTTATCGATCTGCAAACGTATAGTGGAAGCGCATGGGGGCTCGGTCTCCGCCCAAAGCAGTCCCGGGCAAGGCACAACCTTCAATGTGAAGATTCCGATCAAGCCGAGACCCGCAACGGCGGAGGTGAAGAAGACATGACTGAGAAGGCTCGAATACTCGTCATCGACGATGACGACAGTGTCAGGAAGGTGCTAACGATGGCCTTGGAGGACAAGGGCTACACCGTAGACGCGGCGAGGGACGCGAATGAAGCCATGGAGAAGTCGCGCAGCAGCCTCTACAACCTCGCCTTCATCGACGTACGCCTGCCCGACATGGAAGGAACCGAGCTCCTCAGAATGTTGAAGGAGACAGCGCCGAAGACGGCAAAAATCATCCTGACAGGTTACCCGTCCCTTGGGAACGCGGTGAAGGCGGTCAACGAGGGCGCGGACGGCTACATCATCAAACCCTTCAAGATGGAGAAGCTACTCTCCACCGTCGAGGAGCACCTCAAGAAGCAGCGAGAAGCGCAAACATTCACCGAAGAGAAAGTCGCCGAATACATCGAAACACGAGCCAGAGAGCTAGAATCCGTGCGAACCGAATCACGTGGCCGAGTTTAGGGGAACGAGCAAGCAACTAGCAAGATCTCGCCGCGCCCGCTTGAGGCACGCTTTACTTGTCCCCCTACCTCTGACCCTATAGCGCATTGCAGTCACGAGGCAGCTTCAGGAGATGAGCGGTAGGTGCCGGATCTGAGGATAGGTGTTGACCTTGACGGCGTCCTCGCAGAGGCCATGATCGTCTGGTGCGACCTGTACAACAAACGCTACGGGGGGTCTCTCACGTTCGAGGACATTCACGCCTGGGAGGTGTGGAAGATCGTGAAGATCACGCGCGATCAGTTCTTCAGGCTACTCGACGACTCCTGGCTGGAATGGAGGAGGATGCCCTCGACCGAGGAGGATGTCGGAGAACAGGTTAAGCGCCTACGCGAGTTCGGAACAGTGGATGTTGTCACCGGGAGGAGCATGCGGACCGTCACCCAGGCGAAGGAGTGGCTCAAGGCTCATGAGATCCCCTATGATCGGTTTGTGAGGACCGAGTCCACGCTCGCGAAGATCCGGCTCGACTACGACGTCTTCGTGGACGACTCACCGAGGCTGATGGAACGCATCGCTTCGAGGTCAACAGCGCTCGGCATACTCTACACGCGGCCGTGGAACCGCGATGCGCACATGCCCTCGGTCATACGCCGGGCGAATTCTTGGGCCGAGGTTCCGCCGATGGTTCGCTCCGCGAGCACATCAGCATCACGCATCGGCGGCTGGCTCCCGCGTGGCTAGCACATGTTGAGACGGGGCCTACAATCTAGCCGGTCTTTGGTTTCGTAGCCGTGACGGTGACGCTCGCTATCCCAGGGGTGGAGCAGCATTCCCTCTCCTTCTGCTTGAGTTCCTCTGGCAATTCACGTCTGATGTCAACTCCGGTGAAGCCGGTCTCCTTGATCAGCGCGACATATTCCTCTTGAGGCAGCGCTCCTGCGACACATGCGGCCCATGCATCCAAGTCCTGAAGGTTGACCTTCAGCGCATACTCGGCTACGGTATCCGAAACCACAAGCCGTCCCCCAGGCTTCAGAACTCGGTAAGCCTCACGGAAAACCGCGCCCTTATCCGGAGCCAGGTTGATGACGCAGTTGCTGATGGCGACATCCACAGAGCTCGAGTCAATGGGCACATGCTCGATCTCGCCAAGCCTGAAATCGACGTTTGAGACCCCGTACTTCTTCGCGGTCTCTCTGGCTCGCCAGATCATCTCAGGTGTAGCGTCAACGCCGATGACCCGGCCTGTCTCGCCAACCAATCTGGACGCCTTGAAGGCATCGAAACCGCCGCCACTGCCGAGATCGGCGACAACCTCGCCCTCCTTGATTCCAGCCAGTTCGACAGGCGAGCCACACCCCGCGTAGATCTGACTCGCCTCTGGAGGCGCCGCGTCTGATGAGCTCAGATTCTGGCCGCAGCAGGACTCGCCGGCCTTGCCAGCTTGAGCAAGTTCAGCGTAATGCGCCCTTACCGCCTTGCGGATTGATGTCTCGTCGGGCTTCATTGATCATTTACCTCCTCACGCAGTACTGTCTCCCGGCCGATGTGAGCCTTGGGCCTGCGAAGGCGCCCCGCACCATGACAGGAGGCGCGGTCTCGATCTTGCATAGTCCCTCAAGCTCCCAGTACCGGTAGGGCTCCGAGCGGTTGGACACTATGCGTCTCAACAGATTCCTAATCCAATTCGTTCCAATCATTTCATTTCACTACCAACAATCGTAGGTAGAAAAGGATATAAAGTCTCGCTGACAGCTACTACTAGAAGGAGGTAGAAAAACTGCAAGAGTCCATCGAACTCAAGAGCGAGGACGACAACGTCCTCGAGAATCTTGCGGGAAGGCTCAGGGAACTCGGCCTCTCGAGCTTCGCGGCCAGAGCGCTCGTGTCACTACTCGCGAACTCGCCACAGTCCGCCGGGAGCATATGCAAGTCGACGGGCATGCCGGACTCGAAGATCTACTACGCCCTGGAGGAGTTGGACAAGGCGAAGCTCGTGGAGTCACAGCGCGGCGTCCCAACCCTTTACAGGCCGGTGGATTTCGAACAGATGATCTCCAACCTGATTCGCGCCGAGGATGACCAGCACGAGCGACGCCTCCGATTCGTCGAACTCTTCAGGAAACAGGCTGAACCCTTGGTAAAGGCGCGCTCCGAGCCAACTGAGGTCGAGCTTGCCTACATCGTCAAAGGCAGGCGGAATATTGTGGAGCGGATGCTGACGGTGATCGAGCAGTCACGCAAGGAGATTGTTTTGCTTGTCTCGAACGAGCAGGTCTGGAACGGGATTGCTCACGGGCTGACGCAGGCCAGGAAGCGCAGAGTGAAAGTCGGCATTGCCGTCACGCGCAACCTCAGCAAGGCCCAGATGCTCAGCGCATTCGGGGACGTGAGGGAGTCGAATTGCGACTGCAACGTTCTGATCGCGGATTCCGAGAAGCTTGTGACCGCCTCGCATGTGGACAGCGACGATGACGCCTATGCTATAGTCACCTCGGACAAGACGATGATCCGAATGAGCCGCGAGTATTTCGACAACCCAAACTGCTGCGCGCCATCATAGCCCCGCAGCTCACCTAACACCGAGGAAACAGGGGAATGGTTGAGAAGACGATCTTGTCTTGGAGCGGCGGCAAAGACAGTGCAATGGCATTCAAAGAACTCTTACATGACCCGCGTTACAAGATTACATCACTGCTGACGACAATCGCGGAAGGCTACGATCGCGTCAGTATGCACGGCGTTCGCGTCTCCCTGCTTGAGCGGCAAGCTAGCTTACTGGGCGTGCCCCTCATCAAGGTCTCTATTCCTCAGGCTGCCACAAACGAGCAATACGAGTCCGCGATGGGGAAGCTACTAACCGAAGCTCGGGCTGATGGCGTTGGAAACGTTGCCTTCGGGGATGTCTTCCTTGAAGACATCCGAGCTTACCGTGAAGAGAAACTCTCCCAAGCGGGAATGAAAGCGGTCTTCCCCATTTGGAAGAGAGACACTCGAGAACTGGCCATCAGCTTTCTGAAAGCTGGATTCAATGCCATCCTTGTTTGTGTTGACTCTGAGCGTTTAGATCGTTCCTTTGTCGGCCGGTCGTTCGATGAATCCCTACTGAATGATCTGCCCACTGGAGTAGATCCGAGCGGCGAGAATGGAGAATTTCACACATTCGTTTACGCCGGGCCGATATTCAGACAACCAATCCATGTACGTCTAGGAGAGATCGTTCTGCGAGGCAACCGCTTCTGGTTCTGCGACCTCCTGCCGGACTAGATCTTCCTCTTCTGGTTGATGAGCGTTCTTACGCGGCTGATGAGGGTTGGCCCGATCGCGCCCATCAAGACCGCTGTGGTCACCTCGTGCACTATCCCAAAGGGGTACATGGCACCGAAACCCGCCAAGAACGGCGCGTAGAGTAGTAGTATGGCGATCCACCAGCTGTAGCCGAAGATCCAAGCTGGAATCACAGAGGTAGCGACATCATACACGGCGGTCAAAGCAAATCCGCCCACAACAAGCTCGGCCCTAGCTATCTTAGCACGTCGGTTCCAGAGTAGGCCCGCGAGGGATGCTATGAGCCCCATTGAGGCGGCGTCGATGATCGTCCAGAACCCGCCGCCGAAGTAGAGGTCGCTGATGAAGATCGACAGAGCGCCAACGACGAGCCCCGTCAGCGGCCCCCCAATCACTCCCGCCGTAAGAGCAAGAAACGCGACAGGCTTAACGTTCGGCGGCCCACCAGCCAGCGCAATTCTAGCGGCGACGTTGAGGCCCGTCAAAGACGCCATGAGAGTAAGGCTCTTCACGAAATGTGCGTTGGCGTTGGACTTCAAGGGCCGTCCCTCGACCGCTCGGAAGGCATAAAAGGCGTGTAGGTTAATTAACCTAGTTTCCTCGCCGGTGAAAACATGAAGCGCCTCGCAGTGATCCTGTGCGTTGCAGGAATATTGGGCTTAGCGCTAAGTGGACTGAACATGACCGTCGCGATCGTCGTAGAGCAGGAATCGACGGTCACGGTGAATCTCGGGATAAACTATGGAAGCGGAACGGTCGAGTGGCACAACGGGACCGTCGTGCCGTCGGGTGAGGCTTTGTTGAACGCGACGATGAGGGTCGCGACGGTAGAGTACGTAACTTATGCTGGGCTAGGGGCTTTCGTCACAGGCATAAACGGCGTCAGCCAGAACCCCGCTGCCAACATGTACTGGCTGTTCTGGGTCTATAACCCATCAACTCAGCAGTACGAGATGCCGCAAGTAGGCGCGAGCGCGTACGCGCTCACATCCGACCAAACGATCCAATGGTACTACGAAAACGGCGGCTCATTCACGAATCCTCCGCTTCCGCCGGGCGCCTATGTATCCCTAGGAGCTCGGCTCGACACGTCTACGGATCCTCCAACTGCGGTGATCACTGGTTCGATCTACCCGAATCCCGGCGGCCCAGTGAACGTGACCCTAGAGTACAGTAACAATCAGGGTGCCAGCTACCAAGAGATCGCCCGCATCACAAGCGCCCCTGACGGAACCTTCAGCTACTCTTGGAGACTTCCGGGCAGCGGCGTGTTCCAGATGAGAGCGGACGCGCAGGGCGTCAAGAGTGCCCCAGTCTCAATTGGCGCGAGCAGCGGCATCCCAGGATTTCCTATCGAATCATTGCTAGTGGGAGGCGCGTTGGGCGCGTTCCTCGCTCTCCTTGGACGGAAGGTGCGTTCGCGTTCTCGGAATGAGAACGGGCTCGACTATTGGAAGAATAGCGAGTAGAGGACGAGGTCCGCGTCCAGATACTCTCTCTCCAGATAGGCTTCATGGACGAAGCCCAATTCAAGACAGACTTTACTCATGGCCCTGTTCCACGGCCGCGTGAAGAGCTTCAGCTTCCTTCGACCCGTATTCTTCACATGCTCGACCGCCACTCTCAGCAGCTCCTTGCCGATCCCTTTCCCAGTGTGTCCCTTCTTCACGGCTACCAAGTGGATCTGAGCCGGTGTCTGGATGTCTCCCTCAGTCAGTGTGAGAAATCCCACAACATCGCCCGCGTCTTCCGCGATGTAGATCTTCACGCCAGGCCGCTTGGAGGAATTGATGAAACTCTCGCGAGTAGGGCGAGGCATTCCTCTCGCGATCTCGTCTCGGAACGCCTCATTCGAAATCTGGCCGAGGGCGACGGAATCGCTTTCGGAGAATTCTCTAATCTTGACCAATTCATCATGACCAGCTGAAGTTGTTCATCATCTCTTGCGATAGTCCGCTATGACGATGCGCATCCCCCGTGCCTGATTCGCCTCGGTGAGAACGAACTCAACTTCCCTCATGTCCTGAGGATTCTTGATGCCTCGCAAGTGGGGCTCGTATCCTCTCAGAATACATTCGAGCACATGGTCTGGGACAGGCTGTCCGCCAATCGCCTCCGCTCTGCCGTTGTTGAAGATCAACACCTTCACCAACGTTGCGCCCATGCTTGCGAGGTCTAGCGCAGTCTCTTTGCCGATCCTTGAGTTGCTGTCCGTCACTATGCAGATCCTCCCTCTCATAGTCTTCATATTAATCTCGACCAGATGCTACCATTGAACTAAGCGCCCCGTCGCGCGACTAAACGCGCTTCTAATGTCACTGCTTTACAGCGCTGAGTCCTCGGACGAGGCCGTTTCCATGTGTGAGCCCAGCCGCTGTGCGTTCTCGTCGCGGCCCGACTTACGCTCCTAGATCTGTTCGGAATCTGAGAATCAATATGGTATTGATGGTTGACCCCCTAGGGGGGTCCCCCCTCTCATTGCCTAAGCAACTTGTCAAGCACGCCCGTAAGCTGTGGTGGTGCGCACACATAGCGTGGACAAGATCAGACTGATGACCAAGCTTCGCCCAAGCGCCTCGATGATGTTCCTGTACCGATCCTCCTTATCGGTACAGAGCAAGTCCAGTAGCATACCCAAAAGGAAGAAGCCACTTCGTGGTCACGTTGAACAATTCTGCGGAAAGGCTGAGCGGTTGAGTGGACGGCAAGTTGAATGGAAACCCAACTAGAATCCACATAAACCAGTCAACTATGAAAGCAGAGAACAGAACTATCGATAGTCTCTGCAACGCGAAATGTTTGCCTGCCTGCAGTAGCCCTAGGAGGATCGAGCACACCAGTAAGCCGACTCCCCAGAAGGGGAGGATGCCTGTCGGAGGAAACCCTCCGGTAACGTTGAAGAGAACCTCATAGAGAAAAAACGTGAAAAGCGCAGCTACGACTCCATTGTAGAATGCAACCATCCATCCTCTGCTTCGAAATCTCCAAGTCACAAAGACAAAGACCGACACGAATGTTATGACACTTGACAGACGAACGGGGGCAGAGCCGACAAAGATCCAAAGCCTGTCAAGATAGATCATTGGGCTTAAACTCCGCATATGCATACTTTGCTAGCTTGTCAGATCGTGCACAAGTCGTTAACCAAGCTTATGCTTGTTGTCATGAGGTACGAGAAAGAAGGAAACATGGGCTGCAAAGGGATTCCTCCCCATAACTCGTCGCCCGTTTCGTCATTCTATGTGCGGATCCCTTGCTGCGCGACGACGAAAATACGCCCCTCATCATGAGGGTTCAAATTCGGGTGCCAGCACCAAGTGATCTTCCTTGCAGAGGGCTATGATACCTTTGTCCGCGATCTTCTTCAGACAGCCGAAAGCATCCGTCAACGCGGTCGCCGCGGACCTTCTACTTGCCGCGAGCAGTTTTCGCAGGAGCCTGTCGAGCAGCCTTGTCCATGACATTTAACGCCGCCTCGATGCGTTGCACTATCTGGTTGGTCGACCTCGGCCTTGTCCATGTCAGCGAGTATCTGCTCCTCAGCGCGTGTGATCAGGGCGACGGCTTGGAGGGCGAGGATTCGGTGCTTGGCGTTCTTGGCGGCTTCCTCGGTCTGGATGAACTCGTGTGCTTTCTTCACGGCTTCCCATGTTAGCCTCTCAAGTTCAGCGCGTCTCTCCTTTCCTGGCAGGCCTGCCGCGAGGGCTACGCACCGATGGTAAGCGATGACCCAGGCCTTTCCCGCCCTGACGAGAGCTCTCAAACCGGCACCGCTTTCCCGGAAACCGGCACCTCTTTGAAGGATGTGGTCATGCACCATGGCACGCACATACTCCGCGAGTGGAACGCCGGTCTGGCGCACCAAGTGATCGTGTGACACACGCATGACGCTGACCATAGCTACCTTCACCAACGAGAACCCGGTTTATCTTGACGGTCATCCTGATAGATAGCACGCGTTTGGTCTACAGGAGCCTTGGTTCTCTGCTCTTGATTCATCGATTGAATCTCACGTGATGGAGCTATGCGGAACTCGGCTGGCTATCTAGAAGGTGAGAGGCTAGCGAAGCTTTCAGTATGGACTCTTGTCGGCCTCGGGGTGGTCGAGATCGCAACCGGACAGTTCACAGGCAGCATAGGTCTGACAGCAGATGGAGTAGACTCGATATCCGACGGTTTCGTATCATTCTTGGTCTGGCTCGGCCTCAAGATGTCTCGGAAGGCACCGGACGAGAAGTTTCACTTTGGCTACCACAAGGTCGAGAGCTTGGTAGCATTCGTAACATCAATCGGACTGCTGGGAGTCGGTGGAATCATTCTCTATAGATCCTATCTTGCCTTCGTCGAACCAAGACCTCTCACGCTGCCCATCTTGGCGTTGGCAGTTCTGCTGATTGCAGGAACTGTCTCGCTCTACAGGGCCTTTCAGATGAGAGGAATCGCGAAGAGATACAGTCTATCATCTCTTAGGCTGGACGCTAACAACGCCATCAAGGACGGCTCAGCCTCCTTTCTCGTATTCTTTACAGTGCTCGGCTCTTCACTTGGCTTCCATCAAATGGACGCGTTCGGAGGAATGGCTGTAGGAGTCTTCATCCTTGTCGTTTCTTACGTTGTCCTGAAAGAGACCACGCTCGTCCTGCTCGATGCCTACCATAACCCTCAGCTTGTAGAAGAGATCAGAGGAATCGTCGAAACCAAGGATGGAGTCAGAGTAAAGGATATCCTCCTAAGGGCCTCTGGACCATACCTGCAGTCTGAGATACACATAGAAGCCGAGAGCGCCATGACCGTCGGTAGATTGGACGAAATCAAGTCCTCCATCGAGACCACGGTAAAGGAGAGGTTTACCGGTGTCCAAAGGGTCATCGTCTCAGCAAGAGCGCGCTCGACTCAACAGCTATTGAATCATGATACTCCGTCCACCTGAAGAGTTGTTAGGGATTCCTTCCCTGACCATTCAGGAGAGGAGCTGGAGTCGTTTTTCGTCGTCGTGGTCCATTGGCGGGAACCCGAATTTGAACCCTCATGATGAGGGGCGTATTTTCGTCGGCTCTGGTGGTGCAGGCGGCGGGATCTGAACCCTTGATTGTGTGCTTGAGCTACGCGGTGCGGGAAAAGAGTCTGTACTTTCCTTCCCCGCTCAATTCGTCCACGATTCTTCTTGCGAGGATTCTCACGGGGTCCGAGATGCTTGTTCTTTCCTGGATGTCTTTGAAGCTCGTGAAGGGCGTTTTCTCCCTCGCATTTACGATCTGCCACATTGACTTTTTCCCTATTCCTGGGAGCAGTTCGAGGGCGTGCATTCTCGGCGTGACAGGCTGTGAGACGTTGAAGAAGCCGACGAACCTCTCCTCTTGATTCTGTATGAGCTCCTCGAGGACTGGTTGCAGCTCGGCCTTCGCGCTTGCCGTCAACTCCTGATAGCTGATCCTTCCCATTACACGTTCGATCTTCTCACGTCGCTCTCGGCCAACGTAGATTCGTTCATGCGGCGCCGCGGCTGCTCCCAGCTTTAGTTCCGCTTCTAGCAGCGTGAAGTAGGTCTCTCCGATGACCTGCACAGTAGGAGCGGCCACACGTCTCGGCCTATCGCTCGAAGGTCTGCCGTAGCTTAGGAAGTCGAGTACGTATGCGTACTCCTCGTACAGTCTAGGCCGTAGGGCATCCTCCCTGCTCTGGCGAGTGATTGCCGTGCCGTATCTCTCATGACTGTCTCTTGATTCCATCAAGAATCACTTCGCGATTCGCTTCCTGCGCCCTTGAAACTAGTAGTCGAGCAGAATTGTCTCTGTAGAAGTCTGATGCGTTGGCAGGGCATTTCGGGACGCGGACATGGGCTGCTCTTCCCGAGATTGTGTGTGATCTCGCCGATGTCAAAAGGCTTTCGGGCCCGTCACCGGTCGAGGTCTCGTAGCGTCACAGTCACATGCCGAAGCTGTGTAAATGTGGGCCTCTGTTGCGGCCCTAATTCACACGTCTAGGTGGTTCTATACGGGGTCACAGTCTTCAGGATGTCTTCCAGCTGTTCGGTGGTGAATACCCGACCCCTGACGGACAGGACCGTCCTGATTTCCTCCAGCGAGGAGGGCATACAATTCGCTACTTGTATTGCGTCCTTGCGGTCCAGTTGATGTCTCTCTGTGAGATCTCGGAGGAGTTTCTCGGCCCTACTCGCTGGAATCCTCGAAAATTTGACCGTGTAGTCGAGCGTCCTTCTCTGGAATTCACCTAGGTCTTCTTGCTTTGCCTTTTCGAGAATCCTTCGCGCCTCAGCGGTCGTGATTGGTTTGGCGTCAATAAGTTTCCGAGGCAATGTCAGATCAGCTACTCCAAGTGTTCGGGTCTCGCTATGACAGTACGCGTCTGATTGCCCTCGGCCACTTCGATGACGTAACTTCGCCCTCGGCGTTCCTTCACGATGCCCACTCGACCGTGGTATCTGCGGTGCGGCATGCCTTTGTGTACGCTCGGGTCGATCCTAACCTTCACTCTGTCTCCAGTGTTGTATGTCCTGAGGAGTCGGCTCAGGCCCACTTTTCCTCGCTCCCGAGGTTTCTTTCGGAAGAGAGATCTGGTCTTCGATCTGTAGCCTTTTGAACGCCTCACCATGATCCGAGTTCTCCCGAGCGTTGATTCTAGGCGGCTCCGCTAGGAGACCGCGAATGGGCTATTTAAGTATCCCAGACCTTTCACGTCGGCATCTGAAACGGAAAACGTTTCAGCAACGCGCCTTGACGGCGTTTCAGGCTCTTCATCATCTTCTTCATCATCATGTAACGGTTGACGAGCTCCTTCACTTCGCGCTCGGTCCTTCCGGAACCGCGGGCAATCCTTCGCGCTCTTGAGGAGTCGATCATCTTCGGCTCCTCAACTTCGTCCTTCGTCATCGACTGTATCATGACACGCCAGGCATCCATCTTCTCCTCAGCGTCCTCCATCGCGTTGTCTGGGAGGTTGTATCCGCCCGGAAGCATTCCGAGCACTTTCTTCAGCGGGCCCATTCGTCGGACCGCCTCTAGCTGATCGTACATGTCCTTGAGGTTGAAGCGTCCTTCGAGCATTGCGCGTGCTTTCTTCTCGGGTATCTTGATCTCGGCCTCACGAACCTTCTCGACCAGTGATGCGATGTCTCCAATGCCGAGTAGCCGGCCAACGAAGTTGGACGGCAGGAACTGTTCGAGATCGTCAGTGCCTTCGCCGACGCTGATGAACTTGATCTTGGCCTTGGTCGCCGCAACGGCCGATAGCGCGCCACCGCCCTTTGCTGTTCCATCAAGCTTTGTGACTAGGATTGATCCAATGTTGGTCGCTTCATTGAACGCCCTAGCCTGTGGCATGGCGGCTTGGCCGATTGATCCGTCAACGGCAAGAATTATCTCATCGGGTTTCGCCAAGTTCGCGAGCCGCTTCATCTCGTCCATCAGCTCAGCCTCGTTCTTGTGCCTGCCCGCGGTGTCGATGATTATGAGATCCTCCCTCTCCTTCTGGAAGTGCGAGAAACCATCCTTCACGAGCCTCTCAGGCGAGGGATTGCTTGGGTTCCCGTACACAGGAACCGAGACTTTGCTCGCCAGCTGCGTCAGCTGCTCATAGGCTCCAGGTCGGAAGTTGTCAGCACAGATGATTCCAACCCGCAAGCCCCTCTTCTGATAGAACCGAGCGAGTTTCACGGCGGCCGTGGTCTTACCGGTCCCTTGGATTCCGACAAGCATGACGACGTGCGTCTTTCCCGGAGGTATCGTGGTCCTCGGAGCTTCTTCGCCAAGGAACTTAGTCAGTTCCTCATAGAGGACTTTAATCACGTGTTCCCTTCGCGAAATTCCTGGTGGAAGCTTCTCCTCGATCGCTCTCTTCTCGATGTTCCGTGAGATCTGCAGCACCAGTTCCACGTTGACATCGGCTTGAAGTAGCGCTCGTTGCAGGTCTTTAGCCAGCTCCTTGATCGCTTTCTCATCGACAATTGGCAGCCTCAGCAGTTTCCGTACTGCTTCGCCGAGTGACTTGCCAAGGTCTCCGAGGGCGCTCAAGCGTGGGTTCTCCACACGATTACGATTGATTGCTGTTGGACTTGGGTCACTTAAACCCTCTTCACAGGCTCAATCGCAACTGCGACGATTGTCTCCCCCACTTGCAGGTTTCAAATACGCTCGTTAACGGATAGATTCATTATCCTGTCAAATCACCTTGCACCCCGTCTTGTTGCGGGTCGAATATCCATGGCTGACGAGGTCAAGGTCATAGAGAAAGGAACTATTCCGAAGAAATTCACACTGATCAATGGCCTGCCAGACGTAGGCCTTGTCGGTCTCGTCGCAGCGTCACACGTTGTGTCCTCGCTGAAGATGGAAGAAGTGGGCTCCGTGGAGTCGGATCTGTTTCCGCCAATGATCGTGCTGCATGAGGGCGTTCCGAAATCTCCGATCAGACTGTTCGCAAACGGATCGTTGGTCGTCATCGTAGCTGAGACCGCTATTCCAGCAGCACTAACGCGACCACTCGCCGATTCCATTGTGAATTGGGCAGCTTCCCGCAACGTTGAGACTATGATCTCAATCGGCGGAATGGCTGTACAGAATCGTCAGGATATCGACGTGCCGAAGGTCTTCGCGGCCCTGTCAGACAAATCGCTCGAGAAGAGGCTGGGTGACGCTGCTGAAGTCTTGGAGGAGGGATACATCGTCGGCGCCTACGGCCTTATGCTGAAGAAATGTGCGGAGATCAAGTTGCCCGCGATTACGCTGCTCACTCAATCCTTCTACAACTACCCTGACCCTGAGGCCGCCGCAGCCGCGCTCAACGCACTGAACAAGATACTAGGCCTGAAAGTCGAGGTCACGGACCTACTCCAGAAAGGAGAGGAGATCCGTTTGCGCGCTCGGGACGTGATGAAGAGGACTCAGGAAGAGATGGCTAGGATGGGCAAGTCGCAGGAATACGAGATACCCGCGCTTTACGGGTGAGATTAGAGATGTCACGTGAAAGAAGAAAGCATTTGTTTGATCTGATGGACGAGTATTTCCACCGAGTCGAAAGCCTGTTCGAGGGGCCATTCGCGTCCGGCTGGAACGAAGCGGCCCAGTGTATCGAGCCTCTCTACAGTATCGCCGTAGGCTCAAGTGAGGTCTTCTTGACGGTAGACCTGCCATACGTAGATCCCCAACAGGTCACGATCAGAATCCCTGCAGATGATACCATCGAGATCAACGCTGACACGAAGCGCAAGATCACCTTCGCTGACATGGGTGTCAGACACAGAGGCGGTCAGTTCAAGTGCTATCGCGCCAGAATCCACATGCCAGTACCGGTAGTTGAGTCCGGAATGACTTCAAAGTTGAAGCGTGGCGTTCTACAGATCCGTCTACCGCGCCAGATCTAAGCGGCTTTCTCCAGTGCTGCGATGCATGCCATCGGAAAGAGCGTAGCTGCATCTCCTATCACGGTCGCGGTGCGGCCGTGAGGCTTGATCTTTCCCCAGCTGACCGCCTCATCGAGCGGAGCTCCGCTAAGTCCGCCCGGTTCAGGCCTATCCATGGTGAACTGAACGGCTGCGTCGAGTCCGCCTCTGAACGTGTTCGCCAACAGTGTGAAATGTTTCGGCATGCCGCCTCCAAGGATGATGAGGCCGATTTTCTCAGTCTCGTAGGTCAGTTCCACAATCCTGCTGAAGTCACGCATCGGATTGATATAGAGCGGTTTGAGCTGTCCGAAAGTCCAGAGATCGATCCCGAGCATCGAGTCATGTATACCCGGGCAGAAGATTGGCACGTCTTTTCGTGAAGCATTCCGTACGATCGAAGCTGGATCCCGGAGTTGTTTTCCGATCTCATGAAGTAGCTCCCAAGGCGCTATGTTGCGCCTTTTCTCCTCGTCGATCCTCGAGACCGCTCGATGGATGAACTTCTCAAGCGCTTCTACTGCCTGCTGAGAGATGTAGAGGTCGTATATTCGGAAGAGACCGCGTTTCTTCAGTTTTCGGTCATCGAAGGTCTCCGCTCCGATCCGATGCCTATGTCCCAATGATTCTAGAAGGTCATGTGTTACATTAGCGCCTGTCATCACAAGCGCATGTATTCGCTCATGCGCAACTAGATCGGTTATTAGTTCACGCAATCCGCCCGGAACCATCGCCCCCGCTATCGCCATGATATTCATGTATCTCGGATCGCGGAACATTGTCGCCAGAATTTCGACTGCGTCTGAGAATCTTCTCGGTCCCAAAACGCCTGATCGGCGCATCTCATCTGAGACCTTGCTCAGCCTCATTCCAGGCCTGAGCTTCATCTGTCGAACATATGGCATGTAGAACGCCCGCTTGGCGGGTTTCGCGCGGGCCAGCTAAACGCTAACCCTTGGTCCTGACGATCTTCTTCTTTCCCATCATTTCCCAGTACTCTATCTCAACGCCAGGCGCCAGTTTCGATTTGATATCCTCTTCGGTCGGCTGCGGTGTCTCAAACGTCTCGTACGATTGCATGTCCATCACCTGAACGATGCCAGGCTGTATTGAGATGACCTGGCCGGTCTTCTTCTCTATCATCGGCACCTCCAACTTGCCGTCGACAGGGCTGATCACGTTACGCTTCTGACCTGTAATTACGCCGATCGCTACGATCCTTGCCTTCGCGGAGCCGTGCTCGCCGTGTAGCGTTCTTCGCGCTACATTCCGGGCTTGCTCTTCTCGTACTCCACGATCCGGCAAGGCTCGTCTTCAATGATAACGTACTGCCCAGTCTTCAACGAGCCGACGTCGACAGGTCTACTCAATTCGCGTTCCTCAATTCAGCGAAGGCT
>Ga0315312_1001252_pt1 | contig 20610 bp, 18 predicted proteins | sample TDP7_MG_FD_203629 | JGI IMG/M metagenome (GOLD analysis project Ga0315312, IMG submission 203629) | Freshwater sediment microbial communities from Lake Towuti, South Sulawesi, Indonesia - TDP7 | ecosystem: Environmental > Aquatic > Freshwater > Lake > Sediment | place: Indonesia: South Sulawesi... | reverse complement strand
TTTAGACACTGGTCTAGTGAGACTGTCCGAGGGCTCCGTGCCAGACTATTCGCTTCCGAGCGCTCAGTGAGATTCTCATGACTACACTGTGTCAAGGGAGGTGAGTAGATCTGATTGAAAAGAGACCAGTCATCGTCGTCGCTGACACGCACCTAGGGCTACGACCCCGAAAGATCGTCGGAATAGACCTGCAGTCGGAGACTTGCGAGCCTGAGATACTTTCGGGCTTCCTCAACTGGCTGGTAGACCTCGAAGAGAAGGGCAGCTTCACTCTACCGTTAGCGACTAGCGGGGCCGGCGGACTCAGTCAGATGGAACTGAGGGCGCCCGGCAAACTGATCCTCTTGGGAGATATCTTAGAGCTGTGGGACTCCTCGCAGAGGGCTCTAGAGATGTGCGGAGATTCGATCCTACAGACGCTCTCGAAGCTTCGATGTGAGAAGCTCTATGTGCTAGGTAACCATGACAACCTACTCTCCGAGCTGGCCGGAAGCAGCTACCCATCTGGAGCCACGCCGATGCTGCTGACTACGCCTATCTATCCACTAGAGAAGGACAAAGGCGCAATCGAACCGATGGAGACTGATAATGCAGCATACCTTTTCGTGCATGGCCAACAGTTCGACAGGTATTTCGTTGCCAGCAAGGGTGTCGACCGACTCATCGGCTTCCTGCGCGACGGCGCCGCAGCTTTCGGAGCTTACTCCAAGTTGCTCACGCTCGCGTTTGTCGTGGCCTTTGCGACATCGGTTTGGAATCCGGTGCGTTATCTCAGCCCGGTATTCTGGCTGGCGACCCTGATGCTTGCCCTGGTCGGTGTTCCCTGGATATTCATCACGTTCGCTAGGGCTGGCTTCAATCAGGTGAAGACAAGGAAACACGACAGGAAGGGAGCGATCGAAGGATTTCAGAAGTGGTGGTCGAGCTGGGGCCGTCCTCGCCTTCAGACGTTTCTCGAACAACAAGGCCGGCATGTCAACATCATCTACGGGCACACGCATCTGGCAGACGTGATTGAAAGGCAAGTGATGAATTCCGTTCTGAAGAACAAAATGGTGGATGATGTGACGTTGATCAATGTTCCAGCATGGGTACACGACACTAAGATCCAATACCAAGACGTGTTACGCGCGGCCTTTCTCTACATCCATCAGAAGGGCTACGAATTCTTCGGATGGGACTGGGAGGCAAATGTTCCTCGTCACATTTCGAAGGATGACGTAATGCGAAGGGCTAGAGGCGAGGCGGATCCCAGCATGCTGGCGCGACTAGCCTCTGTTGGATGGTCTTCAAAGATGCAAGACAAATGGAGAAAGGCTCTTGTCCTTCCCTAGGGCCAGAAGGCATCGCCACGGTGTTCCCACTGAAACCTCTTCCAAGGCCATGAAGGTTTGGCGCGAACAAGAGAGTACTTCAGATCTGAGAATAGCAGGGGGCCTCTCGCTGTCTCTAGGTTCCACGGAATGGATCCGAGCAAAAGGGTCGACTCCTATCGCTTCTCCACCCCTTGTTGATAGCCCTGGGCGCCCAGGCCGACTTCCAGTGTTGACAGGCCGAGACCGCCAAGGGACCCTTATAGCCTGCAATCGGCGGTGTACACTAGGGAATTGAATGGAGAGGCGAGGGCTTCTCCGACATCTTCTTTCCCTGAGCGCTAGGAATCTCACTGAGATAAACGATGACAACTACTTGACCTCTTGTGATCAGCATGAGGTCAAAACTGTCTGTGATGCTCTTTCTAGTCTCTATGATAGGAAGCTCAGCGTCCGGCTAGGAAAAGCAGCGGCTTTCCTGACTAGGTACGCTTTCTCTCCTCTGACCTCAGAAGCCGACGGATTGCTCGGAACACCAGCTCAATCCAACCGGATACAGAAGTACGAGATTGTCAAGATAGGTCGGAGGGAGTTTCTCATAATCGGTGGCGCCGTCATCGCCGCCGCCGTCGGGGCCGCCCTGTACTATGTTAGTCCGGGATTCAGAACTCTAACTACGACCGTTACAAGGACGCTAACAGAAACAAAGCCAATCCTGATCGAAACTTCGGAAACAACCACTAGCAAGAGTTCTGAGACAACCATCAGCACATACAGAATGACAGTCTCTACCATTTGGTACTACAGAACGGCTCACAAAGGTCAGGGATATGAGATGCACTTTAAGACCGCACGGCGTGGAAAGGTCGAGGACGTAAGGGGCGCATTGGCGTCGGAAGGGGCGACGTACTTTCAAGAGACGATCTACAGTCGATTCCGCCGATGGGTCCCCAAGAGAAAGCTCAGAATCGGTTTCGAACGCGAGGAACCAGCAGCAAAAGCTCAGAACAACACCATAGTGCACGCTAGGTACATGGAGTATCGCGGCGGAGAGTGGAAATCTAGCCCAATGCCATCAAGGGTGCTGAGTTATGCGAAGAAGACGTGAAAGGCGAGGCCCGGGCAAGACAAGCGTGCTGAAGATCGACAAAGACTGCTTTGTCGACCCGAGGTTGAACTTGGAATACATTCGAACCGTTCTCCATACCTGCAGGAAATATGGAATCAAGGTCATATGGATCAGATCTTCTAGAAGCCGGCATGGAATGCACTTCTACATCAAGATCAAGACAGCTCTCGACGCTTACTCGGCTAACAATCTGCAATATCTGCTTGGCGATGACGCTAAGCGAGTCGCGTTCAACAGGGCACGCATCGAATCTGGAGTGTCCGAGTGGAACAAACTCTTCGAACGACCCAACGTGAAGCTGACAACGGTTTATCGAAACTATTCTCTAAAGGCCGCCGGGTCCGACATCGAAATCCAGAGCTTTCGATTGGCGTCGTGAAATCATCGGAAATCTCTCATCCTCGTCCTTGCCAGAGTCTGTCTCCTCTACTGATAGAGAACGAACGAAAGAAACACGGTAGCCAGGAGGCATCCCAGCGAGATGAGTAAGGCCGTCCATGCGGCCTTTCCTTCTCCCTTGCGCATGGCATAGAACGCGATAACGACCGCTGGTATTTCGAGATACACTCCTCCGAAGAGGGCGAATCCGAAAACAGCGAGTGCAGAGGCTATCCCGCTGAACGTAAACTTCGTCGCCGATTTTGGTGGAGGCGGCGGGGGTGGGGCCTCCCGCGAAAGCTGACATTCGTCACACATCCACTTCTTGGCTTCCCAACTGTATCTCATCTCCTTGCCGCAGTTCATGCAGAACTGTTTCTCGGAGGTATCACGAATCAAGCCAGAATCGCGCAAGAATCAGGTAGATGGTTGGTGTATAATACGCTATCTAGCTACTGAGAAGGGAGTACCAGAGGGAACACTCCCCTCTGTCACGTCGTCGTGGTCACTTGGTGCGACGCACACAAATCACTCTCTCCTGCTCCTGACTCCGCGAACCGTTAGGGGGGAAGAATCCCCTAACAACGGTTCGTCACTTCGTTAGATCAGATTGGCTCGTCCGCCACTTCTCGACGCTCATCATCGGGAACCACTCTACTCCAGCACTATCTGCTATGAGAGCAAGCCCAATGTACGGGGCTTGCGTGCGTGGGTCTGCTTGTGCGCACGCATAAGACTACTCCCCCGGTCCGTGATAGGCTAGTACTGTCCGAAGTGCTGTACAGCGTTCACCGACTTTCAGTCCACGTGTCCCTACTGGTTGCGTCGCATTAGGTCTGCAGTGGCGCTCTAGACTCTACTGCGGAGTGTAGGGTCCGCGGTAGGTCTCTTGCAGTATGTTGCCGCCGTCAATGACTATGTGTGTCCCTGTCAAGTAGTTCGACTCGTCGGATGCCAAGAACGCAACGAGCTCTCCAACTTCTTCTGCTGTCCCCAGTCTACACATGGGAATGGTGCGTCCCAGCGCTTCCATGCTTTCATCCGGGTAGCCGGGCTCTGAGGTCTGCTCTCTGCCTCCTGGAGTATCGATGTGACCTGGGCAAATACAGTTCACATTGATGCCATACTGCGCAACTTCCAACGCCAAACTCGTCGTGAAGCCCAAGACTGCTGCCTTCGTTGCTGCGTATGCGGTTTGACCTCCTGAAGCGTCAGCGACCATCGGCCCCGTAACAGAGGACATATTCACGATCTTCCCGTACCTCTGCTTCATCATTGCGGGGAGAACTGCTCTTGCGCATCTGAACATCCCAAACACGTTGACGTCGAACATCTCGCGTAGAAATTCATCCGACATATCGACCAAGTTACTGCGCGGATATATTCCCGCGTTGTTGACCAGTATGTCTATCCGGTCGAACTTGCTTAACACTTCCTGAACCATCTGGTCTACCTGATTCGTTCGTGTGACATCCATCTTGAAAGCTGTCGCGTTCAGGCCATCGTTCCTGTTCTTCTCTGCTGTGTCGTGAACGCCGTCTGCAACGTCGGTTAGTACGGCCTGTGCGCCGTGTTGAGCTAGCACTCTCGCTGTCGCCGCGCCTATCCCCCGCCATGCCCCTGTAACGATTGCAACCTTGCCCGAAAGTTTCTTCAGCGCTTTTCACCTCTCGCCTGCTTTCCTAAGATACGCTCTCCACGTCATGGCCCATCTCTCTGGGTCCCGTGATGGCGCTCGGTCGATCCTCGATATCGAGGCTTTGTGAGGCGCCGTCTTGACCGTCTGAGGGCTCGTGTATGCTTCCTGAGAAATCGCGTCCAACACTTCAGCGAATCTGTCAAGATCTTCCCTAGGAGTCGTCTCAGGCGGCTCTGGCGTGAAAGGCTCCGGGATTATCCACGGCTCATGGCTCGTCTCCATATCCTGGAGGCCATAATCCACTATCCTGCGGTTCACGTCGGCGACTCCTACGCCCGTGTCTTCCTCAAGCTTCTGTAGGCTGAATCTGGCTTCCTGCAGTCTGAAAGGATGCGACTCATGCCAGGGCAGGCTTACTCCGCGGATTTTCAGTAGCTTCTTTATGAGATAATTGTTGTTTATGACCGCCACCTCTGACGCCTCCTCCAGTCCCTCCGCGCCCATCGTCATTATCCACGCGTACGCTCTCAGCACGTTAGGGATGACGCCGTAGAACTCGCCAAGTTTCCCGATGCTGTGCGGTCTATCGTAGTCGAGATAGTACTTGCTTCCGTCGAACGCTACTGTTGGGATTGGAAGAAACTTGCTAAGTTCCTCGGTGGCGCCGATGGCAGCGGTGCCTGGGCCGGTGGACCCGTGAGGGGTCGAGAATGACTTGTGAAGGTTGAAGTGACACAGATCCGCGCCGGCATCTCCTATTCTCAGTCTGCCCAGTAGGGAATTGGCGTTGGCTTGATCGATCGCCACAAGGCCGCCCGCTTCATGAACGGTCTTGATGTATTCTTCCAGGTTGCTGTCGAAGATGCCCGTGTCATAAGGATCGGTCATCATGAGCCCTGCTGTTCGGCTCGAAATCGCGGCCTTTAGAGCTTCTATGTCCGGGTACCCGGTCTCCTCGTCAGGGTAGAGCGTTACAACTTCGAAACCTGCGGCCGCGGGTGAGCCGCCGTTACACGGATGCGATAGAACCGTCGTAACTATCTCTCTTCTCTGCTCAAGTTCGCCGTTCAGTCTGTGGTATGCCCTGATTATGCGAGCGTTGCCGAATACTGCGTGGGCCCCGCCCCGCGGCTGCAGAGAAAACTCCGCCATCCCGGAGAGCTCGCACAGCCACTTCTGGAATTCGTACATTATCTGTAGGACACCCTGAACCGTATCCGTGTCCTGCAAAGGGTGCAGGTCAGCTATTTTCGGCGACCGCGCGATCGATTCATTGAGCTTGGGATTGTACTTCATTGTGCAGGTTCCGTGCATGTGGATGCCTGAATCAACACCGTAGGTCTCCTGCGACAGGCGGATGTAGTGTCTCACGACTTCTGGTTCTGACAGCTCCGGTAGCTCTGGCGGATGCTTTCTCCGCATCTTCTCAGGAATCTGCGATATGACATCTCCAGTCGCCGCCCTAAGCTCGTCTTCAGCCTGCGGTACCTGATGGCCTCTCCTACCCCTTCTTGAGAGTTGATGCACGATAGGCTCTTTCCAAGAGACAGCGTGATAACCTGTCGTGTCCGCCTCTGTCATCGGACGGCCTCCTCAAGCGCGGCGGCAAGCTTGTCGATATCCGCCTTGGTATGGATCTCGGTCACGCAGTATAGCGCTGTGTTGCCAAGCTCAGGAAACTCTTTCGTAATGTCTTTGCCTCCGATGATCCCGGAATTCAGGAGAGCCTTGTTCACATGGGATACGGCCTTCCCCGTCTCGTCCAGGTTTACGGTGAACTCTTCAAAGTGACAAGAATTGAACACGGGTGCTTTGATTCCGCGTATTTCGGATATCCGCTTCATCGCGTAGTGCGACTTCTTCATGATGACCTCTGCAAGCTCTCGCACGCCGTTGGGGCCTAGAAGCGACAGGTAGACGGCGGCTGTTATCGCCCAGAGGGCTGTGGCGGTACCGGTGAACGATCTGGCCTTGTCTCTGGCGGCGAACATGGTTCTTTCGGGAAGGACGTATGTGAAGCCCCATTCTCCCTTCCGCTCGGTCGTGGTTACCGTTATCAGCCTGTGAGGCACTGCAGACACAAACCGCTCCGTATCCTTGCACGCAAGAAAACCCAGGAGTCCGCCTCCGTAGTTCATGTGCATCCCAAGCGGCTGGCCTTCACCGCAAACTATGTCTGCGCCGTACTCGCCCGGAGGCGCCAAGACCCCGAGTGATAGAGGCTCGACGCCTACTGTGAATAATGCTCCGTGGTCGTGCGCTATCTCAGAGATCTCCTCGCCTTGTGACTCGACGAATCCTAGGGATGTTGGGTTTTCAATGTAGACCGCCGCCGTCTTTGATGAGATCTTGCTCTTCAGATCTTCAAGGTCGACTTGCCCGCTGTCTGGGTCGTTATTGACGAGCTTGAAATCTGCTAAGCCTTCACAGTGTCCCCGCATAACCGATAGCCTATCAGGGCTGACCGTCCTGGGCGCTAGGATTTCGTGACGGTCTGTGATCATAACAGCCATGCGGGCGCTATCAGCCGAAACACTTCCCCAGCTATACCACGGGAAACTCACAACGTCCATCGCAACCAGGTCGCCAATCATGCTCTGGAACTCGAAGAACGCCTGGTACCTTCCGAGGTCAGAGTATACGTCGCCGGCGTACGCCGTCAGAAACTCCGACCGCGAGTTGATCTCGTCACAGACCGCGGGCACGTAATGCGGCCAGCAGCCCGCTCCCAGGAAACTGATTAGCTCACCGCAAGTCTTGTTTCTCGACAAAATGGCTTCGATATCTCTTCTCGCCTGATATTCCGACTTTGCGTGTGGCAGCTGTAGCTTTTTCTTGAGCCTTATTCGCTCGGGGATATCTGCAAAGAGCTCTTCGACGCTCCGCACGCCAATTTCTTTGAGCATCTCTCTCTTCGTTTCCGGGTCGCTATTCGGTATGTACGGATGAACCGGCAAAACTTCCACTGCCTCTGCTATGTCCGTTGGGAGCGATTGGGCAGCTTATAACACCTGACAGCTAGCCGCATTCGTAGAGTCTGTCGGCGAGGATCGCACCCAAGTAGCTAGGCAAAGACAAATCCACGGCCTGAACGACAGCGTGACGGGATAAGTGAGGAATCCCCTAACAGCCCCTCTTCCTAACGTTGGCTGAGGAGGTTGTAGGCGGGACCTAAAATCTGAAATCGTTCCACAAACGATGTACTACTGGCTTTCTGAGATTTCGATGTTTGCCTGTGTGGAGCTCGCTGCTTTCCCTGACTACGAGAGCGCCGAGGGGGGGCGCGATGACAAGAAGTACCCAACACGAAAGAGACATAGGGTTGAGTTCCAAGGTCGACAGGCGCAAGTTTCTGAAGTACATTGGCGCTGGTGTCGTGGCCGCTACCATGGCGGGTGCTGGGTACTACTTCTACGGTAGACAACCGAGCCCTACGCGTACTGAGACTGTCACAATTCCAAAAGGCTGGGAGACCGCGTCAACTTGGCTCTCTTCCTCGACTGTCCGTGGTACCACTACTCCCGCAAAAGGGGAATGGTGGAAGAAAGCGAAAACATTGACCGCGTTCTGGGATTTGCGAGGGTGGGATCCTCAGGGTTGGAAGTATCTCCAAGACGCTGGAATAGAGGTAATCGATCCAGCCATGGGAAATCTCACGAGGCTGACCCCAGCTCTGGGCTGGAGGAAGTATTGGAAAGACATAGTCGATCAAGCCCACTCGAGAGGATTGCTTATCACGATCTACGAAGGGCTGTTCGTCATCGACTATGGCGACTTCATTTTCGCAGACGGCGAGATCTGGCCCCGTTTTGCTTTCTCGGGTGACATATCGGTTGGAGAGGAGGTGAAATATCCTCTCAAAGCGCTCTATCAGTCGCCGTACTGGAGTCGATATTTCGCTGAGAAGTGGAGGAATCCAGACGGCTCTATCATGGAGGATCCGATCTCTGGCGGGTGTTCGAGGAATCTAGGGAACCAGATAGTCGAGGACCCAGCGTGGAATTACATACACGCGTCCTTTCACAACCCGCACTATCTAGACTATGTGAAAAAGTGCCTTGAACTAGATGTGGACACTGGAGCCGACGGCGTTCAACTCGACTTCTTGAATTATCCTGCCTTTGCGTCTCCGTTGGAGAGAGGAGATTTCAGCCCATGGGCAGAACACAAGTTCAAAGCATACCTTTCGAAGGCGTACGATGAAGAAGAACTCGTAAGAATGAGAGTAGGTAGTGTTGAGGAATTCAGCCTTCGTAGCTACCTGCTAAGCAAAGGCTATTCTGACACAGTAAACACGGACGACCCGGTCGTGAAGGCTTGGTCACGATTCGAGTATGAAGCGTTCACCAGTTTTCTTCAGGAAGTCTATGCATACGCCAAGGATCATGCGAAATCAAAAGGGAATACAAGCTTCCTTGTAGCTGGAAACATATACAATCTCTGGGCAGACTCCCCCTTCACGATAGTAGCCGACAGATACTCTGATGTCACTTGGCTGGAATTGCCACCTGATGTGGTACCGCCGGCAGGCAGAGTCGGCTTGATCGCTCGGCAAGGATGGGCTGTATCAAGATCAAAGCCAGTGTGGACAATGTTCTGCAGTTGGTTTGGCTCAAGAGATATCATGAAATATATCGAGAACGATTACGCTAATCTTGTCGGAATCGTGTTCGCGCAGATCTATTCTGTAGGCGGCCTCTATCACGCCACTGGCGCGTACCCGATCCCTTTCGGCGCGCCAAAGTTCGGCTACCTTATGGGGCCGAAATCGTCTGAGCTGACTGCAGAGTACTGCAGGTTCATACACGAGAACAAGATTCACTTCCTCGACGCAAAGCCGTGCAGGGCTCCCATCGCGATCTCGTACAGCCTGCCAACTATGATGATGGGATTCTATCCGAGCCTAGGGGTCAACAGGTCGTTGGAATGGGACACCGGACTCTTGGGCATCTCGCATGTGCTTGACCGACAGCATATTCCCTTCGATTTCATCATCTTGGGCCATCCAGAGTTTTGGGATGACTCGGAAGCACTGGCGGTTCTGCCAGATTACGATATACTTGTCCTATCGAATGCGGAGGCGATGACTGACTACCAGGCAGATGCGATCACTCGCTTTGTTGAGACGGGCCGTCGGCTACTGTCGTTCGGAGCGATCGCGACAAGGGATGAAGACTACAATCCGAGAAAAACATCCGCCCTACAGAAACTGATCAAGCCTGGTCTTCAGACAGTCGGCGATGGCAAGACTCTGCATCTCTCAGGCAATCCAGGCTCCTCATATTGGCGAAACGTGGTTGACGATTGGAAGGAGGATCCGTCAAACTGCAAGCGGATCACGGACGCCGTTATGTCGCTTTCCAGGCAGCCACCGATCATTCAAACGGACGGACCTGACACCGTGTCCATAAGTCTCTTGCAGCAAGGGGACCGTAGCTTCCAGGTGCACGTCGTCAACTTGGATTACGATGAATCAGACGATTCTGTCAAAGAAAAAGATCGTATCAGGATCAAGGCGAGACTTCCGAGCGGATTCCCGATCGAAGGGGAGGAAGGCAAACTCCTGACACCTGACAAGGAGACCTGCTCCGGACGCTTGGAATACAGTGCCTCAGACGGATACGTGCAATTGGAGATACCACACTTGAGAATCTACAGCATAGCGACCCTATACGATCCGAAGTATTTCAGATGAATCTGCAATGTTGCGGCCTGTGGTCTCTCGGTAGGCGGTGACGAATGGTGGACAGGAGAAGATTCCTCAAATACGTTGGCACTGGTCTTGTCACCGCCGCGGCAGCCGGCGCCGGATGCCTCTTCTACGGCAAGCAGCGAGGCGCCGCTCCAACTGGCACCTTGACTACTTCGCTTGCTCATACAACCGCAACGATGACAGCCACTCCGACAAGAGCCTACGAGGGCCTGACGCTTGTTTTCCCTGAATCCAATGTAGGAGGGCCATCCAACCTTCCTCAAGCCGAGCTTGAGCCTCTCTACTTCTTAGACGAAAATTGTAACACTATTTCCTCACATACTCCGTGGGCCAGCTCTTGGTCTGGCAACGAGTATAGGGTCGGGAGTATCCCTGAGAGTGCGCGATTCCTCAAGTTGAGCGCCTGCGCGATTCCGGGCTATTCTTACTGGGACGATGTCTCCTTCAACGAGATCAAGAGAAAAGCGAAAAGAATGGATGTCCGCCTCGCGCAGAGAAGTGTTGACTCAGCCCAGATCTACGCCAGACAAGAGATATACTACTTGAAGCTCGGACCTGAGATGGATTCCGACCGAGACGGAATCTCGGATAAAGATGACGCTAATCCAAGGATACCCGAACCTAAGCCCGTACAGCCTAGAAATGGCATGACAGTTATGGCTGTGTATCTGCCCAGCTGGGGATGCGAGGTAGCTCCCTGGCTTGTTGGCACGTCGATGACGTTTCCGAAGAGTAGGACCCTGACTATTGGAACTGAACTGCATCCTATCTTGGGGCAACGCTATCCGATTGACAACGCTGGCACCTACAACTGCAAGGATCCAGAAATCGTCGACTGGCACATCAAATGGGCTTTGGAGCATGGGATAAATGCATTCATGATCGATTGGATGCCATTCGAGGTGAACACCACAGGCGAATGGAGCCACACCGTGGAGGATGGTTTTCTCCGTGCGAGCTACCGGGACATGATGCAGTTTGCAATCATGCACATAACCGACCCTACTTGGGACTATCCTGAATTCTTCAAAGGTTATGAGTATGTGAACGCGGCTGCTAGGAGAGGCCTGGACTATGTTAGGGAGAATTACTTAAGCTGCCCATCATATCTCAGAGTCGGGAAGAAGTACTTTTACATGCTCTTTCGAATTCGCAAGTATGCGATTACCCACGGTTTGGACAAGTTCCTCGATCTAGTACAAAGAATTCATGACCAAGACATTTACTTGGTTGGGGACATAGGAACCGATCCATACCCACGCGATCGAAAGGTTGACGAGGACATCGTAAGCGCGTTTGACGCCATCACAGCATACAACTGGAATTGGGCTGGGGCTTCAGACAAATGGGAGAAAGCGAAACGAGAAGGCAGTGACGTGTGGCTTCTGGTTGCACCTTACAGCAGCCTCGTCTCTGGCTACCGTGAGGAATGGGCCTATTGGTCAGAGTTGGCAAGAGACCGCGGAGTTGGCTTCATAACGCCATTATGTGCCGGTTTCAGCAACAGGGCGCCCTACGAGTCGAAGGAAGCATACAAAGAGGATTGGCTTGTCGAGAGGACCGGTCGAACACCAGACCTGTTCAGAAAAATGTGCCAACAATCGATACCCATCATAGAAAGGTCAGGAACCAACATGTGTCTCATCGATGGGTGGAATGAGATTCACGAGTGCTCCACATTGGAGCCCATGGTAGAGCATGGCTTCGACTACTTGAACGTGGTCAGGGATGTTTTCTGCGATGAGCCCGGCGGTGGATGGCCCGCCAACGTTGTGCCTACTAGAGAAGGAGTAAGACAATACCTTGCCTAGTGTTTCTTCTAGTAAGAACCGACTGTATGGGAGTGCACGGGGCTGAAACGTGCGCAGGAGCTGCGAGGGGCGCGATCAAACAAGCACTCGAACATATGAAGGAGACGTTAAGTTGACGCGCAAGGTGAGCAGACGCAGCTTCATCAAGTATGTTGGTGCCGGTCTTGTGGCTGCCACTGCTGGGGGCGCAGGGTACTACTTCTATCGTAGACCGCCGAGCCCTACGCGTACTGAGACTGTAACAATTCCAAAAGGCTGGGAGTCAGCATCAACCTATCTACGGAATAACCCTCCCGTCATATCCCGGATCGAGGTCAAGCCCAAGTACATCAACCCGACCACCGAGACTACCATAAGATTCACTCACAGCTCCTATGATCCAGACAATGACCCGCTATCGACCACGTGGCTCATCGATAGCGAAGATGTCAGCCACGAACAAGACTGGTCCACGAAGCTGCCTGAAGGCGACCACTCGATAGTCTTGAGGGTTTCCGATGGAAAGTCGGAAGCGAGAAAATATACGACAGTGACAGTGGATCCTGACCAGATATGCCTACGGAAACCGCTGCATGTAAGATACAAGGGTATTCGATACTCCGCAGGAATCGGAGTTCCAGGTTGGGAGGGTATTCCGACACCGAGTGAGGATGAGATGGAGGAGCAGTTGGATACGATTCACGACGATCTCGGATGCAATGCCATATGCATAGACGCCGGCCCTGATTACGAGGACAATCTGATCGAATGTGGCAGACTGGCGATAGGGAAGGGGTTCGAGCGGATAGACATACAACCAAGATACATCAATTGCACCATTGCTGAGACGGTCGAGAACGTCGGCAGATTCGCGAAAAGGGTGAGAGAGCTAAGGCAGACATCTGAAGCCGTCATCTACCATCTGGGTCATGAGTTCGTCTTGGAGACTTCTGGGATAGTACCTGGCGACGACTGGTTTCAGCGGCTCGACTACTGTATCAAGAAGCCGGACTGGCCTAATGAAGCAATACCCAAACTCACGAAGATGTTCAAAGATCTCATCAAGGTATCTCAAGACAACTATGGCTACCCAGTTACATATGCCGCCATTGCGGTGGTCGAGATCGATGTGGTTCCGTGGCATCATCCCGCGTTTGAGTCCATCGGCGTAGACGCATACCTTCAAGACGTCATCGGATGGGATGAGGATTGGGTCATCAGCCTCCTCACGAGCTTGAAGAAATATCGAAAGCCGGTCCACTCTACTGAAGCAGGATGCCTGACATTCTCAGGAGCAGCCGAAATAGGCGGGGTTATCACATTCGGCGTTTGGGAAGGCCGCCAGTACGATGAGGAGGAGCAGGCAAGGTACATAGAGAGATACTGTAACATGCTGAACAGGGCAAGAATTGATGGGTACTTCTACACTCAGTACAACGACACGTGGGACAAAGGATACGGTCTCTACAACGGTAAGAAAAGGAAGAAAGGTTTCTACATGTACAAGAGCTACGACAGAATCTGACGGACAAACCCGAATCCCCTGACGGACAAGGACTCTGTGTTCCTATGAGGATCGATGCTTGGTCGAAGGCTTATAAGTTATAACTTGTAACTCGCAGCTGAGGCTGACTTCGTGACGAGTACCAAGACCATTGCGGTAAGTGAACAAGTATGGGAGCGGTTGAAGGATCTGATGAAGAGAGAGCGCGCGAGGAGCCTAAATGAGGTCGTGGCGAGATTGTTGGAAGAGGCCAGTGGTGTCCCGTCGTCGAGATTCGGTGTGCACAAGAGACTCAAGGCCAGGCTTACCCAGCGGGAACATGAGGAGATCACGAGGGACGTTCACTGAGGATACATGACCTCCGCACGTCAAATGAGACCTGCGTGATCGATTCCTTCGCATGGTTCGAGTACTTCTTGGGGTCAACCGCTGGAGCAAGAGCAAGGCCTTTCATCGAGAGTTCTAAGGGCATAACACCGACCATCGTAATTGCGGAACTATCCGAGAAGTATCGAAGAGAAGACCTAGCTTTCACCGAGGATCTAGATTTCATAATTGGTAAGACACGTGTGGCTTCCCTTGATGCCAAGATCGCCCAGAAAGCAGGAGCATTGAGTCATGAGAGAAAAAGGAACGTCCGACGCTGGGGTTTGGCAGATTCGATTATCCTCGCTACGGCCAGAGAGTACAAGGCCAAGATAGTGACCGGCGACGAGCACTTCCGCGATCTTGTAGATGAGGCGATAATGATCAAATGAACCAGAACCCTGATTTGTCCCAACAGGGATTGCTGGGAATCTCCTGCTTTGTTTACAGATCTTATCGATGAGGAAGCAGGAGCGTGAGCGGCCGTATTTGACGACGGCTTCAGCCGTTGCGGCTGTGCACTGGAAGGCGAGAAAAGCCGCGGTCACCTTACCACGCCAGTTACCGTTGCGATCTCCTTCGCAAGTTCTCGCGTCAACGGCTTTTCCATCAAGATTGTGTAGATGTCTGGGCGGTCACGCAGCCAGGACTCGTTGATTGCTCTAGCTCTGGCAAGCGCTTTGATCACGGCCTCATCGTCGAGGCCGAGCTGCTCTGCTGTCACGGGCGCTCCGACCTCTTGCAAGGCTTTCTTCACCGCCGCCCAGTCTTGCCCCTGCAAGCACGCCATCAGAATTGTACCCAGCCCCACTTGTTCACCGTGCAAGCCTGTAATGTTCGCGCGCGCCTGCTCCTCCATCAGCCCCTGCGCGACTACGTGTTCACTGCCAAACAGTACTCTTGAGCTACCAGCTACTTCGGTGAGAAAGCCGTCGTTCATCACGGCCTGCAGGAACGCGTCAAACGCCGCTTGATCCTTCTCCCTTATTCGTGAGGCATTCTTCATCAGGTATTCCACCTGGGCTCTCGCAAGCGTGATCGCGTATTTGCTGTGGACCGGGTCTTTCCCCCGCGAGTAGGCGAGGCTCCAGTCGTATGTGGCGCAGACTTTGCCCAGATAGTCGGCGAATCCGGACGCTTGAAGTCTCCACGGGGCCTCTCGTATCATGTCCGTGTCGACTATACACGCGAGCGGAGGCCCGACGCGGATGTCATAGTCTCCCTCGTGAGCCTTATCGTCGACGCCCCTCTTCTCTCCTCTGAATGTTGCGTTGATTCCAGTCATCGCGTCGGTGGAGAAGCTCGTTGGAACAGTGATCCAGCGAGCGCCCTCCAAGAAAGCGGAAGCCTTTGCAACGTCCATGCTCACCCCGCCGCCGACGCCAAAAACAACGCACGGCCTCAGGAGGCGTATCTTCTCGCGAGCCTTATCAACCTCCCATCTGACCGGACCCTTGTCCACTATACTCGCGTCGACACGAAATCCGGATCCGCGCAAAGACCCCGAAACCTTTTCGCCAGCGACCTTCCAAGTCGTCGCGTCGCTCACGATAACGGCGTTCCCTTCTTGCAAGCCAATCTCTCGACAAAGTGAGACGAGCCTGTCCAGCGCTCGACTGCCGAACAGGTATCTAGGGCAGAAGGCCAGATGTCTGGGCTCCAATCTAAGGTGCACCTTCTTTGGAGCTCAGTAGATCGCCTATTACCAGTTTTCGAAGATATGCTCTGCTAGCCATGTGTACGGGCTGAATCTGAGTAGATGCCCGCCGATTCCTGAATCCTGTCCGCCATGCGCGCACACGGGAAGTTGAGGTTCTTGAATGCAGATCACGCCCATCATGGGCATGATGTTCTTGCGCATACTGTGGTCAATTTCCGTCCTTCCATCAGAAACCTTCCCCTGATGCACAAGCCCTAACGACCTCGTTGAATCATTCCGGTTCAGCCGGCGGCGCGCCGAGAACCTGTGTGCCATGCTGTTGCCGTTCCGACCGATTCAATTGTCGCAGTCTCCACGCGATTCCTGGGTGATCCTTCAGATGATCCTTGTCAGGGAACAACAGCGTGGGCAAGTACTTCCTGTCCTCAAAGAAGCTCCGAAGGAATTGCTGTTCATCAGGATTTAGTCTGAACAGACCTGCCCAGAATCTCCCGACCGTCTCTCTCATGTCAGAGAGGTCGAACTCTGTGTTCTGACGTAGAAAGGGATGCAAGTCTTGTCTAACCTGCCTTTCGTGTAGGTTGTCCGCCGGGTTATGTGTGAGTGAAGCTCTGAAATCCCAGGGGATCTCAACACAACAAGAGAATATAGCACATTTCCGAAGCATTGAAAGCTCAAGCCTTTCTTCGCTTCTTCCAGCCAGCTTGTAGATGTCGAAGAGGTCCCGTGCTGCTCCTCTCTTAAGCAAGGCCTCTATCTTGGATCCATACACCTCCGGAAAGGATAGTGTTCGGATACTTCCCATGCTTATGTCGAACAAGTTAGTTGGTCTCACAGTAATTGGCTCGTAGACTGGTATTCTCGTAGAAACGTAGTTGATCTCAACCTTCAGCCTGTCAGAGCTGTCGAAGATGTTTCTGTATTTCAGTTCAAACCGGTCCAGGGCATAGGCTCCGTAGTGTCTATCTAGTTCATACCCGGCACTCACGAGTGCTTCTGACAGCCGCTCCCTTATGGTTAGCTTGTCTCTCAGCATGTTCTCTTTGTTTCCATCCCTTGTCGCCACAAGGTCGATGTCTACTGAAAGCCTAGGGAGCTGCTCGAAGCACAGATTGATGGCGGTTCCGCCTCGTAGCGCCAGATATTCGCGCAATTCCGCGGCGTTCACTTCCGATAGGATCAGCATGATTCTGTATAGTTTCTCAAGAGGCAAAGTCGGAAAGCGTGTGTCCGCGGACACTGTTTCGAAATATTCTCTTCCAGGGATTCTATGCGAAGCTCATCATCCCCTCGATGTTGGCAGGCACTATGAGGTTCCATTCCTTGGCAAGCCTCCCGGCCCCTTTGTGGGCCAGAAAGTAGTAGATCTTGGATGACAGTTCCCTCTTGATCCGCGCCAATTGCTCATCGTCGATGTGCCAAGAATCCCTTATCTGCTCTTGGGAGAGGAAGAAACCAAGTTTGTGAAAGAGGATTCTTTTTCGCTGTCTTGCTGCGTAACTGTAGAGTCTGTCGAAGTTCACGTTCCTCATTGATGACAAGCTCTTGAAGGCTTCTTCAAATCCTCCTGCAAGGTCGATTCGGTCTATGCAGTCGAGCACAGTTCTTTCCTTGTCTGTGACTACTATTGGTGCGCTACCCCAGATGGTCTTCTCAGTACCGAACAGATCTTGTCTAGGTATCCACCTATAGCTCACGCCTTCATACTCAAAGTTCCTGAACTGCTTCGGAGATGCCAAATCGACCAAGTTGTAAATGGCCGTGTTCGCAACTCCATGAACCTCGAGCGCAGAATGATATGCCAAAGAGTATGGAAACGTGACCTTGCGTGCGAGCAGAAACTTCTCCGCAGCAGGTTTCTCACTGCCGACTTGCTCTGGAGGGACTGTTTCGTAAAGGCCTCTCCTCACCTTCACTACGTGCTTTGATTTCATGAGCTGCTTGAGCGTGTTCATGCAAGTGTCTTTGTTGGGGATGAGAGCAAGGGCTTCCTTGGTTGTGAAGAATCGGTCTTTTAGAAAGGCCCTGTATAGTTTGGGGGCCATGGCTACCATTTCATTGACAGAAGTGCTATATAATATAGCCATTACGTTATTCTTTTGGTAGTCGCAACTCCCAATCGATTGACGCAGGTGCCATATCGCATAGCGATTGCGTCAACATCTTGGTAGTTCACTTATCCTCGGTATCTTTCCAGATCTTCGAGCTACATGCAATGCATCCAACCATATGCCATGGCTCCCCACTCCACCGTCTCGCTCATGCCCTCGTGACCAGTACGAGCGCGGCCTGACAGTAGCGCGTGTGATTCGAGCTGAATCCCAAAACCAATCCTATCGCTCTCCTTGCCTTATTCCTTCTCCTTTTGTTCTTGGTGGCTCGCCTACTCTGTGTCGGACTACAACTCGTTTGGGGAGAGGTTTGAAGATCAGACTCCGCTACTGCATCAATCAGTTGAAACGCAAGTGTGACGCTCGTCTCGCAAGTTAGCTCTCCGACTCCGACAGGGAATTGCCTTTGCGGAGAAAACGTACGGGAATCGCCCCATCCAGAACGCTGTCCAGATTCGACATTCCCACCATCCTTAAACGCCCGTAAGATAGTCTTACTGTCTATGAGAGCTCAAGATGTCCCCGAGCTGACTCGCATCAGCTCTAAGGGTCAGGTTGTCATTCCGTCTCGCGTGCGGAAGAAACTGGGCATAGAAGCGGGCAGTGTCTTCGCCATCTTGACCCCGCGAAAAGGTAATGTTGTCGTTCTCAAGAAGATCCAAAGCAAGTCCCTCCAAGCCGACTTACGTATTTTCCGAGAAGTCGAAAGAGCTTGGAGAGAGATCGAACGCGGACAAGCGCGAGGGGCGTCAAGAAAACGCTTCCTTGAAGAGCTTGAGACTTGGTAGTCATCACAGAAGTCATCTGGACCAAGAAATTCGAACACGAACTGAGGAAGCTTAGAGACAAGACTGTCAAGGACCGCGCGAAGAAGCGGATCCAAAAGATACTGGATAAGCCCGAAACTGGGAAACCGTTACGATTCGGCCTGAAGGGCGAACGTTCCGTCTACGTTCCGCCGTACAGGCTCATCTATGCGGTGCAAGGCGCAACACTGTATCTTCTGAGATTCGAACATAGGAAGGTCGTCTACCGATAGCTCAGCCAACCCCCTTTCCCGTGAGAGTAGTGTGAGCCAGCTATGTCGCTCGAAAGATGGTCAGAAAGACCAAGTTGCCAGATTCAAAAGCTCAAGCGAATTGAAAGAAAACAAGAAGGGACATGTCGGGAAAATGGACCTAGGCTAGAAGTTTCAATAGACTCCTGAGATCACTGAAAACATATGATGGAGTAATCTCCGGTGGCTTCACTTCAGAATACCTGTTGATCCAAGCCGTGGAGATGCCAAGTCTACTGCTTGGGATGATGTCGTGGTACATGCTCTGTGCCACATGAAGTGTTGTTTCTTTGCTGGTTTTGTGCAGCTCAAAGAATCGGTTCCAGTGCCCAGGCGAAGGCTTGTATGACTTAACATCCTCAGCTGTGATATAGCCATCAACGTCTAGGCTGCTCTGAAGAATCGTCTTCTCTAGTACGTCCCTGTCAACATTTGATAGTATGACTCGTTTGAATCCTCTTCTTCCTAACTCCTTCAAGGTGTCCGCGGTATCGCTGAATGGAGGCCAAGAGGGAACACTCTCCGCGAACATCTTCGCATCTTTTTCCGCAATTGGTACTTTGAGATGCTCCGCGAGCCTGATTGCTGTATCTCTCAGAACGTCTCTGTAAGACTTGTAATGTCCCTCTTCATCAGCCTCTAGCTTGACATAGAGCGAAAAAACACTTGTGCTTGAAGGCAGCCCGTTCCGTCTGAGCAGTTCACCTAGATGGCCCTCTATTCCCTTCCTCCAGTCGATCAGCGTCCCGTAGCAATCAAAGGTCAGGTGAGTGAACTTCACTTCCAGACAGCCCCATCAAGGCGGGGATCGCACCTGGTACTCGGTTCGAGACGAAATTGCATCAAAACGAGACCGGAAGTGTGTTTTCGTTTCGTCCTTGTCTAGTGTCTCGATCACGCAGCACGCCGCGATTCGATCAAGTAGCCCGCACACCTAGGTAGAGTCTTCCAAGTTCCTTGTGTTCGAGGAGTTCACGGGCAGTTCCCTCGAAAGCGTTCTTGCCGCTAACGAGTAGGTAGGCGGTATTACCTATCTCCAAAGCGCGCTTTGCGTTCTGTTCTGCAAGCAGTATGGTTAAGCCAATTTCTTTTGCAAGTGACGAAATGAGGTTGAGTACTTGTGTTGCTATTCTCGGCGCTAAGTTCGCGGTCGGTTCATCGAACATGATTACGCCCGGCTCTCTTATGAGCGCTAGGGCCATTGCGAGCATTTGCCTCTCTCCGCCGCTGAGGTTAAGCGCCTTGGTGTTCGCGTAAGCTGAAAGCTGCGGAAAGACCTGAAAGACCCTTCCGAGTCTGGTCCGGTAGAGTTTGTCGTCAATTGTGTAGCCTCCAAGTCTAAGGTTCTCGGTGACGGTAAGGTTCGTGAAGACGTTATCAGTCTGCGGAAGGTAGGCGATACCGCTCCTAGCTATCTTGTGTGAAGCCCAGCCGGTGATTTCCTGCCCGTCGAGTTCTATCCTTCCTTGGTATAGCGTCGCGAGACCTGCGATTGTTTTCAGAAGCGTGCTCTTTCCTGAGCCGTTCGGACCGACAATGACGGTGACCTCTCTGGGCTTAGCGTCAACCGTCACACCGTCGAGAACCTGCAGTTTCCCGTACCCGGCGAAGATGTCTTGGACCTTTAGCATCTTCTAGCCACCCAAATATGCCTCTACTACTTTCGCATCGTTGATGACTTGCTCAGGGCGGCCAGCTGCTATGACCTTGCCAGACACCATCGCATCTACGTAATCCACGTATTGGAGAGCAATGTCGAGCCTGTGCTCCACGATGAAGAACGTTATTCCGTACTGCTCCCTCAGTCGAATGATTCTTGCGAATATTTCGTGAGCTAAGGTGGGATTTACTCCTGAGACGGGCTCGTCAAGCAAGTACAGCTTCGCGTCGCTCATTAGAGCTCTTCCTATTTCAATAAGCTTCATCTGGCCCCCGCTTACGAGCGAAGCT
>Ga0315312_1001251_pt1 | contig 20623 bp, 16 predicted proteins | sample TDP7_MG_FD_203629 | JGI IMG/M metagenome (GOLD analysis project Ga0315312, IMG submission 203629) | Freshwater sediment microbial communities from Lake Towuti, South Sulawesi, Indonesia - TDP7 | ecosystem: Environmental > Aquatic > Freshwater > Lake > Sediment | place: Indonesia: South Sulawesi... | reverse complement strand
ACACAAACATAGGACCAGACGTACCCCCAGAAAACATATTTGCCATGTATGAACACGGAAGAAGAGTCGTGTCCAAATCTGGATAGACCTTCTCCTCGTAGCCTTCAAAAGGTGACAGGCAAGACACACCGCACCATGTCCTTAAGGGGAGGATGAAAATTCAATGAATAAGCTCAAAGATTGCCTTAAATTTTGAAATTGCCATTAGCTGATTTCTGGTTTAAAGAGCTGGTATGCCTCTCCTATGCAGAAGGCGAAGACCCTGAGGAGGTCTATGAAGGGATAGATGAAGGCACTTTCAAGGATTCTATTCTTTGGTGCTTTGGAAGCGTAGAAAAGCGCGGAGGCGAGTGGGGGAGTTAAAACTATTCCGAGCAAGGCTAGGGAGAAGACCATGAACCCCGTGGTGAAGGCGAGGAAGATTAGGGCCCCAATTATGGATAAACCTGCAAGAAATCCCAGGAGATTTACGAGGTGCCATGTGGAAAACAGGAGATTTCTCTGCTTTTTAAGCAGCAGCATTCCTCCCCTGCCCCAGTTGAAAGTTTGCTTCAGAAGCTCCCTAAGGGTCGATCTGTGCTTATGGAAAATGAGGACCTCCGGATCCAGGGCTATCTTGCCTCCGGCTTTACCGACCCGTTCAACAAGTTCTATATCGTCGGCGCCATACATGAGGGCCTCATTGAAGTAGCCCACTTCCTCGATGAAGCTTCGTCTAAAGGCCATGTTGCAGCCCGCGGGGTAATTGAAGAAAAGCTTTATCATGCCTAACACTACGCGCTCCTTAAAGGAGCGCATTACGTGCATTAGGGAGTTGTCGGCGTACCTGGAGAGGAGGTCGTCGCCGTAACCCTTAACGTTTCCCCCCACGCATCCCACCTGAGGATTCCTAAAGTTTTCAGCAATTTTCCTGATCCAGTTGCTCGGCACGAGGCAGTCGGAGTCCGTGAAGGCTATGATCTCGCCCCCGCCGTTTCTTATGCCCGTGTTTCTTGCCGCGTTTAGTCCCCGCCCTTCCTCTGTAAGGAGTTTCACAGGATATTTTGCAACAATCTCCCGGGTTCTGTCCGTCGAGTTTCCGTCAACCACGATGACTTCAACTTTCCCGCGGTCATAGTCCACCTCAAGAAGGGAATCCAGCAACCTACCTATCGTGGCTTCTCCGTTTCGAACGGGAACCACCACTGAAACCGCTGGCTGAAAATCATCGGCACTCATGACCGCTTCGCCTTTACATCTGTGGGGGCGATTTAAAAACGTTTTACTGTCTCACGGGGGATTTGAACAACTAGGTTTCCCTCTTTAAAGAGACAACAGTATCTTCTTTGTGTTACTGCTGACTATGAAAGTCGGCGATAGGGAAGTTCGAGCAACGACCTACTAATGGTTTACCAGTAATAGAGAACCCTTTTTATAATTTTAGAATGATGTCTAGGGCGGTTTTGTTGTCAAGGGCTGATTTTGTTGGGTGCCCCGGGTAGGGTGAAACCTCCACGTTTAGGAAAACATCGTAGCCTACGGAATTCCAAGGGACTGTAGAGAAACCTGTTCCAAACGCTTTCAATTCCCAAATAGACGCTGAAGTCCTCGGCCATTGACGCGGGGAAAATCCAAGCGTTCACTCCTCTTTTCAATTTGCTTTCTCATCTTTCTATTTTAGGGGTAGTTTGACGGGGCGCCCTGTTTCCATGGACTTCATGGCGGCCAGGGTGAACTCCAACGATTTGGCCCCTTCAACTATGGGGGTCCTCGTCTCCTTATCTTTTAGGATTGCTTGAATCAGGTCCTGGGCCTCCAAGAGCTGCATGTCCCTTTCCTCAGAAATTGTTTGCCTCTTAACTGGGGTCTCGGTGGTGTATAGGGTTAGGGTGTTTGCGTCCGAGGACTCCATGGTGTAGTTTTTTGTTGCAATTAGCCAACGGAGCCACCATTGATTAGGGACCCCCCAGGTGGTGGACACGATGGCTCCCAAGGCGCCTGACTTGAACCTGACGGTTAGGCTGCTCACATCTTCGATGGTAAGGTCGGGCACATCCACCCAGAATTTTTTATCCATTTCACCATAAACCTTGTCCACATCTCCGCAGAGGTATCTCAAGGCGTCATAAAGATGTGTGGCCTGCTCCACCACTTGACCTCCACTCCTCTTTTTGTCCCTCCACCACTCCTTTCCTAGGTAGTGGCACCAATACCATCCCAAGGCTAGCCCAACATCCCCCGCCTCCCCCTCCTTAATCAACTCTTGAGCCTTTTCGGTGGCGAGGCCGAATCTAATTTGGTAGCCCACCTGGCTCTTGACACCATGTTTTTCAACGGCCTCCACCATTCTGTTTGCCAGATCCATGTTTAGGGCTATGGGCTTCTCAATGAATACGTGGAAGCCCTTTTCGGCGGCGACCATGACTTCTTCGGTGTGGGCGAAGGGGGGCAAACAAATGTATGCGATATCCAATTTCTCCTTTTCAAGCATTTTCTGCCAATCGGCGTAAACGTTTCCACCATACTTGTTAGCGAAGTCCTTCGCCCGCTTCTCGTCGATGTCGGAGAAGGCTGTTAGTTTAACTTCCTTCAAGGTTGAAAGGCGAGTTGCGTGGGCTCCAGCTATTCCGCCACAACCAATCATCCCAATCTTAAGCTCATTCAAGGCAAACACCCGCCAATAAATAGTATTCAGGTTAAAATTGTTATATTAAAGCTTTAAGATCATATTTTTCATTTTGGGTGTCATGTATGTGCTTATGGTAAAATGCGCGTGCCTGTCTCTCCTAGTAATGCGCGTTCGATATTCTCCGGGTTCGTGATGATGGCTTCTTTCCCTCCCCTTTCAAGGAAGCTGATGATGGCTTGGATTTTTGGTCCCATATTGCCTGGTGGAAAGTGCCCTTCTCTATAATATTTTTTAGCTTCTTTCAAGGTCATTCTGTCGATCAGTTTCTGGTTGGGCTTGCCGAAGTTTAGGGCCACCTTCTCTATGGCAGTGGACACAAGAAGGAGGCTGGCCTTTATGCCGATAGCAATGAGAGAAGAGGCATAGTCCTTGTCGATAACTGCTGCAATGCCCTCTAATTTGCCGCCTTCTTCGGTGACCGGGATACCGCCGCCACCCGCAGCAACGACCACAAACCCTTGGTTAACAAGAGTTCTGACGGCATCGTGTTCAATGATACGGAAGGGCATGGGCGAGGGAACTACACGCCTCCATCCGCGTCCAGCATCCTCCTTCATATTCCAGCCCCATTCGTCTCGGTACCTTTGGGCCTTCTCTTCATCGTAGAAGGGCCCGATAGGTTTGGTAGGGTTCTGGAAGGCTGGATCATTTTTGTCCACCAGCACTTGAGTTACCACGGTTACAACCTGCTTTTTGATGCCTCGCCGATTGAACTCGTTATATAGACACTGTTGGATCATGTAACCGATGGTTCCTTGAGTGTCAGCCACGCAGTAATCAAGTGGCATGGTATGCAGCACATGGCTAGCTAGCTCAGAACGTAGGAGGCTGTGGCCTACTTGAGGTCCATTGCCATGGGTTATGACCATGTCCCATCCTTTTTCTATCATGGTGGCGATATGGACACAAGTCTCTTTAATGGCTTCAAACTGATCGGGCACAGTTTGGTGGTCCTGATCTTTAATTAGGGAATTGCCGCCAATTGCGACAACTGCTATTTTTGCCATTTACTTTCCCTTGTGTGGATTAACCTATTAGGCTCCTTTATGAAATACATTTATGAGTGCTTGTGGCAACCAACATCATCTGCTTCTTCCCCGTATTTGAGAGCGTCTATGATTTCACTGCAGGTCATAACTCGGCCGAAGGCATATTCGATGTTTTTCAACGTTAGGGTTTGAAATTCATCTGTCCATGCGGAGGTTATATCACTGCCGAATACGACTTTATAATCTCGTTCTAAGGCATCGCGGGCTGTGGATTCACAGCAGATGTTGGTCACCGTGCCGCAGACTATTACGGTGTCCACATTTCTCCTACCTTTAATGTTACGGAGAATAGATTCTAGCTCCGTGTTATAGAAAGCGCTGAATCCCATTTTTCTAATTATTATATCCCCCGGTTTAGGCTCTATCTCGCCGTAGATCTCCGCGCCTTCAGTGCTGTCCCTAAGTCCTTCCTTCTTCAAAAGGGGAAACATCTCTAGGATAAGTGGTTTAACTTTTAAGTCAGCGCGATAAACCTGTTTTGTGTAGATTACAGGCACCCCTAAATCCCTGCAGGTTTCTATAAGCCTTCTAATCTTAGGAATCTGACTTCGAATTCCCGGGACTTCGAGGATGGCACCTTCCTTGACGAAGTCGTTTTGCATATCAATTACTAGTAGCGCTGTCCTCTCTCTATCTATGGTCCATGGTTTTTTCCTCTTTGAAACGGTCTTGCTGTAGAAGGTTTCCTCACTCATGTCTTATAATTTGCCCTTCTTTCATAAATGCGTTTTGACATTTTTGTCTCCAGTTCTTGACTCCTACGTATTTAAATCAAATGTTGCCATCCTTCTTAAAGGCTTAATTATTGAAGTCCTCTCTAAATCATGTTTGCGTTTGTTGCTTTTATTTTCTTTTATATGGAACTGTCAATGCCGATGGGCCCTTCGTTCTTTTAAAGGTGAAAGAAATGACAATGATGGCTATTATGTAAGGTAACATCAAAAGAAAGTGGTATGATGTCCCAGCGCCTATGCCTATTAGGTTCGACGCAACTGAGTACCCTATTCCAAATATTAAACTTCCTAGAATAGCCCTGTAGGGGCTCCAGCGGGAAAAAATGACCACTATTATAGCAATCCATCCACGACCCGCGGCTATTCCTCGGTCATATAAACCTATATATCCCAAGGTCAGAGAAGCCCCCCCAAGACCTGCCATAACTCCGCTTAAGATAACACACAGATGTCGGATTCTATTGACGTTCATTCCAGCCGCGTCGCAAGCCTCTGGATTCTCCCCGACACCTCTTATTTTTAACCCCCACGTAGTTTTGTATAGGATGTATCCTAAAATTATAGCAAAGAGAAATGCTAGATACACAAAAATGTTGTGTTGGAATAGAATGGGGCCAAGAACTGGGATTTGACTTAATACAGGAATGTTGATCGCCTTAAGAGGTTCGATTATTAGTGTAGTTGAAGCGGATAAATTCCTATAACTAAAATTAGCAATGCCATCTGCTAGTGTAAGAATAAGAAGCCCAGAAATTAATTGATTGATACCTATTGTAACACATGCAAAACTATGAATTAGTGCCACTAGACCACCAACCAATATGGCTGCTAGTGTACCCACCAAATAGGAACCACTGGAGTAACTTATCCACAAAGACACAAAGGCGGTGAGAGACATTGTCGCTTCGATTCCAAGATTTAAAACCCCTGCGCGTTCATCGTAAATCTCTCCTAATGCTGAGAAAAGGATAGGAGTGGCCAAAACTACACTGCCTGACAAAATTGCTGTAAGGATTTCGATCATTTTTATCTCCTCACCGTGATCCATCTTTGAACAATGAGGACGGAGAGGACCAATACTGCTTGTAAAATGTAGATCATATCAATGGGCACTCCAACTCCACGCTGCATTGTTTCCCCTCCAATAAGTAGAACGGAGAAAAAAATTGACGCAAAAAGCACACCAATAGGGTGAAATCCTCCCAGTGCTGCTATTGCTATACCTTGATAACCGAAGCCAGGAGAAAAGCCCACTATTAAAAAGTGATTAGTACCCGCAACTTCTGCCATCCCAGCCAATCCGGCCAACCCTCCGCTTAGTAGTCCCGCACTAATAATGTTTTTGGATAAATTTATTCCTCCATGTTTAGCCGCCTTTGAACTAAGTCCAACGGCTCTGATTTCGTAGCCCAAAACAGTTTTGTAAAGAATCAAATACATCAAAAATGCTAAGAAAAAAGCAAAAATTATACCTACATGAAGTCTAGTTCTGGGAATTAAAAGTGGTAACCACGTCGCTTCCGGGATAGTCTTTGTCTGGGGATTAAGGGCATTGGGATCCTTTATTGGGCCTGTACATAACCAACTAATAATAAGCATGGCAATAAAATTCATGGCAACGGTAGGAAAGATTTCATTTATCTCTAATTTAATTTTCAGGAGAAGAGGTATTGCTAACCAAGCCACGCCACCGATAAAGGAAGCTAGGGCTATTAAAGGGACGGATGAGCCACCAGGTAAACCCTCCATTTGGGAGGCAACCAAATATGCGGTTAATGCACCCATATGTAATTGACCTTCGACACCGACGTTCAAGAATCTCGCTTTAAAACCAATCAAAAAAGCTAGAGCGCTTAGCAATAGAGGCGTGACTCTGACAAACGTTTCGCTAGCGCTGAAAATGGTACCAAAAGATCCGTAGAATATGGTTTCTAAGCTCGAGATGGGGTTAAACCCCATTACCAATAATATGGCTGAAAAAATGAGCAGAGCTACTAGTAATCCTATTGGATAAGCGATATATTTTTCAAATCGCATCTCCATAGTCGGTCTCCGATTGGATTGCTATCCATATTTTTCGACAAATGCTTTCAGAGCCTTTTTGAAGCATTCGATGGGAGCGTCTGCTATGCCGGCACCAATGAGCGGATGACCCCCCTCTTTGTGAGCCATGCCCGTATTGATTTTTGGTACGATTCCCGTTTCGACAACCCTTCTTATATCGATCCCTACGGGTACGCCCGAAAAATCAAGGTAGGGTATCCTAAACATAGGGTCTTTTGCGACGGAAACTTCATACATCAGCTTTGTGTGATTTACGGCGTCCCGAAAACTTTCTCCCACAAATCTCGCATGAACGGGAGATGCAGGGGTCGCAGTCCCGCCGAGCCCCCTCGTCTCCGAGATCGCGCTATCCCCAATATCTAAGGTGGAGTCCTCCGGTTTAAAACCTGGAAACGTGTATCCTTTTATCATCCCAGCTGGGCCTGTAAACCATTGATTCGCCAAACCACTGACTTGTATGCCGAACTCAACACCGTTCCTAGACATAGCCGTAACAACTGTACTGTATTTTATGTTCCGAGCTGCGTCCATCATCGCCTTACACGCACCCATCATGAGGTTCCCGCAATACCAACGCCCTTCTTTCGACAGAAAATAATTTCCAACCTGAGCTAGCGTTTCCTTCGGAAAATCTGTCTTAACGATGTGGGGTAAAATCCAACTTACAAATATACCTCTACATGCATCAAACGAACCATGCAGTTCATCTCCCATTTGCAGCCCCTTGACAAGCATTTCTTTAAGATTAATCCCCCCGGCTTCCTTAATAGTTGTCTCCATCACAGGAGCTAAAACTCTTTGAACGAATACAACTTCCTTAACTTTTTCATATTTGTCACCAAAAGCCGTAAGATCTGTTTGTTGCCAGTTATAAGCGATGTTTCCATGAACCTTATTTTCTATGACGAAAACAGGCATGGATGCAGAAGTAACCCCACACATTCCACTTACATTACCATAATTATGATTAGGCTCGATCATCACCTCTCCAGTTTTGACTAACCTTTCCGCCCCTTCAGAGGTATCTGCTAAGCCTTCATAGATGATTAAATTGATTATTGCCAATTTTTGCGGTCTGCACATTCTTTCCCACTCGATTGGCGGCCCCGCGTGTGTGATCAGGTTGTTTTTAAAACCTGGTATCGCTTTAATCGCGGGTTTTATATCAACTAAAATACATTCTGCAGATAGGATTTTCTCAACCGCTTTCCTGTTCGCCTCCTCAAGTTCTGACATATTGAGTCACCTTCTCTTCAAGCACCCCACATGACTTCCTTTCATTAACTTTATTAATTCATTTTTAAGTTAACAATAATTATATAGCAATACTTATATAAGGAAATTGTAAATAATACGAGAAGAGGGAGTCGTATTATGTCGAAAAAAGCCATTACCAAAACAACTGCAATTCTGACATTAATGATCATTGTTCTGGCAGCCGTGGTCATTTACTATGTAACTTTGCCACGGCCTGTGGGTCCCGCAACTATTACGGGTAAGGTCACAGATGCGAAAACGGGAGCTCCTATCCTGGGCGCAACTGTAAAGTTGAATGGGTTGGCGTATATTACCGGGCCAGATGGAACTTACTCGCTCAAAGTCACGGTGGGCGACTACAAATTAACGGTGACCATGACTGGTTATGAAGCAAAAACTACTTCTGTAAGCGCAAAGGAGGAAAAGACATACACTGTTGATATCGTACTAGCTCACAAATATAAAATGGCTCTCATGGTTGGTGGCGACGAAACAGACGCGGGATTTTCTTTTATGGCGATCCAAGGCGCATACAGAATTAGAGACAAGTATGGTTGGGAAATAGACATTTCTCGTTTAGTATCATTCGCCGATCAGGAACGCGTGGCTAGTGATTATGCGTCGAGGGGGTACGACCTAGTGTTTGCCGTAGGAGGACAGTTCATATCTACAACATATTTCGGGGTAGTTAAACAATACAATGATACTTATTTTGCTCAAGTGCCGGGCCTCGAGTTTCCACGTCCGCCACCTAATGTCGTAGGTCTCCATCCAGCGTTTCAAACAGTTGGGCATTATCTTGCGGGAGTGTTAGCTGGGAAGATGACAAAAACTAACGCGGTAGCAGCGATATTTGGAGAATGGTATCCATATTTATCCATGGAATTCTATGCTTTCAAGGCGGGCGTTGAAAGTGTAAATACCCAAGCAAAGGTATATGCAAGAGTCGCTGGTACGTGGGGGGACGCCTCAATTGGATATCAAATAGCTAGCGCTCTCATAAAAACAAAGAATGTTGACATCATTGTTCAAGTTGCCGATACAACTGGACGAGGAGTCATTGCCGCGTGCCAACAATTTAACACAATGGTCATAGGGACCGTCGCAGATCAAGCTGTGTTAGCGCCCAATGTTACTTTAACTAGCATTGGGATGGATACCCCATTGTTTATGGAGATGGTTGTTCAAAGCGTGATGAATGGGACATTTAAGCAAAAACTGGGGGGAACCGTCGCAGACGTTAATATAGGAGGATTCCTCTACCCGTTTCATGAATTTGAGAAGGTAGTTCCACAATCTGTGAAAGATCTTCTTAAAAAAACGTCGGATGACATTAACAAAGGTGTTATTACTGTTCCACGGAAAGTTACGGAGAAGCCACCACCCGACCCAACGTAGCTTTATTTAAGAGACGGTCGAATTATTCAAGAATGGCGGGGGGGTCACGTGAAACAATCTATAGTTAAAAAAATCAAACGCTTTGTCTTAAAATTCTGGGAGAAAGGCGGACCCGTTCGGGAGTCCCACCTCAGAAAGGGAAAGCCTGGGGAGTTAATCATAGAGATGAGGGGGATTACAAAGCGCTTTCCTGGCGTGCTCGCGAATGATCACATCGACTTCGATTTAAAAGCGTGCGAGGTCCATGCCTTGCTTGGTGAGAACGGCGCTGGCAAGACGACCTTGATGAACATCTTGTATGGACTTTATCGGCCGGATGAAGGTGAAATACGCGTCCGAAGTAAGCCCGTCGTCCTTAGGTCTCCGAAGGATGCTATTGACTTGGGTATAGGGATGGTCCATCAGTTCTTTACGCTTATCTCTACAATGTCGGTCACTGAGAACATCGTCTTGGGGCTCAGGTCTGCAAGGGAACCTTTGCTGGACCTCGGTCGGGCCGAGAAGCGAATAGCCGACCTCTCGAAAACCTATAACCTTAAGGTTGACCCCCAGGCCAAGGTCGAACAACTCTCCGTAGGGGAGAGACAACGTGTCGAGATAATAAAGGCACTATATCGTGGTGCGCAGGTTCTCATCCTCGACGAGCCAACCTCCGTTCTAACACCACAAGAGACAGAAGATTTGTTCAAGGCTCTTCGATCTATGGTGAAAGAAGGTCTCACGATTATATTTATTACACATAAGCTGCCAGAGGTGATGACTATAAGCGATCGCGTAACGGTCCTCAGGCGTGGAAAGGTTGTTACAAGAATCGAAACCAAGTGGACAAATCCAATGGACTTGTCCAAGAAGATGGTTGGGAGGGAGGTTCTCTTTAGCATCCAGAAGCACCGAGCTAAGACGGGCAAGGTAGTGGTAGAGATCAAAAATCTGTGGGCCCTAAGCGATAAGGGCCCGCCAGCCCTAAAGAACGTTTCTTTTCACATCCAAGAGGGGGAGATTTTAGGAATTGCAGGCGTAGCAGGAAACGGCCAACGAGAGCTCGCCGAAGTGCTCACAGGCATGAGGAAGGCCACTGAGGGAAAGATGTATTTTTTTGGAAAAGATATGACCAACCGCTCGCCGAAGGAAATCATCGAGCAGGGTGTCGGGCACATCCCTGAAGATCGTGTAGGAATGGGATTGATCATGGATTTCTCCATAGCGGAGAACCTAATCCTCGAGATCCACTCAAAGCCTCCCCTCTCTCATCGGTGGTTTTTACCGTTCGACAAAAAATATTTTCTGAATAAGCACGAAATCCGTAAACAAGCAGAAAGGTTGATGCAGGAATATGAGATTGTGACCCCGAGCGCGGATGCCCCCACAAGGAATTTATCTGGGGGAAATCTCCAACGACTGATCTTAGCAAAGGTGCTGTCCAGGAATCCAAAGGTTCTTGTGGCCGCTCAGCCCACATCTGGGCTCGACGTCGGCGCAACCGAGTTCATCTGCAACAAGCTGTTGGAGCAAAAGGAAAAAGGGACGGCGATTTTGTTGATCTCGGAGGATTTAAACATAATAATGTCCCTAAGTGATCGCGTTGCAGTGATGTATGATGGAAAGATAGTTGGGATTATCCCGGCTGCCAAGGCAAAGATTAAGGAGATAGGTTTCATGATGGCCGGACTGAAAAAGGATTCGAGGCAATAGCATTCGCGGAGTTGATGTAAGATAAGATGATAAGTCAGCCAACAGATATCGAACCACAAACAGGAAAGGTTGTGATCAGTGGTGAAAAGCCGGACTTTTCAAGCTCCACGATGATCACTCATCCGTTGCGTCTAGAGGCCATTTTTATTGGCTCCATAGCTGCTAACAGAAGTTTCAACCAAGAAAGAATCGGACAAGTGCATAGCGTATTCAGACGTGCGTTTAACGTTTTGATTTCTGATAACCAGCTGATAAGCATAGTTCGAAGAGACGTTGGGAAAGGACCGATCAACATTGTTACAAATCTCCCTCAGTACAGAAGCATGACTTCGATTGGTATAAGAAGGAAATATGAAGTCTTAAAAGTCGATGACCTAATTATAGTGGGAAACAACGTCCTCATCATCTCAACAAAAAATGCGAAACAATGGAGACCGCGGAAAGAATTTCGAGGCAACTTGCTGACAATCAAAAAAATGAGAGATAACCTGATGGTGATGAAAGAGGTAGCATGTTCTCATGGTCATTTTGATGGCTTAGGTCAATTGATAAAATATACTGAGGATGAGCACCTAGAGAAATTCATCACCAAGAAGCTAAATTTATTTGCTCGAATGGCTTTACCGCACATTTCAAGGCTCCTGAAAGCGATTAAAGCAGGAAGCTCTCAAGACATAAAAAGAAGTGCTAAGAAATTGATAGGATTCGGCCCAGGATTAACACCTTCGGCAGACGATATGTTGTCAGGTCTAATGACAAGCTTGGCATTAATAGCCGAGAACTTAGACGTTAACATGAATTTTGTTTCAAAAGTCAACAAGGACATAGCTTCTTGCATTCCGGGAAGGACCGCTTTGATAAGTCAAGAGTTTTTGATGCATGCAGTAGCTGGAGAAGCAAATGAGCCTATTATAACGCTTATTGAAAAGATACTGACAGCAAAACCAAACGAGGTAGAGAATGCAGCCAAAGAGGTTTTAGCAATTGGTGACATTTCTGGAACCGATATCGTGTTGGGGATTTTGCTTGGTTCGCAGTTGTTGTTAGATGAGGCTCAGTATTTGGATAAGAACATTTAAATTGCGTTTTCTGCCCTCTCTAGTTTATGAGGTCATGAAATGGTTGTTAGGGTTATCATCAGAAAGGATACTTACCGAGATTCCGTAACGCTGATGAAAATCTCAAACAAGGTCGCTGAGTTGAAGGGAGTTTTACAAGCCGCCGTCATAATGGCTACGCCTACCAATAAGCAACTATTAAGAGACGTGAAATTGCTAACCGATGAAATCGAAAGAGCGGGCCCAAACGATCTCGTAATAGCCCTCGATACTGAAAACGAAGAAAGTATGCAAATTGCCGTTTCAGAAGTTGATAAGTTACTTTCCGCTTGGGAATCCATGGAGGTAGAAGAAGTCCGTCCCAAAACACTTGATTCAGCACTCTCGATAATGCCAGACGCTAATCTTGTTATGATATCGGTGCCTGGAGACTTTGCCAAAAGGGAAGCCTTGAGGGCTCTCAGAAAGGGGCTAAATGTCTTTCTATTTAGTAGTAATGTACCTATCGAAGAAGAGCTGGAACTAAAGAAAATCTCTAAAGAGAGAGGTTTGTTGATGATGGGCCCTGACTGTGGGACTGCAATAATTAACAACATTGCATTAGGCTTTGGAAACGTTGTGAATCAAGGACCAATAGGAATGGTATCGGCCTCAGGAACCGGACTACAACAAGTGTCAACATTGATCCACATGGAAGGCTTGGGAATATCTCAAGCAATTGGAACGGGAGGAAATGATCTTTCTAAGGAAGTAGGAGGAATGATGATGATGGAAGGAATTAAACTCCTTGAAAAAGATAAAAAGACGCAAGCAATTGTTCTAATATCTAAGCCACCTGATCCGCAAACCGGCGAAAAAGTTCTTAAAGTTGCCGGTCACTGCGAGAAACCGATAGTGGTTAACTTCCTTGGAGAGGAAATCGACGAGATAGGGAAGAGGGGATGTATCGCAGCAACCACCCTAGAGGATGCCGCCAGAGCAGCCTGTGCCTTGGTACGAGGAAAAAAAATCGAGAAAACAATTTTTACCCTTCCCAGAAGGAGGATAATGTCTATGGTGAACGCAGAGTCGTCAAAGTTGTCGAGAATGCAAAAGTATGTGAGAGGACTGTTTTCAGGTGGAACCCTTTGTTATGAGGCCCTAGTGGTTCTAGCTCCCTTAATAGGAGATGTGTATTCCAACATACCCCTCAAAGCCGAGTACGAGCTTGAAGATGTGAATGTAAGTAAAAGGCATATTTGTATCGACATGGGTTCGGAGGAGTTCACCATTGGAAGACCCCACCCAATGATCGACTTTACCCTGAGAAAACGAAGGATAGTTCAAGAGGCAAAAGATCCCGAGACGGCAGTCGTTCTGTTAGATGTTGTACTCGGATATGGTGCGCATCAAGACCCCGCAGCCGAGCTGGTTCCTTCGATCGCAGATGCAAAGACCGTAGCCGAACAAAATGGGAGATTTCTTTCTGTTGTGGCTTCTATTGTGGGGACTCCCGAAGACCCACAAGATTTGCGGAAACAGAGGAGGAAGTTGAAAGGAGCTGGAGTAATAGTTATGCCCAGCAATGCTCAAGCATCTAGAATCGCAGCTCTTATCGCGACCAGAGGGACTGTTGAAGAAAAGCTATTTGGGTAAGGTGATGATCATGCCTAACAAAAAACTTAAGGTTATCAACATAGGGATCGAGACATTCGCAGAGGATTTGAGAAAACAAGGCGTAGAAGTTGTTCATGTGGATTGGCGCCCTCCTGCTGGAGGAGACGTTGAGATCCTCAAGCTGTTAGATAAGTTGGAGGAGGGAGTTGATTCTCCAGAGAGAGATTGTTTGAAGAGGCTAACCAGCAAGCAATAGAAAAGATCAGAAGCGCTCAACCCTTATTGGTTGATCTAAAGCCTGCTGGAAAAGTCATATCAAGAATGAGTAAGAACACGATCCTGCATGCAGGGCCTCCAATTAAATGGGAAAGGATGTGTGGACCCCTTCGAGGGGCAGTCTATGGCGCACTTATGTATGAGGAACTAGCCGAAAGCCTAAAAGAGGCGGAGGAGCTCATCGAGAACGGTGAAATCCTGTTTGCTCCTTGCCATGAATACGATTCGGTGGGTCCGATGGCTGGAGTTATCTCGGTATCAATGCCCGTGTTTGTGGTAAAAAACGAAGAAAATGGAAACCTTTCCTATAGCAGTATGAATGAAGGGCTCGGCAAGGTTCTGAGATTTGGTGCATACAGTGAAGGAGTGATTCGACACTTGAAGTGGATGGAAATGGAGTTGGGGCCTAGCTTAGAGTTGGCGATCAAAAGATCGGGAGGAATCAATTTAAAAAAGATAATTTCGCAAGCATTGCACATGGGGGACGAGTGTCATAATCGGAATGTTGCGGCAACCTCGCTTTTTGAAAGGGAAATCATGCCACTTCTGATAGAGACAAGTCTTGAAACCAAAGTGACTTCTCGAATCGCAAAATTTTTCGCTGAAAACGATCATTTCTTCCTTAATCTTTCTATGGCGGCGTGCAAAGCGATGATGGACGCTGCACATGGCATTGAAAACTGCACCGTTATAACGGCCATGTCTAGAAACGGTACGGAATTCGGAATCAGAGTGAGCGGTTTAGGCGACAGGTGGTTCACGGCTCCCGCCCCAACAGCCAAAGGCCTATATTTTCCAGGATACGGACCAGCAGATGCCAACCCAGACTTAGGAGACAGTTCAATTACTGAGACCAGGGGAATCGGAGGGTTCGCCATGGCTGCCGCGCCTGCGATAGTCAGGTTTGTGGGAGGAACGCTGGCAGATGCTGTCAGCTACACGAAGGAGATGATGACTATAACAGTGTCAAAGGATTACAATTTTACGATCCCGGCACTAAATTTTGAAGGCATCCCGATGGGCATTGACCTATTCAAAGTTCTTAACACCGGCATTTTACCAATTATAAATACGGGTATAGCTCACAAAAAGCCGGGTGTAGGTCAAATCGGCGCAGGAATCGTTAGAGCGCCTATGGAATGTTTTAAAAAGGCCTTGAAGGCCTTAGTTGAAAAAGCCTAAATAGGACGCAATGTTTACTGGTAGCTACTTCGTATTGCAATAGTAACGGGAAATAAGAACGCCAAAATAATTGTTGGTGTACCATAGTGCTTTACGTTCCTCAAAAAGAGACGTTTTCAACATATCTGCTGATCTTAGGTATTTTAAAATGTTGTTAAGTTTATTTCCTTCTTTTAGAAGAGGAAAATTAATCAACACAATTTTGGGCTATATCAACGCCACTAGGAATTGGGACAATGTCCTCTTTGGATGTTTCCTTATAAAGCTTATTTACCTTATAATCAGGAAGGAGAAGGATCGAGATGTGTAAGGAGCCATTATACTTGAACCCGGAGGGGAGGGTTCAAGACCTAATTCAACGTATGGCCCTTGAGGAGAAGGTTGCACAGCTCGGCTCGATCCCGGCTACGGAATTCCTTGAAGATGGGAAGTTCTCCATAGAAAAGGCGACGAAACTCCTCAAAAACGGGATAGGTCAGATCACGCGTATAGCAGGAAGCCGAGGGATTAACCTTAGTCCTAGAGAGGCTGCGGAGATAGCGAATGAAATTCAGAGATTCCTCATAGAGGAGACGCGGCTTAAGATACCCGCCATAGTTCATGAGGAGTGCCTGAGCGGATTTATGGCAAGGGATGCCACCACCTTTCCCCAAGCCATAGGCTTAGCCAGTACTTGGAACCCGAATCTTGTTCAACGCGTAGCTTCAGTTATAAGAGAGCAGATGAAGGCCACAGGCGCTCATCAAGGTCTTTCCCCTGTTCTCGATGTGGTTAGGGATCCCAGATGGGGGAGAACGGAGGAGACTTTTGGTGAGGACCCGTATCTGGTTGCCTATATGGGAACGGCTTACATAAAGGGGCTCCAAGGGGAGGATTCCATATCCGGAATCATAGCCACGCCTAAACACTTTGCGGCCCATGGTTTCAGTGAGGGAGGGAGGAACTGCGCTTCGGTGCATGTCCCGTTAAGAGAGCTTAGAGAGGTCTTCCTCTTCCCCTTTGAAGCTGCAATAAAGGTGGCTAAGGCTGGATCCCTTATGAACGCCTACCATGAGATAGACGGGATACCATGCGCATGTTCAAGGGAGCTCCTAACCGAGATCCTTCGAAGAGAATGGGGCTTTGACGGTTTCGTCGTTTCAGACTACGGTGCTATCAGGATGCTTCAGACCTTTCATCATGTCGCAGCCGACGAGGAGGAGGCTGCCCTACAAGCTTTGGAGGCGGGCATCGACATAGAGCTTCCCAGAGTTGTGTGCTACGGTGAACCGCTCATCCAAGCAGTCAAGAAGGGACAGGTTTCAGAGATCACATTGAATGAGGCTGTGTCCAGAGTTTTAAGGGCGAAGTTCCTCCTCAGAATCTTCGAGAACCCGTACGTCGATGCGGAGAATGCCCCCAAGGTCTTCGATACCGCGGAACACAGGGCTCTTGCACTTCAAGCCTCAAGAGAGTCGATAGTGCTCCTTAAGAACGATGGAATCCTGCCGCTCAGCAAGGAGATCGGATCGATAGCAGTTATAGGGCCAAACGCGAACAATACGAGAAACCTCCTAGGCGATTATAGCTACACCGCGCACCTATCCTGTGAGAGAGATGTTGTGCCAGTAGTAAGTGTCCTTGCTGGCATTAAAAGCAGGGTGTCCCCGCAAACCAAGGTATACTATGCGGAGGGATGCGAGATAGCTGGGACCTCAACCGAGGGCTTCAGGGAGGCCGTGGAAATGGCTAACAAATCTGATCTGGTAGTGGCGGTTGTGGGTGAGAGGTCGGGACTCTCGCCTTCAGATGTCTCTGGAGAGGGAAGGGACCAAGCAAGCCTCAGGCTGCCGGGAGTTCAGGAGGAGTTGGTAGAGGCTCTACACAAGACGGGGAAGCCCGTTATCGTGGTTCTAGTGAACGGGAGGCCGCTCAGCATAGGCTGGATCGTTAAGAACTGCCCTGCAGTCGTAGAGGCTTGGCTACCTGGGGAGGAAGGCGGGAACGCTATAGCCGACGTGCTCTTTGGGGACTACAATCCAGGTGGGAAGCTTCCAGTATCCTTCCCATTTGAGGTTGGACAGGTCCCGCTCCATTATAATCGGAAACCTTCCTCATTCCGAGATTACGTCTCCGCAAGTTCGAAGCCCCTCTTCCCCTTCGGCCACGGCTTGAGCTACAATAGGTTTGAGTATGACTTCCTCAGCATAACCCCGGAGAAGGTAGGCCCGACCGGAGTAGTCACGATAGGCTTCGAGGTCAAGAACGTTGGGGATCGCGCTGGAGACGAGGTCGTCCAGCTCTACGTATGCGATGTAGTGGCAAGTGTCTCTAGGCCGGTGAAGGAGCTTAAGGGTTTCAGAAGGATAAGGCTCGAAGCTGGCGAGAAGAGGACAGTGACGTTCAAGCTTTCAGCGGATCAGCTCGCCTTCTATGATCGCTACATGAGGCTGGTCGTGGAGCCTGGAACCTTCGAGGTGATGGTGGGAGATTCCTCAGCAGATATAAGGCTTAAAGGCACATTCGAAGTCGTTGGAGACGTGAAAGTTGTGCCTTCTAACCGCGCCTTCTTCAGCGAGGTGAATGTAAGTTAAAATTAATGCGTGCTCATGAAAATAAATTGATGCCTTAGTGGTCACATAGAACGTCAAGGGAAACGATCACCCCATCCTTAAGGACAGGAACCATGGGAAAGACGTTCATTTGGGAACAAAAGTTTACGTCTTCTTCAAGCCCTATACTTTTAAGGTACCGGGCGTGGCTCCCCTGAAGGATAATGCCACCCAAGGATTCCCGCGCCTGTCGGAAGGCCAATATCGCCGCTAAAGCCGCGTCAGACAGTCCAACCTTCTCCTTTGGAAGGCTTTCAATTATTGCCCCAGCGCAGAGGAAGTCTTCCAAGGAGAAGCCTCCTTCCTTTCCCGCCAATAGTAGGGATATTCCGCGCCCTTCCCTTTCCGCGATTTTTAAGGCTTCATTGGCGACTGCTTCCGCATTTAGGAGGGCGCCTATGAAAACCCGTCTTCCATTTTTGGCTAGGGAGATGGCCTTGGCGCCGCTTGTGGTGGTTAAGATGATAAGTTTATTCTTCACTTTCTCCGGGGTGAATTGGAGGGGGGAGTTTCCCAGGTCGAATCCCTTGGGTTTTAAGCCCCTTCTCTCGCCAGCCAATAGGGAATCAGGGTTTTCCCTATGCCTCCTCCTGGCTTCCTGCAGGGTTTTTGTTGGAATTACGCCTTTAACACCATTGGAGAGGGCTGTAATGATTGTTGAGGAGCACCTTAAAACGTCTATGACGATTATGACATCCCCTCTTTGAACGGCCTTAATGGCGCCCTCTGCAACAAGTTCCACGTTAATGAACGTTAGAGGCAAGTTATCCCCCTGAATTAGCCCACTCATATGTTCCTATAGGCTATACCGTCCCCGTGGCGTCGCTGGCGATGAAGGTGGGGTTGACGTTCAGTGGAGTTTGATGGGCTTTCCCTTTTCCATGGACTCGTTCGCTGCTAAGGTGACTTCAAGGGTCTTTAGGCCATCAGAATAGGGCGATCGTATCTTTGACTGGTCGTTGAGGCGCACCGCCTCAATAAAGGCATTATCCTCTATGATGAATATGTCTGGTTCACCCTTAATTTCTTCGGATTCCGCGCCTGCACGCATTAAGCGTAGCGAATGTTCCCATCCTGTGAAAAGGGCGGTCAAATTGTTAGCGTAAACATTTAGGCTGACGCCTCCACCGCCTCCATTTGCCGAGCATGAGGACCACAGATTTGCAACAGTCCCGTTGGCGAACTTCAGGTTCACGACACTTGCGTCTTCAATATCGTAGTTATCCGGTGTCCCCTTGTTAAAGCCCTTCGCTGCGAAGGCGTCCACCTCTTTTACTTCACCGCAGAGAAAACGTGCAATGTCTACGGTGTGGGTTACTTGCTCATGGAATTGACCGCCGCTTTTTGCCTTCTGAATCCACCAGGTCATGATGCCCGTGGCTGAAGGACGGGGCGTTTTTCCAATCCAGCCGCCCAGCACCAGGATCGCAGGGTCCTCCCTCAAGAGGTCACGCACCTTCTGTATGCCCTGCCGATAGCGATTCATGTAGCCCACACATGTCATAAGCTTCCTTTTTTGCACAGCGGCGGCTATTTCCCTAGCCTGCTCGAGGTAAAGGTTGATGGGTTTCTCAACGAAGAAGGGGATGCCCCGTTTAATGGCGCCGAATTCGGCTCCATGGGCGAAGGGGGGTAGACAGAAGAAAACTGCTTGGAGTTGAACCGCATCAAGCATCTCCTCCGCGTCGTCGAATGCTTTTGCATTTGGCGTCCCATACTGTTTCGCCATTTCCCCAGCGCGGGCCAAGTTTATATCGCAGAAGCCGACAAGGGCTACATCCGGATTTTTAACGAGGCCCTTTAAGTGCTGTTCGGCGATCCCCCCGCAACCAACAAATCCAACACACGTTTTTTCAGACATTATGGTCACGATTCCCCATTTATTCATTGTCGCATAAAAGCATAGCTAAAGTCAATGCATCCAGTTACCATACATAAATTATCAAAACTTCGGCTAGGCCAAGTTCCCCTCGGCAAAGGGTTTAGTCAATTCGCTTCAGAATTTTCCGATTTATTTTATAAGCTTAATAGATTCTATTAAACTCCTTGCGGATACTGTAAAGGGTGGATTAGCATGGTTTTCCTGCCGGGAAAGGTGCCGACGGAAATTCTGGAGAAGATAATTTTTAAAAACTTGGGAGTTAAGAGGAACGATGTTGTTGTGGGCCCCACGGCTGGCGTGGACGTGGCCATAGTTAAAGCTGGGAAAGAACTCCTAGCCGTATCCACGGACCCAATCACGGGGGCGGAGGAATGGATAGGCTGGCTGGCCGTCAATGTCAGCGCCAACGACGTGGCCACTTGCGGGGTTCAACCCCGCTGGTTTGTTTCCTGCATGCTCCTACAAGAGGGCGAGGAGGAGAACTTCATCGACAAAATCTGCCGCCAAATTGATAAAGCCGCCCGCCAATTGGGGGTAGCCGTTATCGCCGGCCACTGCGAAATAACCCCTGGCATAAGCCATCCCATAGTGGTTGGTTGCGCCATGGGGGTGGCTGAAGGGGGGAAATACGTTACCTCCAGCGGGGCGAAGCCGGGAAACAGCCTCATATTGACCAAAGGGGCGGGAATAGAAGGAACGGCCATCTTGGCCTCAGACAAAAGGAGGGAACTCCTCGAAACTTTTGACGAAAGTTTCCTAAAAGGGGCTGAAAACTTTTTTGAGAAAATCAGCGTGGTTGAAGATGCCATCACCGCCTTCCAGACAGGAGGAGTCTCAGCCATGCACGATCCCACGGAAGGAGGCGTTGCAGGGGGAATCCACGAACTGGCCGACGCCGCAGGGGTGGGCTTCCAAGTCTACGAAGAAAAAATCCGAATCCTCGAGGAGACTAGGAAAATCTGCGAATTCTTTGAAATAGACCCTCTCCAGCTCATCAGCTCGGGCTCCCTCCTCATCTCAGCCGAGAAGGAGAAAGCAGAAGAAATCGTAGATAGGCTGTCACAAAACGGCGTTTACGCGTCTATAATTGGTGAGACAAGAAAACCTAGTTTTGGAAGGAAAATAGTTACAAGGAAGGGAGAAAAAACAGATTTGGTTAGACCGATCAGCGATCAC